>Ga0066661_10000137_pt1 | contig 19571 bp, 16 predicted proteins | sample GraSoiAngelo_110_FD_66454 | JGI IMG/M metagenome (GOLD analysis project Ga0066661, IMG submission 66454) | Grasslands soil microbial communities from the Angelo Coastal Reserve, California, USA - 14_0903_12_30cm | ecosystem: Environmental > Terrestrial > Soil > Grasslands | place: USA... | reverse complement strand
GGGTGTTCGACCGGGCCGAGCTGGACCTGGTCGCGGACCTCTGCCGCCGGTGGGACGCGCTGTGCGTCAGCGACGAGATCTACGAGCACATCGTGTTCGACGGCCGCGCCCACGTGTCCCCGGCGTCGCTGCCCGGCATGCGCGAGCGGACGGTGGTGGTCGGCGGCATGGCCAAGACGTACGGCGTGACCGGCTGGCGCATCGGCTTCGTCGTCGCGCCGCCCCTGCTGACGCGCGCGATCCAGACGGTCCACGACTTCGTCACCGGGGGCGCGCCGGCGCCGCTCCAGGCCGCCGGCGTGCGGGCGCTGTCGCTGCCGGCCGATCACTACCGGCGGCTCAGGGCCGGCTACCAGGAACGACGCGACATGCTGTGCCGCGGCCTCGAGCGGCTCGGCTTCGAATGCCCCGTGCCCGAGGGCGGGTTCTTCCTGCTGGCCGACGGGAGCGCGCTCGGCCGCGGCGACGGCGCCGAGCTGACGACCCACCTGATCGAGACGGCGGGTGTGGCCGTGCTGCCGGCGCGCGCCTTCTCCGCGAACGGGTCGTGCGGGAGCCTGGTCCGGGTCTGCTTCGCGCGGTCCGAGGCCACGCTGGCCGAGGCGCTGGCGCGGCTGGGCGCCCTGGACCGGGTGAGGATCTGACGGTGACGAGCGGAACGGCGCCGGTCGACGCCCGCGCGGACGAGACGCCCGCCCACGGCTGGCGCACGTTCCTGATCGTCTGGTCGACGCAGACGTTCTCGGTGCTCGGCTCGTCACTGACCACGTTCGCGCTGACCGTCTGGCTGACCCAATCGCTCTACCCCGGCGCCGGCCAGGAGTCGCAGCTCTCGACCGCGCTCTCCCTGCTCGGCCTGGCCGCCGGCGTCCCGCTCCTGGCCGTGGCGCCCATCGCCGGCACCTGGGTCGACCGCCACGACCGCCGCCGCACGATGATCGCCGCCAACTTCGGCTCCGGCGCCGCCTGCCTGGTCCTGGCCGCGGCGATCGCGACCGGCCACCTCCAGCCCTGGTCGATGGTCGTCCTGGCGGCGCTCCTCGCGATGTGCGCCTCGTTCCACGGCTCGGCGTTCGACGCGTCCTACCGGATGCTCGTGCCCGCTCCGCGGCTGGGCCGGGCCAACGGCATGATGCAGATGGTCTGGTCGATCTCCAACATCGTCTCGCCGGGCATCGCGGCCCTCCTCATCTCGCTGCCCGCGCTGGCCGCCCGGGGCCTGGTCGGCGGGCCGGCCGGCGCGGCGCTGCGGCGGGTGCACGACGGAGCGGCGCTGGCGATCGGCGTCGACGCGCTGACCTTCCTTGTCATGGCGTCCGTGCTGCTGGCGCTGGCCATCCCCTCGCCGCGGCGGACGGACCTGGGGGCCTCCGGCCGGCCGGCGCCCAGCTTCCGCGCCGACATGCTGGCCGGCCTGACGTTCATCTGGCGGCGGCGGGCGCTGCTGTGGCTGCTGGCCGCCTTCACGCTGGCCAACTTCATCTCGTCGGCCCGCATCGTGCTGCTGCCGCTGATCGTCAGGTTCAACCTGGCGGCGGACTCGAGCGCGCGGGGGTTCACGTTCCAGGCCGCGCTGGCGTTCCTGACCACCGCGCTGAGCGTCGGCGGCGTGACGGGCGGCGTGCTCGTGAGCGCGTGGGGCGGGCTGAAGCGCCGGCGCATCTACGGCGTCCTGGTCCCGATGGCGATCTCGGGCACGGCGCAGACCATCTACGGGCTGTCACCGTGGCTCGCCCTCACGGCGGCCATGGCGCTGACCTTCAGCCTGATGATCCCGGTCCTGAACGCGCACTCCCAGACCATCTGGCAGACGAAGACGCCGCGCGAGATGCAGGGCCGCGTCTTCTCGGTGCGACGGGTGCTGGCCCAGGGCACCGGCCCGCTGGGGCTGATCGTGGCCGGCCTGCTGGGCGGGGCGCTGAACCCGGGCCTGGTGATGGCCGGCATGGGCGTGGCGCTGGCGCTCTTCTGCCTGGTCCAGCTCTTCAACCCCGCGCTCCGGCACCTGGAGGACGCGTGACCGGCTGGCTGGTGGCGCAGGCGTCGCGGGTGGACTGCCGCGTCCGCCTGTTCTGCCTGCCCTTCGCGGGCGGCGGGGCCCGGGTCTTCCGCGACTGGCCGGCCGGGCTGCCGGCGGACGTCGAGGTCTGGGCCGTGCTGCCGCCCGGGCGCGAGCGCCGGCTCGCGGAGCCGGCGCTGCAGCGGGTGGACGAGCTCGCCGGCCACGTCGCCGAGGCGATGGTGCCGCTGCTCGACCGGCCGTTCGCGCTGTTCGGCCACAGCGTGGGGGCGGTGGTCGCCTTCGAGGTGGTCCGCCGGCTGCGCGCCCGCGGCCTGGCGCCCGTCCACTTCATCGCGTCCGCCTGCCGGGCGCCCCAGCTGCCCCGCCGCCAGCGGCTCCACGGCCTGCCGGACGAGGAGATGCTGGAGGGCCTGCGCTCGCGCGGCGGCCTCTCCGACGAGGTGCTGCGGGAGCGCGAGCTGGTGAGCCTGCTGCTGCCGGCGCTGCGGGCCGACGTCCGGATGTACGAGACCTACCGGTACGCGCCGCAGGCGCCGTTCGCCTGGCCGCTGACGGTGGTCGGCGGCGTCGACGACGACCGCGTGGCGCGGGCGGACCTGGAGGCGTGGTCGATCCACGCGGGGGGCCGCTTCGCGGTCAGGCAGCTCCCGGGCGACCACTTCTTCCTGCGCAGCGCGGAGCCGGAGCTCCTGCGCCTGATCGGCGGGGAACTGGACGGGGGGAGGCCATGACCACGAGCGGGCTCGACCTGACCGACGCCGGGCTGTACCTGTCGGGCGACGTGCATGGCACGTTCGCCGAGCTGCGCCGGACGCCCGGCCTGTTCTGGCAGGCGGCGGCGGACGGCCCCGGCTTCTGGGCGGTGACGCGCTACGCCGACGCGCTGCCGGTGTACCGGGACACGCACGCGTTCACCACCACCCGCGGCATCCTGCTCAAGCCCGGCCGCGGCCGGCCGGAGCCGGGCAGCGGCCGCATGCTGGTCATGACCGACCCGCCCCGGCACACCGAGCTGCGGCGGGTGCTGAACCGCTACTTCAGCCCGCGGACGGTGGCCGGTCTCGAGGCGCGGCTGCGGCAGGACGTCGAGGGGCTGCTCGACCGCGCGCTGGCGGCCGGCCGCTGCGACTTCGTGAGCGAGGTGGCGGCGCGGGTGCCCGTATCGGTGATCTGCGAGATGCTGGGCGTGCCCAGGACGGACCGCGACCGCGTCCACGAGCTGACCGGGATCGCGTTCAGTTCGGCCGATCCGACGTACCGGGTCTCGGGCTCCGAGCGGATGTCCGCCGGCCGTGCCCACACCGAGATCCTCGGCTACTTCGCCGGGCTGCTCCGGAGACGGCGCGCCGCGCCCGGGGACGACATCGTGAGCCTGCTCGCCACCGCCGAGGTGGACGGGGAGCGGCTGGACGACCACGAGGTGCTCCTCGACTGCGACAACCTGATCGTCGGCGGCAACGAGACCACCCGGCACGCCGCGGCGGGCGGCCTGCTGGCGCTGCTGGAGCACCCGGGCGAGATGGCGAAGGTGCGGGCGGACCCCGGGCTGCTGGAGCCGCTGGTGGAGGAGGTGCTGCGCTGGACCAGCCCGGCCACGCACATCCTGCGCAGCGCCCGGCATCCGGTCGAGGTGGCCGGCCAGGCGATCCGGCCCGGCCAGGACGTCGTCATCTGGAACATCTCGGTGAACCGGGACGAGGCGGCGTTCGACCGGCCGCACCGGTTCGACGTGGCCCGGTCGCCCAACCGGCACCTGGCGCTGGGCGTGGGCGAGCACTTCTGCCTGGGCGCGGCCCTCGCCAGGATGGAGCTGCGCGTCCTCTTCGGCGCGCTGCTGGCCCGGACGCGCTCGGTCGAGCTGGCGGGCCGGCCCGAGCGGCTGCGGTCGAACATGCTGACCGGGTATCGCTCCCTGCCGGTGACGCTGATCCCCGCCTGAGCGCGGCCCGGCCGGCCTCAGTCGAGCGACAGGCGGGCGGCGTCGTCCCGGTACAGCCAGCGGCGCAGCGTGGCGGCCTCGGGCGCATCCAGGCTCTCCAGGATGGCCAGCGCCTCCAGACCGCAGGCGCGCGCCTGCAGGTGCCTGCCCAGGTGGTCGAGCGACGTCGCCATCTCGCGCAGCGCCGTCGCGGTGGCGTAGTCGTTGCCGACCGGCCGGAGCAGGCGGACGGCCTCGTGCGTGTGGACCGCCGCCTCGCGCCCGCGGCCGGCCGCACGGTGCAGCGCCGCGAGCTCGATCTTGGCCGCCGCCTGCCAGCGGACGTTGCCGCAGGCCTGGCAGATCCGCAGCGCTTCCTCCAGGCAGACCACGGCGCGGCCCGCGTCGCCCAGCTCGCGATGGGCGGCGCCGAGGCTGGTCAGGGTGGTCGCCTCGCCGTGCTGGTTGCCCGTCTCGCGATGGATGGCCAGGCTCGCCTCGTAGGACGCGATCGCGTCGCGCCAGTGGCCCTGGTGCTGAACCGCCACGCCCAGGTTGTGGAGCAGGCCCGACTCACCCCGGCGGATGCCCAGCGCGCGGCAGAGCTCCAGGGCCTGGCGGAAGATCCCGGCCGCGTCCGCATGGTCGCGGGCGATGAGGGCCAGCACGCCCAGGTGGCTGAGGCAGCGCACCTCGCTGAGGCCATCTCGGGCCTCGCGATATGCCTCGAGGCAGGAGCACAGCATCGCCCGGGCCTCGCCGGCGCGGTCCCGGTGGCAGGCGAGCAGGGCGAGCTCGTGCCGGGCCAGCGCGGCCGCGTGGCGGTCGCCCTGCTCGCCGGCCGCCGCCAGCGCGGCGCACGCGATGCGCTCCCAGTCGCTCCAGTGTCCGCGGACCTCCAGGTGGCCGCTGAGATGGGCGACCAGGCACGCGGTGTGGATGGCGGGAATGGCCCGGCTGGAGGCCGCCTGGCACGCCAGGGCGACCATGTTGCGCCGCTCCGTGTTCAGCCACGCGGCGACCTCCCCGTAGCTTTCCAGCGTCAGCCCGATCAGGCCCGGCCAGGGGTCGCCGTAGGGCACCAGCCGGCCGGGGCGGAGCTGGGCGTTGACGTGCTGGAGGACCGCCAGGTACCAGCGCACGGCGCGGTCCAGCACCGCGTGGAGGTCGCCCGGCGCGTCCTCCTGGCTGGCCAGGTCGCTGGCGAAGATGCGCATCAGGTCGTGGTAGCGGTAGCGGCCGTGGCGGGGCGAGTCCAGCAGCCGGGCGTCGACGAGCAGCTCCAGCGCCCGTTCGACGCGGCTCGCCGGCTCGCCCAGGGCCGCGGCCGCCGCGGCCCGGTCCACGTCGTGGCTGTCGAGGAACCCGAGCAGGCGGAACACGCGGCCAGGCGGGAGCCCGTCCTGGGGCCGATCCGACAGGGCGTGATAGCTGACCTCGAACGTGGTCCGCAGGGCCAGCTCACCGTACTGGAGCACGTCCAGCCGGCTCTGCGCGTCCTCCAGGAGCTCGGCCATGGTGCGCACCGGCCAGGCCGGGCGCGTGGCGAGACGCGCGCCCGCGATGCGGATCGCCAGCGGCAGGTTGCCACAGGACCGCACCACCTCGCGGGCCGCGCTCCACTCCGCCAGCACCCTCCCCTTGCCGGCGACGGAGGCGAGCAGCGAGACGGCCTCCGTCGAGGTGAACGGGCCCAGCTCGAGATGGCGGGCGCCGGGCAGGTCGCCGAGCATGGGCTGGCTGGTGACCAGCACGGCGCACCCGCTGGCGGCGGGCAGGAGGGGACGGACCTGGACGCTGTCGCAGGCGTCGTCCAGCACGACCAGGACGCGGCGGCCGGCGAGCAGGGTCCGAAAGCGCGCGGCGCGCTCGTCCACGTCGCCGGGGACGAGCTGGCCGTCCACCCCCAGCGCGCGCAGGAAGCTGCCCAGCACCTCGCCGGGGTCGGCGGGCCGGTTTCCCCTGCCGCGGAGCTGAGCGTACAGCTGGCCGTCGGGGAAGTGCTCGGCCAGCTGGTGACCGACGCGCACGGCGAGGGTGGTCTTGCCGATGCCCGAGGGTCCGGCGATCACGGCCACGGGCGCCCGGCCGGACCGCGCCTCCTCGCCGTCGCCTCGCAGCAGCGCGACCAGGCCCTCCGCCTGCCGCTCGCGGCCGACGAAATCGCCGATGTCGGGAGGGAGCTGGCGGGGGACCACGTGCGGCCGGCCGGTGTCGGGACCGCCGAAGAAGGGACCTGGGGGCAGCGCGGGCGGCGGGGCCTCCTCCAGCTCGTCGAGGACGGGGCCCGGGTCCAGGCCGAGCTCGCCGAGGACGCGCCGCGTGTCCGCCTGGACATCGAGGGCCTCGGCCCGGCGGCCCAGCCGCCAGAGGGCGACCACGAGCTGGACGCGGAAGCGCTCGCGGTACGGGTGTCCAGCGACCAGCGCCTCGAGGTCCGCCGCGGCCTCGACCTGGCGGCCGAGGGCCAGGTCGGCGTCGATGCGTGCCTCCAGCGCCGCCAGCCGGAGGTTCTCCAGGCGGACCGCCTCGGCTCTGACCGCCGGGACGTCGACGTCGCCGAGGGCGTCACCGCGCCACAGCGCCAGGGCGGAGCGGAGCGTGCCGGCGGCCAACTCCGGCTCGCCGCGGCCGGCGGCCTCGCGGGCGAGGGCCGCGGCCTCCTGGAACCGGAAGAGGTCGAGCTGCTCGGGCCGGAGCAGCATCGCGTAGCCCGGCGGGCGCGTGACGATCAGCTCGTCCGGGCCGGCGCCCGGCGCGTCGCGGAGCAGGCGGCGCAGCTCCGACACGCGCCGGTGCACCTGAGCGGTCGCGGTCGCGGGCGGGTCGTCGTCCCACAGGTTGTCGATGAGCTGGTGCACCGAGACCACGTGGTTGGCCGACAGCAGCAGGAGGCTCAGCAGGGCCCGCTGCTTCGGGCCGCCCACGGACACCCGCTGGGCGTCGACCCGAACGTCCAGGGGACCCAGGATCAGGAACTCGATTCCCACGCCCATACCCTTCCCTTGCCCACGAGGACTCTCGACCGATGGTCGGAGCCCGCGACTGCCCCCGGAGGAGGCTAGTCTCCCATACCCGCGCCGCCGCGCCGGCATTCCAGGTGTGACCCGCTGCGGTGACCTTCGGGATGCCCTGTGCCGGCGTACGCTGCGCGGCTACCGGCGAGGCGATGCGGGCGGGCGCCTGAAGGCGATCCCCCGGGAACACGACCCTCGCCTGGCATCCACGCGGATGCGAACGCGAATGCACCGAGGGACGGAGATGCTGCTCGACAACAAGAACGCGGTCATCTACGGCGCCGGCGGCACCATCGGCGGCGCAGTGGCGCGCGCCTTCGCCGGCGAGGGAGCCCGCGTGTTCCTGGCCGGCCGCAGCCAGCCATCGCTGGACAGGGTGGCCGCCCAGATCGCCGGCGCCGGGGGTGCGGCCGAAACGGCCCGGGTGGATGTGCTGGACGAGCGCGCGGTCGAAGAACACGTAGCCGGCGTGGCCGCTCGGGCGGGCGGCATCGACATCTCCTTCACCGCGATCGGCCACGGCGACGTGCACGGGACCCCACTGCTGGAGATGGGGTACGAGGACTTCGCCCGCCCGATCGTCACCGCGATCCGTTCACAGTTCCTGATCACGTCGGCGGTCGCGCGCCAGATGATCGAGCGACGGGCCGGGGGTGATCTTGTCGATCGTCGCCACGACCGCGCGTCTCGCCATCCCCCAGGTGGGCGGCACGGGCGTCGCCTTCGACGCGATCGAGAGCCTCTGCCGGCAGTGGGCCGCCGAGCTCGGTCCGCTCGGCATCCGGGTGCTGTGGCTGCAGACGACTGGCATCCCCGAGGCCTTTCACGACACCGGCGATCCGGCGCCCACCTATGGCGCCGCGCACCCGATGTCAGCCGAGGACTTCGTCGGCTGGCTCAAGAGCAGGACGATGCTGGATCGGCTCACCACGCTCGCTGATGTCGGCCACGTGGCCGCGTTCCTCGCTTCGGATCGCGCCGGCGCCATGACGGCGGCCGGCCTCAACCTGAGCTGCGGCTCCGTCCCGACCCGCTGAGAGTCAGGGTCCGGAGGGGTCGGATGAGCGGCTGAGCCTCCGGGCGGTCAGCACGAGCCCTCCAGTCCGAGCACCGTAGGCCGCCGCCATCTGGTGGCGATGGCTGACGAGCACCGGTTGGCTGCCGAGCATGCCCACGCCTGGCCGTCTTGCGTAGCCAGGCGACCCCACGAAGATCGATGTTGCGCGTTGGGCCGCCGTCGACTAACGTTGGGGTCGGCCCCGAGGAGTACGCGCTGAGGCATCGGGACCGGGCCGCAAGGCCGGGTCACGGTGTTGAAGAGGCGGCTCGTCGGGGTCGCTGCGTTTCCAGCCCCCGAGCACTTCGCGCCGCCTGCCGCCAACTCGTGAGCGTCGAGGCGGTGCGGCGGAGGGGTTCCAGGTGCCGGCGGTGCTGACGCGCGCTCTTGCGGCGCGGCTGCTGCGCCCCGCGACCTCGGCTGGCGGGTCGCGAACGGCGCCGGCAGCCACGGGAACACCCGGCGCGCGGCCAGCGGCGACCTGGCAGCCGGTCAGGCGCCGGACGCCTATGCTGCCGTCCAACCGAAAACCAGCACCGGAGCCTCGTCTCTCCATGAATGTCAACTTCGTCGCCGCCGACCTGCCACGGCTCATTCTTCGCCGGGCGCGGCTCTTCGCGCGTGTGCATCGGCCCCATCAGCTCATCGAGGGGGAGTCTTACCGGGTTGATCTCAGCGTGCCGTGTTTCGAGATCCTCTGGGCCGGCGAGCCCGCGAGCGTCGCCCGCGCGCAACTCGTGGCGACGCACGTGCCCGCGGTGGCGGAGTGGCTGTGGGGCTTCGAGAACCCGAGCATCGCGAAAGCTGGCACCGATGAGCTCAGGGTCGCGATGGGCCAGGTGCCACAGCTCGGCGAGCTGCTCGAAGGCCGAGCGTGGACGTTGGACTCCGATGCCGCGTTCGACCTCGCTGCCTGGATCGCCGAACGCACCGGCTACGAGGCGATGTACCCGGCGATCGTGGGAGACGCCACGGCTTTCCTCGCGCTCACCTTTGTCGAGCATCACGGCGAGCCTTTCGAGGGGCTCGCCAGGTGGTGCCTCGGCTGTGGCGAGCTGGCCAGCCGGCTCAGCGTCCCCGTCGTTCAGGGGCCGGACGGGCGATCGTTGTGCGCCACCTGCGCCGAGAATGCGTTCTCGTCACTGGACGACCATGAAGAGCGTGAGCCCGGCTTCCTCGCGCGCGACCCCGGCGACGAGCCGCCCGACGCACCGCTGGCGGACTACGTATGTGCGTTCTGTGAGCGCCGCCGGCCGCGGTTGATGATGCCGGAGACCGCGCTGTGCTGGTGGTGTCTCGACCGCGCGCGCAAGGCGATGCGATGCGCGATGTGAACTGAACCCGGTCCTGGCGTCGTTGAACAGCGGCGCCGGCGCGCGGGCCGCGGCGGGGTCGTGCGGGTGTCGGAGCGTGGAACCTTCATAGATGGTTCTCGCGCGGGAGGGATGGATGAGACCCGGTGGTGGGTCGGGGCCGGCTGGAAGGCGCCCCTGCCCATCGCTACAACGCTGCGGGGCGACCTCGTTCACGCATCCAGGTCAGAGCCGGCTGTCCTCGCCCGCGTCGGTGCGGGCGGTGACGCCCAACGAGCGCAGCACCGCAGCGGCCCGATCGGCGTCCCGTCGCGCGCCCAGCCCCGTGAAGAGCGCCAGGGCCTCGCGCGCGTCCGCGGTTGCCGCCTCCGGATCAACCGACCTGACCTCGGCGAGCGCCAGGTGGACCTCGGCCCGCAGGTGCGGACGCTCCAGTCCCTGGAGCTCGTGGAGCGCGGCGAGCAGCGCGGGCCCGCCATCCTCACCGCGAGCCTGGCAGACGCGCCCGCGCCCGAGGAGCGCCGTGGCGGCGACCTCGGGTGAGTCCAACGCCCTGGCGATGGACTCCAGCCTCACCGCCGCACGGTCAGCCGCTTCGATGTCGCCGCGCCGGCGCTCCACGTCCACGAGGTGGCCCAGCAGAGGCGCGGACAGCAGGAGGTTGCCCTCATGGTCGAGGAGCGTCTGGCGCAGCGTCGAGGCGGCGAGCTCGAGTTCGTCGCGCGCGTCCTGGATCCGCGCCAGCGCGGCCGCGACCTCGGGACGATCCTCCTGGCCGTGCAGCAGCTCGGCGGCCTCGTCCAACCGCCCCTGGTGCACACGGAGCAGCGCCAGGTGTGCGGCGGCCGCGGCGCGATGGCCGGCACACGCCGTGGCCTCGATGGCCCGCCGCAGCTCCGTCTCGGCCTCCTCCCAGCGGCCGGCCACCGCCAGCAAGCCGCCCAGCGTCTCCCGGCAGTGAGCCGTGAGAATCGGCTGCTGGAGGCCGTGGAAGTGCTCGTTCGCCATCTGCTGCAGCCGGTCGACGAGCTCGATCAGCCGATCCAGCTCACCGAGTCGGTAGCGGGTGGTGACCAGCGCGCAGCAGGTCATCCCCCACGTGCCGAAGGTGCGCACCGCGCCGGCAGTCACAGCGGTGGTGGCCTCCTCCAGGAGGGTGAGCCCTTCGGCCGTGCGCCCCTGCGACACGAGCGCCAGGCTGCGCTCGGCAAGGGCACGAGTCTCCAACTCGGTGTCTCCGAACTTCCTGGCCAGGTCGAGCGCGGCGGCCGCGTCCACCTCCAGCCGCATGACGTCCAGGACCTCGAACCCCCGCCTGGCGACCCGATAGTAGCCTTCCTCCACGCATGGTTCGAGCTCGTCGAGCATGCGCCTCGCGTGACCGAGCCAGTCGTCCCGGCCCGCCTCGCTGTTGGCCGCGCCCTCCGCCATCGACAGGAGGACCGCGCAGCGGACGGCGATGGGCAGATCTCCGGACTCCCGGTGCAGGCGCAGGGCGATCTCGAGATGACGGCGCGCTCGCGGGTAGTCATCCAGCGACCCGAGGTACAGACCGCCGAGAAGACGGTGCGCCTCGGCGAACTCGGGAATCCTGGCGACGGCGTCCTCCAGCGCCGCGACAGCGCCCCGGACGTCCCCGACCGCCAGGCACAGCCGCGCTCGACCGAGTGACGCCTCCGTCATCCGTTCCATGCTCCCCCCATCTGAGCCGAGTGAACGAGATCATACCTGCAGAGTGCCGCCGGGACGATGTGGGACGACGAGGCGGAGCGGCGCCGGGCAGCGGTCAGGCAGGCGTTCGGGGACGCACCCATCGCAGGAGCGGAGACGCGTCGGACCACGAGTCGAAGCGGCTGGCCGCCCGGCCCCCACCGCGCCGGGCGACCAGCCCTGGCCGCCGGCGCCCGCGCCGCGCACGATCGAGCCATGACACAGACGACAGCCAGCCCCGTCGGCCCGGGGACTCAGGAGGCCGGAGCCGCCGCCCCGGCGGCAGGACCGACGACCGAGCAGGTCTGGCGGGCGGCGGCCAGGGCCTCATTCGCCGTCCTCTCGCACGTCACTCCCAACGGCGCCCCCAGATCGTCGGGGATCGTCTACGCGACCGCCGGCCGTCGGTTCTTCGTCGTGGTCGCGCCGGACGGCTGGAAGGCGAGACAGATCACCACCGGCGCGCGGGTGTCGGTGACCGTCCCGGTGCGGCGCGGCGGGCTGCTCTCGCTGCTGCTGCCCATCCCGCCCGCCACCATCAGCTTCCACGGCCGGGCGACGGTCCATCCCCCCGGCACGCTGCGCGCCGGCGCCCTTCCCCCGCGGTTGGTGAAGCTCCTGCCCGCCGAGCGGCACGATTCGGCAACCGTCATCGAGGTGATACCCGAGGGCGAGTTCCTGACGTACGGCGTGGGCGTCCCGCTGATGCGGCTGCAGGACCCGACCGCCGCACGGGGACGGGCGCCCGTATAGGTCAGGCGGGGCCGGCGCCGGGCGCTGACCATGAAGGGGCTCCGGGCGCGCGGCGCCTGCAATGGGCCCTGCATTCATATGACGCTGCACGCCGCTCCATGCAATCTCGCGGCCAAGTGAAGGACGTGGTCTCGCCCGCGGCATTGGCCGGCCAGGGAACTTCCAGGCGCGCTGCCGGCACGGCCGTGCCGCGACGATGATGGGCTGATGAAGCGAGATGCGTCCGTCACCTGGACCGGGTCCGCCCGCGAGGGCACCGGAATCTTCCGAGTCGGGAGCGGAGCCATCACCGCGCCGTTCACGTACAACAGCCGGTTCCGGGGCGATACTCAGACCAACCCCGAGGAGCTCCTGCTCTCTGCGCTGGCCGGCTGCCTCACGATGGCCATGGCCGCCGCGCTCCGGGAGCAGGACGGCACCGACGGTTGGATCGAGACGAGCGCCGAGCTGGACCTGGTCCCACGCGAGTCCGGTGGCTACCGCATCCCGATGATGCGGTTGGAGCTCGTCGTGGCCGGCGCGACGAACCAGGACGAGCTGGACCGCGCGCTCCAGCGGGCCATGGACATGTGCCCGATCTGCAACGCGCTCGGGGGCACCGACATCCAGGTGACCGCCCGGCCGTCGTGAGCCAATCGAGGTCGACGCATGACGGCGAACGCGTACCCGCGTCGCCGCGTCGAGCGTCGGGCTGGGCCACACGACCTGGGGACGCCGCGATCAACGCGGCGTGGCCACCGCGGCTGCGCCTGCTCGATGAGGGCCGTGGTGGCGCCCGGCTGCGGCACGTAGATGGATGTCGGCCGCCGGGACCGCGACCAGCGCCGCGGTCCAGGGTCCGAGCCGTAGGGCTCGCAGCGGAGGCGGACGGACCGCCGTTCCCGCCGAGCGGGACCGTGGATCAGCGCCGGCTGCCGGCCAGCTCGATCGCCGACTCCAGCTCGTCCTGCCGGAAGCCGCCCTCCAGCCGCCGGCCGTTCAGGAAGAACGTCGGGGTCCCCAGCACCCCGCTGTGCAGGCCGCTGAGGGCATCCTGCCGGACACGCTCGGCCAGCGACCGGTCCTGGAGGTCCCGCTCGTAGGCGACCATGTCGAGGCCGAGCGCCCGGGCGTGGTTCCGGAGCTCGTCCTCTGAGAGGCCGTGCTCGTGGCCGAGGAGATGCTCGTGCATCGGCCAGAACCGGTCCTGCCTCCCCGCCGCCTCGGCGGTCAGCGCAGCGCGCCACGCATCGGGATGCTGGCTGACCAGCGGGAAGTGCCGGAAGACGAACAGGAGGCCGTCACCGTGGCTCGCGATGATGCGCCGGACGCCGGGTGCCGCCTGCCGGCAGAACGGACACTGGTAGTCGCCGTACTCCACCAGCTGCAGCGGCGCGTCCGGCGGCCCCAGACGATGGTCCAGCTCGCTGACGGGCCTGGAGAGGTGCAGCGGCCGATCGTCGAGACCGACCTGCCCGGAAAGATCGCCTGGCCGAAACGTGGTCTGCTCTTGCATGGCGCTCGCCTCCAGCCGCATGAATCCAGTCGACCGCCGCCGGCATTCCAGCGGCTGGCCCGAGCCCGAGGGCGATCTGCCCAGGGTGTAGCCTGGACGGGCACGGCAGGTTCGAGATCGGGGGGTGAACCGTGGCAGATGGCGCGGAACGGACGATGGCGTCCCGACTGGCGGAGCCAGGTGAACGGGCGGCCAGGACGCTGTGCCTGACCGTGGGCCGCCCCGGTCAGTACCCCGGACGAGCTGTCCATCACGTACACGGCCCATCACCGCGTGTCCGACCTGGTCGGCGCGCTGGCCGGATACCTGCGGGACGCCGGCGCGCTCCGGCTCGTGGTGGGCGGTTCGTTCGTCGATCCGGCGGCGGCCGTGGCGGATCTCGGCGTCCGCAGCGGCGAGCACCTGCTGCTCCTGCAGGACGAGGAGCCCCCGCCCCCCCACCGGCGCCACGCCGGCCGCCGTGGAGCTGCGCGTGCGGTCGGGCGCGGCGGCCGGCCTCCGCCTCCCGCTGCACGGCGGCCGGCACTCGATCGGGCGCGGGTCGGACAGCGATCTCCGCATCACCGACCCGTCGATCTCCCGGTCGCCCGCCTGGATCGTGGTCGACGGCCGCCAGGTGCTCGTCGAGCGCATCGAGATGCGGCAGGCCATCCGGGTCGACGGCCGGCCGCTGTCACCGCCCAGCCCGCTGGCGGTCGGCCAGGTGTTCGAGATGGAGGCCGCGCGGATGGTCGTCGCCGACATCCCGGGCGAGCGACCGCCGGGCCCCGGCCGCGGCCTGCTGGCCATGAGCCGTGACGGCTTCGCGGGCGACCGCGCCTTGCTCCAGGAAGGCGAGCAGCAGCACGTGCCGCAACCGCTCCGACGTCGGCTGCGCACGATCGCCTCCCAGCGCTCATGCTGAGCGGTGACAGATCGGCACGTGCGCTCACCTGAGGAGGGAGACATGTCGACAGTCGTGGGCAGCGACCTCGAGGCGATGCTGAGCGGGATCGGCCGCGCGTGGGGCTGGATCCTCGCCTTCGGAGTCATCACCATCCTCGCCGGCCTGGCCGCGATCTTCTGGCCCGGCGCGACGCTGGTGGCCATCGCCATCGTCTTCGCGGTGCAGCTGATCCTGGGGGCGGTTTTCCGCTTCGTCTCCGCGTTCGCCTTGCCGGGCGAGAGCGGCTGGCTGCGGGCGCTCCAGGCCATCCTCGCGATCCTCTCGTTCGTGGTCGGGATCTACCTGCTCGGCCACATCGCGCTCAGCCTGCTGCTGCTGGCACTCCTGCTGGGCGTCTACTGGATGTTCCACGGGATCGTCGAGCTGTTCGTCGCGATCGGACACGCCGAGCTGCCGGGCCGGGCATGGCTGATCCTGACCGGCGTGCTGAGCATCGTGGCCGGCGTGATCCTGGTCCTGGCGCCGGGCATCTCCCTGTTCACCCTGACGCTGGTCCTGGGCGTCTGGCTCGTCGTGTTTGGCGTGATCCTGGCCGTCAGGGCGCTGCAGATCCGCGGCGCTACGGCGGAACCCGGAGCGAGAGCAGCCGCGACCTGACGAGGAGAGCCTCGGCGCCGAGCAACCGGCGGGCACCTACCGGACACGGTCTCGAGGCCGTGAACCGACAGGCCGCTCGCACCGTCCGACCGGTGAGCGCGAGCACCGCGCCCTCGTAGTCGGCCCTGGCCCCGAGTGGGATCGCGAGGCGATCGCGTTCCAGTTGGCGGACCTCGGCGCCGCCTCCCGCCGTCTACGCTGCGGACAAGCCCTCCTGTGCCGACCTGCAACCAGATCGTGCGCTGGTCGATGCGGGTCCACGGCGCCAGTGAGAGAGCGGACCGCAATCGCCTGAACCTGGCGATGACCGCTCACCTGACGGCGTGGGAGGATGAGACCGGGATGACGGCACTGCATGGAGGACCACCGTGACATCACCGACCACCGGCGCTCCCAGCGCCACCCCCCTGCTGGTTCTCGATGATCTTCTCCGGGCTTGGGTACGAAGGTAAGGAGGCAGTGATGGCAAGCTGGAACGACGCGACCATCCAGGAGTTCCATTCCAAGGCTGGGAAGGGAGTCGGACCGTTCGGGGACCAGCTCATGCTGCTCACCACGACGGGGGCGCAGAGCGGAAGGGAGCGCACCTCGCCGGTGATGTACCACCGCGACGGGGAGCGGTACGTCGTCGTCGCATCGAAGGGCGGAGCCCCTGACAACCCCGCCTGGTACAACAACCTCAAGGCGAATCCCGTGGCGACGGTGGAGGTGGGGACGGAGACTGGCACGGAGACGTTCGAGGTGAGAGCGCGCGAGGCGGAGGGCGAGGAACGGGAGCGCATGTTCGCCGACCGCGTCGCCATTGCGCCCGGGTTCGGGGAATACCAGCAGAAGACCTCGCGGCAGATTCCGGTCGTGATCCTGGAGCGGACCGTCTAGCGCGCGGCGAGGAGAGCGAGTGGCATGGCCCGAATCTTTATCACCGGCTCGGCTGATGGACTCGGACAGCTCGCAGCCCGGCGCCTGGTGGCGCTCGGCCACGACGTCGTCCTGCATGGGCGCAACCGCGATCGGGCCCAGCAGGCGTTGCGCGCCGTGCCGGGCGCCAGAACGGCGCTCGAAGGCGATCTGGCCAGCATCGAACAGACGCGCGAACTGGCTGGACAGGCGAACGCTGCCGGACCGTTCCAGGCGGTCATCCACAACGCCGGCGTCTTCCGCCCAGGTGCAGCGCGCCGCGAGACGGTGGACGGGCTCGACGACGTCTTCGCCATCAACGCCCTCGCGCCCTACCTGTTGACCGCGCTCATCCAGGGACCTCGGCGGCTGATCTATCTGACGTCGGGCCTGCACCACAGCGGCGATTCGGATCTGCGCGACCTGCAGTGGCGCCAACGGCGCTGGGACGGATTGCAGGCGTACGCGAACTCGAAACTGTTCGATCTCGTGCTGGCCTTTGCCGTCGCCCGCCTCTGGCCGCACGTCCTCTCGAACGCGGTCGATCCTGGAGTGGTTCCCACGAAGATGGGCGGGCCGTCCGCGCCCGGCGACCTGGAACAAGGCGCCGCGACCCAGGTGTGGCTGGCAGTCAGCGAGGAGCCCGGCGCGAAAGTGACCGGCCGCCATTTCCACCACATGCGAACTCGACCCGCTCATCCGACGGCATCGGACGTAACCGTCCAGGACGCGCTTCTGGCCGCCTGTGAACAGTTGACCGGTGTACGGCTGGCATCGGCGGTCACGAGGTGTTGATCGTCCCCGGCGCCCCGCAACCGACCCGGGGGGCCCAGGGACATGACCGAGTACCAGTCCGTCGTCCCGCACCCGCGACCTGGTCCAGCTCCGCCTGGCGTGCCGACGCCGAGCTATGCGGTGACGCGCTCTCCGCCGGCGAGATGCGCCGACAGGAGCTCTCCGGCTCTGTCCAACGCAGCGGCCGCTTCGTCGAGCATCGAGGAATAGGCCTGGAAGACGTGGGGCACCCGAGGGGTGATGTCCAGCGCGACCTCGACGTCGGCGGAAGCGGCTTGTCGCGCGAGGCGAACGGCGTCGTCGAGGAGAACCTCGTGACTTCCGGCCTGGATGACCAGGGGCGGCAGGCCGGACAGGTCCGCGAAAGCACTCTGTCGACCAGCTGATCGACGTCCAGCGCAGCCGTCCCCGCAGGTTGCGTCTCGGGATCGACCGACCGCGCCGCGCTACGGATGGCGTCCAGAACGACGCCCCAGAATCGCTGCGCATCATGCTGGTCGCGGTCCACGGATACGAACGCGACGCGGCGAACGTTGGTGGAATGGTCAGTCCACGCCCGCAGTAGCGAGGTCTTCCCACTCCCCGGCGGCGCCGAGATGACCGTCACCCGCCTGGACACGGCGCGATCCAACATCTCGAGAAGGTCATCCCGGTCCAGCAGGCCACGAGCGACCGAAACGTCTCTCGAGATCGGCTGCTGCGGGTGCAGCCCGCGCTGCGTTGTCGCCAACCTGGTCATGCTCTGCCCCACGGTCGAGTGCTGCGATCAGGGTACGATCCGATCGTCCTCTCCCTCGAGAGCCGCGCCGGTGTCCAGCTCATCGGTCACCCCTGTCGAGCCGCCTGCGAGGCATCCGCGCCGGCCAGGCCGAACCGGGCGGCGCTCGCATCCAGGCGGCCCAGCCCTCGGCCGACGAGATCACGCCAGCGGTCGGCTATCGCGGCCGCCACCGGCGCCGCGTCCGGCCCTGCCTCCGCGCGCACCAGGTCGAGGTCCTTGAGCGCCCACTCGAGCGGGAATTGGGGAGAATGGTCGCCCGTCTCCATCTTGGCCAGCCGCGCGAGGGCCGTGACCGACGCCAGCGGACCGCCCTCGGCGGCGGCACGGACGGCGTCGTACGGTACCCCCAGGCGATCCGCGATGGCGCTGGCCTCGGCGGCCGCCTCGACCTCGAAAGCCAGCCAGGTGTTCAGCACGAGCTTGGTGCGCATGCCCAGGCCGGCCGCACCGAGCCAGAGAGTGCGCTGGCCAAGGGCGGCGAACACCGGAGCGAGTGGGCCGCGGGCTTGGTTCGGACCGGAGGCGAGGATCGTCAGCTGGCCGTTGCGTGCCGGCTCCCGCGTTCCCGACACCGGCGCGTCCACGAAGGCGACGTCGCGACGCCGGGTCGCGGTCTCCGCGACCAGCCGCTCGGTCGCCTCGATCCCGATGGTGCCCATCTGCGCCCAGATGCTGTCGGGCGCCATCGCTTCCAGGACGCTCCGACGCAGCATCACGCTGGTCACCGCGGTGCCGGTTGGCAGCATCGTGATCACGACGTCTGCGCGACGGACGGCGTCGGCCGGCTCGACGTGCGCGGTCGCGCCGCGCTCAGCCAAGGGCGCGGCCGTGGCCGGTGTGCGATCCCAGACATCGACCGGGAACCCCTCGTCGAGCAGACGCGCGGTCATGCCGGCGCCCATGATCCCGGTTCCGAGCAGGGCCACCCGTGGCTTGCCGGTGTCGCTGTCCATGTGTCCTGTCCTCCTCGGACCGTCGCCGGGCGCATTCCCCGACGGAAGGCTCGGCCCTCACGATCTCGCATCACCGATACACGATTCGAGTCCGTCCGCGACTTGGGGAACCGGGCTGGCCGGGATCGAGGCGCCGGGGCTCCGGCCGAGCGGCGCGAGGGCGCCCGCGGACGCCGGCGCTCCCGGCGGCGCCTGCGATGGGCCCTGCATGCAGACGACGCTACTCGACCGGATGCCCCTCGCTTCCTCGCGCGACGACCGTCCGCTCCGCTTCGGTGCTCGAACCCGCGGTCGCGGTGGGCTCGGGCCCTGGGACCGGATCGGGTAGGGTCGGGTGATGGGCCGATCGCTGACCGCCCCGCTGCCGCCGTTCGTCGATGCGTTACCGGTGCCGCGGCGCCTCGTGGCGACCGAGCACGACGGCCGGCTGACCGTGCCGATGCGCGTCGGGATGCACCGCTTCCACCGGGACCTGGCCGAGTCGAGGATCTGGGGCTACGGCGGGACGATCCCGGGCCCGACGATCGAGACCGAGCGCGGGCAGCCCGTCGCGGTCGAGTGGCGCAACGAGCTCGAGGGCGCGCTGCCCGTCGTGGTGACGACCGCCCCGGAGCACGCAGACGCCGATGGCGTCCCGGTGCAGTGCCTCCCGGGCCTGAGCGGGGGCTCGCCCGACGAGCGGGCGGCGGCGCTGACCGGACACACGGTTGTGCACCTGCACGGCGGCCTCGCTCCGGCGTCCTACGACGGCTGGACCGAGAACCTCTTCGCTCCCGGCCAGCCGGCGATCTTCCACTACCCGAACGACCAGCGGGCGGCGCTGCTCTGGTACCACGACCACGTCATGGGCGTCACCAGGTTCGACGTGTACGCCGGCCTGGCGGGGCTGTGGATCGTGCGGGACGAACGCGAGAGGGAGCTGGGCCTGCCCGCGGCGTCGTTCGAGGTGCCGCTGCTGATCCAGGACCGCAACTTCGACCTCGACCGCCAGGGGAGGTTGACCGGCCGGCTGGTCCACAAGACCGACCCGGACGTGATGGAGGCCTTCCCGCCGTTCACCGTCGTCAACGGCAAGGTCTGGCCGGTGCTCGACGTCCAGCCGGCCACCTACCGCCTGCGCGTGATCAACGGCTCCAACGCCCGCACCTACCGGCTCGTGCTGCTCCACGACGGCGAGGTCGAGCTCCGGCGGATCACCCAGATCGGCACCGACCACGGACTGCTCCGCGCGCCCGTCAGCGTGCCGTCGGACGGGCTCGTGCTGGCCTCGGCCGAGCGCGCGGACCTGCTGGTCGACTTCTCGGACCTCGAGCCCG
>Ga0066661_10000134_pt1 | contig 19794 bp, 17 predicted proteins | sample GraSoiAngelo_110_FD_66454 | JGI IMG/M metagenome (GOLD analysis project Ga0066661, IMG submission 66454) | Grasslands soil microbial communities from the Angelo Coastal Reserve, California, USA - 14_0903_12_30cm | ecosystem: Environmental > Terrestrial > Soil > Grasslands | place: USA... | reverse complement strand
GGCGGCTCTCGGCCGGCGACATCGGCTCGGCGGTCCGCCGGCTGCTGGAGGAGCCGGTGCACCGGCTCGGGGCCGAGCGCCTGGCCGCCGAGATCGCGGCGCTGCCGCCGGTCTCCAGCGCGGTCCCGCTGCTCGAGGAGGTGGCCGCGGGCAGGTCCCTGGCGCCGGTCGCGGGCGACGCGCACCGGCGCTCCCACGAGGAGGCGAGGAGCACGCGATGAACCCCTGCTGAAGCCAGGCTGGACCTGGGAGTCGATGTCCGAGAGCCGGATCTGGCCCATCGTCTGCGAGCGCATGGAGGCCGTCGCCCGCGACGTCCCGTATGACCGGCGCGCGCTGGAGGGACTGGGCGTGCGCGGCGTGCAGTTCGGTTCCGGGGACCGCCGCGACCGCTCCTGCCTGAGCACCGACCTCTCGACCCTCACCGACGGCCGCGACAACAGCGAGTGGGGCACGATCTACCTGGTGGACGGCGTCGCCCACTTCGTCCAGCTCGACGCCCGGCTGCCGCTGCCGTTCGAGTCCGGCTGCTTCGAGTGGGCGTACGCGGAGCACTTCATCGAGCACCTGGGGGCGCGCGACGGCATCTTCTGGCTGCGCGAGGTGCGGCGGCTGCTCAGGCCCGGCGGCGTCCTCCGCGTGAGCACCCCCGACCTCCGGCGCTACGCCGAGGGCTACATCGCGGGCGGCGAGGGCTTCTACGAGCGCCACCGGGACCTGGTCGAGCGGATGGGCTTCCCGCCGATGCCGGGCCGGCCGGCGTTCATGCTCAACCAGATCTTCCAGTACTACGGCCACCGCTGGATCTACGACCTGGACGAGCTCCGGTTCGCGGCCCGCGAGGCGGGCTTCCCGGCGAGCGGGTTCGAGGAGTGCGCCTTCCGGCAGGGCCGCCTGCCCGAGGTGGCCGGCCTGGACTACGAGCTGCGCTGCGACGAGTCCATCTACGTGGAGCTCACGGCCTGAGCTGGCCGGAGGCGAGGGGGCGGGCGCCCCCTCGCCTCCTCCGCTCACCTCCCGAGCAGCCGCCCCAGCGCCTGGCGCAGCACCCGGTCCGCGTCCTCCCCCGCCGCCTCCCTGGCGCGCCAGGCGACGAAGCCGTCCGGCCGGACCAGCGACGCGCCCGACGGCGAGACGCCGTAGGCCGCCGCCCAGCGGCCGCCCTCGTCGAGCAGCGGGGCGCCGACGCGGTGGACGTCGACGGGCGCCCGCAGCTCGCGCGCGGCCGCCTCCGCGCCGCTGGCCCAGGCGCCGCCGTCCGGCCCGGCCAGGAGGACGAACCCGCGGCCGAACAGGTCCAGCGTGGACGACGTGCTGCCGTTGTGGCGCAGGGCCACGTGCGCGGCGCGGCTGCCGGGCCGGCCCGACGGCTGGCGGGGGTCCTCGACCAGGCCGCCGCCCTCCCCGTCGTCCAGGACCGCGCCGGACCGGTACCGGTAGCCCAGCCAGGTGGTCACGTCGTCGGCGGGGCCGGGGCCGCCGGGCCGCCCGCCCGGGGGGCCGCCGGGGCCATTCGGCCGCCCTCCGGGCCCCCCGGGGCCGCCCGGACCACCGGGCCCGCCGACCCGCTGCGCGAAGATCGCCAGCGACTGCCGGATCGTGTGCTCGCCCACCGGCCGGCGCTCCGCGTCGTACGTGTCGAGCAGCGCCGGCGCCGCCGTCCCGCGGATGACGAGGGCCAGCTTCCAGGCCAGGTTGTGCGCGTCCTGGATGCCCGTGTTCGCGCCCAGCGCGCCGGTCGGCGGCATCACGTGGGCCGAGTCGCCGGCCAGGTGCACGCGGCCGTCGGAGAACCGGTCGGCGATCCGGGCCCCGGCCACCCACGACAGGCGGCTCACGAGCTCGACCTCCAGCCCCGGCACCCCGACGGCGGCCTGGATCAGCGCCACGCAGCGCGCGTCGTCGAAGTCGTCCGGCGTCTCGCCGCGCTCGGGGTGGTACGGGACGTCGAGCTGCCAGTGGCCGTCGTCGTCCACGGGCTCCAGGACCCCGCCCCGGACCTCCTCGTTCATGACGTAGCAGATGATGAAGTGGCGGTCCCGGAGCGCCTCCCTGAGGTCGGCGCGGAACAGGATCGCCAGGCGGTGCGCGGTCGTGCCCAGGTCCTGGACCGCGATGCCGAGCTGCTCGCGCACCTGGCCGCGGCTCCCGTCAGCGGCCACGAGGAAGCTCGCGTGGACCGTCCGCTCCTGCCCGGACGTGCGGTCGCGCAGGCGCGCGGTCACCCCCTCCCCGTCCCGCTCGAACGAGACCAGCTCCGTGCCGAAGCAGAGCCGCCCGCCCAGCTCGGTGGCGCGCGCCAGCAGGACGGGCTCGACCCGGTGCTGGCTGCACATCGCCCAGCGGCTGGGGCTCAGCTCGGTCAGGTCGGGCATCGTCGGGTGGATCCACTGCAGCTCCCGGCCGGCCAGGGACTCGGCCCGGAGCAGGCCGCCGCCCCGCGCGGCGCTCGGCATCCCGGCCGCCTCGGCCGCTCGCACGTCGTCCTCCAGCCCGGCCGCGCGGAACAGCTCGACGGTGCGCGGGTTGAAGCCCCAGGCCCGGGGGAACCGCGACATCGAGGTGGTCGCCCGGCGCTCCACCAGGAGGGACTGGACGCCGTGCCGGGACAGGAAGACGGACGCCGAGAGGCCGACCAGGCTGCCGCCTACGATCAGAACGGGAACGGACTCGTCGTGCATGGCTCGTACTCAAGCCGGCGCGACGTGCCGCCCCGTCTCCGGCCGGTCTCCCGGTTGTTCCTCCGCCCGGAGCTCCGCCAGCGCCCGGGCGAGGTTGACGGCGGCGCGGTCGGCCTCGATCCAGCCCTCCACCGCGTCGATCCGGAGGGCGTCGTGGGCCTCCCGCTCCCCCAGGTCGCCGCCGTGCACCGCCGCGGCTACCTCGACGAGGGCGGCCAGGTAGGCGCGCAGGGCGAGCAGGTCGGCGATCGTGGCCAGCGGACCGTGGCCGGGCACGATCACCGCCGGCTCCAGGGCGGCCAGCGCGTCGATCGCGGCGATCCACGCGGACGGGCTCGCGTGCACGGCGAGCGGGACGACCCGGTTGAAGCAGACGTCGCCGGCGAACAGCACGCGCTCGGCCGGGAACCAGACCGCGCAGTCGGCCGGCGAGTGCGCGGGCGTGAACAGGAGCGTCCGGCCGCCGCGCGGCAGCGCCGGCGGCTCCGTCCAGGCGGCGGGCGGCCGCAGGTCCAGGTCGGGCAGGGCGGCCGCGAACCGGGGCAGGATGGCGGCCAGCGCGGCCGTCCGCCCCACCATGCCGCCGGCGATGCGGGCGGTGACGGGATGGGCGACCGCCCGGGCCTCGGGGAAGGCCGCGTTGCCGCCGACGTGGTCGAGGTGGTGATGGGTGTTGAGCACGAGCTCGGCCCGCGCCCCCCGGCGGGCGAGCTCGTCCCCGATCCCGGCCGCCATCTCGGGCAGCAGCGTGGCGTCCACGACGAGCGCGTCGCCGCCCTCGTGGACGACCCCCGCGTTGGCCACCCCGGCGGCCCCGTCGCCGTGGAGCACCGCCAGGAGCCCCTCGCCGACCTCCACGAACCGCTTGCCCGGCAGCGGCACGGCGGCGGCCACGGGTCAGCCGCGGCCGCCGGCCGCGCGCTCCAGGCCCAGCTGCTCCCGGATCGTCAGCCGGTCGAACACGGCCCGCCACGAGACGATGCGCCCGCCGCGCGTGCGGACGTGGTCGGCGGAGCGCCATCGGAGGGTCCGCCCGGTCGCCGCGATCGCGCCCCGGGGCCCGTTCAGCTCGCCCTGGTGCGTGCCGGTGAACCGCATGTCGAGGGCGATCTCGGTGCCGTCGCCGTTCTCGATGCAGCCCAGCACCTCGTGCGTCAGGTCCGGGTACGCGGCATGGTGCCGGCGGAACACGCGCTGGACGTACTCGACGCCGCGGCCCTCCGCCGACGACGTGGCCAGCTCCGCGTCCTCGCTGAACACCTCGGCGAGGCGCTCGACCTCGCCCGCCTCGATCGCCCGCCACGCCCGTTCCACCAGGTCTCTGGCCTCACCCATCGCGTCCCTCCTCGTTCCGGCTGGTCACGGTCCCCATGCTGACCGCGGCCCGCGCCGCCGCCGTCCGCGCCGGCGTCTCCCGGGGAGACGCGGCGGGGACGGCGCGCGGGCGGGCGCCTGCCACGCTTGCCCGGACGATGGAGCACGACGACAACGAGAGGGTCTTCCGAGAGCTCGTCGAGCGGGCGTTCTGCCGGGGCGACACGACCGTGTTCGACGAGCTGGTCAGCGCCGACCTGCTGGACCACGAGGCGGGCTCGCCGGCCCGGAGCGCCGGCCGCGACAGCATGCGCTGGGTCGCCGGGCTCCTGCGCACCGCGTTCCCGGACCTGCGCGTGACGGTCGAGGACATCGTGACCGTGGGCGACCGGACGTGGGCGCGGGTGCGCTACCGGGGCACGAACAGCGGCCAGTTCATGGACTCGGCGCCCACGGGCCGGTACGCGGAGTGGGACGGGGTCTCGATCTGCCGCTACGCCGGCGGCCGGCTGGTCGAGCACTGGGGCGTCGTGGACCGGCTGAGCGGCCTGCAGCAGCTCGGCCTGGCCGGCCGGCCCGGCGCCCACTGAACACGCACTGAGCGGAGGGAGCGCCAAATGGCGGAGAAGTTGCAGGACACGACGGACGTCCAGCCCGGCCAGCACGACGTGCATCGCCTGATGACCATGGTCCGCGGCTACATGGACGCGCAGGTCGTCAGGGCGGTCGCCCGGCTCGGTCTCGCGGACCACCTGGCCGCGGGGCCGCTGGACCTCGACGCGCTGACGGGGCTGCTGGACGCGAACCGGGACGCGCTGGCGCGCTTCCTCGACGCCTGCGTCGCGCTGGGCCTGGTGGAGCGGGCCGGCGATCGCTACGCGATCACGCCGCTGGGCGCCCTGCTCAGGTCGGACGGCTGGTCGGTGCGCGACATGGTGCTGGCCTCGACCGGGCCGGCGCTGTACTACCCCTGGGCCCGGCTCGACGCGGCGGTCCGCACGGGGCACGCGCAGATGCGGGAGGCCGTCGGCCTGGAGCTCTGGGAGTACCTGCGCAGCAACCGCGAGGAGGGCGAGATCTTCGCCCGGTGGATGGGCGGCATGACGGCCGACGCCGGCCGCGTGGTCGTCGAGTCCTGCGACATGGCGCGGTTCCGCCAGATCGTGGACGTCGGCGGCAGCCACGGCGTGCTGCTGGCGTGGCTCCTGGCGGCGGCGCCGGACGCCCACGGCGTGCTGTTCGACCGGCCCGAGGTCATCCCGGACGCGACGCGGGCGATCGCGGAGCAGGGCCTGTCCGACCGGGTGACGCTGGTCGCCGGCGACTTCCTGGAGCAGGTCCCGGCCGGCGCCGACCTGTACGTGCTCAAGTCCGTGCTGTGCGACTGGGACGACGAGCACTGCGCCCGCATCCTGGCGAGCTGCCACGCGGCGGCGCCGGCCGGCGCCACCCTGCTGGTGGTGGACCGCGTCCGGCCCGACGACCCCGGCTCGTTCCTGCACGTGACCGACATCGGGATGCTGGCGTACAGCGGCGGCAGCTTCCGCCGGGAGGAGCACCTGCGCGAGCTGGTCGAGAGGGCGGGCTTCGACGTCCGGAGCGTCCGCTCGAGCGCGTCCAAGAGCGTGCCCTGGACCGTGCTGGAGGCGCGCCGGGTCTGACGCGGGGGCCCTCGCCGAACGGCTCGGGCTGTCCGCGCGGCGCGCTCAGGTCGGCCAGACGGTCGCCGCCGTCCGCGACGCTCACGACCCGGTCCTCTCCGGCCCCGCGGGCAGGGTGGCGAAGGGGGCCGCTGACAGGAGGCCCGGGGTAGGGCCCCGCCGAGCGACCCCCTCCGCTACGAGATCGCCGGTCCGAATGCCGTGCTGCCGCGGTAGGTCGCCGTCCCCGCGAACGTCGCCGTGTAGCCGCCCTTCAGCAGGATGGCCAGCACCCCGGCCACGCCGTTGCACGTGGCCACGCCCGCGCTGTTCGTCGTGGCCGAGCACAGGAACGTCCCGCCCGCGGTCATCGTGATCGTCTGGCCCGGGACCGGCGCCCCCGTGTCCGTCCGCGTCAGGGTGGCCGACAGGTTGAGCAGGGTCAGCCGGAGCGGGTTCAGGCCCAGCACGGCCGGCGCCGCCTTCAGCGTCGTCGCCGTCTGCTGCACCACCTCGCTCACCGGGGCGGACGTGCTGCCCGCGAAGTTGGGGTCGCCCTGGTACGCCGCCTTCAGGGTGTGCGTGCCGCTGCTCAGCGTCGTCGTGGAGAGGCTCGCGTGGCCGCCGCTCAGCGGCGCCGTGCCGAGCTGCGTGGCGCCGTCGAAGAACGCCACCGTCCCGGTCGGCGTGCCCGCCCCCGGCGCGACGACCGCCACCGCCGCCGTGAGCGTCACGGCCTGGCCGGGCGTGGCCGGCGACGGGCTGGCGGTCAGAGATGACGTCGTCGCCGCCTTGTTCACCTGCTGGGCGAGCGCCGGCGACGTCGAACTCGCGTACACGCCCGAGCCGGCGTACACCGCCGTCAGCGAGTGGCCGCCCACCGCCAGCCCCGGCACCGTCAGCGTCGCCACGTCCGGGCTCCCGCCATTCAGCGTGGCGCTGCCGATCTGCGTGCTGCCGTCGGAGAACGCCACGGTGCCGGCCGGCTGGCCCGCCCCGGAGCCGCTCACCGTCGCGGTCAGCGTGACCGGCTGCCCGAAGACCGGCGGGTTCGCCGACGAGGCCAGCGCCGTCGTGGTCCCGGCCATCGCGAACACGACGTCCACCCAGTAGTTGTTGGCGCTGAACGTCTGCGTCGGGAACTGCGTGCCGCCGTACGCGAACACCCCGTTGAAGCCGGCCGGGGCGTGCAGCGGCCACGAGTCGACCTGCTTCGTGTAGTAGCCGACGTCCGACGAGTAGAACCCGCTCGTCGTGTGGTACGAGGCGACGTAGACCGTGTGCGACTGGATCGACACCGGCGCCCCGAACGTCAGCGTCTGCCAGCCGCTGGCGGTCTCGTTCGTGAACGTGCCGGTCGCCAGCAGGGTCCCGGTCGCCGTCCACAGGTTGCCGACGTGCGCGCCGGTGTTGCCGCTGCCCTTGTAGAACGAGACGCCGGTGACCGTGCCCGCCACGTCCGACGTGAACCGCACGCCGACCTCGACGGCGTTCGAGTCCTGCGAGCTGGGGGTGCCGGGGACCGGCAGGCTCGGGAACAGCGAGCACGGGCAGGCCGGCGGCGTCACGGTGACGGTCACGCCGGCCGACGGGGTCTCCAGGTTGCCGCTGTCGTCCACCGCGCGGCTGCGCAGGGCGGTCGGGCCCGGCGCGCCGGGCGTCCACGCGTACGTCCAGCTCGTGGTGCCCGAGGCCCTGTGCCAGGTCGCGCCGCCGTCCGCCGAGACCTCCACCCCGGCGACGGCCCCGCCCACGTCGGACGCGGTGCCGCTGACCGTCACCTGGGACCCGCTGGCCACCGTGGCCCCGGCCGCCGGCGCCGTGACCGCGGAGGTGGGCGCCGTGGTGTCCGTCGAGGCGGTGGCCGCGACCAGGCCCGACTGCAGCGTGGCCGGCTGGACGCCCATGTCGGCCAGCAGGTTGACCGTCGCCTGCTGCATGTTGCGGTCGGCCGTGACGGGCCCGAAGTCGGGGACGCTGTCGTGGCCGAGGACGTCGAGGCCCCATGCCCACTGCACGGTGGCGGCGCTGAACACGAGCGCGCCGCTCGCGGCCCGGTACAGCGTCAGGCTGTGGGTGGCGCTGCCCGGCCCGTAGCTGACGCCGTAGTCGCGGATCTTCTGCGGCACGCTGACCGGGGTCGCCGAGAGGTCGAACAGGCCCGCCGGCCGGGAGCCGTTGTCGAGGTCCTCGTCCCACTCGTACCCGATCGTGTTGGAGCCCAGGGTGACCGTCTGGCCGGCGGTCAGGCCGGCGATGGCGGTGTTGCGCCAGAAGCGGAGCCCGGCGAAGTCGCTGCCGACCACCGGCGCCGCCGAGCCCCGGTTGACGGTGAAGATCGTGCCCAGGACCGCGTTCTCGGGCTGGCCGCCGTCGGCCGGCGGGCTCCAGCGCGGGTCGCGCCAGGAGCCGGTCCACGTCGGCGGGTCCTGGGGATCGAGCACCCGCTGGTCGAGCGACTCCTTGTACGTGACCAGCGTCCGGTAGGGCGTGCCCGAGCCGTCGATCGAGCTCTCCCAGCGGATCTTCCAGAAGCTCGTGTTGCCGGTGAAGAAGGCCATGCCGACGCCCGCGTCGCGGGCGGCCAGGACCGCCGACCGCTCGCCGGCGGACCAGTACTCGTCGTGGCCGGACGTCAGGAAGACCTTGTGCTGCTCGAGCAGCGCCGGCGCTCGCTCGACGTCCACCGTCGAGGTGTAGCTGACGTCGTAGCCGTTGGCCTCCAGCCACTTGATCATCGGGTACTCGGCGTACAGCGGCCCGTTGACCGTGCCGAAGCCGGCGCTCTCCGAGCGGTTGTTGAAGGGCCGGTTGTAGCTGACCTTGTAGGCGCGGCCGTTGGAGCTCGGCGCCGAGCCGTAGTAGACGCTGTTGCCGCCGTAGTCGTTGTACGCCTCCCAGGTCGTGTCGTTGGTCCGGAACAGGACGTCGGAGGCGGCGGCGTCGTCGCGGACCACGAACCAGATCTGGCTGGCGGCGCCCGTGCCGTTGTCGGCGACCCGGGCGAAGTAGAGGCCGGAGACGGCGGTGGTGGGGACGGTCCAGGAGGCGGACACCGCCCAGTTGCCGCAGTCGATCAGGCCGGTCGGGGCGTCGGTCAGGCAGGCCGGCTGCGACTGGGGGAGCGCGGCCGAGGGCTGGACGGTGGCGATCTGGCGGGCGCCGTTGTTCTGGTAGTAGCCGAGGCGGTAGATCGTCAGCGAGTAGTCGGTGGACGCGGTGTTGATCTTGAAGGAGACCGTGCCGCCGACGTCGACGCTGATGTCGGTGGCGAAGCCCTGGATGCCGGGGTCGCCGGCGCCGCTGACGCTCCACACCGACTGCGGCGTGCCCGGCTGCGCGTTCTCGCAGGGGATCGGGTTGACGTTCGCGACCGAGCAGGGGTCAACCGCCCGGACGGTCCGCACCGCGAGCGGCGCGTTCGAGACGGCGACCACCGCGACCAGCAGCAGGAGCGAGCGCTTGCCGACCACGTGGAGGGGACGCAGCTGACCAGCCATTGGGCACGATCGTGGGCGTGCGCGTGGGGGTTGTGCATGGGTCGGATCGCACGGCCGAACGCTCCGCGCCCATGGCGGGCAGGCGCATGTCCCGCCGCCCTCAGTAAGCTCTGCACCCATGTCAGCCCCGCTCTGGGAATGGCTGCGCGAGCGCGCGGTCGAGATCCACGTCGCGGACCACCTCTGCGAGCGCATCCGCCGCGGCGACCAGCTCCGCGTCAAGCTCGGCCTGGACCCGACCGCGCCGGACATCCACGTCGGCCACCTGGTGGTCCTCGACACGCTGCGCGCGTTCCAGGACGCCGGCCACACGGTCGTGGTGATCATCGGCGACTACACCGCGCGGATCGGCGATCCGAGCGGCCGCTCGGGCACGCGGCCGGTCCTGAGCCGCGAGGAGGTCGCCGCCAACGCGCGGACCTACTTCGACCAGGTCTTCAAGGTGCTCGACCCGGAGCGGACCGAGGTCCACGGCAACTCCGAGTGGCTCGACGAGATGTCGGCGGCCGACATCCTGCGCCTGCTCGGCAAGCAGACGCTGCAGTCGGTGCTGCAGCGGGAGGACTTCGCCGAGCGGCTGCGCGAGGGCAACCCGATCGGCGCCCACGAGATCCTGTACCCGTTCAACCAGGCGTACGACTCGGTGGCGATCCAGGCCGACGTCGAGATCGGCGGCACCGACCAGCTGTTCAACCTGCTGTTCGGCCGCGAGATCCAGCGCGGGTACGGGCAGGAGCCGCAGGACGTCGCCGTCTTCCCGCTGCTGGAGGGCCCGGACGGGGTCCGGAAGATGAGCAAGTCGCTCGGCAACTACATCGGCATCTCGGAGCCGCCGGCCGCGATCTACGGCAAGACGATGTCGATCCCGGACGCGCTGACGGAGAAGTACCTGCGCCTGATCTCGGCCCTGACGCCGGACGAGGTGGGGCGGGCGCTGGCGCTCGGCCCCCGCGACGCCAAGGCGGCGCTGGCCCGGCGGCTCGTCGGGCGCCTGCACGGCGAGGAGGCGGCGGCGCAGGCGGAGGAGGACTGGGATCGCCAGTTCCGCCAGCGCGAGCTGCCCGAGGAGATCCCGGAGCACGAGGTTGCCGAGCTGCCCGTCCCGCTCCCGACCCTCCTCCACGACGTGCTGGGCTGGGCCCCGACCCGGAAGAAGGCGTTCGAGCAGATCCGGACGGGGGCGGTCCGCGTCAACGGGGAGACGGCGGACGAGCAGCGGGCGGTGGCCGACGGCGACCTGGTCCAGGTCGGGCGCAAGCGGGTCGTGCGGGTGACGGCCAAAGCCTGAGCGGCCGGGCCGCCGCGGCCCGCCGAGACGGCCCGGAGACGCGCCGGCTGGCGGCCGGCGGTCACCGTTCGGGCGATGAGGCTCCTGGTCACCGGCGGCGCCGGGTTCATCGGGTCGCACTTCGTCCGGACCGTCGTGGACGGCACCCGCGAGGAGCTGGCCGGGGCGGCCGTGACCGTCCTCGACAAGCTCACGTACTCCGGCAACCGGGCCAACCTGGCGCCGGTGGCGGACAGCCCGCGCCTCTGCTTCGTCGAGGGCGACGTCTGCGACGAGGCGCTGCTGGACGACCTGGTCCCGGGCCACGACGCGATCGTCCACTTCGCGGCCGAGTCGCACGTGGACCGGTCGATCGCGCGCGCGGCGCCCTTCGTGGTGACCAACGTGCTGGGCACCCGGGCGCTGCTGGACGCGGCGCTGCGCCACCGCACGCGCCGGTTCGTCCACGTCTCGACCGACGAGGTCTACGGCTCGATCGACCGCGGCTCGTGGACCGAGGAGTCGCAGGTGGCGCCCAACTCGCCGTACTCCGCCTCGAAGGCCGCGTCCGACCTCCTGGCGCTGGCGTACCACCGGACCCACGGCCTCGACGTCGTCGTCACCCGGGCCTCGAACACGTACGGGCCGTACCAGTTCCCCGAGAAGGTGGTCCCGCTGTTCGTGACCAACCTGCTCGACGGCCGCACGGTGCCGCTCTACGGCGACGGCGGCAACGCGCGCGACTGGCTGCACGTGGACGACCACTGCCGGGGCGTCGCCCTGGCGCTGGCCGGCGGCAGGGCGGGCCGGGTGTACCACGTCGGCGGCGGCGTCGAGCTGACCAACGTGGAGCTGACCGCGCGCCTGCTGGCCGCCTGCGGCGCGGGCTGGGACCGCGTCGAGCGGGTGGCGGACCGGCCGGGCCACGACCGCCGCTACTCGCTCGACTGGAGCCGGGCGGCGGCCGAGCTGTGCTACGAGCCGCGCGTGGACTTCGGCGCCGGCCTGGAGGAGACGGTCCGGTGGTACGCGTGCAACCGGCCCTGGTGGGAGCCGCTGCGGACCCGCCGGGAGGCCCGGTGATGCGCGGCATCGTGCTCGCGGGCGGCACCGGGACCCGGCTCTGGCCGGTGACCAGGGCCATCTCCAAGCAGCTCATGCCGGTGTTCGACAAGCCGATGGTCTACTACCCGCTCTCGACGCTGGTGATGGCGGGGATCTCGGAGATCCTGATCGTGACCCGGCCCGACGAGCGGCCGCAGTTCCAGCGCCTGCTGGGCGACGGGTCGCAGCTCGGCCTGTGCCTGCGGTACGTGGGCCAGGAGCGGCCGGACGGCATCGCCCGGGCGTTCCTGCTCGGCGCGGACTTCCTCGGGGACCAGCCGGTCGCGCTGATCCTGGGCGACAACATCTTCCACGGCTCGGGGTTGGGGCGGATGCTGCGCCGGAACGCTGCGGTCAGCGGCGGCCGGGTCTTCGCGTACCCCGTGGCGAACCCGCGCGAGTACGGCGTGGTCGAGTTCGACGCGACCGGCCGCGTGCTGAGCCTGGAGGAGAAGCCGGAGCGGCCCCGCTCCCGCTACGCGGTGCCGGGTCTGTACTTCTACGACAACCGCGTCGTCGAGATCGCCCGCGGGCTGCGGCCCAGCCCGCGCGGCGAGCTGGAGATCACCGACGTCAACGCGTGCTACCTGCGCCGCGGCGAGCTCCAGGTCACGGTGCTCGCGAGGTCCACCGCGTGGCTGGACACCGGCACGTTCGGCTCGATGGTGCAGGCCGCCGAGTACGTCCGCGTGATCGAGGAGCGGCAGGGCCTGAAGATCGGCTGCCTCGAGGAGGTGGCGTGGCGGGCCGGCCTGATCGACGACCAGCAGCTCCGCCGCCTGGCCCGCCCCATGACCGAGAGCGGCTACGGCACGTACCTGCTCCGCCTGCTGGAGGGCCCGGACCCCACCGCCTGAGTGCCGGGGGCGGAGCATTCGGCATCTACCCCGGCGTGGCCAGTTCATGGGGTGGCGGTCTCACGGCAGACCCGCTGCCGGCCCGAGCTGCTTACGCCCGGAACCCGGCCTCGCGATCCCGGCGCAGCGACGTGCGGATCGCCTCCAGCTGGCGGTCCACCTCCGCGTCCGTCAGGGTGCGGTCGGGGTGGCGGAACGTCAGCGCGAACGCGACGCTCTTGTTGCCCTCGGCGACCTGGCTGCCGCGGTACTCGTCGAACGCCTGGGCCCGCTCCAGCAGCTCGCCGCCCGCCTCCTCGATCGTGCGCAGCAGCTCACCCGCCGTCACCTCCTCCGGGACCACGATGCCCAGGTCGCGGTTGACGGCCGGGAAGCGCGGCAGCGGTCGGGCCCGGCGGGCCAGGTCCACGGCCAGCACCGGCTCCAGGTCGATCTCCAGGGCGACCGCGCGGCCCTCCAGGTCGAACGCCCCCGTGACCGACGGGTGCAGCTCGCCCAGGTGGCCGACCGCCTGGCCGCCGACCAGGACCCGCGCGCAGCGGCCGGGATGGAACAGCGTCGCCCGGTCCGGCTCGTACGTCACCTCGACCGGCGCCAGCGCGTCCAGCGCCCGCTCCAGCGCGCCCTTCAGCTCCAGGAACGCCCGGCGCGCGGCCTCCGACTCGGCCGTGCCCGTGCGCAGCGCGGCCAGCCGGGTCGGCTCGTCCGGCTGGCCCTGCGGGCGGTCGGGCCGGCGCCGGTACGCGCGCCCGATCTCGGCGATCGACAGGGCGGGCCGGCCGTGGTTGCGGTTGTGCTCCGCCACCCCCAGCAGCGACGGCAGGAGCGCGGTGCGCAGCGTGTCCTGGTCGTCCGAGACCGGGTTCAGCACCCGCATCGCCCGCTCGCCCAGCTCCAGGCGGTCCAGCAGCACGCCCGACGTCAGGGCCGGCGTCACGACCTCCGTGAAGCCGGCCCCGGCCAGCGCGTGGCGCACCTCGTCGAGCCGGCGCTCCTGGCCCGGCGTCGCCGGCCGCCACGTGTCACGCCGGTGGCCCGGCAGGGTGGCCGGCACGTTCCCGTACCCGTGCATGCGGCCGATCTCCTCGGCCACGTCCTCGGGGATGCCCACGTCCAGCCGGTAGACCGGCGGCAGCAGGTCCCACTCCCCGTCGTCCTGGACCCGGACCTGGAAGTCCAGGCGCCGGAGGATCGACTCCATCTCCTGGAGCGGCACGTGGACCCCGAGCACCGCGTCCACCTGGGCGGGCCGGAAGCGCACGCGCGCCGGCTCCTGCGGCCGCGGGTAGACGTCCGCCCACTCCACGTGGACCCGCCCGCCGGCGATCTCGGCCAGCAGCATCGCCGCCCGCCGGGCGCCGGCCAGCGCCAGCTCCGGCGAGATGCCCTTCTCGAACCGCGCCGACGCCTCCGTGCGCAGCTTCAGCGCCCGGCTCGTGGCACGCACGTTCACGCCGTCGAAGTTGGCCGCCTCGAGCAGGAGATCCGTGGTCCCGTCCGTCACGGCCGTCTCCTCGCCGCCGATGACGCCGGCCAGCGCGACCGGGCGCTCCGCGTCCGCGATGACCAGGATGTCGGGCGTCACCGCCCGCGTCTCGCCGTCCAGGCAGAGCAGGCGCTCGCCGGGCCGGCCGCGGCGGACGACGATCCGGCGCCCGCACAGCGTGCTCAGGTCGAACGCGTGCAGCGGCTGCCCGTACTCCAGCGCGACGTAGTTGGTCACGTCCACCACGTTGTTGATCGGCCGGACGCCGGTCGCGAACAGGCGCCGCCGCAGCCAGAGCGGCGACGGGCCGACGCGGACGCCGGTGATCGGCGCCCCGATGTAGCGCCGGCACAGGTCCGGCGCCTCGATGCTCACGTCGATCAGGTCGGTGCCCGGCGGCTCCACCCCGCCGGTGAACGGCGGCATGAAGTCGCGGCCCAGGCTGCGGCCCAGCGCCGCGGCCAGCTCCCGGGCCAGGCCCAGGTGCCCGAGGCAGTCCGGCCGGTTGGGCGTGACCTCGACCTCGAAGATCGCGTCGCTCGGGATCAGCTCCTCCAGCGGCTGCCCGGGCCGGCCCTCGTCGAGCAGCAGGATGCCGTCCTCGGCGGCCGGGAGCTTCAGCTCCTCCGCCGAGCAGAGCATGCCCCGGGCGTCGGCGCCGGCGATCTTCGCGTCCCGGACGGTGATGCCGCTGGGCACGGTGGTCCCGGGCAGCGCCACCGGCACCAGCGAGCCCGGCACCGCGTTGCTGGCGCCGGCCACGATCTGGCGCACGTGGTCGCCCATGTCCACCTGGTGGATCCACAGCGGCTTGTTGGAGCGGGGATGCGGCTCCTGGGACACGATGCGCCCGACCAGGATCAGCGACAGGTCGATCAGCACGACCTCGTCCACGTTCCAGCCGGTCATCGTCAGGACCTCGGCCGCCTGGTGCGGGGGCACGTCGCGGATCCCCGCCAGGTCGCGGAGCCACTCGTAGGAAACCTTCATCCCAGCTGCTCCAGGAAGCGCATGTCGTTCTCGTAGAAGAGGCGGATGTCGTCCACGTCGTAGCGGAGCATCGCGATCCGCTCGATGCCGAAGCCCCAGGCGAAGCCGGTCCACCGCTCGGGGTCCACGCCGCCGTTGCGGAGCACGTTGGGGTGCACCATGCCGCAGCCGCCGACCTCCAGCCAGCCCGTGCGGCCGCAGCTCCGGCAGCCGCCGCCGTCGCAGACGCCGCAGGACAGGTCGAACTCGAAGCTGGGCTCCGTGTACGGGAAGTACGTGGGCCGGATGCGGATGCGCCGGTCGGCGCCCCACATCGACTGGGCGAAGTACAGGATCGTGCCCTTCAGGTCGCCGACGGTGATGCCCTCGTCGACCGCCAGCGCCTCGACCTGCATGAACTGCGCCAGGTGCGACGGGTCGGTCGCGTCGCGGCGGTAGCAGCGGCCGGGGATGATCACGTACATCGGCGGCTCCTTCAGCCGCTCCATCGACCGGATCTGCATCGGGGAGGTGTGCGTGCGCAGCAGCAGGTCCTCGGACTGGTTGAAGAAGAACGTGTCCTGCATGTCGCGCGCGGCGTGGCCCCTGGCCAGGTTCAGCGCCTCGAAGTTGTACCAGTCGGTCTCCACGTCGGGTCCCAGCTCGACGTGGTAGCCCATCGTCTCCATGATCGTCTCGATCTCGCGCTGCACCCGCGTCAGCACGTGGAGGCGGCCGGCGGCCGGCGGGACGCCGGGGAACGTGACGTCGATCGCCTCGGTCTCGGCCAGGTCGGCCAGGCGCTCGGTCTCGAGCGCGCTCGTCCGCTCGGTCAGCGCGTCCGTGATCGCGGACTTGGCGCGGTTGAAGGCCTGGCCGGCGGCGGAGCGCTCCTCCCGGGGAAGCGTCGCAAACGTGCGCGTGACCGCCTGCAGCTCGCTCTTCGTGCCGAGGAACTCGACGCGAAGCCGCTCCAGCTCCTCCAGGTCCCGCGCGGCGGCGATCGCCGCCAGCGCCCGCTCAGCGATGGCCGCGGGTGCGCTCACTTCCAGACCAACCTCCGACGAACTTCGAACAGGAGAACGGCCGCCGCGGCGGCGACGTTCAGGGACTCGACGCCCGGCGCCATGGGAACGGTGACCAACTCTAGATCGTCGCGGCGGAGCCCGTGGGCCTCGCTGCCGAACGCCAGCAGGCCGGTCGCCGGCAGGTCCGCCTCGTCGTACGGGCGGCCCCCGGCGGCCGCGGCGCCGCAGCCGGCGACGCCGGACAGGTCGGCCCAGGAGCCCCGGGCCACGGCCAGGCGCAGGACGGCGCCCGCGGACGCCCGCACGGCCTTGGCGCCGAACGGGTCGGCGCTGCCGTCGAGGACGGCGACGGCCGGCGCGCCGGCGGCCGCGGCCGTCCGGCAGACCGTGCCCACGTTGCCCGGGTCCTGCAGGCCGTCGAGGACGACCAGCGGCCAGCCCGCCGCCCTGGCCGCGGCCAGGGCGACCGGCATCGGCACCTCGTCCCGGCGCGCGATCGCCAGCACGCCCTGCGGCGTGACCGTCTGGCTGGCGGCGCCGAACGCCCGCTCGCCGAGCGTCACGACCCGGTCGGCCGGGGCCTCGAACCGCACGCCCGCGCGCAGGACGAGCACCTCCAGGCGCACGCCGCTGGCGACGGCCTCCGTGACCACACGCGGGCCTTCGAGGAGCACCTCACCCGGCTCACGCCTGCGGCCGAGCCGCCGCAGCCTGCGGACCAGCTGGTTGTCGGGGCTTTCGAGCGGCTGGCTAGAGGTGGTTCCGGGCAACCTCCACCAGCCGCGTAAAGGAGCCCCGGTCGCGCACCGCCAACTCAGCGAGCATCTTCCGGTCGATCTCTACCCCGGCCTGGCGGAGTCCGTACATGAGCCGATTGTAGGGCAGGCCCTCCAGCCGCGCCGCCGCGTTGATGCGCGCGATCCACAGGCGGCGGAAGTCCCGCTTGCGCGCGCGGCGGTCGCGGAAGGCGTAGGCGAGCGAGTGCAGCACGGCCTCGTTGGCCGGCTTGAACAGCAGCTTCCGCGAGTAGCGGAAGCCCTTGGCCCGCTCCAGGATGGTCCTGTGCTTGCGATGGGCGACGACGCCCCGCTTGACCCGTGCCACGCCTAGACCCCGAGCCCGCGCCGAACCGCCTTGACGTCAGCGGCATCGACGAGATGGGCCTGCCGGAAATCACGCTTCCGCTTGGCGGACTTGTGCTCCAGCAGATGGCTCTTCCAGGCGTGCTTCCTCATCAGCTTCCCGTTCCGCGTGACGCGGATCCGGTCACTGAGGCCCTTGCGCGTCTTGAGCTTAGGCACTTTGTGAAGCCTCCTTGCGCTGCGGTGCTGCGACTGCCGCAGCGGCGGGCACCGGGGCCGCCGGCTGCGGTTTGGTCTCTGGTTTGGTCTCCAGTTTGATCTCGGGCTTGGGCTGCGGCTTGTGCAGCGGGGCCAGGATCATGAACAGGTTGCGGCCCTCCATGATCGGCTGGCGCTCGATGACGGCCACGTCCTTGGCGGCGTCGGCCACCCGGTCGAGCAGCCGCCGGCCGATGTCCTGGTGGACCATCTCCCGGCCGCGGAACATGATCGTGACCTTGACCTTCTCGCCCTGCTCGAGGAACTGCCTCATGCCCTTGAACTTGGTCATGAAGTCGTGATCGGCCACCTTCGGCCGGAGCTTCATCTCCTTGAGCTTGATGACGTTCTGACGCCGCCGCTGGTCCTTCTCCCGCTTGATCGTCTCGAACTTGTACCGGCCATAGTCGAGCAACCGGCACACTGGCGGGCTGGCCTGCGGCGCGACCTCTACGAGGTCGACACCCTTCTCTCTCGCGATCCGCTGAGCCGTGTCGATGCTCAGGACGCCCAGCTGGTTGTCCTTGTCATCGATGAGGCGAACCTCCTGGGCGCGGATCTGTTCGTTGATCCGAAGCTCCTTAAACGGGATGGGCCGCTCCCTCAGACGTGTTCAGAGTGTTCGTTTTCTCCTTCGTCAAAACCAAAAAACGGACGGCTGCCGTGCCATCCGCTCACGGACAACTGGTGGAGCGCTCCTCCTGATTCCCTGCGCAGGCCGGGACGGCACCCCGGCTCCGGGTACCAGGCGATGCTGCTCGCGAGTGCGGATCTTACCAAAGCGCGGGCGCGACGACTACTCTTCAATCAGGGGTGCGTGTCCTTTGGGTCGTCTTCCTGATCGTGACGGCCGCGTGCGGGCCGTTCGGCGGCGCCTCGGACCGCGGGCCGGGGGGCGGTGCCGGGGCGGGCCACGCCCGGGCCACCCCCACGCCGGGCCGGCCGGCCGGCCCCGCCGCCGTCCTCCTCCAGCTCGCCTCGCCCGGCTCGTACGCCGTCAGCCTGGTGTTCGACGACGGCCAGGTGGTCGGCCCGATCACGGCCCGCCTGCGCAGCTTCGCGCCGGCGCTGGGCGGCGCGGCGTCGGTCACGCTTCCCGTCTTCAGCGCGTCCGGCTCGCGCCTGTACTACCTGGACGGTGACGACACGGTCCGCTACGTGGACCGCGACGGCACCCGGGGCAGCGCCGGCCACGTGCCCGGCGGCCCCCACGCCCAGGCGGGCTTCGCGGTCAGCCCCGACGACCTCCGGATCGCCGTCGCGACCGTGGACTACACGTCGAGCCCGCCGGCCACCCGGCTGTACGTGGAGGACGTCGCGGGCGGCGCCAACCACGTGGAGCTGCCGTTCCCCGTCGGCGCCGACGTGTGGCCGGTGGGGTGGCACGGCGCCCAGCTGGTCGTCGCGGTGGGCGCGGCGCCGACGCAGAGCGTGGCCGGGAACCCGTACGGCACGTTCGCCGGCTACCAGGTGATCGACCCCACGAGCGGCGCCCGGCTGGGCGCGGTGGCCTGCGACCCGGCGGGCACCCTGACGCCGGCGGGCACGGCCTGCCTGGTCGGCGGCACGCCGCTCCAGGTGGAGGACTTCTCCGGCCGGACGCGGTCGCTGGCCAGCACGCCGGCCACCGTGGTCAGCGCGGCGGAGGCGCCGGACGGGGCCCGGGTCGCGTTCTGCTGCTCGGACGGCCTGCTGCAGCTCTGGGACGTCGCGGACGGCTCGGTCGCGAGCCTGGGCCCGGCCGACAGCCCGGACCTCGGCTGGATCGACGGCACGCACCTGCTGATCTCGGACCGGCTCGCCGACCACCCGCGGGTCATGGACGTCGCGGCGGGCACGTCGCTGCCGGCGGCGACGGGCCCGGGCCGGGTGGTGGCGAGGGTGCCGGGCGGGCTCTAGCGGCGACCGCTGGCACATCCGCCGGCGGATGGCCCTCCGTGATGCCCTGCCATGGGCGATTCGCTGGCGGATCGCCCTTCCCGCGGCGCTGGGTCAGCGGCGGCGCTCGGCGATCTCCTGGGTCACCCGCTGGGCGAACTCCTCCAGCGGCTCCGTCGTCTGCTCGCCCGCCCGGTTGCGGACCTGGACCGTTCCCGCCTCCGCCTCGCGGCCGCCGACCACCGCCATGTACGGCACCCGGCGCGTCCGCGCCTCGGCGATCTTCCGGCCCACCCGCTCGGGCCGCGCGTCCAGGTCCACCCGGATCCGGGCTTTGCGCAGCCGCGCCGCCACCTGCTCGGCGTACGGCACGTGCGCGTCCGTGATCGGCAGGACGGCCACCTGCTGCGGCGCCAGCCAGGTCGGGAACGCGCCCGCGTACTGCTCGATCAGGTACGCGATCATCCGCTCCATCGCGCCGAACGCGCCCCGGTGGACCATGATCGGCCGCTGCCGCGAACCGTCCGCCGCCACGTACTCCAGCCCGAACCGCTCCGGCAGCTGGAAGTCCACCTGCACCGTGTTGTTGGTGAACTCGCGCCGCTGCGCGTCGCGGACCTGGAAGTCGATCTTGGGGCCATAGAACGCGGCGTCGCCCACGCCCAGCTCGTACGTCTCGCCGATCGCGTCCAGCCCGCCGATCAGCGCCGCCTCGGCGTTGGCCCACTGC
>Ga0066661_10000130_pt1 | contig 19866 bp, 17 predicted proteins | sample GraSoiAngelo_110_FD_66454 | JGI IMG/M metagenome (GOLD analysis project Ga0066661, IMG submission 66454) | Grasslands soil microbial communities from the Angelo Coastal Reserve, California, USA - 14_0903_12_30cm | ecosystem: Environmental > Terrestrial > Soil > Grasslands | place: USA... | reverse complement strand
ACCTGGCCGCTCGCCTCGTCGAACCGGTACAGCGAGGCCTCGATGCGGCGCACGCCGTCCACGAACGCGATCCGCCGGTGCGGGCCGGAGGCCGGGTCCGACGGGTGCCGGAGCAGGCGGTCGCCGTCCTCGACCAGGTGGACGTCGGCGACCCCGGGGTCGTCCGAGAGCACCAGGTACGGGCTGCCGTACGCGCCCTGCCAGTCCTCGACGTGGATCGTCGCCATCGCGGGACCGATGGTAGCGGCGCGGGTCAGGCGGGCAGCTCGCCCTTCAGGAACCGCTCCCGCAGCACGTACTTCTGGATCTTGCCGCTCGCGGTGAGCGGGAACTCCTCGACGAACACCCAGACCTTCGGCGTCTTCTGCGGCGACAGGTGGTCGCGGCAGCGCTCGACCAGGTCCGCCTCGGTCGGCCGCCGGCCGGCCGCCGGCCGCACGAACGCGGCCACCCGCTCGCCCCAGCGGTCGTCCGGCAGCCCGACCACCGCCACGTCGGCGACCGCCGGGTCGGCGAAGAGCAGCTCCTCGATCTCGCGCGGGTAGATGTTCTCGCCGCCGCGGATGATCATGTCCTTCAGCCGGCCCTCGACGCGGCAGTACCCGCGCTCGTCCATCGAGCAGAGGTCGCCCGTGCGCAGCCGGCCGTCCACGATCGCCTCGGCGGTCTCCGCGGGCTTCTCGTGGTACCCGCGCATCACCTGGTAGCCGCGGACGCGGAGCTCGCCCACCTCGCCGCAGGGCACGGTCTCGCCGGAGCCCGGGTCGACGATCTCGACGTCCGCGCGCGGCAGCGGCTGCCCGATCGTCCCGGCCTTGTCCTCGGGCGTGTCGTCCGGCCACGTCTGCGTGATCACGGGCGAGGCCTCGGTCATCCCGAAGACGATCGCGAAGTCCACGCCCAGCACGCGCTCGACGCGGCGCACCAGGTCGGCCGGCACCGTCGAGCCGCCGGAGACGACCGAGCGCAGGCGGGACAGGTCGCGGCCGGCGAAGTCCGGGTGCTCCATCATCGCCAGCAGCATCGTCGGCACGGCGCCGAGGACCGCCCCGCCCTCCGACTCGACGACCTCCAGCACCATCCCCGGGTCGAAGTAGGGGACCAGGACGTGCGCGTCCAGGTACTGGAGGCAGCCGGTCGCCGCCATGCAGCTGCCGGCGGTGTGGAAGAGCGGCATCGGGTTGACGGCCGGCCCGCGGGCCGCCTCGCCGCGGCGGGCGGCGTAGAAGCGCGAGTTGTTCGTGATCCCGCGGTGGTGGAGCCGGGCGCCCTTCGGGAAGCCGGTGGTGCCGGACGTGTACTGGATCTGGGCGATGTCGTCCGGGGTCACCTCGGGCAGGCGCTGGGACGGCGAGCCGGAGTCGAGGAACGCGTCCCAGTCGCCGAACGAGAGGGCTTCGCGGAGCGCGGGCAGCTGCGGGCGGACCGAATCCAGCGAGGCGGCCATCGGGTTGCCCCGGAACTCGGGGACCAGGAAGATCCCGGCCGCGCCGGACTGCCCGAGGACGTAGGCGAGCTCGCGGGGCCGGAACGCGGGGTTGACGGTGACCAGCGTGAGGTTGGCGAGGGCGCAGCCGTACTCCAACAGCAGCCACTCGGGGATGTTGTTCGCCCACACCGCGACGCGCTCGCCGGGCTGGAAGCGGCCCAACAGCGCCCGGGCCGCGCGCTCCGAGTCGGCGAGCAGCCGGCCGAACGTCCAGCGCCGGCGGGCGGTCCGGTCGGCCACCCCCTCGACCAGCGCCAGGTCGTCCGGGGCCCGCTCGGCCGCGTCCCGGAGGATGCTCGCGACCGTGGTCTCCAGGACCTCGCCGGCGCCGTCGGCCGGCCACCGCGACGTGCGCAGCGCCACCCTCTCCATGGCGGTCAAGCGTAGCCGACGGCCCGGTCGTTCGGACGGCGGGCCGGCCCCGCCGTCAGGACTTCGCGATCGGTCCCGTCAGGTCCGCGACCACGCGCGCGTCGCCCTGGCCCTGGGGCGGGTCGTAGACCAGGTACTGGTCGAGGTACGGCACGGTCGCCTGGGTCTCGGACTGGTCGTTGGTGTAGAACGTCGGGATCTGGAGGTGCATCGCGCTGCCGCCGGGCGCCGCCAGGCTCAGCTGGGCGCCGACGTCGCACCACACGAGCGCGCCGCCGTCCGCCGTCGCCATCGCGTAGACCTGGTCGGTCCTCGGCGAGTGCTGCTCGCCGACCGCCAGCGCGCCGCCCGCCTGGCCGCGCCAGAACGTCAGGTCCGACATGTCCGTCTGGCTCGTCGCGGTGGGCATCTGCACCCTGGCGGCGGGCGGTTTGCCGCAGAGGCCCGGCCGCGGGCACAGCGGGACCGTGAGCTGGGTCAGGTAGGTGGCCATCTGCGCGGCGATGTCCGACGGCTGGACGGCGAGCGACGCGGCCTGGCTGGCGCTCAGCTCGCTCGCCGCGCCCTGCCGGCCGACGGCCGGCGCGGGTACCGCGGCGCCCGACGCGAGACCGGGGGTGCGGGCGGCCAGCCACTTGCCGCCCGACCTGGTGAAGACGAGGTACTCGGCGACCCCGTTCTGGTACGTCGTTCCCGGGGGCCAGGTCACCGAGGCGACCCACCACGGCGCGCCGGCGGTCTTCGCCGGGATGTAGTACGTGGCCTGCGCCACCGCCAGCCGGACGTACTTGCTGTTGTTGGGGTCCGAGATCTTCGTCCAGCCGTACGCCTCCGAGTCGATGTCGTAGCTGGCCTCCGTCTCGACGGTGCCCAGCAGGCTGGCGTCGCGCTGCTGGTTGGCCTGGTTCAGGGTCGCGATGTAGCTCGCCACGACCTGCCTGGCCTGGGCCATCGTGATGACGGCCGGCGTCGGGCTCGGCGCCGCCGCGCTCCGCGGCTGGCCTCCGCCGCCGCAGGCCACCGCGAGCCCGCACAGGGCCGCGAGGACCGCGCGCGCACACGTGCGGCGCAGCGCGGACGAACGTCGATCAGCGATCACTCCCGCCCACATGGACCGATAGCGTATGGCAAGACGTCGTTCCGACGAGGCCCGCCGCGCGAGTCGACGTCTGCGAGGTCGTTGCCCCGGGGCGATCGGCCTGGCGCGTTCTGGAGCCGGGCGTCGTTGGGTGTGGGGCTTGCCGCGGGTGAGCGTGGTCATCAGCGCCGCGAGGCAACGCTGACTCGCGGCAACGGCATCGACGCTAGCTGCTAGCCTCACGTGCAGGAGACGAGGGATGGATCGCGTCGACTGCGACCTGCACAACGAGGTGCCGGGGATCGAGTCGCTGCTCCCCCACCTCCCCGATCACTGGGTGGAGCACGTGCAGACCACGGTGTTCCGCGGCCCCGCGGATGTCACGTACCCGCCCGAGCTGCAGGCGGAGCCGGCGGCCGCGGCCGAGCCACGGGACCCGCTGGACCGGCTGCGCGAGGAGGTGCTCGACCGGGACGGCGTCGCGGTCGGCATCCTCAACTGCACGTACGCGATCGACGGCCTGCACAACCCCGACCAGGCCGCCGCCCTGGCCCGCGCGGTCAACGACTGGCAGGCCGCCGAGTGGCTCGCCCGCGACCCGCGGCTGCGCGCGTCCATCGTCGTGCCCAGCCAGATCCCCGCGCTGGCCGTGGCGGAGATCGAGCGCGTCGCCGCCAACCCCGGCTTCGTCCAGGTGCTGCTGCCGGCCCGGGCCCACCACCCGTACGGCAGCCGGCTGTTCCACCCGCTGTGGGAGGCGATCGCCGCGCACGGCCTGGTCGCCGGCATCCGCTTCGGGGGCGCGCCCGGCGCCCCGCCGACGCCGGTGGGCTGGCCCTCCTACCAGTACGAGACGTACGTGGGCATGGCGCTGGTCTTCGCCGCCCAGCTCACCAGCCTGGTCTCCGAGGGCGTGTTCGACCTCCACCCCGACCTGCGCGTCACGTTCCTGGAGAGCGGCTTCACCTGGCTGCCGGCCCACCTCTGGCGCTTCGACAAGGAGTGGAAGAACCTGCGCCGGCTGGTCCCGTGGGTGCGCCGCCCGCCCTCGGACTACGTCCGCCGCCACGTCCGGCTGACCGTGCAGCCGCTGGACGCGCCGGCCGACCCGCGGCACCTGGTGGAGGTGGTCGAGCAGCTGGGGTCGGACGAGATCCTGCTGTACGCCAGCGACCACCCCCACCCGCACGCGTTCGACGCCGAGGCCGACCTGCTCCGCCACCTGCCGCCGGCGCTGGCCGACCGGGTCCGCGCCGGCAACGCCCGGGCGTGGTACCGACTGTGAAGGAGGAGAGCGGATGATCGAGACCGAACGGCAGCCGCGGCGGCCGCGGCGGCCGCCCGCCACCGGCATCGTGGACTGCGACGTCCACAACGAGCTCGACTCGACGCGCGACCTCTATCCCTACCTGTCCGAGCGCTGGCGCCGGCACGTGGACCGGTTCGGCCTGGGCGGCTACTCCGGGGTCACCTACCCCCGGTTCTGGGACAACCGCGAGGAGGCGCGGCCGGCGCCGGGCCGGCGGCCGGGCTCCACGCTGGCCACGATCCAGTCAGGGCTGCTCGACCGCTACGGCATCGCGTTCGCCATCCTGAACCCGCTGACGCCGGTGGCCAGGGTGACCAACCTGGACCTGTCGGCGGCGCTGGCCACCGCCGTGAACGACTGGCAGGTGACGGAGTGGCTGGACCAGGACGCCCGGCTGCGGGCGTCGATCATCGTCGCGTTCGAGGACCCGGTCGCCGCCGTGGCCGAGATCGAGCGCCGGGCCGCCGACCCCCGGTTCGTCCAGGTGCAGTTCAGCGGGCGCCCCCACGAGCCGATGGGCCGGCGCCGGTACTGGCCCATCTACGAGGCGTGCGCCGGACGCGGCCTGCCCGTCATGTCGCACGCGTTCGGCTCCGGCGGCAACCCGATCACCGGCACGGGCTGGCCGTCGTACTACATCGAGGACCACGTGGGGCCGCCGCAGTCGATCCAGGCGAACCTGGTCAGCATGGCGGCCGAGGGCGTGTTCGCCCGCTTCCCCGCGCTGTCCGTGGTCTCGGTGGAGAACGGGTTCGGCTGGCTGCCGGCGCTGCTGTGGCGGCTGGAGGCGGCCTGGCGGGTGCTGGGCGGCGAGCTGGCGCACCTGGAGCGCTCGCCAGCCGAGTACGTGCGGGAGCACCTCTACCTCTCGACGCAGCCGACCGAGGAGCCGCCCCGGCCGGTGGACCTCACGCGCCTGTTCGAGCACTGCCCCGAGCTCGCGGACCGGTTGCTGTTCGCCAGCGACTATCCGCACTGGGACGGCGACGCGCCGGACCGGGCGCTGCCGCCGTCCGTCCCCGACGAGACGCGGCGCCGGGTCCTCGGCGAGAACGCCCGCCGCCTGTACCGGCTGCCGTGAGGCACGTCGTCGCCAGGGTCGGCGACATCCCGCCCGGCGGGCGCCGGATCGTGGAGGTCGGCGGCCGCTCGGTCGGCGTGTTCAACGTGGACGGCGAGTTCTTCGGCCTCCGCAACCGCTGCCCGCACCAGGGCGGCCCCCTCTGCGAGGGCCGCCTGCTGGGCGGGCTGGAGGCGGCCCGGCCCGGCGCCTTCCGCTGGAGCCCGGCCCGGCGCATCCTGGCCTGCCCCTGGCACGGCTGGGAGTTCGACGTCACGACCGGCCAGTCGTGGTGCGACCCGGCCCGCCTGCGCGCCGCGCACTACGAGGCGGCCGTGGTCGAGGGCCGGGAGCTCGGCGGCCGGGTCACGGGCCCGTACGTGGCCGAGACATACCCGATCTCCGTCGAGGAGCGCTACGTGGTGGTGGAGCTCTGAGCGCTCGCGACGAGACCGAACCCAACCGGCGCCTCACCGCCGCCACCGGCGCGGTCCTGCTCGGGCTGCTGGCGGTGGAGTGCGCGACCGCGTTCCGCATCCGCCAGCTGCTGCCGGCGCACTACTTCGTGGGCCTGCTCCTGCTGCCGCCGGTGCTCCTGAAGCTGGGCAGCACGGGCTACCGCGCCGCCCGCTACGTGCTCGGCGACCCGCGCTACCGGCGCGCCGGCCCGCCGCCGGCCGGGCTGCGGCTGCTCGCCCCGGTGGTGGTCGTCGCGACGGTCCTGCTGCTCGGCAGCGGCGTCGAGCTGTGGCTGTTCGGGTTCCGGTTCGGCGCCGGCTGGCTGACGCTGCACGAGGACAGCTTCCTGGTCTGGTTCTTCGCGACCGGCGCGCACGTCCTCGGCCACATGGACTCGACGCGGCGGCTGGCGCTCGCCGACGTGGCCGGCGGGGGCGGGCGGGAGCCGGGGGCGCTCACGCGCCGGTCGCTGGTCACCGCCAGCCTGGTGGTCGGCCTGTTGCTGGCGCTGCTCAGCCTGCCCTGGTGGAGCCCGTTCGGCCTCCTCGAGAGCTGAGAGCGCTCACAGCCAGGTCACAGGCCGCACTCAGCGTTCGCTCAGGCGCGCGCGCCTCAATGAGGGGCGACGTGCGCAAGACACTCCCGCTGCTCGCGGTCCTCGGCGCCGGCCTGCTCCTGCGCCTCCTCCTCGCCTACGTGCTGTACCCCGGCCAGGGCTTCGCCACCGACCTCCAGCTGTTCGGCGGCTGGGCCCGGTCGCTGGCGGCCGGCGGGCCGGCCGCGTTCTACGCCACCACCCCGTCGGCCAACTACCCGCCGGCGTACCTGTACGTGCTGTGGGCGCTGGGCGCGGTCACCGGCGGCCAGCCGCCGGCCGGGCTGCTCAAGCTGCCCGCGATCCTGGCCGACGTGGGCGTGGCGGCGCTGCTGTACCGGCTGGCGGGCCGCTGGCGCGGTCCCCGGGCCGGCCTGCTGGCGGCCGGGCTGTACCTGTTCATCCCGGTCACCTGGTACGACTCGGCGCTCTGGGGCCAGGTGGACGCCGTGGCCGCGCTCGTGATGGTGGCGGCCCTGGTGCTGCTCGTCGAGGGCTGGAGCGAGCCGGCCGCCGCGCTGGCCGTGCTCGGGGTCCTGGTCAAGCCGCAGGCGCTGGTCTGCCTGGTCGTGGTCGCGCCGGTGCTCGTGCGCCGCCACCTCCTGGCCCGGCAGCAGCCGGTCCGCCTGGTCACCTCCGCGCTCGCGGCCGTGCTCACCGGGGCGCTGGTGCTGGCGCCGTTCGACATCGGCCGATTCGCGTCGCCGGCCCTGGCTGGCGTGCCGGTCCTGGGCAGCTTCGCCGGGCTCGTGGGCCTGATCCAGTCGGCCAGCGCGCAGTACAGCGTGCTGACCGCGAACGCGTACAACGCGTGGGCGCTGGTCGGTCCGCAGCCGCTGGTCGCCGCGGTGGGCCGGTGGACGGCCGACTCGCTGCCCGTGGTCGGGAGCGTGTCGGCGTCGACCGTGGGCACGGTCCTGCTCGTGGCCGTGGCGCTGCTGGTGGCGGCGGGCCTGCTCCGGCGCGACGGCGTGGTCCCGATCGTGGTCGGGTTCACGGTGATCGCGTTCGCGTTCTACGCCCTGCCCACCAGGGTCCACGAGCGGTACCTGTTCCCGGCATTCACCTCGGGCGCGGTGCTCGCCGCGGCCGGGCTGGCCGGGGCCGCCGGGTACGTGGTGACCGGGCTCCTCAACACCGTCAACCTGCACGCCGTGCTGGCCGCGCCGCTGGGGTTCTCGGGCCGCGGGTTCGGCGGGTTCGGGGGCGGGCCCGGCGGGTTCCGGGGGCCGCGGGCCGGCGGGTTCGGGCCGGGCGGCGGCAGCCCGGGCGGGCCGGGCGGTGGCGGCATCGGCGGTCCCGGGTTCGACCTGGGCGGCGTGACCAGCATCCAGCTGCCGCTGGCGGAGCTGGCCCGCAGCCCGCTGGTGGCGGCGGTGGTGGCGGTCGGTCAGACCGCGGCGATGGTCGCGCTGCTGGCGGCCTGGATCCTCGTGATGAAAGGGGCAGGGGAGCCCCCCAGCTCCCCTGCCCACTCGAGGTGAATGCCTAGATTTGAGTCGCCGCGGCCACTCGTACGGCGGACGGGCCGAACGAGGTGACCGCGGCCAGGAACGGAGCCTGCGATGCCCCCGTGATCCAGTTACGCAGCCGCATGTCCGCGCACCGTGTCTCTCCCCCCAATGGCCGGCGGGACCGGCCTGTTTCTCTCCTTCCTGCTCCTGCCCGATGGACCCGCCGCCGCGTCCTGGATGTGGTTGGGAGCGCTCCCACATGAAAGCACGTTAAATAGCGCAAGTCAACAATCCATCGATCACGAACGTCACGCGCACCATGCGAAATTTTCGTGGAAGCGATCCCACGCGACGTCGCGCATAATTGCGGGCCTCCGGAAAAGGCCGGGGGGCCCTCAGGGAGCCAGGCGTTCCACCCGCCAGCCGGCGCCCTCGGGCACGTAGCGGAGCCGGTCGTGGAGGCGGTTGATCCGGCCCTGCCAGAACTCGATCGCCACCGGCGCGATCCGGAAGCCGCCCCAGTGGTCGGGCAGCGGCGGCGCCTCGGGGTGCTCGGCCTCGAGCCGGGCCACGGCGGCCTCCAGCACCTCGCGACCGCTGATCGGCCGGCTCTGCGCCGAGACGGTGGCCGAGATCCGGCTGCCGTAGGGCCGGTTCGCCCAGTATGCCTCGGACTCGCCCTGGCTGGTCCGGGTCACGGGGCCGCGCACGCGGACCTGCCGGTGCAGGCGGGGCCAGTAGAACGCCGCGGCGGCGCGCGGGTTGGCGGCCAGGTCGCGGCCCTTGTCGCTCTCGTAGTTGGTGAAGAAGACGAAGCCGTGCTCGTCGACCCGGTGCAGGAGCACCATCCGCACGCCCGGCTCGCCGTCCCGCGTCGCGGTCGCCAGGGCCATCGCGTTGGGCTGCAGCTCGCCGACCTCGCCGGCCAGGCCGAACCAGCGGTCGAACGCGGCGATCGGGTCGGGACCGAGGTCCTCTTCGTTCAGCGGGGCGTCCGTGTCGATCACGCCGTCAGTGTGGCCGACAGCCCATCATGACGCGGGCCCCCGCTCGCCGTAGGCTGGGTTCATGAACGTGGGGAACGTGCCGCCGCAGCTCCGGCCGCTGTTCCAGGCCCTGGCGGCCGTCATGCGGAGCCGCGAGCCGGCGATCCGGCAGCGCGTGTGGCGGCTGCGGTCCGAGCACCCCGAGCTGGGCCCCGACCGGCTGGCGAGGCTGCTGATCCGGGAGACGCGCCGGCGGCTGGCCGCCACGGCCGCCGCCAGCGGGGCCACGGCCATCGTGCCCGGCCTGGGCACCATCATCGCGCTCGGCACCGCGACCAGCCAGACGCTGTACGCGCTGGAGCAGGAGACCGAGCTGGTCCTGGCCATCGCGATGATCTACGGCCGGGAGCTGGCCGAGTCGGACGAGCGCCTGCTCGAGGCGCTGGTCGTGGTGGGCCTGACCGGCGGCGCCGTCAAGCTGCGCGACAGCCTGCTGATCGCGGGCGGCCAGCGGGTCACGATCGCGGCGTTCCGGCGCCTGCCGCAGGTCTGGCTGGGCCAGGCCGGCAACCGGGTGCTGACCCGCGTGCTCGGCCGGTTCCTGACCCAGCGGGCGGTGTCCGTCGTGTCCCGGGCGGCGCCGGTGGCGATCGGCGTCGCGGCCGGGGCCACGTTCGACTGGGTGGCGGTCACCCTCCTGGGCCGGGCGGCGATCCTCTACTACGGGCGGGCCCCGGAGCCGCCGGCCCTGACGGCGCCGGCGGCGCCGATGGAGCTGCGGCCGGGCCGCGACCGGGCCCCGGAGGACCTGTCGGCGGAGGGCTGACTTTCGGGTGCCGGACTGGAACGGCTGGGTGTCGGTGCCACGTGTGGGGCTGATACCGGCGAAGGGGGCTCGGGGGAGCCCCCCGCGGCTCAGCCTGGGCGGCGGGAGACCGGCTGGGCCTCGCACGTGCCGCGAGTGTGCCGTTGCCGGGCCGTGCTCCAGACGCGGTTTTGCCGTACGAGAGCCACCCCATGCCCGGGTCGTGAGGTGGCCCCAGTACGGCAAAACACACCAGCGACCCACTTGCGCGCCAAACATGCACGCCGGTTGCCCAGGCGCGGCCCGACGCCAACCCTTCCAGGCCGCCGCCGGACGCTACGCCCCCGCGGCCAGCAGGTCCAGCGTCACCGCCGCCGTCCAGGAGAACTCGCCCGCCCCGCACGGGGCGCCCGTCAGCGGGTCGAAGTACTCCCCGAACCCCGCCTCCCGGACCAGGTCCAGCGTGCCGGCGCGCAGCCCTGCCGCCTCCATGGCCAGGCCCGCCGCGGCCAGGCCGTCCGCGACCAGCCAGTTGACGGGCGCCCAGACCGGGCCGCGCCAGTAGCGCCGGGCGTCGAACGCCGGGTCGCCCGGGGGCACGGTGCAGACGGCGTGCGCGCCGGCGCACAGGGCCGTGTACCGCTCCCACGTGGCCGCCGCGCGGTCCGGGCCGATCAGGCCGCCGGCCAGCGCGGCCAGGCCGGCCGCGGTCGGCCGGGCGATGCGCCGGCCCGCCGCGCAGTCCCAGTCCACGTACAGACCCAGGTCCGGGTCCCAGTGCCGCTCCTCGAACGCGGCCGCGAAGCGGTCGAGGCGGCGTTTCGAGACCGGCGGCGGCTCGCCCAGCGCCTCCGCGATCGCGCACAGGTCGCGCGCCGCCCGGTACCACAGCGCGTCCATCAGGACGTCGTGGACGCAGAACGGGGCCACGGCCCGGTAGCGGCCCACGTGGTAGTCCGCGTCGTCCAGCAGCTCGACCAGCGCCAGGTAGCCGTCGTAGTCGGCGTCGCTGGGCCGGTCGCTCGCCGGCACCCCGCGCGCGTCCTGTCGGGTGTACGGCCGCCGCGGCCGCAGGCGCGCCGCGCGGAGGTGGTCCCAGCGCGGCGAGTTGTCCCAGCCGCTCTCCCAGGGGTGGACCACCGCCACCAGCGGCGAGCCCCGCAGCCGCCGCCGGCGGGCCAGGTACTCGACGAAGCCGAGCAGCCCCGGGTACGTCCGGCGCCAGAACGCCAGCCGGCGCTCCCGCTTCGGCTGCCGGCGCCCGACCAGGAAGGCGGCGGTGACCACCATCGGCGGGTTGGTGATGCCCGACGTGCGCACGGCCGAGTCGGCCACGTGGGCCTGCGCCCTCGGCCAGCGGTCCGGCCCCGGGAAGTAGTCGGCCAGGTGGCGGGGGTCGTACCGGACGTGCGGGAGCATGCCCTCGCGCCACCGGCCCCGGAGCACCGCGTCCACCTCGGCCGCCGCCCGGTCCCAGTCGAACGTGGCCAGGCCGATGGCGACGAACGCGCTGTCCCAGTTCCACTGGTGCGGGTACTGGGCCGCCGAGGGGACGGTCCAGTAGCCCGTGTCGTTGGCGCGGAGGATGCGGCGGGCGTCCGCGGCCAGCCGCTCGTCAGGCATCCGCGAAGCGGACCAGCAGGCGGGCCACGTGCCGGGCCGCGTTCTTCAGGTCCTCCAGCCGCACGTTCTCGTTCGGGCTGTGGGCCAGGTTGGTGGCCCCGAAGCCGACGCCCGGCGCGACGACCGGGACGCCCCGCTCGGTGAACAGGTACATCGGGGTGGTCCCCCCGGACAGCGGCGTCACCAGCGCGGGCTTGCCGTAGACCTCCTGGGCCGTCTCCGCGCAGAGCCGCACCAGCGTCGCGTCGGGGTCCACGATGCCCGGCCGCTCCGGGCCCAGCACCACGATCTCGAGGTCGGTGAACCCGCCCGCGTCCAGGTGGCCGCGCAGCTTGCGGCAGACGTCTTCGGGGTCCTGGTCGGGCACCAGCCGGAAGTCGATCTTGGCCGAGGCGGCCGCGGGCACGATCGTCTTCGAGCCGGGCCCCTGGTAGCCGCTGGTCAGGCCGGCGATGTTGCACGTGGGGTCGAACGGGGCCGCGCTGACCTGGATGCCCGTGCGGTCGCGCAGCAGCCGCTCCAGCCCGAACGAGGCCTTGTAGCTCTCCTCCTGGCTGGGCAGCGCCTCCAGCAGCTCCCGCTGCCGGGACGAGATCCCGCGCACGGCGTCGTAGAAGCCGGGGATCAGGACCCGCTCGTCGCCGTCCTTCAGCGTGCTCAGCGCCCAGACCAGGCGCCAGGCGGCGTTGGGCAGCAGGTTGGCGCCGCCCGAGTGGCCGTCGCGGGAGAGCGTGCGCACGCGCAGCTCGACGTACAGCAGCCCGCGGGCGCCCAGCGTGATGAGCGGCCGGCCCTCCTCGTCGATCGAGCCCTCCTCCCAGATCGCGCCGTCGCAGGCCAGCTCGCCGGCGTGGGCGCGCACGAACTCGGGGAGGCTCGTGCTGCCGACCTCCTCCTCCCCCTCCACCAGCCACGTCAGCCGGCAGGGCAGCCCGCCGTCCACAGCGCGCAGCGCGTCGATCGCGGCCAGGCGGGCGACCAGCTCGCCCTTGTCGTCCTTGGCGCCGCGGGCGTACAGCCGGCCGTCGCGCCGCTGCGCGGCGAACGGCGGGCTCTCCCACAGCTCCAGCGGCTCGGGCGGCTGCACGTCGTAGTGGTTGTAGAGGAGCATCGTCCGGTCCGCGTTCGCCCCCTCGGCGTGGGCCAGCACGACCGGGTGACCGGCGCTCGCCTCCACCCGCGCGTCGAATCCCCGGCGCCGGATCAGCTCCGCGACCAGGCGGGCGCAGTCGTCGACGCCCTCGTGCCTGGCGGACACGCTGGGCACGGCGCACAGCTCGGTCAGCTCGGCCAGCCAGCCGTCCAGGTGCTCATCAATGTACCGGTCGACGGAGTGGAAGCGTTCGCTCATCGCCGTCCATCATCCGCCATCCGCCGAGCGCGGCCGGGGCCACCTCGATAAAATAGTGCTTCCGCATCAGTATTTTCTCGGAGGAGCACGCATGAAGGTCGGACTCGTGATCCCCAACTTCACCTGGCCCGGCGGCCCGAGCCAGCTCGGCGCCACCCTGGCCCGGATCGCCTGCGCCGCCGAGGACGCCGGCTTCGCGTCGGTCTGGGTGATGGACCACCTGTTCCAGATCGGCCGCCACGGGCCGCCGGAGCACGAGATGCTCGAGGCGTACGCCACGCTCGGCTACCTGGCCGGCATCACCACCCGCGTGGAGCTGGGGACGATGGTCACCGCCGTGGGCTTCCGCCACCCCGGCGTCCTGGCCAAGACCGTCACCACGCTGGACGTGCTCTCCGGCGGCCGGGCCTGGCTCGGCATCGGCGCCGGGGGCGCGAACGAGGACGAGGCCCTCGGCCTGGGCATCCCGTACCCGCCGCTGGGCGAGCGCCTCGAGCGGCTGGACGAGGCGCTGGGGATCTGCCGCCAGATGTGGGCCGGCGACGAGCGCCCGTTCGCGGGCCGGCACTACCACCTCACGCGCCCGCTGAACTCGCCTCAGAGCCTGCGCCGGCCCCACCCGCCGATCCTGGTCGGCGGCTCGGGCGAGCGGAAGACGCTGCGGCTGGTCGCCCGCCACGCCGACGCGTGCAACCTGTTCCCCACACCGGAGATCCCGCGCAAGCTGGACGCGCTGCGCGCCCACTGCGAGCGCGAGGGCCGGGACTACGACGAGATCGAGAGGACGTCGATCTTCGACGTGGACCTGGCCGCGCGCGGGGTCGAGGAGACGGTCGGGGCCCTGCGCTGGCTCGCCGGCATGGGCATCCAGTCGGTGGTCCTGAACGTGCGCGAGGCGCACCGGCTGGAGCCCCTGCACGCGGTCGGTGAACGGGTGATCCCGGCGGTCGCCGACCTCTGATCCGCCCCGTCCGTACCCCGTCGCGGAAACCGGTCCGCGGCGGGGTACGGTATCGGCAGACAAGAGGAGATGCGGGCCGCCCAGGGGCGGCCACGGGAGGTGGCCCGATGACCTACGCGCTCGTGCTCGGCGCTGGCGGAGTGACGGGGATCGCCTGGGAGACCGGGCTGCTGAAGGGCCTGCGCGACGCGGGCGTCGACCTCACCGCCGCGGACCTGGTCGTGGGGACGTCCGCGGGCTCGGTGGTCGGCGCGCAGGTCACGACCGGCGTGCCGCTCGACGACCTGTACCGGCGCCAGGTCGAGCCGTCTCCGGGGCCGCCCGAGCGGCCGCCCGACCTGGGCAAGCTGACCGAGTTCCTCGCCGCCGGCTCGGGCCTCGACCGCGCGGCCGGCGTGCCGGCGCGGCCCTCGCGGGAGATGCTGGCCTGGATCGGCCGCCAGGCGCGCGCCTGCTCCACGAAGGTGTCCGAGGCCGGCCGGCTCGCGGTCATCAAGGCCCGGCTGCCCGTCCACGAGTGGCCGGAGCGGCCGCTGGTGGTGACGGCGGTGGACACTGCCGACGGCACCTTCGTGACGTGGTGGCGCTCGTCCGGCATCCCGCTCCCACTGGCGGTGGCGTCGAGCTGCGCGGTGCCGTGGGTCCACCCGCCGACCACGATCCACGGGCGCCGGTACATGGACGGCGGCGTCCGGTCCACGACGAACGCGGACCTCGCCGCCGGGCACGACCTGGTGGTGATCGTGGCCCCGACCGCGACCCTGCGCCGGACCTCGATGGAAGAGGAGGCCGCCGAGCTGCGCCGCGCCGGGGCCAGGGTCGAGGTGGTGGTGCCCGACGCGGGGGCGGTGGAGGCGATCGGGCCGAACCCGCTCGATCCCGGGCGCCGCATCGAGGCGGCGAAGGCCGGCCTGGCCCAGGCGCCGGCGGCGGCCGAGGCGCTGGCGGGCGTCCGCGAGCGCCTGGGCGGCTGAGGCCGGGCATGGTGACCGAGATCGACGCCGGCATCCGGCAGCGCCTCACCCTTCGCTTCGGCGCGGCGGTCGAGCCCTGGCTGGACGAGCTGCCCGACCTGCTGGCCGGCCTCGCGGAGCGGTGGCGGCTCGAGGTCGGCGCCGCGGTCCCGCGCGGCACCATGTCGGCCGTCTTCCACTGCCGGCTGGCGGACGGGCGGGGCGCCGTGCTCAAGGCCAGCCCCGACCGCGCCCGCCTGGCGTTCGAGGCAGCCGCCCTCGGCGGCTGGCACACCGCCCATGCCCCGGCGGTGCTCGCGCTCGACGAGCGGCTCGGGGCGCTGCTGCTGGAGGCGATCGAGCCGGGGGCGCCGCTCGCCGTCGCCGGCGCGTACCCCGGCGTCGAGCGCGTCGCCGAGCTCCTGACCGCCCTGCACGGGAGCGGCGTGCCCGACCCGTCCTACCCGCCGGTCGGGCAGCGCGTCGCCCACCTGTTCGACGCCTCCACGGCGCTGTACGATCGGCACCCGGAGCTGACGGCGCTGGTCCCGCCGGAGCTCTACGAGCGGGGCCGCCGGCTCGGGGCCCGCCTGGCGGGGAACGGCGCCCCGGCCGTCCTCCTCCACGGCGACCTGACGCCCAGCAACGTGCTCGACGGCGGCGCCGGGCGCGGCCTGGTGGCGATCGATCCCGCTCCCTGCCTCGGCGACGCCGCGTTCGACGCGGTGGACCTGCTCTTCTGGCTGGCGGACGACGTCGAGACGATCGAGGCCCGCGCCCGCCCGCTCGCCGTGGCGAGCGGGCTGGACGCGGAGCGCCTCCTCGACTGGTGCGTCGCGTTCGCCGCGATGGTCGCGCTGGAGCTCGGCAGCCAGGGCGACGGCCACACCGGCCGCGTCGAGGCCCTGCTCGCGCTCGCGGCGCGGGCATAGGGACGGCCGGCAACCGGCCCGAGACGCGGCGGTTCCGTTGCGCCCCGGCTGGGTTTCGGCCGCACCCCAGGCCTACGCCCCGACCTCGCGGCGCCGCATCAGCAGCGTGGCCGCGCCGAAGCCGGCCACCGTGATCGCCACCATCACCCACAGCCCCGTCCAGTAGACGTCGGTCAGCGACGGCGTGCCGTACAGGAACTGGGCCGAGAAGTAGGAGACCCACTGGGGCAGCTTGAGCAGCGGCACCAGCTCGTAGTCCAGGTAGCCGAGGAACGCGACCACGCCGAGCACGCCGATCGCCGCCCGGGGGAAGTAGCTGGCGAAGACGCCGCCCACCGCCGCGTACGTGAGCGCGTACGGGATCAGCGGCCAGGACGCCCGGAACAGCGTGGCCGCGTCCAGCGAGACGCCGATCGCCGCGGCCGCCGCGGCCGTGGCCAGCGAGCCGACCGCGACGACGAGCGCGACGCCCAGCAGCGCCGCCGCCGCGCGCTCCGCGACGACCACCCAGCGGGGCACGGGCATGCTCAGCACCGAGGTCAGGATGCCCTCCGTGTCGTCCGACGCCCAGCCGGCGACGAGGTGGATGGCGAAGCCGGCCAGCAGCAGCTGGACGAACCCGAACCAGTACGCCGCGATGAACGCCCGGTAGGGGTCGCCGCCCGCCCCACGCACGAGGAGGTCGCGCAGGCCCGGCACCCCGCTGACGCTGTCGACGATCGCGTGCGCGCTGCCGGCGAAGTACGCCGCGAAGACGATCGTGACCGCCATCCAGCCCACGAGGACCCAGCGCTGGCGATAGAGCAGCCGCGCGACCGGCCAGGCCAGCAGCGGCGAGGGCGTCGCGTCCCGCGCCCGCGCCTCGCGCGCCCGGCGCTGGAGCAGCCCGGCCCGCACGTCGCGGCGCGCGAACGCGAGCGCGGCCAGCACGCCCGTCACGATGACCAGCCCTGCGCTGAGCGCCAGCCCGGCCCCGTCCAGGTGGCCGCCCGGCGCCAGGGAGTCCGTCGCGTCGTACCACTTGAACGGCGAGACCCAGGAGAGCCAGTCCAGCGAGTGGTTGCTGCGGGCCGCGACGTCGAACAGGTAGAGGACGACGACCACGACGGCACCCACCGTCTGCGCCGCCCGCGTCGTGCTGACCAGCTGGGCGACGAGGTAGCACACGGCGAACAGGGACAGCATGAGCAGCCACAGGCCGAGCGCCTTGCCCGCCGCGCCGCCCAGGTCGGGCGTCTCGTACGGGAGCGCGCCGAGCACGTAGCCGAGCCAGCACGCCGCCGCCACGACCAGCGCGGCCAGCCCGAACGCGGCCAGCCGCGAGGCGACCAGGCGGGCCCGTGAGATCCCGGCGGCCAGCCAGTAGTCCACGAGCTGGCGCTCCTCGTCGCCCCGGACGGCGCCGGCCGCGGCCGCGATCGCCCAGATCAGGACCACCAGCGCGAGCGGGCCGAACGCGCGCCACTGCGCGTAGCCGTCGATGGTGTCGAGGTGGAACGGCGGCCCCAGGATGTAGCTGATCTGGGTCGCCAGCGCGGACATGCTGCGCGCGAACGCGGCCCGCGCGGCGGGCGTGGACCCCGCGACCTGCTGGAACGAGGTCGTGTTGACGTACGCGTCGATGAGGGCGACCAGCCCGTAGCCGATGATCCCCCAGCGGTGCAGCCGGAAGGCGTACCTCAGCATGAGGCGGGCACGGCGTCCTTGCCGGACCCCGAGTAGAACTCCAGGAACGTGTCCTCGAGGCTGGGCTCGTGGCTGGTCAGGTTGACCACGTGGGCGCCGGCGACCGCCTGCATCAGCGGCTCGAAGCTGCCGCGGACCACGCAGTGGACCCGCTGGCCCTCCACCGTGACGTCGTCCACGCCGTCGGCCTTGCGGATCGCGTCGAGCGGCGGCTCGCCCCCGAACTCGATCTCGACCCGGTGCAGCCGGATCTCGTGCAGCTCCTCCAGGCTGGCGACGTTGGCCAGCCGGCCGGCGCGGATGATGCCGACGCGGTCGCACACGTGCTCCACCTCGGACAGGACGTGCGAGGACAGGAACACGGTCGCGCCGTCCCGCCGCGCCTCGAGGACCATCGTGTTGAACGTCTGCTGGTTCAGCGGGTCGAGGCCGCTGGTCGGCTCGTCCAGGATCAGCAGCCGCGGCTGGCGCATGAACGCGATGACGAGCAGCAGCTTCTTCTTGTTGCCGGTGCTGTACTCGCGGTAGCGGCGGGAGACGTCGAGCTGGAGCCGGTCGCAGAGCGCCTCGACCCGGGCCCGGTCCACGCCGCCCGCCATCGCGCCCAGGTACGCGATGATCTCCCGCCCGCGCAGGCCGCCGAACTGGGGCGGCTCGCCGGGGACGTAGCCGACGTGGCGCTTGACCTCGACCGCCTGGCGGTGGCAGTCCAGGTCGAAGATCGCGGCCGAGCCGCGCGTCGGGAAGGCCAGGCCCATCAGCTGCCGGATCGTCGTCGTCTTGCCGGCGCCGTTCGGGCCCAGGAAGCCGAACACCTCGCCGGCGTGGACCTCCAGGTCGAGGTCGAACAGCCCGCGGCCGGCCCCGTAGTCCTTCGTCAGCTCCCGCGTGCGGATCGCCTCGGTCATGCTCGTCTCCTCTCACGCAGCTGCCGGAACACCTCCGGCGCGTGGTCGATGAACTCCTGCAGGATCTCCGCGAGCTCCTGGAGCCGCTCCCTCCCCTGGTCGCTCGTGCTCGCCCGGGCGCCCTGGCGGAACCGGGCCAGCAGGTCGTACGCCTGCGCGTTGCGGGCGGCGAAGATGGCCTCGAGCGTGTGGAGGGCCTCGTAGAGCACGCGCCGGCTGCCCCGCTCGCCGTTCGCCCGGGCCAGGCCGAGCTGGACGAGCTGGCGGGCGCCGACGCTCACGCTGCTCTTCCCCACTCCGAGGTCGCCGGCGATCTGGTCCAGGCTCGCGGGCGCCGCCCCGAGCAGCAGGTAGCCGTAGATCCGGCCGGTGTTCCGGGCGATGCCCCAGCCGGCCATGGTCTGCCCCATGTCCTCGACGAACCGGTGCTGCTCGTCCGTCATCTTCGGTACGTTCAGTTTTTCCAGAACGTACCGATCATAGCGCGGCAGCCCGGAGGGCGAGGCCCGGCGACCTCAGGTCAGCGTCCTGGACGGGGCCCGCACCGGAGACGCGGCCGGCCCCGGACGCAGGTAGCACCGCCAGGTCGTGACGAGGCACGTCAGGGAGAAGGCCACGAGCGCGGCCAGGGCGCCCGTGTAGCCGCCGGTCCAGGCCAGCGAGAGGCCGTAGGCCTGGGGGATGAGAAAGCTCCCGTACGCGGCGACCGCCGAGCTGAACCCCAGCACCGACGCCGCCTCCGCGCGCTCGAAGAGCGCCGGGATGATCCGGAACGTCGAGCCGTTGCCGATCCCCGAGCACACGAACAGGACCAGGAACGTGCCGAGGAACGGCCCGAAGCCGCCCCCGCGCAGCGTGGCGATCACGGCGACGGCGGCGGCGCCCATCGCCGCGAACGTCCAGAACGTGACGATCGCGCCGCCGAAGCGGTCCGCCAGCCAACCGCCCAGCGGCCGGGCCAGCGAGCCCGCCAGCGGGCCCGCCAGCGGGCCCAGGAACGCGAACTCGGCCGAGCTCACCGCCGGGAACGCGGTCTTCATCAGCAGGGGCAGGGCGGCCGAGGAGCCGACGAACGTCCCGAACGTGCCGACGTACAGCCAGCTGACGATCCAGGTGTGCCTCCGGCGCAGGACGGCCGCCTGGTCGCGCAGGCTCGCGCGGGCGACCGCCAGGTTGTCCATGAAGAAGAAGGCGCACAGCGCCGCCGCCACGATGAGCGGCACCCACACCAGCCCGGCGTTCTGCAGCGCCACGTGGCGGGCGGCTCTCGCGTGCAGGCCCAGCACGCCGAGCCCGATCACCGCCGGTACCACGAGCTGGACGACCGCCACCCCGACGTTGCCGCCGGCGGCGTTGAGGCCGAGCGCCCAGCCCTTGGAGCGATCGGGGTAGAAGAAGCTGATGTTCGACATGCTGGACGCGAAGTTGCCGCCCCCGAAGCCGGCCGTGCCCGCGGCCAGCAGCATGACCCAGAACGGGGTCGCCGGCTGCCGCACCAGGGCCGCCAGGAGGACGGTCGGGACGAGCAGCAGGCCGGCGCTGACGACGGTCCAGTTGCGGCCGCCGAACAGCGGCACCGCGAAGCCGTAGGGGAAGCGCAGGGTCGCCCCGACGAGGCCGGGGACCGACACCAGCCAGAACAGCTCGCCGACCGGGTAGTGGAAGCCGGCCCGGCCCAGCTGCACCGCGACCACGCTCCAGAGCTGCCAGACGCTGAAGCCGAGGAACTCGGCGAAGATCGAGAAGACCAGGTTGCGCCTGGCGATCGAGCGGCCCTCGCGCCTCCACTGCCGGTCGTCGTCGGGGTCCCAGCCGGTGATCCAGGGCCGCCGCGCCGTGCTCATC
>Ga0066661_10000126_pt1 | contig 20048 bp, 20 predicted proteins | sample GraSoiAngelo_110_FD_66454 | JGI IMG/M metagenome (GOLD analysis project Ga0066661, IMG submission 66454) | Grasslands soil microbial communities from the Angelo Coastal Reserve, California, USA - 14_0903_12_30cm | ecosystem: Environmental > Terrestrial > Soil > Grasslands | place: USA... | reverse complement strand
CATGTAAGCCGAAAGCAATCGCGAAACTGCCGGTATGAAACGCATACAAGTTTGTGTGCCCGAGCTCCAGCGATTCGGTGTAGAACACTGCCGCAAGAAGATTGATGGGATACCAGACGCTGTGAGCCTTCAGTGCCCCGTAGAGACACGCCAAGACGGCCATCGCTACACTCCCCGCTAATCCACCCTTCACACCCGCGGAGATGGGATACGTGTGGACCGGAAGCCATGCGCGCACCTGATAGGCCGGCACTGGAAGCCGTTCCACTGTCCGGCGCTCAGTGGTTAGGCGAATCTCTTCGGGAACAACTGGCACAGCTTCTTCGTGCTCGTGCGGAAAGACTTCGCGAGCCCAGCCGAAGCAGCCAGCCAGCGAGAGCACAGCGCCAAGCACGCTGACCGACACGTTTGTCACCAGGCCCGCGAACAGCACGGTTACTCCAAAAGCCAAAATAAAAGGCCACGCTGTGGGTGCTGGTACCTCGATCGTGCTGGGAGTCCGAGGACTTTCCTTCAATTGCTCCGTTGCCAATAGTGTTGCCATATCTACCTCAGCGGCCGAGAACGTAAACCACAGTGAAAACCACAACCCACACAGCGTCCACAAAATGCCAGTACATGGAGAGTACCTCCACGCGACGGGAATGCTTCACACTTAAGCGGCCAGCCAGGGCAAAGATTGCGACCAGCAAGAGCATGATGAGGCCCACGGTAACGTGAAAAGCGTGCAGGCCCACCAGCGAGTAATAAGTTGTCCCAAACAGGTTTGTGGAGATAGTCAGCCCATGTCCATAGATCAGGCGTAGCCATTCCCGAGCGGTGCCGTACAGAAAAGATCCTCCCAAAGCGCTTGTGAGGAGCCACAATCCGAGGAATAGCCCGCCCCTGTTGCGTTCCAGTGACTTAGCAGCCAAATGAATGGTCAGGCTGCTGGATAACAAGCAGATCGTGTAGAAGATGGGCAGCTCGAGCACGTCGCGCGGTGTCGGCCCCGTGAGGCTTTTCCCCAAATAGAAGAGATAGGCAACCACGAAGATCGTGAAGATCGCCGACTCGGCAATGATGAGACCGGCCATCGCAACTTTACCGCGATACGGAAGGATCCACGACGACGCTGAGTCCGGGAGCGGAATCGTAATTGCGCTCATTGCTTTCTTCCTTTATTCATACCGGCTATCCGGGTCTTCGGGATGCTTCTGATCCCACAGTGGCCGGCGGCTCGCCACCACCGGTATGAACGCGAAGTTATAAGCAGGTGGTGGCGAGCTTACGGACCATTCGAGAGTCCATGCATCCCAGGGATCATTCCCTGCTTGAGCCCCGTTAAAGTAAGAAACGACTAGGTTCGCTACGAACACCAGGATGGCGATGCCCTGAATGAACGCCCCGATCGTGATTATCAGGTTTAAAGTGTCCCACCCTCGGACGGGTTCGTAGGTGTAGATGCGACGGGGCATGCCGAGCAGTCCCGGGATGTGCATCACATCGAATGTGAGGTGGAAGCCGATCAGGAAAAGCCAGAAATGCCACTTGCCCAGCTTTTCGCTCAGCATCCTTCCGGTCATCTTTGGGTACCAGTAATAGAATGCAGCGAAGACGGCAAACACGATCCCTCCGACGATCACATAGTGGAAGTGCGCCACCACAAAATACGAGAGGCTAAGCTGCCAATCGAAGGGTGCGGTCGCCTGCATGACGCCGGTGAGGCCGCCAATCAGGAATTGGAACAGAAAGCCGATGCTGAACAGCATCGGCGTTTTGAACTGGATCCTTCCACCCCACATAGTGCCGAGCCAGTTGAAGATCTTGATTCCGGTGGGGACAGCAATCACCATGCTGGTGATCGTGAAGAAACTGTTCGCGTATGAGTTCATTCCGACCGTGAACATGTGGTGCGCCCACACACTCATGCTCACGAACGCGATGGCGATGGTAGCCGCGACCATGACCGGATACCCGAAAATTGGTTTTCGGGAAAACACCGGGACGATTTCCGACATAAAGGCAAAGGCAGGAATAATAAGGATATAGACTTCCGGGTGTCCGAATATCCAGAAGAAGTGCATCCAGAGCACGGCTGACCCGCCGGCCTGCGTATCGAAGAAATGACCTCCTAGATACCGATCCACCAGTAACATGATCTGTGCGGCCGACAATGGTGTGATGGCAATCAGAACCATCCCCGACATCACCAAGTTGAGCCATGCCATTAAGGGCATGCGTGTAAGCTTCATACCCGGGCATCGCAGGCAAACAACGGTGGCAATGATGTTGATTGCTGTTCCGATGCTTCCGAACCCGGAAACCAAGAGTGCGAGCGTCCAATAGTCTGAGCTGTGGCCTGTCGAAAACGCCCGTGCCGTCAGAGGCGCATAGGCCCACCATCCAACGTCGGGCGCATTGCCGGCACCATAGAGCCCGTTTCCGCCCAGGAAGCTGAAATAAAGTAGTAATCCGCCCAGCGCTGTCAGCCAGAAGCTGAACGCGTTGAGCCTCGGAAAAGCCATGTCTCGCGCCCCGATCATCAATGGGACAAGATAGTTCGCAAATCCAAAGAGAACTGGCATGATGACGAAGAAAATCATGGTCGTGCCGTGCATCGTGAACATGCGATTGAAGACTTGCGGCGAAACAAAGTTGTTGTGCGAATGCATCAGCTGGATACGGATGATGAGTGCTTCGATTCCAGCGACGATGAGCAAGAGCAGAGCATAGATAATGTAGAGAATGCCTAGCCGCTTGTGATCAACGGTAGTCAACCACTCGTGAAGAGTATCGACCCATGGCTTCTCTTCAAGCCGCACGCCAGAAATCGTGATCGCATTCATCGACATAACGGGGGCAAATTCGCTTTAGCGAAGCGTTTCCATGTAATTCACAATGGCGTCCAGGTCCGCATCGCTCAACTTCATGGCCGGCATCAGCGAGCCGGGTTTGATGGCATTTGGGTTCTGGATCCAGAGACGGAGGTTCTCTGATGTATTTTCGGTTGCACCGGAGGCGATGGTAGTACGGCTCATCAAATGCGTCAGGTCTGGGCCAAAGCGTCCATCAGCAGGTGTTCCCGCTACGGCGTGGCAGTTGATACACGCAGTGCTTTCGAAAGCACCCCTGCCGGCGCGCACGCTTGCGTCCTGAATCGCAGGTTGTTGCTGCGCGCGTACCCACGCGGCAAAATCCCTGGGACTATCCACAAAGACGCGCAAAAGCATCTTGGCATGCTGTGTCCCGCAGTACTGTGCGCACTGGCCGAGAAAGATTCCTATACGCTGCGGGTCCATCCACATCCTGTTCGGGTGGTTCGGAACAAGATCTGTCTTGCCTGCCAGCTCCGGGACCCAGAAACTGTGGTCGGTGTCGGCGGAAAGCAACTTCAAAAACGTGGGGGTCGGATTCGCAGGATCACTCACCGGAATGTGCAGTTCGTTTGCTGTCACGATGCCCAGCTTCGGGTATCGAAATTCCCACCAGTATTGGTGTCCGATGACGATAACGTCTATGGCTGTCGCAGATTCTGGAGCATCCTGAATCGCATGGATCACTCGCGCCGTTGCCAGATACAGAACAACCACAATCAGAATCGGGATGATCGTCCACGCCAGCTCAATCTGGGTACTCCCATACACCTGAGCCGGCTCGCTGCCCGCATCCGTGCCTCTACGACGGAACTTAATGATGGCGTAAATCAGCAACGTAAAGACGACGCCAAAAATGATGCCCGTGATGGCGAGCACAAACACGGACAGGTCAGCAATTGACTTCGCGGGCGTTGACGCAGGAGTAAAGATGTTCGTCGAGCTCTCGGACGAATCCCCAGGCGCGCTTGCGGTAACAGAAGCAGCGGACAAAAAGGCAAAGAGCAAGGTGTGCAGTGCCGTCCGTAACTTCGAGAATTTCATTTGCCGAATCAACTTGCCCGGGAATGCCATCAACTTGGAGCGTCAGCCTGTATATCTCGTCGGCGCGAACCCCATACATGCACCCGCGGGAATGAGCGTGCAAGACTTGTGCCAGTCAGTCCGCTTGACGATGTCGCTAAGTGATTCGGATTGAGTCCGGGAACACGGATACTTGACAGCTTGGCGATCAGTCAACGTCATCATTTCGACGCCCGTCACTCGATTGTCGCTAGACCAAGCAGCTACACACTTGGAGGTGCATGGGGGTGGCCTGATTGTCAACGAAGGCGAATCTGGATTTCTTTCGGGGATGGAGAAATCGAGACCGCACAGCGGGCTGGCATTGCCATGCCCGGCTATCAACGGCCTGGACAAACAAGGGATGGGTGTCAGCCCGATGACGCAACTTGAGGCCAGGGATTGTCGCGGGACCGGGATCCTAGCTATCGAACTTACTGCATTCATTAAAGTTCCGACTATCCGCCGGTGCACGTTTTGGTACGTGGAATGCTCTGATGCTAAGCGGTCACACGATCAGAGTCTCTGGCCTGAACCACAGAGCTAGGACCTTTGGAACGCACTGTGTCAATAGCTTGAGCGAGGGTCCTTTCATGTCGGCTCCGGAGGGCCTGTATGCGGGGTAGACCAGAAAAGGTGGTGGGCCATGGAACCTCTTTATTACACGGTTGAGCGTGTTTGCTCGCCGTGTGGGGTCCGAAAATCAATGCTGCTCCGGTTGACGTATCGGCGCGAATGGCGTCCCGAACTTGGACAGTGGTGCGACTTCTTGGTATCCCAGGTTGAACTGTCGCTGGTTGCCGTATAGGCTGCCGGGTTGTCAGGCTACCACACAAGTTCATCAGTGATTTCATTTCACATCACACGGACGTAAGCACAACGCCTGCCAGTGCACTGCTACAGGGATAGGCCACTCTTTCGCAAGCCGAGCACAGGCATGGGTCTGAGGTGAAAGGCATCTTTGAACGCCGGACGAAGTCTCGAGGCCTATCACATGGAACCTGCCGCCTTGCGAGGCCGGTAGCAGCAATAAGAACAATGAAATTTTCGAGAGCCAATTCATACCAACGACCCTGGCTGATGCTTTCGATCGTGACTGTCACGGTTGGTATTGCTTCAGGGCTTGGCGGGATGGGACTCGGCCTATTACTGCGGCTTGTCGAGCACATCACGTATGGCTACAGCTTGCATACGATTAGGAGCGGGGAGAGTTTCCTCCAGGGAGTCACAGCGGCTTCTGATTTGCGGCGCTTCCTGGCGCTGTCTGCTTGTGGTGCAGTGGCGGGAGTTGGCTGGTGGCTACTCTATCGATTTGGAAAATCTCTGGTTTCGATCAGCCAGGCAGTTCGAGAGGACGGTCCCCGTATGCCGTCTCTGGCGACCATCGTTCATGCTGTCCTCCAGATTGTGACGGTGGGACTCGGCTCGCCCCTTGGCCGCGAAGTCGCACCACGCGAATTCGGCGCGGTTCTGGCAACGCGGTTGTCTGAGCGCACCGATTTGAGTCCGGAATACACTCGAATCATGATTGCGTGCGGCGCCGGGGCTGGTTTGGCCGCCGTCTACAACGTCCCGCTGGGTGGAACACTTTTTACCCTTGAAGTATTGCTGGGAACGTTCAACTTTTCAGCTTTGATACCCGCACTGACGACCTCTGTCATCGCGACTGTGGTCGCGTGGCTTGGGCTAGGCAACGCACCTCAATACGTGATTCCGCCGCTCGCAAGCTCGACTTCTCTCATCGCTTGGTCAATTCCTATGGGACCGGTCTTTGGATTGGCAGCCTATTTATTTGTATGGGCGACTGGAGCAGCCCGCATGCATGCTCCGAAAGACTGGCGTCTGCCTGCCTGGTGTGCTGTGGTTTTTCCGATAATCGGCCTGCTAGCGATTCGATTTCCGCAACTGCTCGGCAACGGAAAGGGATTGGCGCAGGCTGGATTTGAAAACGATGTTGGTCTTGGGCTTGCGGCAATGCTCCTGTTGCTCAGGTTACTGGTCATAATAGGCGCCCTCCGCGCAGGTGCGACCGGTGGTTTGCTTACGCCAGGTCTGAGTATCGGCGGGCTGTTGGGAATCATTTCCGGTAGCCTTTGGAATCACGGATGGCCTTCAGGATCTTTGGGCGCCTTCGCCATCGTAGGGAGCGCCGCGTTTCTGGCGTCATCGATGAAAATGCCGCTTACAGCAATTGTCCTCACACTCGAGTTCACCCGCGCTGGACACGATTTCCTGGTTCCAATTTCGCTTGCCGTCGCAGGCTCTTTCTCCGTTTTCCATTTGTGTACGCAGCACGCTTTTGGGCGAAGACAGAAAGCTACGACCGCCGACCCTCCAGCAGTCAGTCCTCAAGCGGTTCCGGTTGAGGTTCTGGACTGAATACTACAGAAACGATGCACAATCCTCTTTCGTCGAGCACCGAACCCTCGGTCACGTTTAGTCGGAAATTGCGTCGCGTATTGGCGTCGTGCTTAAGACAGCTTGCGAGCAAGGAGCATCTTACGAGGCCCTGCTCTTCGAATCGATGGGGCGCCATCAATCATGACCGCAGGCAGAAGAATGAGTCTCTTTGTGTACGATAACGACTATCCTGAAGCGACGCGGCTCTTCTCTGCGACAACTTCCTGGTCACCTAGTTCAGATGCCCTGCAACGGACATACTCTCTAAGGCAAGTAGTACCGGAAAGAGCTCATCACAATGCTTTCGTTGCCTGTAGGTTGCTGGCCACCCAATCCAGCCCATGCGCTTCTTTGGGTATACGAATAGGACATGCCAATAGCGACGGTTCCCACGGGTCCTTTATAAAAGCGGTGCCAGAAACCAGCTTCGATCTGCCATAAACTGCGGTTCTGAGCCTGGCAGGGGTTAGTACCGGGAACCTCTAATTGGCATCCGGAATTTCTGTTCAGCACGGAACCGTAGCCAACCGGAAGACCGGCAGTGTTCAGATAGGCCGTGCGGCTGTAATACTCGTCTCCCCCGTACAGATAAAGATCCCAGCGCAATCCGGGATGCGCCTCGAGGCCAGCCATTGTCTGCAAAGTGCGAATCGGAACAATCGTGCCGTTGGGTCGCAACGTTACGTCTGCGCCTAGGCCGGACGCGTAGCGGCCAATACCGTCGCCTGCCAGACCCTCGGCGATTGCGTCCAGTTTCTTCGTGACCGGCAAGACAGCGGCAATTCCTAAGCCGCCGCCATCCGTGTAGTTGTTGTGCCCGCTCACGCGATCACGGAAAAATCGTCCGAGCGCTTTGATTTCGTAGTGACCCCAACCGGGTTCGAAAGCTAGTTTTCCAATTAAGTCCGGAGCCAAGTCCGTGGAGACTCCATTCGCACCCGGCGTATTGAATAGCGTGAAGCCACTGCCGGGGGTGGTCGCATTGGTGCTGTCATTAAAGCCGAAGACATTTGGTGGAGGATTGGTAACGCTGAGAGCCGTTTCTGGGTTTTCAACGGAGAAGGCCGCGTACACTCTGTCGTTAAACTTCTTGGTGGCGCGAATCGACCATTGGCGCGCCCAGTTGTATCCGACGACGTACTGTAAGTCGATAGTATTGGGCGCCCACTCCTGGCGGAGAGCCAAACCGCTGCGATTCGTGGTTAGCAAGCTCCAGGTTTGTCCACCTGAAATGGAGAAGCCGTTGTTAAACTCCACTTGGCCCCACAATTGGCGTGAGCGTGGCTGAAAACTGTTGCTCTCGAGTTCGTTTGCGGTCGGGGCTGCTCCTTCAAAGTCGAATTCGGCGTAACCTGACGCTTTCCAATGGCTTACTTTGCCTTCCGCCAGAAAAGAGATACGAGTTTCGCGTCCGGTACCACGGAACTCACTAAGGCTGGCGTTTGCAGTCTCAGAAAAGGGTATGTTGCCGAAAGTACTGATCGCATCCGCATTTTCGTTGTGCGTGCGATATATTCCGGTCGCGTCCAAAAAGCCGCCTGGCGTGAGGGTAATTCCGCGGAAACGAATGGTGAGCGGTTGATCTGAATTCGCCCTCGGGTTGTCGCCGCCAGTAGCCGAACTGGCAACTTGCTTTGAAGGCGTACTGTCTCCAGACAATTGCGCTGTGCTGTCGATGGTTTGTCCACTACGATGCTGATCAACTTGCTGCTGCAGTTTCTGTACAGCATCGAGAAGCTGTTGCACGCGCTCGTGTTCTGCTTGTAACTGCGCCTTGAGTTCGTTTACTTGCTGCTGTTCCGTTGTCGCATTCTGTGCCTCAGCTGTCGCGACAATAAAAAGCATGAAAAAGAGCACAGTGACTCTGGTCATCGATGGGTTCTCCAAATCTTCGTAGTTACGCCTTGGAGTTTGAGAGCTAATCACTGTTTCATTTGCAAAATCTGTGCCAGTCGGGAAGCCGCAGTCCAGCGCATGCGCCCAGTGTGTTTTGAAGAGAGTAAAAGATCTTGTTCTACTGATTGGAATGAATCGGCTCGTTTGTGTCCGCCTCTCGACACGATATGTCGGCATCGTGACTTCCTCCGGACTAGCCAACGATGGACAAAGCAAAGATGGAGACAACACGCTCAATGTGGACCCGGCCCTCGAAACCAACGTCTTAGTGTGGATGGAGCAAAAGGAGGTTGCAGGCGCCCGTGTGGAAGGTCCTGCGATTGCTTGCTTCAGCCACTCACTTCATCGAAATGTTCACGAGTGTCGTCAAAGCACTAAGTGCGGTGTTGTGCCCTTGACGTTTTCGACCATGGGTCTTGGGTCTCTCGTCTCGCTTGCAAGGTTCAGGACCGATCGCTTGGGCCGAGTTTCTGAAGGACGCAAAGGGGTTACTCGATCCAGGTTAACGATTTTGGGCGGGTTAGCATCGGCCCGCCTGGTCTAGATCTGGATGGCGTGATCGTGACCGCAAATTGACTATCCGACGGCAAGACTCGTAGAGCGCCCCACCCGGCCTTATTAATGCCGATGGATTTATTGATCTGTCATCTGTTTGAGGTTTTCGATTGAGTGGAAGGAGATTTGCATGGGGTTAGTCGCAGAGTGGGAGGCAAAATGGAGACACAAGCATTCACCTTCGCGGCTTCACGGTTCGTGCCAGTGGCGGTCGGGTTCTTCGGCCTTGGCACCGGTTATTTCATTTGGGGCGGGCAAGCCCTGTTTGGTTTTCCGAAGGCAAGCCCGGAAGTAAACAGAACTATGGGTATGTGGGGTTTTTGGATGCCCGGTTTCATGCAGTTCATCACCGGTGTCTACCTTTTGATTGGACTAACATGGTTTAACGTCTTCGGAAATGTCGCTCCTTTATATATGGCCGGTCTCGCTTTCACTGCCTACGGCATCCATTGGTTTGCGATGGCCCATCGCCGCTACATCGATGCGAGCTCACAGCCGGATGGCTGGATGGCTATCGCGTTCCTCTTTATCAGCATTTTGGGGGTCGACGTTTTCCGGCGTGCGGGTGATATTCCCGTGATGATTATCTTCGTTGGTTTGACCCTGATCTACGCCGTGGAGATTCCCACACGCTTGCTCTCATGGAGTCCTGGTGGCCGCCTCGTGGGTCTGCTTCAGTTCGTCACCGGAATCTGGCTTATGTACTGCACTTACGCTATCACTGTGGACTTAGCACTCGGCGCCAGAGCGTGGGTGTAGGTTCAGGAGAGCGGCTCGTGCGCTACGGGATCGTCACTGCCATGACGATCTACAGCGGTCATTCAACCAGAAAGCCTCTCGCCGACTTAACCGATTAACAAGAAGGATTTCGCAACTGCTTAAGCGCTTGGAGAGGGGGCTCTGAGATCCGATTGCTACGTTTCACAAAAAGAGAGGATCAAGATGATGCTGGATTGGAATGGCTATCGTCAACAAGTAATCGAGACGGTTGGAAAGATTGCACGGCTGAGTCCGGATACCGTAAAGGGCTACAGCACTTTGAGCGCAGCAGGAGCAAAGACGAACCACCTCGACTCGAAAACCCGAGACTGATAACCCTGGCCGTTGCGATAACGCGGCGATGTGACGGTTGCATTACGGTGCATACGGATGCGGCAATAAAGCAGGGCGCGTCCAGAGAAGAGATCGCTGAGGCCCTCGGTGTGGCGGTCTCCGTTAATGCGGGCGCTGCGCTAGTCTACTCGGCGCGCGTGATCGACGCATATGAGGTGAATACCGGATCAGCCGTGGCGACGAAGTGATTTTGAGGTAACCGATGCAGCATCGTTGCTCAACCGTTGGTCGGTGTTGGGGGTTCAGTGAGCTGGGGACGTGAGAGCTCAGGAGGCGCAGCAAATAGCGTGTTCACTTAAGTCACGCTTTGTAATCCAGTGCTTACTCCATTAATAGCGACAACCCTGAGTCGTCATCATCGAAAATGGTAACCAGCTGCTCGCCGATTGACACATCTGTCCAATGGCTGACACCTGAATCCAGGGGGGTCCCGCGTCAGCCAACGATCTATCTGATGCAAGCGGGGGGTCCTGTGGCTTTGAAGCAAGAATAACAGGCCGAATGACAAACGATGAGCGGACGATCGGACTGGCAACACGAGTGCATCCCTACGGTCTGCGCCGTGCGCTGGCGGTCCAGAGCACGAACGTAGCGTGTACGGCAAAATGCACACACCCGCTACGTACCGCGCTGCTGCTTCTGGGAAAACTCAGCCGATTTGAGAGGAGATTACGTAATGGAGCGGAAAGAAACTAAGAAATGCGCACATATCCCCTGCCAATGCGACGTAGCAGATGGGCAGGAATATTGCGGAGAGAGTTGTCAGTTCGCCGGTAGCGAAGAAGTCGAAATCGCGTGCCAGTGCGATCATCCGCCATGTCCGCTCGTTGCGTGAGCCGAGCCTCTTTTGAATGGCTGCATGCAGCCAAGAGTGATTGCATTTTCTGCAACTGCACAGGATGGACTTATGAAGATCAAGGATTTAGTGACTCGTTGGCCTGTGGTGCAACAAATCTTGACGCGCGGCGACGGCATGCATGCAGATGCCCTGAGCGAGCGAACCCGCAATCTCACTCCCAAGCATCATGGGGCTGAAGTTGCACACTCGGTATGTCCTTATTGTGCCGTAGGCTGCGGCCAGCTTGTGTATCACAAAGACGGAAAGATGATTTCCATCGAAGGCGATCCGCAATCGCCAATTTCACGCGGACGCCTCTGCCCGAAGGGTTCAGACAGCTTCGAGCTGCTCACGCATGCCGGGCGGGAAACGCGAGTGAAATATCGCAGACCATACTCTACCAAGTGGGAAGAACTTGACCTGGAAAATGCCATGGACATGATCGCGGACCGGGTGTGGGAATCACGCGAGCGCACGTTTGTGGAAGAGGAAAATGGCGAAACCGTGATGCACACCACGGCCGTCGCCCATCTGGGCGGTGCGACTCTCGACAATGAAGAGAACTATCTGATCAAAAAACTGTTTGCCGCCGGGCTGGGCATGGTCTGCATCAGCAATCAGGCTCGTATATGACACAGCTCGACCGTGCCCGGTCTGGGCACGACCTTCGGACGGGGCGGCGCCACCACTGCATTGCCGGACCTGATGAATGCTGACGCCATCCTTATTATGGGCTCGAATATGGCGGAGAACCACCCCGTAGGTTTTCAGTGGGTGATGGAAGCGAAAGAACACGGTACGAAGATCCTTCATGTGGATCCGCGCTTCAGCCGCACTTCGGCCGTTGCTGATATCTGGGCTCCGTTGCGCGCCGGTTCCGACATTGTGTTTCTCGGTAGTCTGGTCAATTACGTTCTGCAGAATGGTAAAGAGTTCCGCGAGTACGTCGTGAACTACACGAATGCCCCGATCATCATTGGGGAAAATTTCCAGGACACTGAGGATCTGGATGGAGTGTTCTCCGGTTGGGATCCCGAACGACGGATGTATGACCCGCAAAGCTGGGCGTATGCGCACTGCGGGCCAAAACCAGATGGCGACGAACATTTTGCTCACGGTGGTCACGCAAAAGATTCGGGATGCATCACCGTTCCTGACCTTACTTCATGTGACCGTGATGACACGCTGCAACATCCGCGATGCGTGTATCAGATCCTGAGGCGGCACTTTGCCCGCTACACGCCAGAGATGGTGGAACGCACGTGCGGAACGCCGAAGGATCTGTTTCTGAAAATCGCTGAGACATTTTGTTCTGCTTCAGGCCCGGAGAAGACCGGGAGCATGTGCTACGCGGTGGGCTGGACGCAACACTCGAACGGCGTGCAGATCATCCGCACGGCGGCAATTCTGCAGCTCCTGCTGGGAAATATTGGACGCCCAGGAGGCGGCATTATGGCATTGCGCGGGCACGCTTCCATTCAGGGATCGACCGACATCCCGACTCTTTACGACATTTTGCCGGGATACCTGCCTATGCCGAAGTTGGGCGTGAATTCGCATGATTTGGCCACGTACTACAGCAAGCATCGTGACAAGACCGGCTGGTGGTGGAACATCGATAAGTACATCGTCAGCCTGCTCAAGGCCTATTACGGAGAGGCCGCAACAAAAGATAACGACTGGGGATTTAAGTGGCTGCCACGGACAACCGGCGATCACTCTCATCAGGGCTACTTTCTCGACATGATGGACGGTAAGGTCGAAGGTCTGTTTGTCATGGGACAAAATCCGGCCACCGCCGGTCCACATGCCAGGCTCGAGCGCAAGGCGCTCGCGAAATTGAAATGGCTCGTCGTGCGAGACCTGGTTGAACTGGAGACCGCATCCTTCTGGTATGACTCTCCCGAAATAGAACGCGGCGAGCTTCGTACCGAGGAAATCGGCACCGAGGTCTTCTTCCTGCCTGCCGCTGGCCATGCCGAAAAGGATGGCTGTTTCACCAACACGCAGCGTCTAGTGCAGTGGCATGAAAAAGCCGTCGATCCGCCAGGCGATGCGCGCGGCGAAGTCTGGTTTATGTATCACCTCGGCCGCCGCTTGAAAGAAAAGGGGAGGCTTGATCCAAGGCCCCGCAACGCCGGACTGAACGCGCTGACTTGGGATTACACACTTGAAGGCGAGATCCAGGAGCCCAGCGTCGCTGAAATTCTGCAGGAGATCAACGGCCGCACGGTTGCAGGCCGCACTCTGGTCAAAGGTTTCACCGAGCTTAAGGCGGACGGCTCAACCGACTGCGGCTGTTGGATCTATTCCGGAATCTTTCCTGCTCCCAACAACAACATCGCCAACAGCCGCAATTCACGTGACTTTTATGGACACGGCTGGGCGTTTTCCTGGCCTGCGGATCGTCGGATTCTTTATAACCGCGCATCCGCGCGACCCGATGGACGGCCATGGAGCGAGCGCAAAAAGCTAATTTGGTGGGACGAGGCCCAGAAGACGTGGATTGGTTTTGACGTTCCCGACTTCAATGTGACGAAACCACCTGACTACAAGCCGCCCGCAGGCGCTGAAGGCGACGCTGCGCTTGCCGGCGATTGCCCCTTCATCCTGCATCCCGACGGCTTGGGCTGGATCTGGGCGCCGGTTGGTTTGGCAGACGGTCCGTTGCCTGCTCATTACGAGCCGTGGGAATCGCCGGTGCGCAATCCACTTTATCCGCAACAGCAGCACAATCCGCCAGCCATGTCGAAACAGCGTCCTGACAACCAGTACGCCGATTCACCCGACGAACGTTTTCCATACGTCTTTACGACCTACAGGCTGACGGAGCACCACACCTCGGGAGCGATGTCGCGGATGCTTCCTCATTTGGCAGAACTCCAACCGGAATTTTTTGCTGAAATATCGCCCGAAGTCGCCGCGGAGCGAGGGATTGAGAACGGCGGTTGGATGACCATCATAGGTATGCGCGGCATCATTGAAGCGCGCGCTCTTGTGACCCCTCGCATGCAGCCATTGATTGTCGACGGCAAGAAGGTGCACCAAGTCGGTTTGCCCTATCACTGGGGATACCGAGGTTTGGTCAAAGGCGACTCAGCCAACGATCTCCTCTCTATCTCGGAAGAGCCGAACGTGCGCATTATGGAAAGCAAGGGACTACTCTGCAATGTTTTCGCCGGACGCCGCGCCCAAGGCAAACAGGCACTGGAACAGATGGAGGCACAGATCCGGAGGCAATCATGGCAGTGAGCGCGTTCCTCACCGATGCGACCCTATGCATCGGATGTAAGGCCTGCGAAGTTGCCTGCAAAGAATGGAACCAGGTTCCCGCCGACGGCTTCACGTTCACCGGCAATTCATACGACAACACCAATGCTCTCGGAGCCTCGACCTGGCGGCATGTCATGTTCCTGGAGCAACCCCTGACGCTGGGGCCGCAGATCACCGGAACAGAAGAGCCGTTTCGTTGGCAATTCTTATCCGATGTCTGCAAGCACTGCGAGAACGCTGGATGTTTGGAAGCATGTCCGACAGGTGCAATCATTCGGACCGAACTTGAAACCGTGTATGTCCAACCTGATGTGTGCAACGGTTGCGGCTATTGTGTGGTTTCGTGCCCTTTTGGAGTTGTCGACAAAAATCATGAAGTAGGAACAGCTTTCAAGTGCACGTTTTGTTATGACCGCCAACGAGAAGGGCTAATACCAGCTTGTGCCAAGGCCTGTCCAACCCAGTCAATTCGATTTGGCGGGATCGATGACTTGCGGCAGCAGGCACAGAGGCGCGTAGAACAACTGAAAGAGCGCGGCTACAGCGATGCGCGGATCTATGACCCCCAAGACACGAGCGTTGCGGGCACTCACGCGATCTTTGTAATTCTTGGCGAGCCGGAGACCTATAACTTTCCACCCGCTCCCGAGGTGCCGACCGTTCACATGAAATCAGCCTGGACCGCGGCGCTGCTTTCGGCGCTCGTCGTGGTGCTGGTAGTATGCCTGGCTTTCGCACTATAGCTGGATAAAGACTGCTTTCGCGTGAATCTAGAAAGGTTGTGGAGTATGGCTGCGAACCCGCACATCACTGAAGATCGACTAGACGCTCTAAGAGACGAAGCAGCGCGAACCGGGAAAGTGCAAGGCGGCGGCATCGTACCGATTGCGGGCCCTCTTCCAAAACCAGCTCTGGCGACTAGCTACAACGGCAATCCTGTGCTAAAGGCGCCAACGTGGACGTGGCAAGTCCCCTTGTATTTCTTTGTAGGCGGAGTTGCTGGTGTTTCCGCAGTGATCGCCCTTGTCGCTCATGTGATTGGCAATGCTGGATTGGTGCGCGCCGCATTATTGGTAGGGTTTGCTGGAGCGTTGATCTCGCCACCTTTGCTCATCGCAGATTTGGGCCGTCCTGCAAGGTTCCTGAACATGCTGCGTGTGTTCAAGCTCGGGTCGGCTATGTCAGTTGGAGCCTGGACCCTAGTGGGATTTTCATCCACAATAGGTTTGGCAGTTGTTTGCCACGAATTGATCCTTGCGGGATACGAAAACGGCTTCCTGCTTGTGGTCGAATGGTTGTCCGAAATTCTCGCGGCATTCGCTGGACTGATTTTAGCCAGTTACACTTCGGTCCTTTTAAGCGTTACCGCAATTCCGGTCTGGTCTGAGAACCGCAAGCTGGTGCCGGCTGTTTTCCTTACTGGAGCCTTGGGCTCGGCTGCCGCCATCCTGGAGCTCCTTGGTTTCGTTATCCCAGCTACTCAGTTCATCGGACTTGTCGCAAGCGCAGTGGAAATAGTAATCGCGATCATCATCGAATTTCGCGACCGATATGTTGATCGTCCACTGCGTGATGGAGCGGTTGGTTGGCTGGCTCGTGGCGGAGCTGTTCTGGCCGGGCCCACGTCGTTGTTATTCAGAGCTTTCTGGGGCCACGGCCCCGGACTTCGCTACACTGCAGCGTTGTGTTTCGTTACCGGCGCTCTGATCGCCCGTTATGCCTGGATCGCGGCCGGACGGGTTTCTTCACGCGATCCGCAGGCGCTTTTTCAAACTCAACGATGAGCTTAGCGCAACGCCAGCCATATAAAAGGCGGGACGTCTCAAACAAAAAAAGGAGACATACGTGTTACCTAAGTTGTGGATTGCATTCCTGGTGCTCGCGGCGGGCACGATGACGATGGCGGCTGCTCAAACCAGGAAACAGAACGACGCGCCAACATCTGGGTGGACCTATCCTGTAATTAAAGATTACGGGCGCGCATGGCCGCTGCCCCGTGCTACAGTCCAGCCGCAACAGGGGCACACGTACAAGGTGATCCTTGGCCTGTCGAAAGAATCTGCAGATCCGAATGAAGTACTTGACGGCCTCGCGCATACCGCGCGGCTGTTCAACGTCTTCGCGGCGGACAGAGTGCCACCAAAAAACTTGAAAGTGGTCGCCATATGCCACGATTCAGCCGGCTACGCCGCGATGAGCAATCGTTCTGGTTACTCATCAGAATGACGGTTACGCCTTGATGCCGTTTTAACAGGAGCCAGAGAAGAAATCGATGTCTGACACCCGCCTATACAGACAGCCCAAATTTCGTCACGTGACCGTCTCACAAACGTGCTAATCTCAGGGGCCGCAGCACATCCGCTGGTCGAATGATCGCCGGAACGTATAACACGGGCTTAGTTGTCCTTTCTGTCCTCATTGCGATCGTAGCATCGTATGCTGCTTTCAATTTAGGAGAACGAGTCTCGGCTTCCAGTGGCCAGCGGCGCTGGGCATGGCTCACCAGCGGAGCCATCGCCATGGGCTTCGCAATTTGGTCCATGCACTACGTGGGCATGCTGGCGTTTGTCCTTCCCGTGCCCGTGCTCTACCACGTACCGACCGTTATCTTATCCCTGCTTGCGGCCGTGCCCGGCGCGGCGGTAGCGCTCTACATCGTAAGCAAGAAAACGATGCACCGCGTTAATACTGCCATTGCCGGCTTGTGTCTCGGCGGCGCTATCGTCGCCATGCACTATATCGGAATGGCGGCGATGCGCTCAACCGCCATGAACCACTATAGGCTGAGTCTGGTCATCTTGTCCGTAGTAGTTGCCATCACCTTCTCATCAGTAGCCGCGTGGCTTGCGTTCAGATTCGGTAGATTCCACCCAGGGCTTACGTGGACCAAGATTAGTGGCGCATCGCTGATGGGCCTGGGTATTGCCAGCATGCATTACACGGCGATGGCCGCTGCATATTTTGTGCCTGGCCACACCCCTCCGATTCGGCATACGGTCGAAGTTTCGATGCTAGGCGCCTTCGGGATCGGAATGACTACGCTTCTATTGCTCGGCACGGTCCTAGTGACCTTGTGGTGGGACCGCCGGCTTGCAAATGAGCGCCTACTCCAAGAGGCTGCCCGGCGAAGCGAACAGGAGCTTCGCGACGTAATCAATACCGTTCCGGCACATGCCTGGAGCGCCCTACCCGACGGCAACATCGCGTTCGTCAATCAGCGCTGGCAACAGTTTATCGGTTTGCCTCCGGAGGACGCATTGGGATGGAATTGGGAAGTCGTTCTTCATCCCGATGACCGCGCCAAGTTCGTTGCCGATTGGCGTGCAGCGCTGAAGAGCGGGCAACCGATGGAGACCGAAGTGCGGGTTCGGCGTGCGGATGGAGAATATCGGTGCTTGCTCGTCCGCAACGTGCCGCTGCGGAATGAATTAGGATACATCATCAAATGGTATGGAACTGGTCTCGATATCGAGGACCGCAAACGCACTGAATCGCTACTCGCCGGGGAGAAGCGGGTCCTCGAGATGCTGGCGAAGGGCAATTCACTCGCTGAAATACTTGACGCCCTGTGCCGTCTCGTGGAGGAACAAGCCAGCGGCGTTCTGGCCTCCATCTTGTTGCTGGATGGCGATCGGTTGCGGCATGGTGGCGCGCCTAGCCTCCCAAAGGCCTACATGGATGCCATTGATGGGGCTGTGATTGGTCCGTCAGCGGGTTCTTGTGGGACAGCCGCGTACCGTGGCGAACAGGTGATTGTGGAGGACATAGCAACCGATCCCTTGTGGGTGGATTTTCGCGACTTGGCTTTGCCACATTCGTTCCGTGCCTGTTGGTCCAGCCCGGTCTTCTCGTCACAAGGCAAGGTGATCGCGACGTTCGCCATGTATTATCGCGAGCCGAAGCGCCCGAGCCCCCGTGACCAGGAGATCATAGAGCAAATCACGCACCTAGCAGGTGTTGCAATTGAACGTAAGCTCACGCAGGAAGCCCTGCGCCGCAGTGAAGCTTATCTGGCGGAAGCGCAGAAGCTGACTCGCACCGGCAGTTGGGTTTGGGACGTCAAGACAAGGCAGGCAACTTATCTCTCCGACGAATGGTATCGCATCTATGGCCTTGAACCTGGGAGCAATGCGCGTGCCTGGGAACAGCGGTTGCAGCGCATTCATCCGGAGGACAGAAGCAAGTGGCAAGAGGCGCTCAATCGGGCAATCAGTGAGAAATCAGATTACGAATTCGAATACCGCCTTCTCCTTCCGCACGGCCTGACCAAATACGCTCACGTTGTGGGGCATCCGGTTCTCAATGCTTCCGGAGAGGTCGTGCAATTTATGGGTACTGTGACAGACATCACGGAACGCAAGCAGGCTGAACAAGCCCTGCGTCGCAGTGAGGCTTATCTGGCGGAAGCACAGAGGCTGACGCACACAGGCAGTTGGGCCAGGGACTTCTCCACCTACAATGTGCGGTACTGGTCCGAGGAAACGTTCCGTATTCTTGGATTAGATCCTCAACAAGGCGTTCCTGAGGGTGACTATACGTTTCGACTAATGCATCCGGAAGATCGCGATAGGGTTGAGGAATTACGGAAAAAAGCGATGCACGAGAAAGTCGAGTTTGCGACGGATTACAGAATTGTGCTGCCCGATGGAACTCTAAAGCACCTCCACGTCATAGGACATCCGGTCTTCGATGAATCTGGAGAGGTCCACGAATACGTCGGCACGGTAGTGGATATCACGGAACGCAAGCGGGCTGAAGAAGAGCGCCAGAGATTGCAGCAGCTCGAAGCAGATCTCGCCCACATCGACCGCGTGAGCATGATGGGCGAGTTGGCCGCCTCACTGGCTCACGAGATCAAACAGCCTATCGCTGCCGCACTCATGAACGCCAAAACGTGCATGCGGTGGCTAATGCGTGATACACCGGATGTCGCAGAAGCACGCGAGGCCTCGTCGAGAATGGTCAACGACACAACGCGTGCCGCCGAGATCATTGACAGGGTTCGCTCGCTTTACAGGCGAGATACATCGAAACGGGAGCTGCTCGATCTGAACGAAATTATTCGAGAAATGATTATTCTGCTGCACGACAAAGTTAGTCGGACTTCTATTTCGATTCATAGCGACCTGGACCCAGGGCTTCCCCCCATCACAGCAGATCGTGTCCAACTGCAGCAGGTGCTGCTGAACCTCATGCTGAACGGTATCGAAGCCATGAAAGATGTGAGTGGTGAACTGACCATCGGGTCTCAGCGGACGCCGGATGGCCAACTGCAGATTTCCGTGACCGATTCGGGGATAGGAATCACTTCTGAGCAAGCTAACAAGATTTTCGAGGCGTTCTTCACCACGAAGCCCCAGGGCACTGGCATGGGACTATCGATCAGCCGGAAGATTATCGAGTCGCACGGTGGGCGTATATGGGCAAGCGCCCATTCCGGACGGGGTACGACATTTCAGTTCACACTTCCCGCCGATGTGACGGCCTCCTCATCATCCGCCGCCTAGTGTGGTGGAAACCAACGCAATCGCTCAGGGCCAATTGGAGTGCGTCGTGGCCGGGCTCTCTCGGAGGATTGTCTTGGTTAGGGATTTGCTTGGACAAGTTCCGACAGTGGCTAGCTACGTTGCTCCATTCTGTTTCGTTGCTGGTTGAATTGCCGGTGTTCTGACACGATCCGGAACCACTCACTTCAAATCCATCGAGTAAGTCAAAAACAGCGGTTCATGCTGCTTTATCGTGAATCCACGTAAGTGCTCGTCCAGCCGCTGGAAGGCCGATAGTCGTCATCGAAAGTAAGACTACGTGCTCCATCTCTTCTGCGGTCACTCCGGCCTCGGCCGCGTGCCGCACCTCCGAGTGTGTTCCGCCTTCAGTGCCCGCCCCGACAGCGATAGCCAACTTCACTAACCTGCGAGTCTTCTTGTCCAACGGGCCAGCATCGTGGCACGCCTGAGCCAGACTAGTAAATGCCTGCCAGATCTCTGGGTGCTTGGTTCGGATCTGTTCCGCCGCAGCAGATGGTTTGGGCACCTTCGTCCTCCTCATTTCCGGTT
>Ga0066661_10000125_pt1 | contig 20086 bp, 17 predicted proteins | sample GraSoiAngelo_110_FD_66454 | JGI IMG/M metagenome (GOLD analysis project Ga0066661, IMG submission 66454) | Grasslands soil microbial communities from the Angelo Coastal Reserve, California, USA - 14_0903_12_30cm | ecosystem: Environmental > Terrestrial > Soil > Grasslands | place: USA... | reverse complement strand
CGGACGGCTTCGACATGGGCCGGGCGCGCGAGCAGTTCGCCGGCTTCCTGCGCGGGGTGGCCGAAGAGGCGGCCGGCCACGGCGTGACGGTCGTGCTGGAGCCGCTGCGGCCGGCGGAGACGAACCTGCTGAACACCGTGGCCGAGTCGGGCGCGTTCCTGCGTGAGCACGACACCGGCCCGGCCCGGCTGCTCGCGGACCTGTACCACATGCGCGAGCAGGGCGAGTCGATGGACGCGCTGGCGGACGACCTGCTCGCCCACGTGCACGTGGCCGGGGTCGGCCGCGGGGCGCCGGCGGCCGACGCCGGGGACATCGAGCCGTTCCTGCGCGCCCTCCGCCAGGCCGGGTTCGCCGGCGACTGCTCGATCGAGTGCAACTGGAAGGACTTCGCCGCGGAGGCCCGCGGGGCGCTGGACCACATGCACACCGTGGCCCGGGCCGCCGGATGGGGGGAGAGCACATGACGGAGCGCACGTTCGGGTTCGGCATCATCGGCTGCGGCGTGATCGCGCCGTTCCACGCCCGGGCCGTGGGCGAGCTGCCGAACGCGCGCCTGGTCGCGGTCGCCGACGTCGTCCCCGAGCCGGCCGCGAAGCGCGGGGCCGAGTTCGGCGTGGACTACACGGCCGACGTGGACGCCCTGCTGGCGCGCCCGGACGTCGACGTCGTCTCGATCTGCGTCCCCAGCGGCTCGCACGCCGAGGTCGGCGTCCGCGCGGCCGCCGCCGGCAAGCACGTGATCGTGGAGAAGCCGATCGACGTCACGCTGGAGGCCGCCGACCGGCTGATCGCCGCCTGCCGCGACCACGGCGTCGGCCTGACCGTCATCTCGCAGCACCGCTTCGGGCCGGCGGTCCAGAAGCTGCGCGGCCTGATCGACGGCGGCCGCCTGGGCCGGCTGGTGCTGGGCGACGCGATCATCAAGTGGTACCGCAGCCAGGAGTACTACGACAGCGGCGACTGGCGCGGCACGTGGTCGCTGGACGGCGGCGGCGCCCTGATGAACCAGGGCGTCCACTACACGGACCTGCTCCAGTGGATGATGGGCCCGGTCGAGCGCGTCTTCGCCCGCACGGCCACGGCGATCCACGAGCGGATCGAGGTCGAGGACATCGCGGTCGCCGTGCTCCAGTTCGCCGGCGGCGCGGTCGGCGTGCTCCAGGCCAGCACCGCCGTCTACCCCGGCCTGCCCGAGCGCCTGGAGGTGACCGGCACGGGCGGCACGGTGGTGATCGAGGCGGGGAAGATGCGGCACTGCGAGCTCAAGGACGAGAAGGGCGAGACGTCCGCGTACGGCGCCAAGCTCGGGACGGACCAGCCGGCGGCCGAGGAGAACGGCGGCGCGAGCGATCCCGCCGCCATCGGCCACGCGGGCCACCGGACCCAGATCGCCGACTTCCTGGACGCGATCGAGACGGGCCGGCCGCCCGCGATCACCGGGGAGGACGCCCGCCGCCCGCTGGAGGTGATCCTGGCCGTGTACCGGTCGGCGCGCGAGGGCCGCGAGGTATCGCTGCCGCTCGCCGCGGCGGTGAGCTGAGGCAGGCCGTGCTCGCCGCCCTGGACGCGGAGGCGCCGGGCCTCGACGCCGCGCTCCGACGCCTGCGCGACGAGGACGCGCTCGGCCAGCTGCTGGAGCGGCGGGGCCGGGTGGCCGAGCTGGCCACCGAGGCCGGCGACGTCAAGCTGGCCTGGGCCGACGGCGTCGCCCGCGGGCTCGCCGACCCGGCCGCGCTGGCCGGGGTGGACGAGGTGGCCGCGGCGCTGGCGGCCGGCTCCGCGCACGTGATCTGGGCCGGCATGGGCGGCTCGGTGGGGACGGTCCACGCGCTGCACGGCGCCGGCCTGCTCGGCGGCGCCGGCCCGGCCGTCCACCCGCTCGACTCGACCGACCCGGGCGCGCTGAACCGGGTGCTGGCGGCGATCTCGGCCGGCGGCGACCTGGCGGCCGGACTGGCCCGGACGGCCATGGTCGGCGTGAGCATGGGCATGACGTCCGAGGAGCCGGTCACCCACCTGGAGTGGTTCGACGCGCTGCTCCGCGCCCACGGGGTGGACCGGCCCGAGCGGCACGTGATGGTCATGACGCTGCCCGGCTCGTCCCTCGACCAGTTCGCGGAGGCACGGGGCATGCGCCGGGTGGACATCCAGCTCGACGGCGAGAGCCACACGCCGGGCCGGATGAGCGCGCCCGCGACGCGCGTGTTCCTGCTGCCGGCGGCGCTCGCGCTGGGCCCCGGCGGCCTGCGCGGCGTGCTCGAGCGCTGCCAGGCCGAGGCCTGCCTGGGGCCCGGGCTCGACCCGGCCGCGCGCGACGCGCTCGCCGCGCGCGACCCGTTCGTGCGGCTGGCCGCCTGGCTCGACGCGCAGCTGGCCGCGGGCCGCGACATGCTCCTGCTCGACCTGCCCGAGCGCTGGCGCGCGCTGGGGCCGTGGGTGGAGCAGGTGGTCGAGGAGAGCCTGGGCAAGGGCGGCCGCGGGCTGCTCGTCTTCCTCGGGCAGGACCTGGCCGCGGCGGCCGCCTGGCCGGACCGGTACGCGGTGCTGCGCGTGGACGAGGGCGGGGGAGCGGCCCCGGACCCGGCCCGGCCGGTGGCGGCGCTGCGCCTCGACGGCGGGGCCGACCGCGCCGGCCGGCTTGCCGTGGCGGCCCGGTTCTTCCTGGGCTGGGACCTCGCGGTCGCGCTGCTCGGCTACCTCCAGGGCATCACGTTCGCCGGCCAGCCGGCGGTGGAGTCCTACAAGCGTCACGCCCGCGAGCTGCGCCTGGCCGCGGGCCCGCTGCCGGAGCCGGCCGCCGACCTGGCGTTCCCCGACGGCTCGAGCGACCCGGCGTCCGCGCTGGCCGGCGCCGTCCGGGCGGCCCGAGCCGGCGACCGGCTCGCGTACCTCGACCTGACGATCAACGCCGACCCCGACGAGCCCGCCTGGCGGCCGGTCCGGGCCGAGGCGCTGCGCCTCGGCAACCGCGTCCTGCGGCGGCCGGTCAAGCTGCGCTGGGGGCCGCGCGACTACCACTCGACGGAGCAGAGCGAGACGGACGGCCCGCCCGGCGTGCTGTCGCTGCGCGTGCTCGTCCGGCGCACCGAGCCGGTGGCGGCCGGCGAGTACACGCCCCGGTTCCTGCACGCGCAGGCGCTGGGCACGGTGCGCGCGATGCGGGAGGCGGGCCGGCCGCCGCTGCTCGCGGTCCTGGACGCGCCCGCCGACGCGGAGCGGCTGGCGGCGGCCCTGCGCCGCGCCGGCGAGCTGGTGGGGGACTAGCAGTGGCGCCTGGGGCGGTCGCCCGCGCTCCGGTCCAGGAACTCGTACGGGTACGGGCGCTCGGGCGCGCTGACCTCGTCCAGCCGGCGCAGCTCGGCCTCGGACAGGCGCCAGTCGAGGCAGCCCAGGTTCTCGTCCAGGTGCTCGGGCGTGCGGGCGCCCAGGATCGGGGCGGTCACCGCCGGCTGGGCCCGGAGCCAGTTGAGCGCCACCTGGCTGGTCCCGACGCCGCGCGCCGCGGCGACCTCTCGGAGCGTGTCGACGATCGCCCACGTGCGTTCGCCCGCCCGCTTGCTCCAGTGCTCGGACATGGTGGGCCGGGCGGTCTCGACCCGGCTCCCGGCGGCCGGCCCGGACTCGCGGGTGTGCTTGCCGGTCAGCCAGCCGCCGGCCAGCGGGCCCCACGGGATCACGCCCACGCCGCGCTCGCGGCACACGGGCAGCACCTCCAGCTCGATGCCCCTGGTCAGCAGGTTGTACTGGGGCTGGAGCGAGCGGAACGGCTCCCAGCCCCGACAGGCCGCCGTCGCGGCCGCCCGCTCCAGGTGCCAGCCGGCGTAGTTGGACGCGCCCAGGTAGCGCACGCGGCCGTCGCGGACGAGCTGGTCGAGCGTGCTCAGCGTCTCCTCCAGCGGCGTGCCGGGATCCCAGCTGTGCACCTGGAGCAGGTCCACGTACTCCATGCCCAGCCGCTCCAGGCTGGCCGTGACCTGGCGGAGGACGTGCTTGCGGGACAGGCCGGCGTCGTTGGGGCCCTCGCCCACCACGAACCGGACCTTGGTCGCGACGACCAGGTCCTCGCGGTTGCCGCGGGCCCGGACCCAGCGGCCGAGGATCTCCTCGGAGGCGCCCTGGGCGTACGTGTTGGCGGTGTCCAGGAAGTTGCCGCCCAGCTCGGCGAAGCGGTCGAGCATCGCGAACGACGCCGCCTCCTCGGTCTCGCGGCCGAACGTCATCGTGCCCAGGCACAGCTCGCTGACCTTGAGCCCCGTCGAGCCCAGGTACCGGTAGTCCATCCTGCCTGTCATCCTGTCATGATAAGTGACATGGCAGGGAACGATGCGAGGCGTCTGCCGGCGCTGGCCGGCCAGCGCATCGACCGGCGGGGAGCGACGCCGTTCTACCACCAGCTCAAGGAGATCCTGCTCGGCAACATCGGGAGCGGCTGGGTCGCGGGCGACAAGCTGCCGTCCGAGAGCGAGCTGTGCCTCCGGTTCGGCGTCAGCCGCACGGTCGTCCGCCAGGCGCTGGACGAGATGGAGCGCGAGGGCCTGGTCTACAAGATCAAGGGCAAGGGCGCGTTCGTCACCGGCCAGAAGTTCGACGCCAGCTTCGCGCAGCGGGCCGCCGGCTTCCACGAGTCGATGACGAGCCGGGGCCACGTGGTGCGGAGCCAGATCCTGGCCCAGGACCTGATCCCGGCCAGCGTGCACGTCGCCCGGGTGCTGGAGCTGGACGTGGACGAGCCGGTGGTCGCGCTGGACCGGGTGCGCAGCGTGGACGGCGTGCCGATCCAGGTGGTGCGGGCGTGGATGCCGCACCGCCTGTGCCCGGGCCTGGAGGACGTGGACCTCCGCGACGCGTCGCTCTACGCGGTGCTGGAGCGTCGCTACGGGTTGCGGCCCCACCACGGCTGGCGCACCATCGAGGCGATCGCCATGTCGGACGAGGACGCCGGGCGGCTGTCCGTGGCGCCGGCGTCGCCGGCGCTGCTGGTCGTCAGCGTCACGCGCACCGAGGCGGGCGTCCCGTTCGAGCACTTCTCGGCCGTCTACCGGGGCGATCGCTCCCGGTTCGACATCCAGGTGATGTCGCCGGAGGACGGCCGCTGACCGGACGGGGGTGAGTCGGGAGACCCTGAGGAGCAGAGGAGGAAGAGAGGATGTCGAGTCGGTCCCGTTCGGTCCGCACGCTGCTGTGCGGTCTGGCGCTGGTCACGGTCGCCGTGGCGGCCTGCGGCGGCAGCACCGGATCGTCGGCCACGAGCGGCCAGAAGGTGAAGCTCGTGTTCTTCAACGCCCGCGCCGCCGATCCGGTCGAGCAGGCGCTGGCCAAGGAGTACATGCGTCTGCACCCCAACGTCACCATCGAGTACCTGGCCACGACGGCCATGCCCGGTCCGAGCGACACGGACGCCATCGCCAACCTGATCTTCAACATCCAGGCGAAGACGGTGGTGGACGTGGCCAAGGTCGAGATCTCGCGGACGCCGCTGGACCTGATGGCGTCGAAGTCGATCCAGGACCTGGCGAAGATCAACGGTGACGCGGTCAACACGCAGCTCAAGAGCCTGCTCAACACCAACTACGTGGCGTTCGACAAGGGCGTCTGGGCGCTGCCGTACGAGTACGACCCGTTCGGCTACGTCTACAACAACTCGATGTTCAAGGAGGCCGGCGTCAGCCCGCCCAAGACGTGGGCGGACATGAGCAACGTGAACAAGGCGCTGGAGCAGAAGTTCCCCAGCACCTGGTCGATCTGCCACCCGCTCAACAACCTGTCCAAGATCCAGCCCTACGTGTGGGGCGCCGGCGGGACGTACTGGGACCGGGACGTGCTGCCCACGCGGGCCGACTTCCAGAACCCCGGCATCGTCGCGGCCTACCAGTTCGCCCAGACGTGGGCCCAGAACAACTGGATGAACACGTCCGACATCAACACCAGCACGTCCATCCAGTGGATGGTCTCGCGCAAGTGCGCGGCGATGGACTTCAGCGCCATCCTGGCGGCCACCCTGAAGATCAACGACCCGAGCCAGGACTGGCGGGTGGCGCAGTTCCCGGTCAAGGACGCGAGCGCCAAGGCGGCCAACTTCGCCGGCGGCAGCGCGCTCGTCATCCCGTCGACGAGCAAGTACCCGAAGGCGGCGCTCGACTTCATCCTGTGGCTGACCTCGAAGGAGGGCCAGGACCTGAAGTACGCCGTGAACCCCAGCCTGGGCCTGGCCAAGACCGACGTCTTCAACGAGGCGGTGCCCGCCAACAAGGACACCAACAAGCAGCTCAGCAGCAACGCGGACTGGAAGCAGGCGCTGGCGACCAGCAGCGTCCCGACCCGGGCGTCGGGCGTGTCGCCGATCTACTCCACCGCGTACCAGCAGCTGGCCGACATGCAGCAGCGGATCCTGCTCAAGAAGACGAACGTCACCCAGGAGCTGGCCACGACGCAGCAGTCCGTGCAAGCGCTCATCGACCAGAGCAAACAGAAGAACCCGGAGCTCTACCAGGGCAGGTGACGTGAGCGCCACCGCGGTAGAGGCTCGGCCGGCCGCCTCGCGACTCGAGCGAGTGCGGCCGGCGCTCGGCCGGAGCTGGCCGGCGTACCTGCTCCTGCTGCCGTTCCTGGTCCACTTCCTGTTCGTCGTCGTGTACCCGTTCCTGTACTCGATCTACCTCAGCTTCTTCGACGCCGGGCTGAACCAGGATCCGACGTTCATCGGCCTGCAGAACTACGCGCGGCTGGCCAGCGACGCGGACTTCCGGGGGGCCCTGCTCAACACGATCGACTACACGGTGATCGTCGTGCTCGCCGAGACGACGATCCCGCTCGGGCTGGCCATCCTGCTCAACGAGCCGCTGCGGGGGCGGACGGCGGCCCGGATCGCGCTGTTCCTGCCCGTGATCACGTCGTACGTGGTGGTCGCCCTGATCTGGTCGATCATGTTCAACGAGCAGGGGGTCCTCAACACGGGGCTCCGGGCGCTGCACCTGCCCGGCCAGCCCTTCTTCGCGGACGGCAAGCAGGCGATGGCGATCGTGATGGCGCTCGGGATCTGGAAGGACCTGGGCTACTACATGGTCATCTACTTGGCGGCGCTGCAGGCGGTGCCGCGGGAGCTGGTCGAGGCGGCGGCGATCGACGGGGCCAGCCGGGTCCGGTCGATCTGGCACGTGACGATCCCGAACCTGCGCCCGGTGACGTACTTCGTGGCGAGCATCGCGACGATCAACGCGATGCAGGTGTTCACGCAGGCGTACGTGATGACGCAGGGGGGACCGCTGAACGCGACGATGACGGTCGTGCTGCTGCTGTACCGGACGGCGTTCGTGAACCTGCAGTTCGGCTACGGCTCGGCGATCGGCGTGGTGCTGCTGCTCCTGCTGGTCGGCCTGTCGTTCCTGAACAAGAAGATCAGCGACTGGATGGGCGGGTGACATGGCACAGCAGATAGTCGACATCCACACCCGGCGCGGGCCCGCGCTCGTCATCACCCGCGCCGTCATGTACGTGATCCTGCTGGTCGCGGGGCTGCTCGCCGTCCTGCCGTTCTACTGGATGGTCGCGGGCTCGCTGATGACGCCCGCCGAGATCTACTCGCAGATCCCGCACCTCTGGCCCGCGCACCCGGACTTCGCCTCGTACCTGCGCATCTTCGAGCTGGTGCCGATGGGCCAGTACTTCTTCAACAGCCTGCTGACGTCCACCATCACGATGGTCGTCGCGACGCTGGTGTCCAGCGCGGCGGGCTACACGTTCGCCCAGCTCAAGTTCGTCGGCATGCGGTTCTGGTTCGTCCTGATCCTGGCCACGCTGATGGTGCCGTACCAGTCGCGCGTGATCCCGCTGTTCGTGATGTTCAACAACTACGGGCTGTACAACAGCTACTTCGGGATCGTGCTCCCCGGCCTGGCCAGCGCTCTCGGGCTGTTCATGATGACCCAGTTCTTCAAGTCCGTCCCGCCCGAGCTCCGCGAGGCGGCGCTGATGGACGGGGCCAGCGAGATCGGCATCTTCTTCCGGATCTACCTGCCGCTGGCCCGGCCGGCGGTCGCCACCCTGGCGCTGCTGATGTTCCTGCAGAGCTGGGACCAGCTCCTGTGGCCGCTGATCATCGCGCCCCGGCCCGACATGCGGACGCTCCAGGTCGGGCTGGCGTTCATCAGCCAGTACGCGCCGACGCTCAACTACCAGATGGCGGCGATCGTGATCTCCGTCATCCCGGTCGTGATCGCGTTCTTCCTGGCCCAGCGCCAGTTCGTGGAGGGCATCGCCGCCGGGGCGGTCAAGCAGTGAGCGCCCGAGGGCAAGAGGGGGCAGGCCCCCTCTTCCAGAACTCCCCCGCTTGTCCGGGACGTTGGGGGCGCCTCCGGCGCATCGCTCCGCGTCCGAAGGCAGGGCCTGGGCGACATCGGGAGGAGAGACTCACATGCTCGGGCGAAGCCCTTGCGTACGGCCGCCCTCGACCTCTCCTGATGGTGTTGCGCTGAGCGCCCGCCGGCCAGCCGGCGGGCGCTCGCCGCGCGCGCCGCTACGCGACGCCGGCTGGCTGCGGCGCCAGCGCCCGCAGCACCGCCCTGCAGAAGGCGGGCAGGTCGCCCGGCACGCGCGACGTGATCAGGTTGCCGTCCACCACGACCGGCTCGTCCGACCACTGCGCGCCGGCCGCCTCCAGGTCGTCCCGGATCGAATAGAAGCTGGTGGCCCGGCGGCCGTTCACGGCCTTCGCGGACACCAGCATCGAGCCGGCGTGGCAGATCGCCGCCACCGGCTTGCCCGCGCCGTTCATGTCGCGCACGAACGCGACCATGTCGGCGCTCCGCCGCATGTTGTCCGGCGCCTGACCGCCCGGGATCACCACGGCGTCGAAGTCCTCGACCCGCGCGTCCTTGGCGTCCAGGTCGGGCGTCACCGCGTAGCCGTGGCTCTCGAACTTCGGCTTGCGCCCGCTGCCGACCACCCGCACCTCGGCGCCCGCCTCCTGGAACCGGTAGAACGGATACCAGAACTCATGCATCTGATACTCGTCCTCGACCAGGATCGCGACGCGCTTGCCCTCGAGTCCCATGTCAGCTCCTCCTTGGAGAACCGGTTGCACCTACCTGTAATGATAGGATGACAGACTTGCGGCACAGGCGCCAGGGCTTGCAAGTACGAGCAGAAAGTAGTATAGAATTTAAGATGAAGGCTCAGGTGAAGAGCACGCGGGCCCAGGAGCGAAATCAGACCGGGCTCGAGGATCAGCTGGTCGCCCAGGCCGAAGCGCTGATCGTCAGGGGCAAGGAGCAGGGTTCCCTCAGCCCGGACGAGATCCTCGAGGGGTTTCCCGACATGGCTGCGGAGCCGGACGACCTGTTCCGCCTTTTCCGCGCGTTCGAGGAGATGGGCATCGCCGTGTCCGACGCCGAGCGCGAGCTCGACGAGGCGGACGAGGGCGACCAGGAGGTCGCGCTGGCGATGGAGGCCATGGAGATGACCGCCATCGACGACCCGGTGCGCATGTATCTCAAGGAGATCGGGCGCGTCGGGCTCCTCACCGCCCAGGAGGAGGTGGACCTGGCCACCCGGATCGAGGCCGGCGACGGGGCCGCCCGGCAGCACCTGACCGAGGCGAACCTCCGCCTCGTCGTGTCGATCGCCCGCAAGTACATCGGCCGCGGCATGTCGCTGCTGGACCTGATCCAGGAGGGCAACCTGGGCCTGATCCGGGCGGTCGAGAAGTTCGACTACCACAAGGGCTACAAGTTCTCGACGTACGCCACGTGGTGGATCCGCCAGGCGGTGACCCGCGCGATCGCCGACCAGTCGCGGACGATCCGCGTCCCGGTGCACATGGTCGAGACGATCAACAAGCTGGTCCGCGTCTCGCGCCGGCTGCTCCAGGAGCTCGGCCGGGAACCGACCGACGCGGAGATCGCCGAGGAGATGGGCCTGACGGCGGAGCGCGTGCGCGAGATCATCCGCGTCTCCCAGGAGCCGGTGTCGCTGGAGACGCCGATCGGAGAGGAGGAGGACTCCAGCCTGGGCGACTTCGTCGAGGACCGCGACGCGGCGGCCCCGCCGGACGTGGCCTCGCTGGTCGTCCTGCGCGACGAGATGGAGAGCGTCCTCGACACGCTGACGCCGCGCGAGCGCCGGGTCCTGCAGCTCCGGTTCGGCCTGCTCGACGGCCACCAGCGCACGCTGGAGGAGGTCGGCAAGCGGTTCGGCGTCACGCGGGAGCGCGTGCGCCAGATCGAGGCGAAGGCGCTCCGCAAGCTGCGCCACCCGTCCCGCTCGCGGCGCCTGCGCGACTACCTGGAGTAGCGGCCGGGCGGCGATACTGGGGCCGTGGCCGCCGCTGAGCACGTGCTCGCCGTGGACATCGGCACCCAGACCGCGCGGGCGGCGCTGGTGGACCGGGCCGGCCGGGTCGCTGACAGCGCCTCCAGCCCGATCGACCTGTTCACGCCGGCCCCCGGCTGGTCCGAGCAGGCGCCGGAGGACTGGTGGTCGGCGGCGGCGCGCAGCGCGTCCGCGGTGCTGCGGCGGAACCCGGGGGCGGCGGTGGCCGCCGTGGGCGTGGGGGCGCAGATGCACGGCGTGGTGCCGCTGGACGCCGCGGGGCGCTCGCTGGCGGCCCGGGTCGCGATCTGGAACGACAAGCGGGCAGCGCCCCAGGCCGCGGTCGCGGCCGCCCGGCCCGACGCCTTCGACCTGGCGGCGGTCGCGGGCAACGTGCCCCTGCCGGCGTGGGCCGGGTTCAAGATCGCGTGGCTGCGCGACCACGCGCCGGACGTCCACCGGCGCGCCGCCACGTACCTGGTGGTCAAGGATCTCGTCAACCTGCGCCTGACCGGCGTGCGCGCCACCGACCCCTCGGAGGCGTCGGGCACGTGGCTGCTGGACGCCCGCTCCGGGCGCTGGTCGGACGAGCTGCTGGCGGCGGTCGGCGTCGCGCGGGAGGTGCTGCCCGACGTGGCCGGGCCGGGCGCCGTGATCGGCGGCGTGACCGCGGAGGCGGCGGCCGCTACCGGTCTGACGGCCGGCACGCCCGTGGTCTGCGGCGCCGGCGACATGCTGTGCCAGCTGCTGGCGGCGGGGAGCACGCGGCCCGGCCGCGCCGCCGAGGTGAGCGGGACCGCGTCGGTCATGGCGGCCTGGGCGGACCGGCCGGCGGCCGACCGCCGCGTGATGAACCTGCGCGCGGCCGGCGCCGGCTGGGTGCGGTTCGGCATCGCCGACGCCGGCGGCGTCAGCCTGCGCTGGTTCGGCGACCAGCTCGGCGGCGGCGCGCCGCTGGACGCGCTGCTGCCGGCGGCCGCGGCCGTGCCGGCCGGCAGCGGCGGCCTGCTGTTCCTGCCCTCGCTGCTGGGCGAGCGCACGCTGGGCAGCAGCGCGGCGCGGGGCGCGTTCGTGGGCCTGACGCCGGCGCACGGCAGCCCCGAGCTGCTGCGGGCGATCCTGGAGGGCGTCGCGTTCGAGCTCCGGCGCGCGCTGGAGGTGGTGGCCGTGCGCCCGGAGTCGCTGCGGGTCACCGGCGGCGGGGCGGCCAACGCCCTCTGGAACCAGGTCCGGGCCGACGTCTACGGGCTGCCGGTGCGGCCCCTGGCGGCGGTGGAGGGCGGCATCCGGGGCGCGGCGATCCTGGCCGGGGTGGGGGCCGGCTGGTGGGACGACCCGGCGGCGGCGGCCGAGCGTCTGGCGTGCGTGGCCGAGGAGGTCCGGCCCGACCCCGAGCGGCGCCGGCGCTACGAGGCGCTGTACGCGGAGTTCCGCGCCGTCCACGACCTGCTCGACGCCCGCTGGGCCGGCTGGCCGCCCGGATAGACTGGCCCGATGGGAGCTCCGCTCTCCACCCACCACTCGGGCTGGGCCGAGTACAACGACCTGCTCGAGCACGCCATCGGCCGGCTCGGCGCCGAGCAGCTGTCCCTGCGGGCGGCGCCGGACCTGTGGTCGGTCAGGACGCTCGCCAACCACGTCGTGGCGTCCCGCGCCTGGTGGTTCCACTCGTGGATGGGCGAGGGCGACGACGCGTTCGGGGCGCTCGCCGACTACGACGAGGACGAGGGCTCCGGCACGCGCGAGGCCGCCGAGATCGTCGCCGCGCTCCGGCACAGCTGGTCCTGCGTGGCCGCCTGCCTGGACCGCTGGACGGAGGCCGACCTGGACGCCAGGTTCCAGCGCCCGTCCCCGAACGCGGCCGGCGAGCGGCCCTGGCAGACGCGGCAGTTCATCGTCTGGCACGTCGCCGAGCACGACCTCCACCACGGCGGCGAGATCTCGCTGACGCTGGGCATGCACGGCGTCCCGGGCCTGGACCTGTGACCATCCGCGTCGCCCTGGCCGGGCACCGGGGCAAGACCGGCTCCGCGCTGGAGCCGGCCCTGGCGGCCGCGCCCGACCTCGAGTACGTGGGCGGGCTGGGCCGGTTCGACGACGTGGCCACGTTCCTGGGCGACCACCGGCCGCAGGCGCTCGTGGACTTCACGCACCCGTCGATCGCGCTCGACAACGCGCTGGCGGCGGTCGCCGTCGGCGCGGCGCCGATCGTGGGCACCAGCGGCCTCGCCGCCGACGCGGTGGACCGGCTGGAGGCGGCCTGCGCGGCGGCCGGCGTGGGCGGCATCGTCGCCCCCAACTTCGCGATCGGGGCCGTGGTGATGATGCACCTGGCCGAGCTCGCCGCCCCCTACTTCGACGCGGTCGAGGTGATCGAGATGCACCACGCCGCCAAGGCCGACGCCCCGTCGGGCACCGCGCTGGCCACCGCGCGCCGGCTGGCCGCGCGCGGCACGTTCGCGTACAACCGCCCCGAGAAGGTCACGATGGCCGGCACGCGCGGCGGGGAGGAGGGCGGGGTCGGCGTCCACTCGGTGCGCCTGCCCGGCCTGGTCGCCGACCAGGAGGTGCTGTTCGGGCTGCCCGGCCAGACGCTGAGCGTCGCCCACCGCACGACCAGCCGCGAGTGCTACGCGCCCGGTGTGCTGCTGGCGATCAGGAGGATCGTCGCCGAGCCACGGTTCTACCGCGGGCTGGATGCGCTGTTGAGTCTCGGACAACCGTAGGAACCTGGCTGCACCGACCGGTAAACTCCTGCACATGCTCAGCCCAGATCGAAGACTGCATGTTGCCGTCGTGGGCGCGACCGGCATGGTCGGCCAGGAGATGTTCCGCGTGCTCCGGCAGCGGAAGTTCCCGGTGGGCAAGCTCAAGCCGCTCGCGTCCGAGCGGTCGGCCGGCACCGAGGTCGCCTGGAACGGCGGCACCGTGCCGGTGGAGGTCCTCGACGAGCGCTCGTTCGCGGGCGTGGACGTGGCCCTCTTCAGCGCCGGCGCGGGCGCGTCCCGGGCGCTGGCGCCGGCCGCCGTGGCGGCCGGCGCGCTGGTGATCGACAACAGCTCGGCCTGGCGCATGGCCGACGGCGTGCCGCTGGTCGTGCCCGAGGTCAACGGCGACGACATCCGGACCGCGGAGGGCATCGTCGCCAACCCCAACTGCTGCGCCATCCCGCTCACGGTCGTGCTCGAGCCGCTGCGGCGCGCCGCCGGCCTGGAGCGCGTCGTGGTCTCCACGTACCAGTCCGCGTCCGGCGCCGGCAAGGCGCTCGTCGATGAGCTGCTGGAGCAGACGCGGGCGATCGCCGCGGGCCGCGAGCCCGAGGCGCGCCAGTACCCGCATCCCCTCGCCATGAACGTCGTCCCCGGCGGCTGGACCATGGAGGACGGCGGCTACAACGAGGAGGAGGTCAAGATCGTCGCGGAGACGCGGAAGATCCTCCACGCGCCGGACCTCCCGGTGGTCGCGACGTGCGTCCGCGTGCCGGTGCCCGTCGGCCACGGCGAGTCCGTCTTCGTCGAGACCTCGCGCGAGCTGGGGGTCGAGGAGGCCCGCGAGGTCCTGGGCGCCGCGCCCGGGGTCGTGGTCCAGGACGACCCGGCCGGCCAGGACTACCCGACGCCGATGGCGGTGGCCGGGACGGACGAGGTGTACGTCGGCCGCATCCGGCGCGACCCCTCCACGCGACACGGCCTCGTCCTGTGGATCGTGTCGGACAACCTGCGCAAGGGCGCGGCGCTGAACGCGGTGCAGATCGCGGAGCGCGCGCTGGAGCTGGGAACCCTCGGACTGGAAAAGGGAGTGGTGCGTCATGCCTGAGATCGGCAGGCTCCTGACCGCGATGATCACGCCGTTCCGCGAGGACGGCGCGGTGGACCTCGATGCCGCCCAGCGGCTGGCGCGCCAGCTCTGCGACGACGGCTCCGACGGCGTGGTGGTCGCCGGCACGACCGGCGAGTCGCCGACGCTGAGCGACGACGAGAAGGTCGAGCTCGTCCGCGCCGTGCGCGAGGCGATCCCCGACGGCAGCGTCGTGGCCGGCACCGGGACGTACGACACGCGCCACTCCATCCACGTGTCGGAGCGGGCGATGGCGGCCGGCGCCGACGCGCTGCTGTGCGTCGTGCCGTACTACAACAAGCCCCCGCAGGAGGGCATGTACCAGCACTTCCGGGCGATCTCCGAGGCCGGCCCGGTGATCATGTACAACATCCAGAGCCGCACGGGCATCAACATGACCGCGGCGACCACGCTCCGCTGCGCCGAGCTGCCAGGCGTGATCGGCGTCAAGGAGGCCAGCGGCGACATCACCCAGATGGGCTTCGTCTGCGCGGGCGCGCCCGACGGGTTCCGGGTCTGGTCCGGGGACGACAACTTCACGCTCCCCCTGCTGGCCGTGGGCGGCTACGGCGTGATCTGCGTGATCTCACACCTCGCGGGCTCCGCGATGAAAGCGATGATCGAGGCGTTCGCCGCCGGCCGCACCGAGGAGGCCCGGAGCATCCACCACGGCCTGCTGCCCGTCATGCAGTCGCTGATGACGACCGCGCCCAACCCGGTGCCGCTCAAGTCGGCGATCAACGCGCTCGGCTTCCCGGCCGGGCCGTTCCGGCTGCCGCTGGTGCCGCTGCCCGCGGCCGAGCTGGAGCGGGTGCTCGCGGCCATTCGCGGCGGCGGCGACCTGATCTCGTTCAGGGTGGGCGCCCACGTCGGCTGACACCGCCACCGAACTCGAGCAGCTGCACGCGCGCGTCCGCGCGTGCACGCTGTGCGGCCTGCACGCCACGCGGACGCAGGCCGTCCCGGGCACCGGGCCCGCGCACGCCGGCATCATGATCGTCGGCGAGGCCCCGGGGGCCAACGAGGACCTCCAGGGCCACCCGTTCGTGGGCGCGGCCGGCAAGCTGCTGGACACGCTGCTGGCCCAGATCGGCCTGAGCCGGCAGGACGTGTTCATCACCAACGTGCTCAAGTGCCGGCCGCCGATGAACCGCGACCCGATGCCGAACGAGGCCGAGGCGTGCCTGCCCTACCTGCGCCAGCAGTTCGCGCTGGTGCGCCCGAAGGCGGTGGTGATCCTGGGCCGGCACGCGCTGGAGCGGATGCTGCCGGGCGTCGGCGGCATCTCGCGCGTGCACGGCCAGATCTTCATGCGCTCGGGCGTGGCGTTCATGCCCTGCTACCACCCGGCCGCCGCGCTGCACAACGGGGCGCTGCTCGCCGACCTGCAGCGCGACTTCGACCGGGTCCGCGAGTACCTGGACCGCGCGCTGGCGCCGCCGGCGCCGCCCGAGGCCGCGGCGTCGCCATCCGCCTCAGCCGAATTCCACCGAGCAGTCGGCGACTCGACGCCACGTCCGCCTCCGTCGGTGGAATCCGGCTCCGATCAGGAGCAGCTCCCGCTGACCTGACAGTGGCATCGCTTCGCTACATCCCGCTGGGCGGCCTCGGAGAGGTCGGCCTCAACATGTGGGCGCTGGAGTGGGAGGGCCAGGTGCTCGTGGTCGACGCCGGCCTGATGTTCCCCCACGAGGAGATGCTCGGGGTGGACCTGGTGCTGCCCGACCCCTCGTACCTGCTGGAGGCGGGCCGCAAGGTGCTGGGGGTGTTCCTGACCCACGGCCACGAGGACCACATCGGCGGCCTGCCGTTCCTGCTCAAGCGGATGAACGTGCCCGTCTTCGGCACCGCGATCACGCTCGGCCTGGCCAGGCCGCGGCTGCGCGAGCACCGCGTGCTGCGCGAGGCGGACCTGCGCGTGGTCCGGCTCGGCGACCGCGTGCAGCTGGGCCCGTTCCGGGTCGAGACGATCGCGGTGTGCCACAGCATCCCGGACGCGGCCGCGCTGGCGATCGAGACGCCGATCGGCCGCGTCGTCTACACCAGCGACTTCAAACTGGAGCAGAACCCGCCCTGGGGCCACGGCACCGACGTCGAGCGCTTCCGCCGGCTCGGCGACGACGGCGTGCTGCTGCTCCTCAGCGACTCCACGAACGCCGAGCGAGAGGGCTCCAGCGGCTCCGAGCGCGAGCTGCTGCCGCGCTTCGAGCGCATCTTCGACGAAGCGCCCGGCCGCATCGTCGTGGCCACGTTCGCGTCGAACATCCACCGCATCCAGCTCGCCGTGCGGCTGGCGGCGGAGCACGGCCGGCGCGTCGCGCTGGCCGGGCGCAGCCTGCGCAACGCGTTCGCGACCGCCCGCGAGCTGGGCCACCTGGAGGTGCCGGACGGCCTGGTCGCGCGGCTGGAGGACGTCACCGAGGATCCGCGGCTGGTGCTGCTGACCGCGGGCAGCCAGGGCGAGCCCGTGTCCGCGCTCTCGCGGTTCGCCGCCCGCCGCCACCCGGTCGTCAACGTGCGCGACGGCGACTGGGTGGTCATCTCGGCACGGCCCATCCCGGGCAACGAGCGGATGGTCCACCACACGATCGACAACCTGTACCGGAACGGCGCGGCGCGCGTGCTCTACCCCGAGTACGAGCACGTGCACGTGTCCGGCCACGCGCACCGCGGCGAGCTGCGCGAGATGCTGCGCCTGGTGCGGCCGCACTTCTTCATCCCGGTCCACGGCGAGTACCGCCAGCTCCGGCAGCACGCCGACCTGGCGTTGTCGGAGGGCATCCCGGCCGACCGCGTGCTGGTGCTGGAGGACGGGCGCGTGGTGGAGCTGACGCCCGACTCGATCCACGCCGGCGAGGAGAGCGTGGCGGGGTTCGTGTTCGTGGACGGGCTGGGCATCGGCGACGTCGAGCAGGTGGTGCTGCGCGACCGCCGGCACCTGGCCAGCGACGGCATGCTGGTGGCCACGGTGGGCATCGACCGGGACACGGGCGCGCTGCGCACGGGCCCGGACCTGATCACGCGCGGGTTCATCGACCCCGACCTGTCCGAGGACCTGATGGCGGAGGCCCGGGAGGCGGTCGTGCGGGCGGTGACGGGCATGGGCCGGCGGCCCGACCCGACGCTCCTCCAGGAGGCGATCCACGACGCGGTCGTCCGGGTGCTGTGGAAGCGCACCCGGCGCCGGCCGATGGTGATCCCGCTCCTGACGGAGCTGTAGCGGGCGGCCCGGGCGCACTATCCTTTCCCGCCATGTCCTCGCCACCACGGCGCCCCAGCGAGCGGGCCGACAACGACATCGCCGACTACGCCCCCCTGACGGCCCTCGCGGGCCGCATCGTGGACGCGCTGCCCTCCGGGTCGCCGATGGCCTGGCGCGAGCCCACGTACCGGACGGTGCTCTCCGCGGTCATCAGCGACCGCCTCGAGAACGACACCGGCGACCTGGAGGAGGGCGACGTCGAGAGCCTGGCCGAGTTCGTGCGCGCGGCGGCCACGGCGGCGTCCGCGGCCCCGGCGGAGTTCCGCGACGCGGCGTTCGAGGTCGTGCTCGAGGGCCTGCTCCAGGACTGGGTCGAGAACTGGAACGAGTCCGACGACGAGGACGAGGACGAGGACGGGTGACGTCCTGACGGTCGTGGTACGGTAAGCCAGCGCGACTCGAGCGCGCTGGCCGACCCACCAACATCCCACTCTTGCCTCGCACCACAACCCGATCCGCCCGTTCCAGCGGCTCCACGACCCGGCGCCCGGCGAGCCGGTCGCGGCGGCCGCGGGCGTCCGCGAAGCCAGCCGCTCCCCTCCTCACGCCGACGCAGGCCCGCGAGGTGGGGGGCGTGCTCCTCGTCGGGGCCGGCCTGCTCTGCCTGGTCAGCGTCCTGATCGGCGGCGCGCCGCTCCTCGACCGGCTCCACGCGGACATCCAGGGCGCGTTCGGCTATGGCTGGCTGATCCCCGTCGCCTCGGCGATGGCGCTGGGCGTCCTCTGGATCTGGCCCCACCCGCTGCCGCTGCGCGGCGCCCATCTCGCGGCCGGCGTGGTCGGCGCCCTGTCGGTGCTGGGCCTCATGAGCGTGGCGGACGCGCCGGCCGGCGGCCTGGTGGGCCACCTGGTGGACCGCGTCCTGGCCAGCGTGGCGGGCGCGGTCGGCGCGGCGCTGATCCTGACGCTCGTCCTGGTGCTGGCCGCCATCGTCACGTTCCGGTTCAGCGTCGGGACGGTGCTGGTGGCCGCCGTGGCGACCGTGCGGGCCGCCTACGCCGAGCGGCAGCGCCTGGAGGCGCTGGTCCGCCGGCCCCGGGACGAGGCCGCGGGCGCCGAGACCCCGAAGCCGCGCCGGCGCGCGCTCGCCGCCGCGCTGGCCAGCGCCGGGGTCGGGCCGCCGAGCGCCGAGGCCGCGATCGCCGCCCTGCCGGAGGCGCTGGACACGGAGCCGGAGCCCGTGCCGGCCTGGACGCCCGACGCCCACGAGGCGCAGGAGGAGCGCGCGCTGGCCGCCGCCCGCCTGCGCGCCCGGCAGGAGGCGACCACCACGTGGACGCCGCCGCCCGCGCCGGAGCCGGAGCCCGACGCCGGGGCGGCCGCGGGCGAGGGCGCCGGGACCGTCGCCGGCGACTGGGACGACGAGCCGGAGGTGGACTGGAAGCTCCCGCCGGTGAGCCTGCTGGACAGCGTCACGGCCAAGAAGGAACGGATGCAGGACGAGATCAAGCGCAACGTCCGCATCATCGAGGGCACGCTGGCCACGTTCGGCGTCCAGGCCCGCGTGATCGGCGTCAACTCCGGCCCGGCCGTCACGCAGTACGAGCTGCAGCCGGCGGCCGGCGTCCCGGTCCGCAAGGTGGTGGCGCTCCACAACGACATCTCGCTCGCGCTGGCCGCGTCGCCGCTGCGCATCGAGGCCCCGATCCCGGGCAAGTCGGCCATCGGCATCGAGGTGCCCAACAAGGCCGCCACGCTGGTCACGATCCGGGAGGGGGTGGAGGCGGCCGGCTTCCAGAGCGGCCGCCTCCTGCTCGGCGTCGTGCTCGGCAACGACGTGGCGGGCAGCCCGATCTCGGCCGACCTGACCCGGATGCCGCACCTGCTGATCGCCGGCGCCACCGGCCAGGGCAAGAGCGTGTGCATCAACGCGCTGATCTGCAGCCTGCTGCTCCAGGTCACGCCCGCCCAGCTGCGGATGGTCATGATCGACCCCAAGCGCGTGGAGCTCCAGGGCTACAACGGCCTGCCCCACCTGGCCGTGCCGGTGATCGTGGAGTCCCACCAGGCCGCGGCCGCGCTGCGCTGGGCGGTGTCCGAGATGGAGCGCCGGTACAAGCTGCTGGCCCACGAGGGCGTGCGCAACATCGCCGTCTACAACGAGCGGGCGGCGGCGAAGCGGGCGCGCGAGATGCCGTACATCGTGATCGTGATCGACGAGCTGGCCGACCTGATGATGGTCGCGGCCGGCGAGATCGAGGAGCTGGTCTGCCGCATCGCCCAGCTCGCCCGCGCCGTCGGCATCCACCTGGTGATCGCCACGCAGCGGCCGTCCACGGACATCATCACCGGCCTGATCAAGGCCAACGTGCCCTCGCGCATCGCGTTCGCGGTCGGCTCGCAGGTGGACAGCCGGGTGATCCTGGACCGGGTCGGCGCGGAGAAGCTGCTGGGCCGGGGCGACATGCTGTACCAGCCGGTGGACGCGGGCAGCCCGACCCGGCTGCAGGGCGCGTTCATCTCCGACCGCGAGGTGGAGAGCCTGGTCCAGTTCTGGACCGGCCAGGGCGAGCCGCGCTACCTGGAGGGGGTCCTGGAGGCCGCCGCCGGGCCGGTGAGCGAGGAGGGCCGCTCCGAGCGCCGCCTCGACCCGCTGTTCGCCCGGGCCGCGCGGGCCGTCGCGGCCGAGGGAGCGGCGTCCGTCTCGCTGGTGCAGCGCAAGTTCAACGTCGGCTACTC
>Ga0066661_10000123_pt1 | contig 20137 bp, 19 predicted proteins | sample GraSoiAngelo_110_FD_66454 | JGI IMG/M metagenome (GOLD analysis project Ga0066661, IMG submission 66454) | Grasslands soil microbial communities from the Angelo Coastal Reserve, California, USA - 14_0903_12_30cm | ecosystem: Environmental > Terrestrial > Soil > Grasslands | place: USA... | reverse complement strand
GGCGTCCGGCTGCCGTTCGTGTTCCCGCTGTCCTACTGGCTGTCCGCGCTGAACCTCGGCTTCCTGGTGCACCTCGTCCTGAGCTTCCCCGACGGGCGCCTCGACTCCCGGCCGGCGCGGTTCGTCGTCGTCGCCATGTACGTGCTGGTCGTGGTCGTCGGCTTCGCCGACATGGCGACGTACGACCCGGCCGTGCAGGCCCCCCCGAACTACCTCTGCGGCGGTGCCTGCCCGCCGAACGACCTGCTGCTCGTCCGCGCCGCCGGCCTGTTCACGGCGATCCACCGGATGTACTACGGAGCCGGCATCGTGCTCGGCGGCGCCGCGCTGGTCCTCGTCGTACGCCGGTACGTCGAGGCCGCGGGCACTGCCCGCCGCCTCCTGACCCCGGCCCAGGTCTCGCTGGTCGCGGGCGCCACGCTGCTGGCCACCACGGCGGCGGCGGCGGCCGGCGAGGTGAGCGGCCCGCTCGGCACGGCGCTGGTGCGCGTCTCCGGCGCCGCCCAGCTGGCGGTGCCGCTGGCGTTCCTGCTCGGCCTGCTCCGCCTGCGGCTGGCGCGAGCGGCGGTCGGCGACGTGGTGATCGAGCTGGGCCGGTCGCCGTCTCGCGCCCGCCTGCGGGACGCCCTGGCCGAGGCGCTGGACGACCGCTCGCTGCAGCTCGTGTTCTGGCAGCCGGAGGCCGGCGTCTACGCGGACGCGGCCGGAACGCCGGTGTGTCTGCCCGCCGACGACCTCAAGCGCATGGTGACGGTGATCGACCACGACGGAAGCCCGCTCGCGGCGCTGGTCCACGATCCGGTGCTGGCCCGCGATCCGCGCCTGGTCCTGGGCCTGCGCGAGGCGGTCAGGCTGGGACTGGAGAACGAGCAGCTGCACGCGGAGGTGCAGGCGCGGCTGGAGGAGGTGGAGGGGTGGCGCCGGCGCATGGTGGACGCGGCCGACGCGGCGGACGCGGAGCGCCGCCGGATCGAGCGCAACCTGCACGACGGCGCCCAGCAGCGCCTGCTCGCCGTGTCGCTGGACCTCGGTCGGGCGCTGAGGCAGCTGAGCCGCGATCCCGACTCGACGGACGAGGCCGCGGAGACGATCGCCGGCGCTGCCGCCGAGCTGCGCATCGGCCTGGACGAGCTCCGTGAACTGGCCCGCGGCATGCACCCGGCCGTACTGGTCCAGCACGGCCTGCGCGAGGCGGTCGCCTCCGTGGCGGAGTCCACCCCACTCCGGATGCGCACGATCATCACCGCCGACCGCTGCGCCCTCCTGACCGAGTCGGCCGCGTACTACGTGGTCTGCGAGGGCGTCGCCAACGCGGTCCGCCACGCCCGGGCCACGCGCGTGGACGTGACGGCCCACATCGCCGCCGGCCGACTCGTCGTGGACGTCAGCGATGACGGCCAGGGCGGCGCGACGCCGGGCGCCGGCACCGGCCTGCGCTTCCTGCGCGAACGCGTGCTGGCCCTCGACGGCCGCTTCGAGGTGCGGAGCCCGCCGGGCGCCGGCACGCGGCTGCACGCCGAGCTCCCCTGCGAGCCGGCCGCCGGCGACCCCGGCTGAGCCTGGCGCCGCCAGCCCGCCACCCCGAGGCAGGCGGCCGGGTCGTACGGTGGTAGCGGAGCTGTACGCCGTGCGGTCACGCGTCAAAGGAGGTCCGCCGTGGGAGTCGAGCAGACGCAGAGCATCGAGGCCACGCCGCCGGTCAACATCTACGAAGGGGGCGGCCAGCTGAGCGCGGCCGTGCCGCTGCCGGGCGCCCACCCGGACCACGTCTCGGTCCGGCTGGGGCCGGGGCGTCTGGAGGTGATCGCCGAGTGCAAGTACCTCCAGGAGAGCCAGCGCTACCTGCGCCGCGACTGGCAGGTCGGCTCCTGGCGCCTGGACCTGGCCCTGCCCCGCCAGGTCGATCCGTCGGCGGCGCGGGCGACGCTCAATCTCGGCGTCCTCGTCGTGATGGCGCCCCTCTCCGAGGCGGGCGGTCCCGTGCGCAGCATCGCGGTGTCGGAGGTACCGGCCGCCGCTCCCGCCGGCGCCGCGCCCGCCTGACGCCGCGACCGGAGAGCCAGAGGAGGTTTGGATGGGGGACCAGCATCGAATCACACACGCACTGATGAACGAGGTGCTGCTGCGCGCCGTGGACGCCCTCCAGGCGGGGAACGTCCCGAACGCCCTCATGGGCGGCCTCGCCTCGGCCGCGCTCGGCCGCTCGCGCCACACCCACGACATCGACCTGTTCGTCAGGGAGCTGGACGCGGACCGCGCCCTGGGGGCGCTGGAGCGCGCCGGCTTCCGGACCGAGCGGACCGACCCGACGTGGCTCTACAAGGCGTTCTGGTCCGACACGATGGTGGACGTCATCTTCGTCTCCAAGGGCGGCGTGCGGTTCGACGAGGACATGCGCGAGCACTGCCGCCCGGTCGAGATCGGCGGGCGCCCCATCGACGCCCTCGGACCGGAGGACATGCTGGTCATCAAGGCGGTGGCCAACGCGGAGCACGTCCCCCGGCACTGGCACGACGCGCTGAGCATCGTCGCGGCGGGCGACCTCGACTGGCCGTACCTGCTGCGCCGCGCCCGGCCCCACGCCAGCCGCGTGGCGAGCCTGCTCCTCTACGCGCTGTCGGACGGCCAGCGGCTGCCGGCCGAGCCCGTCCGCGAGCTGGTCGAGGCGGCGATGGCGGACGTGCCCCCGCACCCGGCGGAGACGGAGGCGGAGCACCACCTGACCGCCCGCCTCCGTGAGGCCCTGGCCACCGATCCCAGGGTGAACGAGCCGCACCTGTCGGTGCTGGTCTGCCGCCAGGAGGTGACCGTGCGCGGCCAGGTCGCGACGCCGGCGCGGCGGCGGGCGATCGGCCTGGTCCTGCGCGAGCTGGCCGGCGACCACCGCGTCCGCAACGAGGTGGAGGTCACGTGATCCGGCTTGCCGCCGTCGGGGACGTCCACTTCGCCGCCGACTCGCCGGGCCGGCTCCGGCCCCACCTGGAGGCCGCCGCGGAGGACGTCGACGCGCTGCTCCTGGCCGGCGACCTGACTCATCGCGGGCGACCCGAGGAGGCGCGCGTGCTGGCCGGCGAGGTCGCCGGCCTGGAGCTGCCGATCCTCGCGGTGCTCGGCAACCACGACTATCACCTGGGCGCCCAGGACGAGATCGGCGCGATCCTCCGGGAGGCCGGCGTCCACGTCCTGGAGGGCTCCGGCGAGGTGGTGGCGGTCCGGGGCGTCGCTCTCGGGGTGGCCGGCGTCAAGGGCTTCTGCGGCGGGTTCGCGGGGGCGTGCGTGACGGAGTTCGGCGAGCCCGAGGTGAAGGCGTTCGCCGCGAGCGCGCGCCGCTCGGCGGAGTCGCTGCGGGTGGCGCTCGACGCTCTCCACTGCGACGTCCGCGTCGCGCTGCTGCACTACGCGCCGGTCGAGGCCACGCTCGTCGGCGAGCCGCCCGGCCTGTGGCCGTTCCTGGGCAGCTACCTGCTGGCGGAGGCGGCCGACGCCGCGGGCGCCGCGCTGATCCTCCACGGCCACGCCCACGCGGGCAGCGCCGAGGAGGCGCGCACGCCCGGCGGGGTGCCGGTCCGCAACGTCGCCCAGCCGGTGATCCGGCGCCCGTTCGCGCTGATCGCGGCCGGCGCGGACTGACCGGGCCCGGCGCCGCCGGGAGCGTCCGTTGTCGGGCACACAACGGCAATCCCAGATGTGTCATTATCAATATCAGTTAATCTGATAGTGACTTGGGAGGTAGGGTAATGAGCCCGAGGGCAGGTATCACCTCGTCTTGATCGAGGTCGAGGTCCAGTCCGACCATCCGGCCCGCTTCCGGCGGGTCATCCCGCGGGACCGGTTCAGGGAGTTCCGCGAGGCCGGCCGCCGGGCGGCGGAGCGCCTGCGGGGCGTGACCGTGTGGAACGTCAACTCGACCGAGCGGGGCGGGGGCGTCGCCGAGATGCTGCGGTGCCTCCTCGGGTACACGAGGATCGCGGGGCTCGACGCGCGCTGGCTCGTGATCGAGGGCGCCCCGGACTTCTTCGAGGTGACCAAGCGGATCCACAACCGCATCCACGGCTCGCCCGGCGACGGCGGCCCGCTGGACGAACGCGCCCGGGCCGTCTACGACCGGGTGACGGAGGCCGCCGGGCATGAGCTGGCCCAGCGTGTCGCGCCCGGCGACGTCGTTCTCCTCCACGATCCGCAGACGGCGGGCCTGGCGCCGCGGGTCCGGCGGCTGGGGGCGACCGCGGTGTGGCGCTGCCACGTCGGCAGCGACGACCCGAGCCCGCTGGCGGACGAGGCGTGGGCCTTCCTGTGCCCGTTCCTGCTCGAAGCGGAGGCCTACGTCTTCTCCCGCCGGGAGTTCGTGTGGTCCGGCCTCGACAGCGGGCGGGTCCAGGTCATCCCGCCGTCCATCGACGCGTTCTCGGCCAAGAACCGGGACCTGGACGGAGACGAGGTCCGGGCGATCCTCGCGGCGAGCGGCGTGGTGCCGGCGGCCGCCTCGCTCGACGGCCGGCCGCCGCTGACGAGCCGGGCGCGGATGGTCGAGGACCTCCCCGTGCCCCCCGGCGCCCCGGTCGTGACGCAGGTCTCCCGCTGGGACGGCCTCAAGGACCCGATGGGCGTCATCGAGGGCTTCGCCGCGCACGTCGCGCGCTCCTCGGCCGCGCACCTGGTCGTGGCCGGCCCGAGCGAGGACTCGGTGGCCGACGACCCCGAGGGCGTCGAGGTCCTGCGCCGCTGCGTCGAGGTCCGGGCGGCCCTCCCCCCCGAGGTCCGGGCGCGGGTCCACCTGGCCTGCCTGCCGATGGACGACGCCGACGAGAACGCGCTCATCGTCAACGCGCTCCAGCGGTATGCGGACGTGGTGGTCCAGAAGAGCCTCGCCGAGGGCTTCGGGCTGACCGTCGCCGAGGCGATGTGGAAGGCCCGGCCGGTGGTCGCGAGCCGCGTGGGCGGCATCCAGGACCAGGTCGATGACGGCCACAACGGCCTGCTGATCGACGATCCCGCCGACCTGCGCGAGTTCGGCCAGGCCGTCCTGGTCCTGCTGGAGCAGACGGAGCGGGCGCACGCCCTCGGACTCGCTGCCCGCGAATCGGTCCGCGACCGCTTCCTGGCGCCCAGGCACCTCAACCAGTACGCCGACCTGCTGCGCCAGCTGGTCGCGTCGCCGCCGGCCGGCGCCGTGGAGCAGGCGGCGACATGACGCGGTCGGGATCCCTTCGCGTCGCGCTGCTGGCCCCGCCCTGGCTGCCCGTGCCTCCGGGCGGCTACGGCGGCATCGAGCTCGTCGTCTACCTCCTGGCCCGCGAGCTGCACGCGCGCGGCCACGAGGTCACGATCTTCGCCCGCCAGGGCTCCAGCGCCGAGCTCGACGTGGTGGCCCTGGCCCCCGGGAGCTGGAAGGAGCACCTGGGCTCGCGCGACGAGCGCGCCCGCGAGTGCCTGCACGTGTATCGCGCCTACGAGGTCGTCCGGCGCCGGGCGTTCGACGTGGTCCACGACCACACCGGGTTCACGGGGATGACCGTGGGAGCGGCGCTGCGGCTCGCCGCGCCGGTGGTGGCCACGCTCCACGGCGACCTGACGGAGGCGGACGGTGAGCTGCTCGGCGCCCTGGAGCAGCGTGTCGCGCTGGTCGCCATCACGGCGTCGCAGCAGAACCAGGTCGCGGGCGTCGGCTGGAGCGGCGTCGTGCACAACGCGGTCGATGCCGAGGAGTTCCACGTCTCGGACGAGAAGGACGACTATCTCCTCCAGCTCGCCCGGATCACGCCGGACAAGGGCCAGCACCTCGCGATCGAGGTCGCCCGGCGGCTCGGCCGGCCGCTGGTCCTCGCCGGCAAGGTCGATCCCGCCGGCCAGACGTACTTCCGGGAGCAGATCGAGCCGCAGCTGGGCGAGGACGTGCGCTGGATCGAGGACGTCCAGGGCGAGGACAAGGCTCGCCTGCTGGCCCGCGCCCGGGCGATGCTCTTCCCCATCCAGTGGGAGGAGCCGTTCGGCCTCGCGATGGTGGAGGCGATGGCCAGCGGGACGCCCGTCGTGGCGATGCGGAACGGGGCGGCGCCCGAGCTGATCGAGGAGGGAGAGACCGGGTTCCTCGGGGACGACGTGGACGACCTGGTCGAGGGTGTCCGGCGCTCCGAGGAGATCGACCCCGGCCGCTGCGCGGGGCACGCGCGGGAGCGTTTCAGCCCCACGCGGATGGCCGACGGCTACGAGGACGTCTATCGACGCGCGATCGAACGGCGGTCGCAGATGTCCGGCTGACCGGCGCAAATGTGGCCCGGGTCACAGCCGCCACGGACGCGATGCTGGCGGATCCCGCAGAGCACTGACCAGGAGGTGTGAGCGACATGCCCGGAAAGCGGACCGAGATCCCGGACACCCTGCGGCGTTCACCGGTCAAGGCCCAGCGCACGTACCGGGAGGCGCACGACAGCGCGGTCGAGCAGCACGGCGAGGGCGAGCGGGCCCACCGGGTCGCGTTCGCCGCGGTCAAGCACTCGTTCGAGAAGGTCGGCGACCACTGGGAGCCGAAGCGGCGCCGGGGGCCGTCGGACCCGAGGGCCGCCAGCCCGCGCGCCCGCCAGGACGAGGGCGCGACGTTCGGCGGTGTGGACTACTACGGGCACACGAAGCGGGAGCTCTACGACCGGGCGCGGACACTGGGGATCAGCGGCGCGTCGCGGATGCGGAAGGACGAGCTGGCCGCCGCGATCGCCCGGAAGCAGTAGGGGCGCCAGCGCCGATCACGGCGCCCACCAGCAGGGCGGCCGCACAGCGCGCGCGCCCCGCGAAAGTCCAACCCCACCGTCCGAGGGGCGCTGCGTAGATTGGGTCTACGAAGTGCTCCCGAACCAGGTGGACCGGATCCTCGACCAGACGCTGTTCCGGAACCTCTCCCGCGAGCGCCTGCGCCCTCGCATCGGGTCGCTGAAGGTTCGTCAGTACGCGGCCGGCGAGATCGTCGCCGAGCCGACGCTGCGGCATGCGACGACGCCCGGCGGCCCCGCTGCGACCAACGCCACGAACCTCGTTGACGGATCCGGTCCCCCTCGCTAGGCTCTGCCCGAGATAAATGCTCCGTGCACGGAGCATTCCCCCCGGAAGCTCCGTGCACGGAGTGCCCCCGGCGAGGACGAGGGTGAGGACGGACGAGGAGAGAGGACCAGTGATCGACCAGAACGGACACAGCGGAATCTCCCGGCGGGACCTGCTCAAGGCCGGTGGCGTGGTGCTCGGGGGCGCCGCCTTCTCCGGCGCCCTCGCCGCCTGCGGGCTCTCCAGCGCCAGCTCGTCGTCGGGCGGCGGGACGATCAAGATCGGGTTCGTCAGCCCCATCACCGGCGAGGCCGCCGGGTTCGGCGAGCCCGATCCCTACGTGATCGGCCTCGCCCGCAAGGCCTTCGACAGCGGCCTGACCATCGGCGGCAAGCACTACTCCGTCCAGATCGTCAGCAAGGACGGCCAGTCCACGCCCTCCGTCAGCGCCCAGGTCGCCAACGACCTGCTGCACGGCGAGAACGTGGACCTGATGCTCGCCACCTCCACACCCGAGGTCGTCAACCCCGTCTCCGACGCCTCCGAGGCCGCCGGCGTGCCCTGCATCTCCTCGGTCGTGCCCTGGGAGGCCTGGTACTTCGGCCGCGGCGCCAAGCCGGGTCAGGCCTCGCCCTTCCGCTACACCTACCACTTCTGCTTCGGCACCAACGAGTTCGCCCTGGCCTACACCCACCTCTGGCCCCAGGTCACCACCAACAACCGGGTCGGCGTGATGTGGCCGAACGACGCCGACGGCAACGCGATCCGCCAGGCCCTGGGCCCACTGCTCGAGAAGGCCGGCTACACGATCATCGACCCCGGCGCCTTCCAGGACGGGACCAACGACTACTCGTCCCAGATCGCGACGTTCAAGCGCAACAACGTCCAGATCTTCAACACGTTCCCGCTCCCGCCCGACTTCGCCACCTTCTGGCGGCAGGCGGCCCAGCAGGGCCTGACGTCGCAGATCAAGATCGCGCAGATCGCCAAGACCGGCCTGTTCCCGTCCCAGGTCGAGGCGCTCGGCAACCTCGGCCCCGGCCTGGCGACCGCCGCCTACTGGACGCCGAAGTGGCCGTACAGGTCGTCCCTGACCGGGATCACGTCGGCCCAGCTCGGCGACGGCTACCAGAAGTCGGCGAAGAAGCAGTGGAACCAGCAGCTCGGGCCGAGCCTGGCCCTGTTCGACGTGGCCGCCGCCGCCCTCCAGGCCAGCGGCGACCCCAAGGACCGCACCAGGGTCGCCAACGCGATGAAGGACCTGACCGTCGAGACGCCGGTCGGCAAGCTGAAGTGGGGCGGGGGCCCGGTGGCCAACGTCGTCGCCACTCCGATCCCCGGCGGCCAGTGGGTCAAGGGCACGAGCTACCCGCTCGATTTCGTCATCTGCGAAAACTCCGCGGACCCGAACATCCCCGTGGGGGGGAAACTCGCTCCGTATGGAGCGTGACGACGAGTGACGGCCGGCCAACTGCTGGCGGCCGAGGGGATCAGGGTCCGTTTCGGGGCTCTCACGGTGCTCGACGGCGTGACCTTCGCGGTCTGCGAGGGTGAGGCCGTCGGCATCGTGGGGCCCAACGGCGCCGGCAAGACGACGCTGCTCAACGTGCTCGCCGGCTCGCTGCGCCCCGCCGAGGGCATGGTCCGGTTCCGCGACGCCGACGTGACGGGGACCGGCGCCGCCGGCCGGTGCCGCCTCGGCATCGCCCGCTCGCACCAGGTCCCCCGGCCGTTCGCCAACCTGACCGTCTTCGAGAACGTGCTCGTCGGGGCGACCGCCGGCGGCGCCGGCCGGGGTGCCGAGGCGCGGCGACGCAGCCTCGACGTCCTCGCCCGGTGCGGCCTCGGTCACCTGGCCAACCGGCGCGCCGAGGCGCTGGGCCTGCTCGACCGCAAGCGGCTGGAGATGGCGCGCGCGCTCGCCACCGACCCGGCCGTCCTGCTGCTGGACGAGATCGGCGGCGGCCTGACCGACGCCGAGGCCGACGAGCTGCTCGACGCCGTCCAGGCGGTGCGCGACCAGGGCGTCGCGATCGTCTGGATCGAGCACATCGTGCACGTCCTGGTCCGGCTGGTCGGCCGCCTCGTGTGCCTCGACGCCGGCCGCGTCATCGCCGACGGCGAGCCGGACGCGGTCATGGGCGATGCCGCCGTCGTGGACGCCTACCTGGGCCGGTCCGCGTGACGCTGCTGCGGGTCGAGTCCCTGGAGGCCCGGCACGGCCTGTTCACTGCCGTCCGCGGCGTCTCGTTCGCGCTGGCCGCCGGCCGGACGCTGGCCCTGGTCGGCGCCAACGGGGCCGGCAAGACCACCCTGCTCCGGACCATCGCCGGCAGCCACCCGGCCGCCGCCGGCCAGGTGCTGCTGGACGGCGCGGACGTGACGCGCCTGCCCAGCCACCGCCGGGTCGCCCTGGGGATCTCGCTGGTGCCAGAGGGCAGGCGCCTGTTCCCCGGCCTGACCGTGGAGGAGAACCTGCGCGTGGCCGCGACCCGGGCCCGGCCCGGACGCTGGAACGTCGAGACGCTGCTGGAGGCGTTCCCGCTCCTCCAGCCGCTCCGCCGGCGCCCGGCGGCGACCCTCTCCGGCGGGCAGCAGCAGGTCGCGGCCATCGCCCGCGCGCTGATGAGCAACCCCCGGGTGCTCCTGCTCGACGAGGTGTCGCTGGGCCTGGCCCCGCGCGCCGTCGAGGACGTCTACGCCGCCCTGCACCTGCTGATCGAGGACGGGGACACCATCCTGCTCGTCGAGCAGGACCTGGGCCGCGCCCTCCGTACCGCGACCGACGTCGTCTGCATGCTGGAGGGCCGCGCGGTGCTGGAGGGCCTCTCGGCCGACCTGACCCGCGAGCAGGTCACCGAGGCGTACTTCGGCCTGCGCCGGGCGGGGGCGCGCGGATGACCTGGGTCAACGTGGTGGTCCAGGGCGTCCTGCTGGGCGGCTTCTACGCCCTCCTCGCCTGCGGCCTCTCGATCATGTTCGGCGTGATGCGGATCATCAACCTGGCGCACGGCGACCTGGCCGTCCTCGGCGCCTACCTCGTCTGGCTGCTGCTCGCGCACCTGGCCGTGCCGCCCTACGCGGCGCTGCTGATCGTGGTGCCGGCGATGCTGGCCGTCGGCTTCGTCCTCCAGATCGGCGTCCTGGACCGCAGCCTGCGCTCCGGCATGCTGACCCCGCTGCTGTCGACGTTCGGGCTGTCCGTCGTCATCCAGAACCTGCTGCTGATCGCGTTCTCGCCGGACGTCCGCTCGCTGGGCGGCAGCGCCGGCGCGCTGACCACCGCCAGCCTCCGCCTGTCCGACGAGCTGTCGGTGCCCGCCCTCGGCCTGGTGATCCTGGCCACGGCGCTGCTGATCGTCGGCGGCCTCCAGCTGTACCTCGACCGCACGCGCGGCGGGGCCGCCTGGCGCGCCGCCTCGCAGGACCCGGAGGTGGCCGGACTGGTCGGCATCGACGCCCGCACCGTCTACGCCACGGCCACCGCGGTCGCCGTCGCGATCGCCGCCGTCGGAGGAGTGTTCCTGGGCATCCGCTCGACGTTCGACCCGGTCAGCGGCCCGACCCAGCTGATCTTCGCGTTCGAGGCGGTCGTCATCGGCGGCCTGGGCTCGCTGCGCGGCACGCTGGTCGGCGGCGTCGTCCTGGGCGTCGCCCAGGCGGCCGGCGCCGCGATCAACCCGCAGTACGCCGTGCTGGCCGGCCACGTCGTCTTCCTGGCGGCGCTCGTCGTGCGCGGCAGCGGCGCGCGGCTCCTGCCGGTGCCCCGGAGGGCGGCGGCGTGAACGCGGCGGTCCTGCGCTGGACGCCCACCTCGCGGGTCTTCACCGGCGGCGCCGGCGCGCTGGCGGTCGGGCTGGGCCTGGTCCCCCTGCTGTTCGATCCCGACACCACCCAGAAGCTGACCACCCTGCTGACGCTGGTCATCCTGGCCGCCACGTGGAACGCGCTGGCGGGCTACGGCGGCCTGGTCTCGGTCGGCCAGCAGGCGTTCATCGGCATCGGCGCGTACGCCACGGTCTTCCTGGCCGGCCTGGGGGTCCCGCCGTACCTGGCGATGGTCCTGGCCGCCGCCGGCGCGGGCCTGCTCGCCCTGCCGATCTCGCTGTTCGCGCTCCAGCTCCGCGCGGCCCAGTTCGCGATCGGGATGTGGGTCATCGCCGAGGTCCTCCGCATCCTGGTCACGCTCGACTCGGGCCTGGGCGGCGGCACCGGGACCTCGCTCATCCAGCTCAACCAGTACCCGCCCGCGTACCAGCAGGCGTTCACGTACTGGACCGCGCTCGGCTTCGCGCTCGTCGTGGTGGTGACGCTGTTCGTGCTGCTGCGCAGCCGGATGGGCCTGTCGCTGCAGGCCATCCGCGACGACGAGGAGGCCGCGGCCTCGCTCGGCGTCCGCGTCGGCACCAGCAAGCGGGTGCTGTTCGTGCTGGCGGCGGCCGGCTGCGGTGGAGCCGGCGCGGTGATCATGGCCAACACGCACTTCGTCGAGCCCGGCTCCATCTTCAGCGTCCAGTGGACCGCCTACATGATCTTCATGGTCCTCGTGGGCGGCCTGGGGACGTTCGAGGGGCCGCTGCTCGGCGCGCTGCTCCTCTTCGCGATCCAGACCGTGTTCAGCGCCGGCGGCGCCTGGTACCTGGTCGGGCTGGGCGCGGCCGCGGCCGCGTTCGCCCTGCTCCTGCCCTCCGGCATCTGGGGCCTGCTGGTCCGGCGCTTCGACCTCCGGCTGCTGCCCGTCGGCTACCGCGTGGAGGAACGCTGATGCTCCCTCCGGAGGACCTGTGGCAGCACCCCGGCCACCTGATCCGGCGCGCCGTCCAGGTCCTGAACACCGTGTGGGCGGAGGAGGTGTCGAAGACCGTCACCTCGCCCCAGTTCGCGGTGCTGAACGCGCTCCTCCGCGAGCCCGGCCTCGGCCAGCAGGCGCTGGGCAGCCGGGTCGCGCTCGACCGGTCGACGGTCGCCGAGGTGGTCGCGCGCCTGACCGAGCGCCAGCTCGTGCGCTGGCGGCGCGACGCGGCGGACGGGCGGCGCAAGGTCATCGAGCTGACGCCCCGCGGCGAGGCGCTGCTCCAGGAGCTGATCCCGCGCACCCACCGCATGACGCGCCGGCTCGTCCAGGGCCTGCGGGCCGGGGAGGAGGCGGACCTGCTCCGGCTCCTGACCATCCTGGTCAGGTCGCACGAGTACCCTCCGGACTGACGGCGTGGACGCAGCGATGACGCAGGTCGCGATCATCGGCGCCGGCCCGGCGGGACTGTTCCTCTCCCACCTCCTCGGCCTCCAGGGCATCGACTCGGTCGTCCTCGAGCGCCGCAGCCGCGAGCACGTCGAGCATCGCGTGCGGGCCGGCGTGCTGGAGGAGGGCGCCGCCCGGCTGCTGCGCGAGAGCGGGGTCGGGGACCGGATGGACCGCGAGGGCATCCCGCACGCCGGCATCCACCTGCACTTCGGCGGCCGGCGCCGGCGCGTGGACTTCCAGGCGCTCTGCGGCCGCGGCATCCTGGTCTACGGCCAGCAGGAGGTCGTGAAGGACCTGATCGCCGCCCGGGGGGACGCCGGGGGGACGATCCTGTTCGAGGCGGAGGCCCTGCGCATCGACGGCGCCGAGGGCAAGCGGCCTGCGGTCAGGTACCGGCACGGCGGGGAGGAGTGCCGCCTGGCGGCCGACTTCGTGGCCGGCTGCGACGGCTCCCACGGGATCGGCCGGCAGGCGCTGCCCGCCACCACCACGTACGAGCACACGTACCCGCACGCGTGGCTGGGCATCCTGGCCCGGACGCCGCCCGTGGTCGAGGAGCTGGTCTACGCCTACCACGGGCGCGGGTTCGCGCTGCACAGCCTGCGGTCGCCCGAGCTCAGCCGTCTGTACCTCCAGGTCGAGCCGGACGCGGACCTCGCCGACTGGCCCGAGGACCGCATCTGGTCGGAGCTGCGTGTGCGCCTGGACGAGCCCGGCCTGCGCCCGGGCGAGATCGTCGAGCGCGGCGTGACCGCGATGCGCGCGCTCGTCGTCGAGCCGATGCAGCGCGGCCGGCTCTTCCTGGCCGGCGACGCCGCGCACGTCGTGCCGCCCACGGGCGCCAAGGGCATGAACCTGGCGCTGGCCGACGTCGCGGTGCTGGCGCGGGCGCTGGGCGAGTGGTACCGCTCCGGCTCGCGCGGACCGCTCGACGACTACTCGGCGGAGTGCGCGCCCAGGGTCTGGGCCGCGCAGCGCTTCTCGGCCTTCATGACCGAGCTGTTGCACCGCGACGCGGACGGCGACCCGTTCGCCCACCGCCTGCGGCTGGCGCAGCTCGCGGACGTCACGGCCTCGCGCGCCGCCGCCACGGCCCTGGCCGAGGCCTATACGGGGGCGGCCACCCACACGAGAAGGAGAGGAGAGTGATGCACCGACCGCGCAGACGGATCACCGGCGGCCTCGCCGGTGTGTGCGCGCTGGCGGCCACGCTGGGCCTCGCCGGCGGCGGAGCGGGAGCGCCGGCCGCCACCGCGCTGGCGCCGGTGGCGCAGGCGGCCGTGCGGGCCGACGCGCTCGCCGGCCCGGTCGCGCCCCGGCTCACGTGCGCCGCGCTGGCGCAGCCCGAGCCGGGCCACGGGGTGCCCGACTTCGGCGCGATCCCCGGCGCGCCGACGCGGGTGAGCTCGGCGGCGGTGGTGGCGGCGACCGCGACCACGCCCGAGTTCTGCGACGTGAAGGGCTACGTGTCGGCGCAGGTGCAGTTCGAGCTCAAGCTGCCCACGAAGACGTGGCAGGGCCGCTACCTGCAGAACGGCTGCGGCGGCTTCTGCGGCGCCGTCGGGCAGACGGGGTTCCCGTCCTGCGACGTCCAGCCCGGCGGCGACTTCGCCGTGTCGGCGACGAACGACGGCCACTCGGGGGCCGGCTTCGACGCGCTGTGGGCGGCGACGGACGAGCAGGAGCGCGTGGACCTGGGCTCGCGCGCCGTCCACGTGGTGTCGGTCGCCTCGAAGGCGATCATCCGGGCGTTCTACGGCATCGCCCCGCAGCGCTCGTACTTCATGGGCTGCTCGGACGGCGGCCGCGAGGCGCTCATGGAGGCCCAGCGGTTCCCCGCCGACTTCGACGGCATCGTGGCCGGCGCGCCGGCCAACGTCTGGGGCCCGCTGAACGGCGAGTTCCAGGTCTGGGTGGCCCGGATCAACACGGACGCGCAGGGCAACTCGATCCTGACCCCGGCCAAGCTGCCGGCGCTGCACGCGGCCGCGATCGCCTCGTGCGACGGCGTTGACGGCCTGGTCGACGGCCAGATCGACGACCCCCGGGCGTGCCGCTTCGACCCCGCCTCCATCCAGTGCGCGGCCGGGACCGACCAGCCGGCGTGCCTGACCCCGGCCCAGGTGGACGTCGTCCGCCAGGCGTACGGCGGCCCGGTGGACGCCCGCGGCCGGCACCTGTACCCGGGCGGCGAGCCGGTCGGCTCCGAGCTGGCCTGGGCGGGCTGGTTCGTGACGCCGCCCGGCGCGCCCGGCATCGGCCCGCTGATCGGCGACAACTACCTGAAGTACTCGGCGTTTCCGATCGGGCAGCCGACCTCGTCGGTGCAGGACTGGACGTTCGACGTGGCCGGCTTCAACCGGCTGCGCCAGGAGGGCCGCGTCTTCAACTCGACGAACGCTGACCTCAGCGCGTTCCGGAACCGGGGCGGCAAGCTGCTCCTGTGGCAGGGCTGGGCGGACCAGGCGATCCCGCCTACGACGGTCACGACGTACTACCAGGCGGTGCGGGACCGCATGGGCGGCCTGACGGCGACGCAGCGGTTCGCGCGCCTGTTCATGTTCCCGTCGGTCAACCACTGCGGCGGCGGCTTCGGCCCCAACCAGTTCGACCTGGTGGACCCGATCGTGCACTGGGTCGAGCGGGGCGAGGCGCCGGCCCGGATCCTCGCCACGCAGACCGGCGCGACCGGGAACGTGGTGCGGACCCGTCCGGTCTTCGCGTACCCGGAGCGGGCCCGGTACACCGGCACGGGCAGCATCGACGACGCGGCCAACTTCGTGGGCGTCATGCCGGCGCACGCGCCGGACGACCACTTCAACTGGGTCGGCAACGACCTGTTCTGAGCTCCGGATCGTCGGAGTCGGGCTGGCGCCGTCCAGCCCGACTCCCCGGAAGCTCCAGGCTCAGCTCGTCGTGTAGCTGACGCGCGTGTACGGCACGTTGCACTGGGGCTGGCAGCTGGCCGGCAGTGAGAACGTGTACACACGTCCGTTGTTGATCAGCGCGTCGGTCACGTCGTGCACGCGGATCATGAACTGCGTGCCGGCCTGGACAGTCGGCAGCAGGACGAACGCCTCGCCCATGTCGCCGTCCATCTGCGCGGCGTGCCAGGTGCCCGCCTGGAAGTACTCGACGCTGTGGATGCCATTGGGAAGGTGCGAGATCGAGGCCGCGCCCCACCACACCTGCGCGCTCTGCAGGAAGCCGATGTTGATGTCGCCGCTGAAGCTCGGCGCCGGGATGAACTGCCAGGAGATGTGCCGGTTGTTCCAGTGGGCGGGGTCCATGTCGCCGACGGGGACCCCGTTCTGCAGGAACTTGTTCAGCGACGCGTGCGCCAGGTCGAGGTGGTTCGGGTCGTCCCGGCACCAGGCGTTGCCGTCGGCGCAGCTGTCCGCCACGATCATGTTGAGCGTGGCGCCGTCGTACTTGTCGGTCACGAACGAGCCGTTGCGGCAGAACGGCTGGTTGGGCGCGCCGTCGTTGGTGCCGGTGCAGAAGTCGCCGATGGTCACCTGCACCCAGCGGCCGCAGTTGTGCCCGTTGTTCCACATGCCGATGCGCGGATCGCCCGCGGGCAGCGGCCGCTGGGAGAAGCTGTAGTCGCCCGGCGTGTTGAACACGTTGAGCGCGACGAAGTTCTGACTGTCCAGTGCGGACTGGGGCAGGCCACAGCCACCGTAGGGCTGGCCCAGAGCGTCGAACCAGGTGGCGTTTCCGGTCACCGTCGCGGCGCTGGCAGTGGTCGGAACGAAGGCGGCCAGCACGAGCGCGCAGGCCACCAGGGCACTGCGAATGGCCAGCCGGAACCGGCGGACAACGACCATGATCTTCAACCCCCAAATGAATGATCGTGGGAACGCTCCCACAGTACCGGCTCCGTCCCGGCCCCACAATATTCGAGGCTGGCGAGCCGGCCCCGGCGGGCCCGGAGCGGGCGCCGGGCCGGCCGGGGTGGCAATATCAACAGGCGTGAGTTTTAGAAACGGCGTCCGGCGCCGCGTCGTGATCGCCGGCGCGGGCCTGGCCGGCGCGACGGCCGCGCTGACGCTGCGCCGCCTGGGCTTCGACGGTCCGGTGACGCTCGTCGGCGAGGAGTCGCGCCCGCCGTACCACCGGCCGCCCCTGTCGAAGACCTACCTGCGCGGGGAGGAGCAGCTGGACACGGTGTTCGTCGCGGCCGCCGAGGAGTACGCCCACCAGGGCGTGGAGCTGCGCACGGCCACCCGCGTGGCCCGCCTGGACGCCCGGCTCAAGCAGGTCGAGCTCGACGCCGGCACCGGCGGGCCCTACGAGCGGCTGCCCTACGACCGCCTCCTGGTCGCGACGGGGAGCCGCAACGCCCGCCTGCCCGTGGCCGGCGCGGACCTGGACGGCGTCCTCCAGCTGCGGACGCTCGACGAGTCCGACCGGCTCCGCGCCGAGGCCCGGCCCGGCCGGCGGGCCGTCGTCGTCGGGATGGGCTTCATCGGCTGCGAGGTGGCCGCGTCCCTGCGCCAGCTCGGCCTGGAGGTGGCCGCCGTCCTGCCCCGCCGGATGCCGCTGGAGCGCGTCCTCGGGCCGCGGGTCGGCGCCGTCCTGGCCGACGTCCACCGGGAGCACGGCGTGGACCTGGTGGCCGAGGATTCGGTGGCCGCGTTCGAGGGCGACGGCCGGGTGGAGCGGGTGCGCACGAAGGGAGGACGGACGCTGGAGTGCGACTTCGCGGTCGTCGGCGTCGGCGTCATCCCCAACGCGGAGCTGCTGGAGCTGGCCGGCGCGGCCGTGGCGAACGGGGTCCTGGTGGACCCCCGCTGCCGGACGACGCTGCCCGACGTGTACGCCGCCGGCGACGTCGCCAACCACTGGCACCCGCTGTTCGGCCGCGTCCGGGTCGAGCACTGGAACAACGCCTTCCAGCAGGGCGAGGCGGCCGCGAGGTCGCTCCTCGACGAGGGCGAGGACTACGACTACCTGCACTCGTTCTGGTCCGAGCAGTACGAGCACAGGATCGAGTACCTGGGGCTGGCCGATCGCTGGGACGACGTCGTGCTCCGGGGCGCGCCGGCCAGTCGCGAGTTCCTGGCGTTCTACCTGCGCGACGGCGCGGTCCGGGCCGCGTTCGGGCTCGACCGCGGGGGCGACCCCGAGGACCCGGCCGACGACGGCGAGCTGAAGGCCTGCGCGCCGCTGATCCACGACGGCGTCCCGGTGGACTCCGCGCGGCTTGCGGACGAGTCCGTGGGCCTCGCGTCATTACATTCTTGTTAGATACGACTACGGGATCGTTCGCGCCCCACTGAGCACCGGGCTCCGCCGCTCCAAAACCGGGTAGCGTTCCTCCGTGTCGGTCAGCGAGGCCAACGACGCGTCGGGCCGCACGGGCTTCGATCGCGAGGTCGAGCGGTTGGCCCTCCTCGAAGATCCCGTCCGCCGCGCGCTCTATCGGCACGTGGTCCGGCAGGGCGACTACGTCAGCCGCGACGACGCCGCCACCGCGCTCGGCATCGCCCGCGGGCTGGCGGCCTTCCACCTGGACAAGCTGGCCCACGAGGACCTGCTCGAGTTCATCTACCGGCGGCCCGACGGGCGCACGGGTCCCGGCGCCGGCCGCCCCGCCAAGCTGTACCGGCGCTCCCGGCAGGAGGTCGCGATCAGCCTGCCCCACCGCGACTACCGGCTGCTCGCGGACCTGCTCGCCGCCGCCCTCGCCCCGGCCGCGCCGGAGGACGTCCGCGAGCGGTTCGTCGAGGGCGCGCACCGGAGCGGCGCCGAGCTCGCGGCGGACGCCCGGCGCCTGGCCGGGCGCCGGCCCAGCCGGCGGCGCCTGGTCGAGGTCGGCCTGGAGGTGCTGCGGCGGCAGGGCTTCGATCCCTACGCGTGCGGGGGCGAGGTGACGCTCCGCAACTGCCCCTTCGAGGCGGTCGCCCGCGCCCATCCGGCCCTGGTCTGCCCCATGAACCGGGCGCTGGTGGAGGGCTTCGTGGAGGCCCTCAACGTGCGCGGCATGTCGGTGACGTGCGAGCCGGGCCGCGACGGCTGCTGCGTGACGCTGCGCTTCGACTCCTGAGCCGCCCCCGCCGGTCCGCCGGCGTCTCGCCCCGCGCTCGGCCGTGGATTGTAAATCCAGTCGCCGATAATAAAAGAACGCAGGGGTCATGGTTCATCGCGGACGGGCGACGCACCCCACGCTCAGCCTCAGGACCCGCCTGACGCTGATCTGGTCGGCCATCTCTCTCCTCGTGCTCATCGGCCTGGAGCTGGTGACGATCGCGGTGCTGAACGCCCAGACCGACGGCACCGTGGACCGCGACCTGGCTCTGGAGGTGCGGCAGTACCAGCAGGTGGTGGCGGGCGCCGCCGACCCGGCCGACTTCCGGGCCCGGGCCCAGGCGTTCCTGCAGCAGGACCGCGACAGCGGCGCTGGGTTCGCGGCCGTGTACCTGATCCAGTTCCCTGACGGCTCCCGGCTGACCAACACCGGCGACGTCGCGATCCAGGCGACCATGGCGAACGCCGCGGCGACCCCAGGCCAGCCGGTCACCACGCACGATCCGCGCGCCGGCGACCTCCGGCTGGTCGCGATCCCCGTGGACCAGGACGGACGCCGGATCGCCGACGTGTCGATCGCCGTCCCGCTGGGAGGCGTGCAGTCCGCGCTCGGCGCCCCGCTTGGTCCGCTGCTGATCGGGAACGCGCTGCTTGTCGTGCTCGGCGCGATCCTGGCCCACGCGGTGATCGGGCGCGCCCTGGCCCCGGTGCGTGACATCACGCGGACGGCTGCCGTCATCACGGACGGGGACCTGAGCCGGCGCATCGGCTACCGGGGGCCCCGCGACGAGGTGGGCAACCTGGCGGAGACGTTCGACGCGATGCTCGGCCGCCTGCAGAGCGGCTTCCAGCAGCGCCAGTCGTTCTACGCGCTGGCGTCCCACGAGCTGCGCACGCCGCTGACGATCGTGCGCGGGCACCTGGACATCCTGCGCCGGGCCTCCCGCCCGAGCCCGTCCGACATCCGGGACACGCTGGACATCGTGCTCCAGGAGGTGGACCGGATCTCGGTGGACGTCGGCGACATGCTGCTGCTGGGCAGGATGCTGCTCGGCCAGCCGGGGCCGCGCCGGCCGGTGGACGCCGTGGACGTCCTGGCCAGCGTGCACCGCAAGGCGCGCGGGCTGGCCGCGCGCGACTGGCGGGTGGACGCGGAGGCCCCGGTGCCGGTGCTGGCCGACCCCGAGCAGCTGGGCCGGGCGCTGCTCAACCTGGTGACCAACGCGCTCCGGCACACGCGGGACGGCGACCTGGTGCGGCTGACGGCCCGGACGACCGACGGTTGGGCCGAGATCGAGGTGGCGGACTCGGGCCAGGGGATCGCGGCGGCGGACCTGCCGCACGTGTTCGACCCGTGGTACCGGGCCGGCCGGCGCGACGGGAAGGTCGGCGGCCTGGGGCTCGTCATCGTCCGGGAGGTCGCGCTGGCCCACGGCGGCCGCGTGGAGGTGGCCAGCCGGGTGGGTGGGGGCACCGCGTTCACGATCCGGCTCCCGCTCGATCGCTGATCGAACCGAGAGCTCGGCTCAGGGTGGCAGCGGGTCGCGGATCGCGGTCCAGGTCCGGTCCGGCTCGCGCGCCAGCCGGTAGCCGCCTTCGTGCAGCCGGTGATGGCACCGGCTGCAGACCAGCGCCCCGTTTTCCACCGACGTCTCGCCACCGTCGATCCAGTGCACGAGGTGGTGACCATCGCACCAGGCGGCCGGCCGGCCGCACAGGACGCAGCCGCGGTCCCGCGCTGCCAGCGCCCGCCGCTGCGCCGCCGTGAACGTCCGGCTCGTCCGCCCCACGCTCAGCGGATCGCCACCCTCGTCCACCAGGACGCAC
>Ga0066661_10000118_pt1 | contig 20322 bp, 19 predicted proteins | sample GraSoiAngelo_110_FD_66454 | JGI IMG/M metagenome (GOLD analysis project Ga0066661, IMG submission 66454) | Grasslands soil microbial communities from the Angelo Coastal Reserve, California, USA - 14_0903_12_30cm | ecosystem: Environmental > Terrestrial > Soil > Grasslands | place: USA... | reverse complement strand
CCTGGCCGAGTGCCTGGACCTGCTGCGGGGCGCCCTGTGGATGCGGGTGCGGCCCGGCGTCCCCAGCTCGCGGCGGCCGGTCTTCCAGGCGGTGCGGCTGCTGTGCTTCGGGGCCGTGGTGGAGCTGGCGGCCGCGGTCACGATCCTGGCCACCGTGGGCGACGTCGCGGCGCGCGTGCCCAGGAGCCACCCGGGCCTGACGGACGGCCAGTGGCACGCGGTGGTGGCCGGCCAGGTGGAGCCGAAGGCGGTGGCGGCGTTCGTCGCGGTCGGCTTCTGGCTGTGGATGGCCTGGTCGGTCGGCCGCGGCCGGCGGTGGACCCGGATCGCGTTCGCGCTCTTCTTCGCCCTCAACACGTGGAGCCTGCTCGACGGGCTGGCCAGCGGCTCGGCCGTGTACGCGCGGGCCGACCTGGCGATCGGCAGCCTGCTCTGGCTGGTCGAGGTCGCGGCGCTGGCCGCGGTCTTCCGCCTCGCGCCGGCGCCGCGGGTGGACTGATCCGCGCCACCTCGTCAGACTGTCCATGTGCCCAATCCCTTCTGGCCGTTCTTCGACCTGCGGATCCGGACCCCGCGGCTGGAGCTGCGCATCCCCCGCGACGACGAGCTGATCGAGGTGGCCGCCGTGGCGGCGGCCGGCGTGCACGCCGAGGACTTCATGCCGTTCACGGTCCCGTGGACAGAGCGGCCGTCACCGGAGCTGGAGCGCAGCCTGTTCCAGTGGCACTGGCGCTGCCGGGGCGAGTGCCGGCCGGAGCGCTGGCGTCTGACGTTCGCGGTGTACGAGAGGGGACGGGCCATCGGCGCCCAGGACGTGCACGCCGACGACTTCGCGAACGTCCGCACGGTCGCGACCGGGTCGTGGCTGGGCCGCGAGCACCAGGGGCGAGGGAACGGCAAGGAGATGCGGGCGGCGGTGCTGCACCTCGCGTTCACCGGCCTGGGCGCCCTGCTCGCGCAGTCGAGCGCGTTCGCGGACAACGCGGCGTCGATCGGGGTGTCGCGGGCCGTCGGCTACGTCCTGGACGGCGAGGAGCTGATGGCGCGGCGGGGGGGCGCCAGCCGCCACCTGCGGTTCCGGCTCGAGCGGGACGAGTGGGAGCGTCGGCGCCGCGACGACATCGTCCTGGAGGGGGTGGAGCCGTGCCTGCCGCTGCTCGGCGCGGGGCCCCTGGACTGACCTGCGCGCGGTGGCCGGGGGTCAGACGCGGGAGCAGAGGGCCGCGAACCACTCCAGCGGGTCGGGCCGCTTGTCGCCCGTGGCGTTGTCGGCCCGGTAGAAGGCCAGGTACAGCGGCAGCCGGGGACCGAGCCGGCCGATGAGCCGGCGGGCGCGGGCCTCGGCCCGCTCCCAGTCGCCGCGCCGGCGCCCGACCAGCCAGGAGTTGTACGCCTAGTCGTGCAGCTCGACGAGGGCGAGCAGGCCGGCGTCGTCCGTGTAGCCCTCCAGGAACCGGCGGGCGATGGCGCCGTGGTGGTTGTCGCGGGTGCTAGGCCGGCGCGGATCGACCTCGGCCTTGAACGCGTCGTGGACGAGCGCGGCGACGCGGAGCCGGCGCCGCGCGTCGGGCGCGAGGTGGAGGCGCTCGAGGTTGGCCAGCACGTCGCGGACGTGGCACGCGACCTGGCCCTCGGGGTGCCCGGGCCGGGGCAGACCCCACGCCACACCGGCCCGCCAGCGCGGATCGGCGACGATGCGCCGCTCGAGGTCGTTCTCGGGCCGGATGCCGTCCGCTGCGTCGATGCCGCACAGCCTACGGGAGGGCCACTGGTGCGCCGGCGGCGATCCGTTCTGTTAAGGTCACCGTGACCATAAGGAGGTTCGAGCGGTGGCAGACATCAGGAGCTATCCCGGTCTCCGGCATCTGCGGGGGACCCCGACGACGTACGTGCGACACCTGCGACGCGGCCGGCTGGCCCACGAGGGGACCGGCCTCTCGTTCTGGTTCCGGCCCCTGACGGCGGTCCTGTCCGAGGTTCCCGTCGACGACCGCGAGCTGCCGCTGCTGTTCCACGCCCGGACGGCGGACTACCAGGACGTGGTCGTCCAGGCGACGGTCACGTTCCGCGTCACCGACCCCGGGCTGGCGGCCAGCCGCATCGACTTCTCTATCCACCCGGACACCGGCGCCTGGCGAGTCACGCCGCTGGAGCAGGTGGCCGGCATGCTGACCGAGTCCGCCCAGCAGCACGCCCTCGAGCTGCTCGCCCGGACCACGCTGACCGAGGCGCTGGCGACCGGCGTCGCGGCCATCCGGCAGCGGGTCGCCGCCGGCCTGGCGGACGACGCGAGGCTGATGGAGACCGGCCTGGCCGTCATCGGCGTCCGGGTGGTCGCCATCCGGCCCGAGCCCGAGATGGAGCGGGCGCTGCAGACCCCGGCCCGGGAGCTGGTCCAGCAGGAGGCCGACCGGGCCACCTTCGAGCGGCGGGCGGTCGCCGTGGAGCGTGAGCGGACGATCAGCGAGAACGAGCTCCAGAGCCGGATCGAGCTGGCCCGGCGCGAGGAGCTGCTGGTCGCCCAGCAGGGCGCGAACGCCCGCCGCCAGGCGGAGGAGACGGCGGCGGCGAACCGGATCGAGACCGAGGCCCAGGCCGGCCGCGAGCTGCTGCTGGCCGAGGCCCGCGCCAACGGCACTCGCGCGATGGGCGAGGCCACCGCCGCGGCCGAGGCGGCCCGGCTGGCAGCGTACCGCGAGCTGTCGGAGGCGACGCTGTTCGGGCTGGCCGCCAAGGAGCTCGCCGCCAACCTGGGCCAGATCGACAGCCTCGTCGTCACGCCCGACCTGCTGGCGCCCCTGCTGGCGCGCCTGGGCAACGGCGGCGGCGGCGGGAGGCAGCCGGTGGCGCGCGAGTGAGCCTGGCCCCGCGCGTCGTGATCGTCTACCGGCACACGGAGCTGCAGGAGATGCGCGCGCGCCACGCGACCCGCGGCCAGGCCGAGTTCTACCTGGCCCAGCGCCACCTCACGCTGGAGGAGGTGGAGGCGGGCCAGGAGGCGCAGACGGCCGCGGTCCGGGCGGTCACCGCGGCGATCCCGGTGGACTGGCGCCGGGGCAGCGTGGAGCGGGCCGACGTGCCCCGGTTCCTGTTCGAGCCGGACGACGTGGTCGTCGCCGTGGGCCAGGACGGGCTGGTCGCCAACGTCGCCAAGTACCTGGAGGGCCAGCTGGTGATCGGGATCAACGACGATCCCCGCCGCAACCCCGGGGTCCTCGTCCAGCACGCGCCGATGGCCGCCGCGGCGCTGATCCGGGCGGCGGCCTCGGCGACGCCGCCGGTGCGCGTCCAGGAGCGGACCATGGTCGAGGCGGTCACCGACGACGGCCAGCGCCTGGTCGCGCTCAACGAGGTGTACGTCGGCCAGCCCACGCACCAGACCGCGCGGTACACGGTGCGGCTGCCTGACCGGCGGGTCGAGCGCCAGGCCTCCTCGGGCCTGCTGGTCGGGACCGGGACCGGCGCCACCGGCTGGTGCCGCTCGGTCTGGCTGGAGCGGCACAGCGGGCTGACGCTGCCCCGGCCCGACGCGGGGGAGCTGGCCTGGTTCGTGCGCGAGGCGTGGCCCTCGCCCGCGACCGGGGTGACGCTGACCGAGGGGCTGCTCGCGGAGGGCACGTCGCTGGCGGTCACCGTCGAGTCGGACCGCCTGGTCGCGTTCGGCGACGGCATCGAGGCCGACACGCTCCCGGTGATCCGGGGCCAGACCGTCGAGCTGCGCGTGGCCGGCCGCCGCCTGCGGCTGGTGGCGGCGACGGGCCACCATTAGGGCACCGTGTCCGACATCCCCACCCGCCGGCTCCGCGCTCAGCGGCTCACCGGCGAGCCGTTCGCCGCGATGCATGACGCGGTCGGCTGGATGGGCGCGGTGCAGTCGCAGGACTACCCCGCCGCCAAGTGGGCGCTGGCCCTCCGCACCGGCGGGCTGACCGACGCGGGGGCCGATCGGCTGTTCGACGCGGGCGAGGTCCTGCGCACGCACCTGATGCGGCCGACGTGGCACTTCGTGCTGCCCGAGGACGTCCGCTGGCTCCTGGAGCTGACGGCGCCGCGGGTGAAGGTCTCGATGCGCGCCCGCCACCGCCAGCTCGGGATCGACGAGGCGGTGGTCCGGCGCAGCCATGCCGCCATCGCATCGGCACTGGAGGCGGGCTCGCCGCTGACGCGGACCGAGCTCGGCGCCGTCCTGGAGCGGGCGGGCGCGCCGGCGCGCGGCGAGCACGTGACCCACCTGCTGATGCTCGCCGAGCTGGACGCGCTGATCGTCAGCGGCCCGCGCCGGGACAGGCAGCACACGTACGCGCTGATGGACGAGCGGGCGCCCCGGGCCCGGTCGCGCCAGCTCGACCGCGACGAGGCGCTGGCCGAGCTGGCGCGCCGCTACTTCACCAGCCACGGCCCCGCCCAGCTGGCCGACTACACGTGGTGGTCGGGGCTGACCGCGGCCGAGGCGCGGCGCGGCGTGGCCCTGGCGGGCCCGGCGCTCGCCGAGGAGGCGATCGACGGCGTGTCGTTCTGGTCCGCGCCGGGCGATCCGCCGCCCGCGGCGGCGGGACCGGTGCTGCACCTCCTGCCCAACTACGACGAGTTCCTGGTCGCGTACCGGGACCGCAGCGTCGCGCTGGACCCGCGGCTCGACACGTCGCCGCTGCCCCGCAACAGCGTCCTGGCCAACGTGGTGCTGCTGGACGGCCTGGTCCGGTGCGGCTGGCGCCGGCGCCAGAACGGCCGCGGCGTCGCCGTCGAGCTGGGCCCGCTGGACCCGGCCGAGGCGGCCGCCGCCGAGCGCGCGGTGAGGGACCTGGAGCGGTTCCTCGGTCTGCCGGTCTCGATCGCCGGGCGATAACCTCCCGTCCCTACAATCCAGCCGATGCCGCGCCTGCTCCTGGGGCCGATGCTCCGATACGCCGGCGAGCGGGAGGCGACGATCTGGGTCGAGACGGACGGCCCCTGCACCGCCCAGGTGCTCGGGTGTCGCGCCCACACGTTCGCGGTGTGCGGCCACCACTACGCGCTGGTCCGGGTCCGCGGCCTCACGCCCGGCGCCGTCCAGCCGTACGACGTGGCGCTGGACGGCCGGGTGGTCTGGCCGGAGCCGGGCTCGGCGTACCCGCCCAGCACGATCCGGACGAGCGCGCCGGGGCGCCCGGCCCGCCTGCTGTTCGGGTCCTGCCGGCTGGCCAGGCCGCACACGCCGCCGTACACGCTGTCGCCGGACCACCACGACGAGGGCCGCGGCGTGGACGCCCTGACCGCGTTCGCGGAGCATCTCCGCCACCTGCCGGCGTCCGAGCTGCCCGACCTCGTGCTGCACCTGGGCGACCAGGTCTACAGCGACCAGCCGCCGGCCCCGGTGCGGGACCTGCTGCGCCGGCGCCGGCCGGCGGTGCCCGGCCCCGACGACGAGGCGGTGGACTTCGAGGAGTTCGCCGCGCTGTACCTCGACGCGTGGAGCGAGCCGTCCCTGCGCTGGCTGCTCTCGACCGTGCCCAGCCTGATGATGTTCGACGACCACGACGTCCACGACGACTGGAACACGTCGCTGGCGTGGCGGGTGGAGCGCGACCGCCTGCCCTGGTGGCACGACCGCATGATCGCGGCGCTGATGACGTACTGGATCTACCAGCACCTGGGCAACCTCGACCTGGACGCGTGCGCCGAGGAGGGCGTGCTGGACCGGCTGGAGGAGCACGGCGGGGACGCCACCGAGGTGCTGCGCGGGCACGCCGAGCGCGGCCACGCGGACCCCGAGGCGGTGCGCTGGAGCTGCCGGCGGGACCTCGGCGGCTCCCGGCTGGTGGTGGTGGACTCCCGCGCGGGCCGGGTGCTGGAGCCCGGGCACCGGGACATGCTGGACGCCTTCGAGTGGCGCTGGCTGGAGGAGCAGCTGGGCGGCGACTACGGGCACCTCCTGATCGCCAGCACTGTGCCGGTCCTGCTGCCGCCCGCCCTGCACGACCTGGAGGCGTGGAACGAGCGCGTCTGCGACGGGGCGTGGGGGAGGCGGCCGGCCCGGTGGGGCGAGGCGGTGCGCCAGGAGCTCGACCTGGAGCACTGGGCGGCGTTCGGCGCGGGCTTCGGGCGCCTGCTCGACCTGGCCCGCCAGGTGGCGGCCGGGGAGCGGGGGCCGGCTCCGGCGACGGTCTGCCTGCTGGGCGGCGACGTGCACTTCGGCTACGTGGCCGAGGTCGCGCAGCCGGAGGGGGCCGCGCCGATCTACCAGCTCGTGGCGTCGCCGATGCGCAACCGGCTGGAGCGGCGGTTCGTGGCTGGCCTGCGGGCCAGCCTGACCCCGGCGGCGCGGCTGCTCACGAGGACGATGGCGGCCGCCGCGCGGGCGCCGCGGCCGCCGGTCGGGTGGCGGCTGACGCACGGGCCGTGGTTCGAGAACCACGTCGCCGACGTGCGGCTGGATGGCCGCGAGGCGTCGCTCGCGATCCTGGAGGCGCAGCCGGGCAGCCACCCGGAGCTGCGCACGCGCCTGCTGGTCCGGCTGGGCGAGTAGCGCGGTGCTGGTCGGCGGGGCGACGCCTGGGGGCGGGTGATTGGGCTGCTGCCGTATCCCGGCCACCCCATGGGCCCGCTCAGAGGTGGCGAACGTACGGCAAGACCGTTCGCGGCTACAGCGCCTCCGGCTCCGACATCGTGAAGCGGGCCTCCACCCGGGCGTGGACCACCTGGACCTGCGGCTCCAGCTCGATCGGGGGCGGCTCCGGCGCCTCCCCGCCCCGCGCCCTGGCCAGGCCCACCGGGGCCGCGGCGAAGACCTGGGGCGGCGGGTGGACGTCCGTCGTCAGGCCCACGTCGGCCAGCTCGACCAGGCCGGTCAGGTGGCCGCCGACCGCGTCCGCGTACTCCCGGGCCCGGGCCACCGCGTCCCGCGCCGCCTCCTGCCGGGCCCGGCGGTGGACCGGGCTGCTCGGCCGCAGCCGCCACCACGGGCCGTTCAACGTGGTCAGGTCGCCGTCGGCGGCCCGGGCGACCAGGTCGCCCAGGATCGCGAAGTCCACGACCGTCACGTCCAGCCGCACCGTGCCCCGGTACGCGCGCACCTGCTCGCGCCTGCCGAGCCAGCGCAGCTCGGGGTAGACGGCCAGCCCGCTGGTCTCGACCCGCTCGACGCCCTCGCCGTAGCCCTCCAGCAGGCGCCGGCACTCCTCGTTGCGCTGGGCCAGCAGCTCCAGCGCCCGCTCCCGCCCGGGGTCACGCGCCGTGACCGTGATCGCCAGCTGGACGATCTCGGGCGGCACCTCGAGGTTCGCCTCGCCCCGGACGCTGACCAGCGGTGCCGCGGACATGCGGCCAGCGTACGCGGAAACACGTACTAATCCGGGTGTTCGGCGGGACGGCGAACCCTACGCTGGCCCTCGTGCCGACCCGCAGAAGCGCCCGAAGACGTCTGGTCGCGACCATCGCCGGGTGGTGCCAGCCATCGCCCGAGCTGATCCTCCTCACCGCGACCGCGATCAGCGCGACCAACGCGCTGGTCGCGCTCGGCATCGTGCGGCTGGCCGGTGTGCACCTCGCCGTCGTCAACATCGGGCTCGCCACCGTGCTCGGCCTCGTGGCGCGCGGCCTGCTCCCCGCCGAGCCGCCGCGTCCCAGCCCGGGCGAGCGCCGACTCCCCCACCACCGAGAGAGAGGTTCCACCTCATGAAGTGCATCCACGTCGCGGTCGTGAACGCGAGCAACCTGACCGACGAGGACGTCGCCGACGGCCTGGTCGCCCTGCAGCGGCAGGTGAGCGAGGACTTCGCGCCCGTGTGGGGCGTTGACGCCGAGCTCCACCTCGTGACCCGGCAGGAGGCGTTCCGGCCCGTCAAGTTCCCCGACCGGTGGGGCCTGGTGCTGATGGACCACGACGTGGTCAAGTCGGAGCTGGGCAGCAACCACCTCCGCGGCTACCACGACCTGACGTCGTCCGGACAGCCGTTGGCCCGCGTCATGGTGGACCAGCTCGAGCCCGGCCAGGACTGGACGCTCGTCGCCAGCCACGAGCTGCTGGAGATGCTCGCCGACCCCGACTGCAACGAGTCCGTGTTCCGCCACCCCGACTCGACCACCGTCGTCTTCTACGCCCGGGAGGTCTGCGACCCCTGCGCCGGCTACGAGGACGGCTACGAGAAGTGCGGCCGCCAGGTGACCGACTTCGTGTTCCCGACGTGGTTCCAGCCCGCCGCGCCCGCGCGCGGGCAGACCCGGTTCGACGAGCGGGGCCTGATCGACGAGCCGTTCAAGGTGCGGCCGAACGGCTACATCGGCGTGTTCAAGACCTCCACCTCGACGTGGATGCTGCTGACCAGCACCGGCGACCTGCAGCCGGACGACGACGAGGAGAACGAGGTGGGCAGCCGCATGGAGCGCCGCAACACCGCCGACAACCGCTGGCTCGACAGCGACATGGGCCTGGCCCCGTAGGCAGTCCGACCAACTACCCCTCTCCTCTTACGGCCGGACGTGCGGCGCTCTGCCGCGCGTCCGGCGCTACCCTCATCTCGGGGTTTCGAGCGATGACCTCGAGGAGCGGCTCGCCGCCGCTGAGCCGTCGCGAGCGGGAGGTGGCCGTCCTCGTCGCCGAGGGGCTGACGGACCGGCAGATCGCCGAGCGCCTGTTCATCTCCGAGCGCACCGCGGAGGGCCACGTCCAGGGCATCCGGAACAAGCTCGGGTTCGACAACCGGGCCCAGGTCGCGAGCTGGGCGACCATGCAGGGCCTGGCCCCCGGCGCCGCCTCGGCCCGCGCGGGCGCCGGCCCCACGCCGCACAACCTGCCCGTCCTCCTGACCAACTTCATCGGCCGGGAGCGCGAGCTGGGCGAGGTCCGGCGCCTGCTCCAGCGGGCCCGCCTGCTGACGGTCACCGGGCCCGGCGGCTGCGGCAAGACCCGGCTGGTCGTGGAGGCGGCGGGCGAGGTCGTGCACCGCTACCCGGACGGCGTCTGGTTCGTGGACCTCGGCTCGGTCGTCGAGCCGGACGTGGTGCCCAGGGCCGTCGCGGAGGCGCTGGGGATCGACGACCGCGAGGGCGTGGACCCGCTCCGGGCGGTCGCGGCGGAGCTGGCCGGGGCGCGGCGCCGGCGCCAGCGCCTGGTGATCCTGGACAACTGCGAGCACCTGGTCGAGCGCTGCGCCGAGACCGTCTCGGCGCTGCTGGCCGCGAGCCGGCAGCTCACGTTCGTCTGCACCAGCCGGGAGCCGCTGCACGTGCCGGGCGAGGCGACGTGGGCGCTTGGGCCGCTGTCCATGCCGGAGCCGGGGGCAGCCGTGCCGCTGGACGAGCTGCGCCGGTTCGAGGCGGTGCGCCTGTTCGTGGACCGGGCGACCCTCAGCTCTCCCGACTTCGAGCTCACCGGCGACAACGCGCCCAGCCTCCGCCTGCTGTGCGAGCGGCTCGACGGCATCCCGCTGGCGCTGGAGCTGGCGGCCGCGCACGTGGGCCTGCTGTCGTTCGACGAGCTGCTTCGCGGCCTCGAACGGCGCTTCAGCGTCCTCTGGCCGCGGACGTCGCCGGCCCGCCAGCGCACGCTGACCGCGGCGATCAGCTGGAGCTACGACCTGCTCGACGAGCCGGAGCGGGCGGCGCTCCGGCGGCTGTCCGTGTTCCGCGGCGGCTTCAGCCTGGAGGCGGCCGAGGCGGTGTGCGGCCAGCCCGACGTCTACGGGGTGCTGGCGCGGCTGGCCGACAAGTCGCTGGTCATGCCCGTGCCCCCGCGGCGCGAGCGCTACCGCTGCCTGGACATCATCCGGCGATACACGTCGGACCGGCTGGCCGAGGCCGGCGAGCTGGACGCGGTCCGCCGCCGCCACCTGGCGTTCTTCCTGGCGCTGGCCGAGCGGGCCGCCGGCGAGCTCAGCGGGCCCGGTCAGCCGGCCTGGCTGGCGCGGCTGGCCGACGAGCACGACAACCTGCGCGCCGCGCTCGAGGCCGGCCGCCAGGCGGACGTCGAGGACCGCCTGCGCCTGGTGCGGGCGCTGGAGTGGTTCTGGTCCATCCGCGGTCACCTCGGCGAGGCCCGCGTCTGGGCGGAGGAGGCGGTGAGCGCGTCCGGCGGCCTGGGGCCGACTGCCATCCGGGCCCGGACGCTCGACGTGGCGGCCCGGGTGGCGCTGCAGCAGGGCGACACCGCCGGCGGCCGGGCCTGGCTGGAGGCGAGCCTGGCCATCTGGCGCGATCTCGGCGAGCGTCCCGGCATCCAGGCCTGCCTGACGAACCTCGGCGTCGCGGCGTCCCGGCTGGGCGACTGGCCCGCCGCCCGGGCGTACTTCACCGAGAGCCTGGCGCAGGCGCGGGAGCTGGGCGACCAGCGCGCGATCGCGATCCTCGTGGACAACCTGGGCGTGATGGCGGCGTACCTGGACGACCACGACACCGCCCTGGTCCAGCTCGAGGAGGGGCTGCGGATCATGCGCACGCTGGGCGACCCGACCCGTGTGGCCAACTCCCTGGCCAACCTGGGCATGCTCGCGCTCTACCGCGGCGACGTGGCCGGGGCGGCCGGCCACTTCGGCGAGAGCCTGGCCATCGTGGAGGCGATGGACGCCCCGAAGTGCCTGGTCGAGTGCCTGGAGGGGTTCGCCTGCATCGCCGCGCGGCGCGGCCACGCGGAGCGGGCGCTGCGCCTGGCCGGGGCGGCGGCGGGCATCCGCGAGTCGATCGGCACGCCGCAGCCGCCGTGGTCGCGCCGGATCGAGGAGGGCTGGTTCGCCGAGGCCCGCCGCGCGGTCGGGCCGGCCGCCGGGCGGGCGTGGAGTGAGGGCCTGAGGCTGGCGGCGCCGGCGGCGGCGGCGCTGGCTCGCGAGGAGATCGCGCCCGTCTGAAAAAAAGACGCCCGGAGCGGTGGCCGAAGCCACCCTCTCCGGACGCCAACGGGTCAGCTGCGCCAGGTCCGCCGAGCACCGCCGGCCAACGCTCCCCCTGCGCTGGCCAGACGGTACTCAGCGGCCTGGAACGCCGCTTTCCCTTCCCCCACCGGCCTCCGCACGGTAGCTAAGCAGAGGCCCACACACAAGTTAAGTAATCGGACCCCATTTCGTCAATCACCAGACTTGACGCCCGCCTTGCGGGCCGAAATCGGGCCTCGACGTCACCCCGGCTTGACGTTGTGTTAAGCAGTGTGTCGCTTGACGTCGCTCGACACCCTTGCGGCCGCGCTCGCCGCCCCGCCGCAAGGCGTTAGGCTCCTCATCCATGCCCACGTGGGACGAGCTGTACGCGGACCCGGCGCTCCTGCCCGTCCCCGACGAACCCGAGTCGTTCGTGACCCGCGCCCTGGAGGGGCTGGCCGCGCCGCGCGCCACGCCGGTGCTGGACGTCGGCTGCGGCGCGGGCCGCCATCTGCTCTGGCTCCAGCGCCACGGGTTCGCCGCGTACGGGACCGACCTCGCCCCCCACGGGCTGGCCCGCGCGCGAGACCTGCTGCGGGACGAGGGCGGCGCCGTCCGCGTGGTGCTGGCGGACATGCGCGCGCTGCCGTTCGCCGACGGCAGCTTCGGCGCGGTGATCGCGCACCACGTGCTCTATCACTGCGTCACCGCCGACGTGCGGCGGGCGATCGCGGAGGCCGGGCGCGTGCTGCGGGACGAGGGGGTGCTGGTGGGCACGCTGCTCTCGACGCGCGCCTGGAAGCACGGCGAGGGCGAGCGCCTGGAGCCCTCGACGTACCGGCAGGAGCGGGGCCCCGAGGCGGGCGTCGTGCACCACTACTGCGACGAGGTGGGAGCGCGCGAGCTGCTCGCGGACTACGACGTCGATGGCCTCGCGCTGGACGAGTTCTCCGACGACGAGGGCCACCGGCACAGTCACTGGCGGTTCGTCGCGATCTGGAGGAACCGGGGTCGCCCGAAGCGGCTGTAGTGAGAAGGCTCGTATAGTCGGCACGGGCTTACCGCCCGAGGAGCGAAGCATGCCTATGACCGATCAGCAATACGACAGGAGGCGCGCCGTTACCGCGCGCAGACGTGAGCAGGTGCGGCACCTGGTTCGCTCGGTCGGGGTCGAGCTGCCCGACGGGGACCAGGTCCCGTTCTTCGTGGAGTCCGCGCCCGGCCGGTTCCGCCGCAACCCCGCGCTGAAAGCCGTCGACGTGACGGACGATCAGCTCCGCACGCTGCAGGTGGACGCCGAGGTGCCCGCCAAGATCCCGCCCGGAGGCCTGCCCACGGACACCCTCCGGCACCTGATCGAGATCGGCCTCAAGGGCGGCGAGGACATGTGATCTCCGGCCTCGTCCTCGGCCGCTCGCTCAGCGGATGAGGACGAGGCCGGAGACCGCCATCAGCACCACCCCGAGGACGATCTTCCAGCCGCCGTCGCGCACGAACGCCAGGCCCAGCAGGAACACCATCACGGGCCACCGGGCGACGAAGTCGTTCAGGACGGTGGTGAGCGTCAGGTTGGCGGCCGACTCGAACGGGATCACCGTGGCGAGCACCAGCAGCAGCACGGCGCAGACCTCGAACAGCAGGTTCCCCCTGCCCTCGCGGGCCAGCAGGTAGCCGCCGATCAGGGGGAGGAGCCCGAGCAGCCGGAGCAGGACCTGGCCGAGGTCGAGCTGCTCGAACGTCGGGAGCTGGACGGATGTTTCGAGAACGTATGCAAGATGGTTCATGGCTGCCTCACTTCGGTCAGCAGGCGGACGTGGACAAGCGTAGTGCCCAGGTGGCGAGTCTGTCAGCACCGGGAGGTTCAGACGAGGACGGTCTGGGGGGCGATCCGCTGCCAGGCGTCGCCCGACAGCATGTCGGCGAGGTAGATCGCGACCCGGCACCCGAGGGCCCGTTCCAGGTCGGCCCGGAAGGCCGGCAGGCTGCCCGGCACCCCCTCGACGACGAAGTCGGCCCAGGTCGGGGCGGCGGTCGGCGGCCACCAGCGGATGCCGTCGACGTCGTGCTGGGCGGCCACCCCCGCGATGGCCTGGCGGCGTGCGTGTATGAGCTGTTCCACGCCAGGCGCCGGCCGCCGGGCCGACGCTGGCGCACAGCCTAGCACAGGGTCAGGCCTTCAGCTCCTCCAGGAGTGCCTGGCTGTAGGTCACCCGGCCGGTCAGGGTTCGCGGGTCTCCCGTGCAGAGGGCGAACGCGGCGTCGGCCATGACCTCCACCGGCTCGGCCTGGTCCTCCTGGCCGGGCGGGATCAGGCGGTGGACCACCACGCCGGGCGTCGCGACCACGCGGGCCGGGGACAGGGCGTTGACCGCGATGCCGGCGTCGTACACCTCGGCGGCGAGGCCGGTCGAGAACCGCTCGATCGCGGCCTTGCACATGCCGTAGACGGTGCCGCCCCGGCCCGCCCGCGGTCCGTAGGGCGGCCCCTGCGGATGCCGGGCGGCGCCGGACGAGATGTTGAGGATCCAGCCCCTGCCGCGCTCGCGCATGCCTGGCAGCACGAGCTGCGCCAGCTCGAACGGCGCCCGCACCTGCACCTCGAACATCACCTCGAACCGCCGCAGTGGGAAGTCCGCGACCGGCACGAACCACGTCACCGCCGCGTTGTTGACCAGCACGTCCACGGGTCCCAGCTCGGCCTCGGCGGTCTCGACCAGGCGCCGCCGGTCGGCGGCCGAGGCCAGGTCCGCGCGGATGGCCACGGCCCGGCCGCCGGCCGCGCTGATCGCGCCCGCCGTCTCGTGGATCGTGCCCGGGAGCCGGTCGTCCGACTCGACCTCGGTCCGCGCGGACACGGCCACGGCCGCCCCCGCTGCGGCGAACCGCATGGCGATCGCGGCCCCGATGCCGCGGCTGGCGCCCGTGACGATTGCGACGCGGCCTTCCATCTCTCTTCCGGTGCTCACGAGCAGCGATATAGCACGTCAAGGGGTGGCCGCTCTGCGATGCTGGAATGGTGCGACGCCTGACGGCTTTCGTCGGCCCGGCGCTGGCGGTCCTCCTGACCGCGTGCGCGGCGGCCGGCGCGGCCCCGGGCCCGAGCGTCGCCGCCGCCGTGCCGGGCTACCGGACCGTGGCCGACCTGCCGCTGCCCGGCGGCGCCTCCCGCTGGTCCTACCAGGTGTTCGACCCGCGCACGAGCCGGCTGTACCTGGCCCACCAGGGCGGGAGCGAGGTGGTGGTCGTGGACACCCAGCAGCAGCGCGTGGTGGCCACCGTGCCGGGGATCGAGTCGGTGCACGGCCTGGCGCTGGCGTCTTCCATCGGCCGCCTGTACGCCGGCGCCCAGGCGCGCGGCGAGGTGGCGGTGATCGACCTGGCCAGCGCCCGGGTCGTGGCCCGGGTGCCGACCGGCTCCGGGCCCGACGGCGTGGCGTACGCCGCCTCGGCCGGCCGCCTGTTCGTCGCCGACGGCACGGGCGCGGCGGAGACGGTGGTGGACGTGCGGAGCAACCGGGCGATGGCGCGGGTGGATGTCGGCGACGGCCCGAGCGACACCGAGGTGGATCCCGCGTCGGGCCGGGTGCTGGTCCCGGTCGCCGGCGGGCGCGCGCTGGTCGCGATCGACGCGACCTCCCTGGCCGTCGTGGCGCGCTACCCGCTGCCCGGCTGCGACGACGCTGACGGCGTGCAGGTGGACGTCTCCAGCCTGGACCGCGCGTTCGTGAGCTGCGGCGGGAACGCCCGCCTGCAGGGGATCGACCTGGGCACGGGCGCCATGGACCCGCCGATCGAGGTGGGCACGGGGCCCGACCTGCTGGGCATCGACCTGGCGCTGCACCGGCTGTACGTGGCGTCGGAGAGCGGCGTCCTCACGGTCGTGGACACGGCCGGCGCGGAGCCCGCCGTGCTGACCCGCGGCTTCGCCGGGCCCGACGCGCACTCGGTCGCGATCGACCCCAACACCCACCTGGTCTACCTGCCCCTGGCCAGCGCCGGCGGCCGGTCGGTGCTCCGGGTGCTCGCCCCGCTCTAGCCGCGGCGCCGGGTCAGCCGGCCTGGCGGCGGCGCATCTCGGCCAGCTCGTGCATCCGGCCCGGCAGCTCGGCCAGGGAGCCCAGCCGCAGGGTGGCAAGGTCGGCCTCCGGCCACCCGGCCTGCACCACGCCCCAGGGCCCGCGCCGGACGTGCACCGCCGCCATGCCGGCGCGGACGGCCGGCACCACGTCGTTGTCCACCCGGTCCCCGACGTACGCGATCGACGAGGCGGGCAGGCCGCTGATGTCCAGGATGCGGTCGAAGAACGCCGGGTCGGGCTTGCTCACCCCCTCGACGTCCGAGATCAGCAGCCACTCGAACGGGAGGCCGCTGCTGCGCACGACGGCGTCCGCGAGCGCCGGCTGGTTGGCGGCGATGCCGACCCGGTACCCGAGCTCGCGGACGGCGAGCATGCACGGCAGCGCGTCGGGGTACAGATGCTCCACCGAGAACACCTGGGCGCCGCCCCGGCGCCGGACCGCGTCGGCGACGTCGAGGTCGGGCCTGACCATCCGCAGGACCTCGCGCAGCACCGGCCGGTCGGGGTGGGGCGAGGCCAGCCCGGTCCTCCGGGCCAGCACCGCGCCGATCGCGGCGAAGAACGTGAGGCGGGGCACGCCGACCGAGTCCGCCCATCCCCCCATCAGCTCCGTCTCGTCCACCAGCGTCTCGCCGACGTCGAAGAAGACGGCCGCCAGCGCCATGGTCACACCCTAGCCGAACGCGGCTAGCCGGTGGGCGGGACGATGGTCAGGGGAGCGTCGAAGTCGTAGTAGCGGTGCGTCATGAAGTGGGCCTGGGCGCGCATGGATGCCTGCTCGACCAGCCCCTGACCGTCCACCGACAGCTGGAACCAGACCGGCACGCCGTCCAGGGACTCGTAGAACGACACGACCTGGAGCGCCCCGGCGGCCCCGGCGTCGAGCGCGCGCACCGCCACGGGCGCGGCGCCGTCCCAGATGAACGTGGGGACCTGGACGGCCGGCATGGTCACGGACTGCCACGGCCCGGTCGGGCCGTCCCGCGAGAACTGCCGCTGGCCGACGATCACGCTCTGGCCGCCGCCCCGGACCTGGTACTCGAGGCGGTCCGGGGCCTGGAACGCGTACTGGACGAACAGCGGCACCTTCGCCGGGCGGAGCGTCTCGTCGAGCCGGTACGTGCGCAGCGCGTGCATCGCCTGCTGGGCGCGGTCGACCACGCCCCGCGCGTTCGGGGCGGGCAGCGCGGGCACGCGGAACGACGCGGTGCCGGCGCCCGCGACACCGACCGTCAGCGACTCGCCGCCGCGCAGGTCCACGCCGGCCGCCCGGCACGCGGGCCCGCAGCGGCGGACCGTCTCCTGGTGGCCCGCCGCGGTCACCGTCACCGCGAGCCGGGAGGCGGCCGGCTCACCGCCGATCGGCAGGACGTACAGCCAGGCGGTGTTCGGGCCCGGCCGCCCCGGCCGCAGGGTCAGGCCGACGAGCACGTCGCCGACGCTCGACGCCATCGTGAGGTCGGCGTCCGTGGGCAGCGCGAGCGCGGCCTCGGGTCCCGCCTGCGCCGCCTGGGCCTCCTGGAAGCGGGCCGGAGGCAGCGGGAACGCGGCCAGCAGCGCCGAGGCCGCGACCACGACCAGCGCGAGGCCGGCCTCCACGCGGGGGGCGGGGAACAGGCGGCGCCAGGCCAGCACCGACAGCGGCACCATCAGCAGCACGGCCAGGGCCTTGAGGCTCAGCACCTGCCCGTACGCGGTCGCGACCAGGTCGCCGAGGCCGCTCAGCTCCTCGGCGCCCTGGAGCACGCCCGTCGCCGCCGTGACCGCGAAGGCGGCGAGCGCCACCGGCGAGAACCGGACGAGCAGGCGCCGGCCCTCGCGGCCGCGCCAGCCCCCGGGCGGCCGCTGCGCGGCGAGCGCCAGGATGCCGCCGGCCCACAGTCCGGCGGAGGCGAGGTGCAGGACCGTGACCGCCACGCCCAGGGCGGGCGGCTGCACGGCCGCCGCGTGGCCGGCCGCCGCCAGGGCGACGAGCGCCGCCGCCAGCGGGAGCACGGCCAGCCGGGGCCAGCGCAGCGCGACGAGGACGGCCGCGGCCTCGGCCGCGACCCGGCCCAGCCGCGACCAGCCCGCCGGACCCGAGCCGAGGTAGGCGGACACGCCGTCGAGCGAGGGGCCGCCGGCGGCCAGCAGCGCCTCGCCCAGGACGACGGCCAGGCCGGCCGCGGCCGTCCCGGCCAGGGCCAGCGGGACGGCGCCCCGGACCCAGTCCAGCCGCGGCGTCAGCGTGGCCAGGTGGAGCACCAGCAGCAGGCCGACGGCCAGCAGCAGGCCCGCGTACTCCAGGCCGCGGAGCGCCGCCAGCGCCAGGTCGCCGGTGCCCGGCAGCGGCGCGTCCACGGCTCCGGCGCCCGGCGACACGCCAACCCCGAACCGGAAGCCGCCGCTCAGCGTGTGGCCATCCACCGCGCTGACCGACGTCCAGCTCACCTGGTAGATGCCGGGCAGGTTGGACGTCACCGGCACCCGGACCTCCTGCTCGGACACCGACCCCTGGTCGAACCGCTGCCCGTTCGGCGCCACGACCGACGCCCGCGAGAGCCGGATGTCCAGCGGCTGCGAGAACGTCAGCACCACCACGCCGGGGGCCGTTCGCAGCTCCTCGCCCGCCCGCGGGGTGGACGACAGCACGGTGGCGTGCGCGCCGGCCGGCCGCGGGGCCAGGCCGAGGAAGAGGGCCACGCCCACCGCGAGCAGCAGCGGCAGCGGCCGGCGGCCCATCACGCCTCGAACATACGGCGCCCGGTTACGACGGCGCGGTCGCCGCCGGCCTCAGGCGTACATCGCCTCGATCTCGGCGGCGTAGCGGTCCACGATCACCCGGCGGCGCATCTTCAGGGTCGGCGTCAGCTCGCCCGACTCCGGCGTCCACTCGGCCGGAACGATCGTGAAACGCTTGACCTGCTCCACGCGCGCCAGGTGCTCGTTGGCGGCGGCCACGGCCCGCTCCACCTCCGCCAGCACCTCGGGATGCGCGGCCAGGTCCGCCGCGGACCCCGCATCGAGGCCCCGCCGTTTCGCCCACACCGGCGCCATCTCCGCGTCCAGCACCAGCAGCGCCGTGACGTAGGAGCGGCGGTCGCCGATGGCGCACGCCTGGCCGATCAGCGGGTGCTGGAGCAGCATGTGCTCGACGTTGGCCGGCGAGATGTTCTTGCCGCCGGCCGTGATGATGAGCTCCTTCTTGCGATCGACGATCTTCACGTAGCCGTCGGCGTCCATCGTCCCGATGTCGCCGGTGTGCATCCAGCCGTCCGCGTCGATGGCCTCGGCCGTCTTCTGTGGGTCCTTGTAGTAGCCCGCCATCACGATGGGGCCGCGCACGAGGACCTCGCCGTCGTCCGCGATCCGGACCTCGATGCCGGGGTACGCGTAGCCGACCGTGCCGTTGCGGACCCGGTCCATCGACGTGATCGTGGCCGCGCACGTCAGCTCGGTCATCCCCCAGCCCTCGGTCATCGAGAGGCCGAGCGCCTGGAAGAACTCGATGATCGCCGGGTCCAGCGGCGCCGCGCCGGTCACCGCCTGCTCGCACTCGTCCAGGCCGACCCGGGCGAGGAGGGCCCTGGCCACCGGCAGCGCGCGTTCGGCGCCGGCGGCCAGCTCGGCCGGCGGCTCCCGGCCCTCCTGGCGCAGCCGCACCGCCTGGCGGCGCACGGCGATGGCCGTCTCGACGGCCTGCCGGCGGGCGGCGTCGGGGTCGGCCGCGATCGCGGCGGTCAGGCCCGCGTGGAGCTTCTCCCAGATGCGGGGAACGCCCACCAGCACGGTCGGGTGGACCTCCAGGGCGTACTCGAACAGCTTCGTGGGGTCGGGGCAGAAGTGGATCGTGCCGCCGTTGAGCAGGCCGAGCCAGTGGTCCACGGTCCGGCCGGTGGCGTGGGCCAGCGGCAGGTAGGAGATCAGGCGGCCGGTCTCGCCCTCCGGAGGCAGCACCCGGTTGTTGGCCGAGCCCAGCCAGAGCACGTTGCGCTGCGGGATCATCACGCCCTTGGGCGGCCCGGTCGTGCCCGACGTGTAGATCAGCGTCGCCAGGTCGTCCGGCGTCACCTGCCGCCACGAGTCCTCGAACGCGCCCGGCCGGCGCTCGGCCTCGGCCCGCCCGGCCGCGCGCACCGCCTCCCACGTGGTGAGCCACTCCTCGCCGGGCCCGGGCTCGCCCTCGAGCAGGATCACGCGGCGCAGGTGGGGGAGCTGGTCGCGCACCGCCTCCAGCTTCGCCAGGAAGCCGCGGTCCTCGACCACCGCCATCGTGGCCTCGCAGTGGTTGGCGATGTACGCCGCCTGCACCGGGGCCAGCGTGTTGTACAGCGAGACCGGGCAGCCGCGGGCGTGGAGCGCGGCCAGGTCCGCGATCTGGGGCTCGGGCCGGTTGCGCGACCACAGGAGCAGGAACTGGCCGGGGCCGAACCCCAGCGAGCCCAGGCCGAGCGCGACCTCGGCCACCGCCTCGCGGTACTGGCGCCACGTCAGCGCCTGCCAGCCGTCGGCGGTGCGCCACTTCAGCGCCACGGCGTCACCGAGCCGCGCCACCGTGTCGGCGAACGCGCTGGGCAGGGTGCGCCCGTCTACCTCGGCGTCGATCGCGGCGCGGTCCGCGGCGACCTCAGCGGTGATGTCCAGCTGCTGCATGACTCCTCTCTCCAGGTTGGGGCGATCCGTCGTGAGGCCAGTCTCCGACGATCGGCCGCGGAAGTCATCCTCCCGGGCTGTCAATTTCGGGCGGCAGCCGCGACGCCGAACGGCCGGCGGCGGAAGACCTCCTCGCTGACCAGGAACCCGGCGAAGATCAGGAGCACGCCCAGCAGCTCGCCCAGCGCGAAGGCCCACGTGACGCCGAACCGCTCCAGCCCGCTGGTCACGCTGGGCACGAACCCGCCGAGCGCGATCAGCACCGTCGCCGGCACCCGCGAGCTCAGCCGCCCGGCGGCCAGCGCGCGCGCGGCGAGCGGCACCGACGCCACCAGGTTGACCACGACGGCCAGCACGCGGTGGAGCTGGCCCAGCACCGGGGTGCCGACGGTCCCGCGCAGCACCTTGCGCTTGGGCATGTACACGTAGACGGAGAAGACGGCGCCGAACACCAGGCACAGGGCGCCCGCGATGTTGAAGGGGCCGGTCAGGATGCGCAGGTAGCCGGGCACCGCCGTGCCCACCGGCACGTGCGTGATCGGGTCGAGCGCGTACCCGGGCGTGGCCAGCGAGGCGGTCAGCGTCAGGCCGGCGACCAGCACCGAGGCGGCGGCCAGCGCGGCCATCGCCACGTGGGCCCCCAGCTCGCGGCGGCGCGCCGTCGCCACGACGACCGCGACGCCGACCAGCGCCGACAGGCCGATGACCAGCCAGACGTTGGACCAGGCGGTCGGGTGGCCGGCCTCGATCAGGGCCAGCTGGCTGAGCCACGCGAACTGCCCGCCGAGC
>Ga0066661_10000113_pt1 | contig 20943 bp, 21 predicted proteins | sample GraSoiAngelo_110_FD_66454 | JGI IMG/M metagenome (GOLD analysis project Ga0066661, IMG submission 66454) | Grasslands soil microbial communities from the Angelo Coastal Reserve, California, USA - 14_0903_12_30cm | ecosystem: Environmental > Terrestrial > Soil > Grasslands | place: USA... | reverse complement strand
TCATTCCGAGCGGAGCGAGGAACCTCACAAAAAAATGAAAGCCTTCTTCGTTTACATGATGACGAATCGCAGCCGGGTCGTTCTCTACACGGGCATCACAAACCGCCTGGTTCGGCGCGTATGGGAACACCAGAACGGCGAGATCAAAGGCTTCACAAAAAAATACAAAGTAAATCGATTGGTTTACTACGAGAATTTCGATGATCCGCGGGATGCAATCTCGCGCGAAAAAGAGATCAAGGGCTGGCGGCGCAGTAAAAAAAACGTGTTGGTGGAAACGCTAAACCCGGAGTGGGCGGATTTGTCGCCGATGGTTTTTCAAGGATGCGAGGTCCCTCGCTTCGCTCGGGATGACCGCACAAAGGAGTAAATGAAACGCAAACCTTTCCGCGGACTTGGCGCGATTTTGTTCAAGGAATTCATCGTCGTCTGGCGCGATCCGATGACGTTGTTCTTCATGTTTTTCCCGCCGCTGGTGGAGATGATTGCGTTCGGTTACGCGCTCGATACCGACGTGAAGCATATGGCGATGGTCATCTTCAATGAGGATCGCACGGTGGAAAGCCGCCAGCTCATCGACCGCTTCGTCAACACTGAGACTTTCCGCGTGGTTGGCGAAGTCCAGAGCATCGATGCAATGGCGAGCGCAATTCGCAAAGGCCGTGCTTACGCCGGACTGCAAATTCCGCCGAAGTTCACGCAAAACGTGCGCGCTGGCTATCCGGCGCAGGTGCAATTGCTGGTCGATGGATCAAACTCGACGACGGCTCTGCAAGCGCTCAATACCGCACTGGCCGTTGCGCTGACACAATCGATCGAATCGCTCCTGCGTGAGACCGGCCGGCACGGCGTGCCGATCGATATCCGGCCGCAAATGCTCTACAACCCAACGATGCGCAGCCCGAACTTTTACATCCCGGGCGTGATCGGAATTGTTTTGCAAATCGGCACGACTTTCGCGACTGCAATGGCCGTAGTGCGCGAGCGCGAGAAAGGTACGCTCGAAACGTTGCTAGTTAGTCCGCTGAGTCGCTGGGGACTCATGCTCGGCAAACTTGTGCCGTATCTCTGCATCGGCATGACCATGGCCGTGATCCTTTTTTTGATCATGCGTTTTCTCTTCAATGTGCCGATCAACGGCAGCGTATTCGCGATGATGTTTTCCACGCTGGTTTACGTGTTTGCCCTGCTCAGCCTTGGTCTGCTTGTCGGCACGAAAGCCGAGAACCAGATGCAGGCCCTGCAAATATCCATGACTTACATGCTGCCCAGCGTTTTTTTTTCCGGCTTCGTCTTCCCGCGGGAAACCATGCCGTGGATTTTTTATGCGCTCGGCACGCTCCTGCCTGCGACTTATTTCATCTCGCTCATGCGTGCGATCATTTTGCGTGGGGCGATTTTTTTCGAATACTGGCCGCACCTCATCATCCTGATCGTCATGTCGATCTTGCTTTTCTCTTTCTGCGCGCTGCGCTTTAGAAAAAAAATCGGCTGAACGTTTCAGCGAGTCTTGCGCCTCGGCAATAACCAATCGAGAGCCTTGTAAAAATCGGCCACCGCCACGCCTTCTATCGGAGTGTTGTGATTAGCGCCGCGTAAGGTGATCATGCGCTTCTCACCGGCATAGGCGTTAACGACGAGATGCTGATAGCGCGGCGCTACCACTTCGTCCTTTTCCGCCAGCAGAAAGATTGCCGGCGCATGAATAGTCTTGCTGTTGGCAACGCTGTCGAGCTCTTTAGGAATTTGCAGCGAAAGAGGACCAGCGAGCAGCCAGAGATTCCACCAACCGAACTGACGAAGAATCATTTGCCGGAGAGCCGGAGGATTGTGGAGAATCAATCCGGCAACACGGCGGTGTGCCGCGACGTGAAGCGCGGCAGTCGTACCGAGGCTCGCGCCAAAGAGCACAACGGATTTCTTATCGACGCTTCGTTTCAATTCATCGAATGCCGTTAGCGCAGCCGGTCCAACGCGCGAGAGTTTGGCCGGCCCGGTGCTGCCGCCAAATCCGGGATAATTCATTCCCCAGATCTCGATAGCTCGTTCATTCCATGAGTCGGCCTCGGCGCTGACCCAGCGCTCGGCCCGATCAGCATTACCGTAAAAACGCAAAACATAAACATCTGGACGGCCATTTTGTTGCGCCGGCCGAGATTTTGCCGTCCATAGTTCAAGCTGGCCGTTTTCGAATGGAATGGCCTTTCGAACGGCTCCGTGTGTGTCAATCGCCGCAGTGCTTGGAAAAAGAATCAAGTGATCTGGCAGACGCCCAAAGAAAACCACAGCGAGATACAAGCCGGCCAGGACAAACGCGGCGCGACTCTTCCGCATATTTTTTGTGCCGATTGGCCGCGAAGCCGAAACGTGCTCGCTGTCGAATCCTCAGTCGCTTTCCTCTTTGAGCATCGACTTGATCTGCTGGCGAAGCTCGGGCGATTTTTTATGTCCGTGTGCTGACGCGGCATGCTCGAGCGCGGCATCGAGCACTTCCTCTTCCGTGCCCGAGATTTTCAGCGAACAATTCTTTTCGCTCGGATAGTTTCTGCAATCGATCGATTTTCTGCTTGAGCCTGGCATGATAAACCTCCCGTTAAATATCACCGCGTGACCGTTTTTTCAACAATGCTATTTTGAGCGTCCAGTTAATTGTTCCGATTAGCTTCTTCACTGACTCCGCTCACGCGGATAATCGCGCAGCGCATCGAAATTGCGGACTGCTTCCCTCGGCGGATTGATTTTTTGGAGCGCCTCCAGCAGCGCCGTCTTACCAGCGTCGTTTGGCCCCACCAAAATCGTCTTGGCCTCTTCGACGTCGAACCAGCCGCTATCGCGAATGCTCCGGTACTTTTTGACTCGTGCTTTCTTTAAGCGCATCGATTTACTTCCGTCTCGTGGTCCAAAGGGACCGCGCTCGGCAAAAGAGACACCGTCTATCCCTTTTGCAGTTCAGCCAGCGCTTTCAACACCTGCTCGCTGTGCTCAGTGGGTTTAACGCCCGTGAACACCTTGGCGATTTCGCCTTTCGGATTGATGATAAAGGTATTGCGCGCGGCGAGCTTTTCTCCGTTGTATTCCATGGTCGATCCGTATTGCTCCGATACTTTCGCGCCGGGATCAGCCAGCAGCTTGAAATTCAATCCTTCCTTTGCGCAAAAATTCTTGTGCGACTCCGCCGTATCTACGCTCACGCCGAGGACGACCGCATTCAACGGCTCGAATTTCGCGAGATCGCGCTGGAAATTTTTTGCCTCCATCGTGCAACCGCTTGTAAAGTCCTTCGGGTAAAAATAAAGCACGACCCATTTGCCGCGATAATCTTTCAAGCTTACTTGGTTGCCGTCGCCGGTGGTGAGCTTGAAGTCAGGCGCGGATGTTCCCGCCGCCGGTTGTTTTTGAGTTTCAGCCGCTGGCATGATGGCCAATGTAACGAAGCTGAAGATTGCTGATAAGAATATTTTGTTCATGTTCGCCTCTCTATCCGTGTGGAACTTATCAGCGATCCTTTGCCATTAAAGAACTAAGATGACTGCGCAAATCTGGACGATCGGGCACTCGACGCGCAAGATCGACATCTTCATTTCGCTGCTTGAGGCAAATGGGATCAAGTTGGTTGTCGATGTTCGGAAGCTGCCAGGGTCGAAGCGTTATCCGCAGTTTAACAAGGATGCACTGGCCGCGTCATTAAATGAGCGCGGCATTACCTACGGGCATTTTCCGGACCTGGGCGAGCGCCGAAAATCGAAACCGGATTCACGCAACATCGCCTGGCGCAACGCTGCGTTCCGCGGCTATGCGGATTATATGGAGACAGAAGAATTCCGAAACGCTGCCGAGCAACTTATCGATCTTGCGAACGAAGTTGGACCGGCCGTGATCATGTGCGCGGAAGCGGTCTGGTGGCGTTGTCATCGTGCGCTCATTGCCGATTATTTGAAGGCGCGCGGCGTCGAGGTCACGCACATTGTCGATCTTAACAACTGAGCCGCATTCGTTCACGTCCGCGGCGCGAGTAATGAACGGAGAACTCAGCTACACGGCGAACGGTTCGCTTCTTTAGCAAGAGCTACCGCGAAAGCCCAGGGGCGCGACCCAGGTAAGTGTTGCTCGTCAGTTGCTCCAGCATGAAGTCGGCGACATCGGCGCGAGATATCCGGGGCACTCCCCAAAAACTTCCCGCCTCGGGACCATGTCGATACGAGCCGCGTGCTGGCTCGTTGTTTAGTGTAGCCGGCCGCACGATGACCCATTCACGGTCGCTCGCCGCGATCAATTGTTCCTGGCGCGCCTTGTCCCAAAAATAAAATGGCAAAATAACGGGGACAGCGAAGAGCGTAGCGACGGGACCGAGACGCCCCACGCTATCGCCAAGGCCAAGAGCGGTTTCGCAGATCAGGCGCCGAACGCCATGCGCTTTCATTGCGCGCAGAATGTTGCTGATTCCGTCAGATTGAATGCGGTTCGGATAGAAGAAGCGTTTATGACCGAGCGCCGAGACCACCGCGTCCTGGTCGTGCACGGCTGCTTCCACGGAAGCGTAATTGAGCACGTCGCCCTGTTTTACTGTTAATTGCGGATGCTGAATCGGAAGCCGGGCCGGATTTCGGACGAATGCCGTAACGCTGTAGCCGCGCTCGAGTGCTTGCCGGACAAGCTCGCGGCCAGTGCCGCCGGTTGCGCCCACGATTAGAATCCGCTCAGGCGGTTTTCCTGTTTCACGAATTATCGGCGTTGCTCCGGCGCGAAAGCCGCGGCGCGTTAATGTAAGCGAGAACCCAGCCGCGTAGAGAAGGTAAAGAGGCAGGATTTTCACGGCCAGTAATTACGCACGCCAAGCGCGATGCGCGACGTGCGCCGGGACCGGCGCCGACGATTTCTCGCGCTTCATCATTCTTTCCGCCAGCCATCGAAACCATTCCGACCAGGTCTCGCGCTGATATTGCTGCCGCAAGTCGGCAATGTAAGGGAGCAGTTTTCGCCATGAAATGAGAATCGGGCCGCTGAAAAAGTCGTCGATGATATCGATGCTCAATTCTTTGTGAAAAAGAAGCACGCCTACCGTCTCCCACGTGGCGGTGAGATGCGCGACGAGGTCCTCTCCATCCGGACCAAGCGTCTCGCGAATTTTCTCCGCGTTTGCATTGTCCGGGAGCTCGATCACGGATCGCAGCGCCTTGGCAAAAGTGGAACTTTGAAAAGAGCGGACAAGGGCAAGCATGGAATCGCGGCGGCGTTGACACCGGTAATCGCGAATCTGCGTCGCTGCGAAAATAACGCCGGCTGTTACGGCCAGCGCGTTGACCAGATTAGCGAACGTCGAGATTTCCATTGCAGTTAGCGCGGATCGTTCACCCGGCCGAGAAAGAGGCATGCGCCGCTCGGCACATGCTGGATCGCGTAAACGAACGGTCGATCGACTTTCACTTCAATTGGCGGCGACCTTCTGACTATTGCTGATGTGGCCATCATCACGGCGGTGGTCGCGGCGGCAGCTTCAGTCCCTTTCTCATCAACGGCGATAAAGGTTTTGTGAAAGACCTGCGAGAGGTAGAGGTAATCATTAGGTTTGCGCGGCGCAATCTTGTCGAAATTTGCGCCGCCGCGTGGCTGGTCGAAGGCCAGTTTCAATCCGAGCGCCTGCAATCTGTCCGCCAGCGCAATGGTTGGCGGTTCAAATTTGAATTTCGGCAATGAAAGATCGACATCGTGTTCTTCGAGTTTCGCGCACTGCGTCAACATGTCGGCATTCAGTTTCGATTCGAGCGTTCGCAAACCGTTCACTTCGTCCGGGACAAGAACGGCAAACTGCAATTCTTTTCCGCTGTACGGAATGGTGACCGCAGTGAATCCATTGCGTTTCGCATAACCAAAATTGTGATCTTCCTTTCTCATCATCGGAACATCGACCGGCGCGCCGCCAAGAACATGAAACGGCTGCGGTTTTGTCGCTGCGCCTGAAAATTCGTCGGCCCACGGCGCCTTGAGATAAATCGCATTCGCGAGCACGAGTCGGGTCATCTCATTCAACGCTCCCGCTGGAATCAAATCGCGGATCCGATCGCGCGTCTGCTCAGCCACCCATTTATTGATGTGCTGTGTCGCTCCGGCGGCATCTTTGCGAAAATCGAGCGGCTCGAATGGCGCGCCGTAATGTTGTTTTACGAAAGCGCGGAATGAATCGCGAAAGTTGTAGCCGGTTTGCGCGAAAAGCCGATTCGCAATCGCCAATGTAATCGGCTCGCTCGGTCCGCCGTTTTTTTTCGATTCTTCGGCGATCGTCGCGGTCTTCTTCGACATTTCCTCCAGCGCACGCTCGAGCGAAGCGAACGAACTGTGGATCGCGTCGCCCGCGTTTGGAAGATGAAGCACCCGCGTCATTTCCGTGCGCGTCTCCCCCTCCGCGCCGGCGAACGTCATCGCCAACGCGCTCTGAATTGAGTACGGCGAAAGGCAAAGATTTTCGTCGCCCGTTGCCAGCTGACGGTGAAGATCGGCCGCGAGCTGATTGGTTGCGGTCGCGGCCAGTTCAAAATCGGCGCCCTGCAATCGCGTCACTGTGAAGAGCGCAATTAAGATGGAAAACAAAATCCGCAATCTCTGCATGGCGATATTTGTTCTGAGATAAACTGGGTCGGCCGGGACTCGAACCCGGAACCAACCCCGAAAGCTTTCGGGGCTGCTCTATTTATTCCCGCTGAAAGACTGCAACGCAAACACCGCGAGCCGCGGATTCTTTTTTCTTTTGAGCGTGATCTCCAGCTTCCTCGCTCGATCGATGGAAGGCAGCTCCTTTGCTCCAACAAGTTCGAGTTCTTTGCCGAGCCGATGGGTTGTGCGATTACTGCCACGCCGATGTTCTGCGATTCGACGTTCCAAATTGTCCGTCGACCCGATGTAATGGCGACCCGACTTGCCGCGCAAAATGTAAACCCATGCCATAAAAAGTTGGGTCGGCCGGGACTCGAACCCGGAACCAACGCCTTAAAAGGGCGCTGCTCTACCGATTGAGCTACCGACCCACGCAGAGATTCAGTTTCTAATGTCGGCGGGATTTTTCAATGCAGAACCAACCCCGAAAGGTTTCGGGGCTGCTCTACCGATTGAGCTACCGACCCGCGCGAGACAAAGTTTCTAATCCAGTTCGAACGACGCTGCAAGATTTGTAGGGCAGGCGCTCTATGAACGTCGCACTTTAGATTCGGCGGCCATAGACCGCCGCTACAGCATCTTCAGTAGATCGCGCAGCGAATTTTTTTGTCGATCCAACCGAAAGATGGACAATCCGCCGGCCGCCGCGCCTTTCCAATCGTGCTGCGGATCGTCGCCCGCGTGCAACGCTTCGTTCGGTTCGATGCCGAGAAACTTCGCTGCGCGTAGGTAAATAAGCGGATCAGGTTTGTCCGCGCCAATTTCGCTGGAAATAAATACGTGCGGGAAGAATTTCGAAATGCCAAGCTGCTCCAGAATCATGCGCAGACGTCCATCAAAATTCGAGATGACCGCAAGAGGGAATCGCGGCCGCAACTTTTCCAGGACATCGGGAACCTCCGGATAAAGTTCCCATACGCCGGCTTCGGCGAAATGTTCGTAGGCGACCTCGAAGAAATTATCGCGATCGATTTCATCGAGCTCTGGCGCGACCTGATCGAGGATAAGATCGACAAGTTCGCGCCACCAATCTTTATCGTCATTTTCGCGCGGCCCATCGATCGCAACGCGCGCCGGCATCTGTTTCCAGGCGGAGAAGAACGCACGATCGAACGGGGCCGGATCCAGTTTTAAGCCAACTTCACTTGCGACCAGCGCATAATGATCGCCAACGCTCTTGGTCAGATAAAAGAGCGTGCCAACCGCGTCGAAGAAAATGGCTCTGGTCATTGGAGGCAAAGGTTCAGCGTTCAACGCTCAAGGTCGAACGGAATCGGTAAGGCGAAAATGGAGCGAGGCGGGAGCCCGCGACATCGACGGGAAGCCCAACGGGGAAGCGAGCGGGCGCGAGCGAATCACTCCGTCGAGCCGACGAACCGGTCGGGTGGACAAGCTCACCTCTTCGTTCGATTAATCCACATGCTGGCGGTGGAGCACAACGACCCGATCAACGCAAAGATTCTCGCCATATCGGAGGACAAAATTGAAGGCTTCGTGCGCGAGCCATTCGAGGAAATTGCACGGCGCTCGGATGTAGATGTCGATGCTGTGATGGCGCGGATCGCGGCCATGCTCGACGCCGGCACGATTCGCCGTGTCCGGCAAACTTTGCTCGCGACCAATCTTGCCGATGGCGCGCTCGTGGCCTGGAAAGTTCCCCCGGACAAGATCGACAATGCGTTCGATTGGATGTTCCAGCGCGATCCATTTTCCGGTCATGTGGTGCTGCGCTCGACCGATGCAGTCACCGCCGGCTCGGATTACAAACTTTGGACGACGTTGAAAGTGCCGCATGGATTTTCGCTGCGGCAACATGCAGATTTGCTCGCAAGAAAAGTTGGCGCAGAACATTTTCGTATCATGCCGGCCAGAGGGATCTTCACGCTCGGTGTGGGCCATGTTCGCCGCAAAACGATTGAGCCGGGAAGCAAAGCGACCGAGCCGGCCAGGATGATTCCGGTGCAAATGGTTGATCTCAGCGAACTGGAGTGGAAAGTGTTGCTCGCGCTGAAGCGTGAATTCAGGTCGGACGAAATTCAAGCGACGCCATGGGCGGCGCGCGCGAATGAAGCTGGCATTTCGCTGGAAGAATTTTATCGCGTGGCCGACGAATTGAACGCGCGAAAAATCATCGGGCGGTTCTCGACCTTTCTCGAACACGTCAAGCCATCGGCGGGCGGGGTGCGGGTCACGCGCTTTAACGCTTTGTTTCATTGGGCGGTGCCGCCTGACCGCGAGATCGAGGCCGGCGGTGAAGTCGGCCGGCATCACATTCTGACGCATTGCTATTGGCGCGAGGCCGGTCCCGAATTCAAGAACGTCAATATCATGGCAGTCGCGCACGGCACGGACAAGCAACTGCTGCTCGCGCACAAAGCAGCGATAGATCGACATCTGCAAGCGAAAGGAATCCCGGTTTCGTACACAAATGTCTTTTGGGGCGGGCGCAGCGAAATCAAACCTTCCGAGATTTCGCCAGTCGTTTATCGCGAATGGCTGCGCAAAATGAAATTGCAAGCGGCGTGAACTTCGACGCTGTTTTGGTTTTTCCGTGAAAGCGCTGATCGAGAAATTACGGACCGGCGTTGACCTGAACAGCGCCGACATCGGTTACGCGGTCAGCATGCTGCTATCCGACAAAACCGATGATGAATTGAAAGCGGAGTTTCTTACTGGGCTGCACCGCAAGGGCGAAAGCGCGGAGGAGATCGTGGCCTTTGTTCATTTCCTCATGGAACGGGCTATCGATCCAGCGATCGACGCCCAGGAGTTGGCTGGTCCGATGATCGATGTGTGCGGCACGGGCGGCGATGGTCTCAACTTTTTCAATGTCTCCACCACGATCATGTTTGTCCTGGCTGCCGGCGGCGCGGTTGTGATCAAGCATGGCAACCGCAGTGTCACGTCCACATGTGGAAGCGCCGATGTTCTGGAAGAATTACGGGTGCCGATTCATCTCGCGCCCAAGGAGTTGCGAGAATGCGTCAAGCGACACGGTCTCGGATTCATTTTTGCACGACAATATCATCCGGCTTTTCGGGCTCTCGCCGAGATGCGCAAGCGGCTGGCGCGGCAGAATACACGCACGGTTTTCAATTTGCTCGGTCCGCTTTTGAATCCGGCGCGACCATCACAGCAACTCGTCGGTGTTTTCGCGCCTCGCCTGACGACAGTGTTTGCGGATGTGCTGCGACAGCTGAGGCGCACGCGCGCGTGGGTGGTTCACGGTCTGGGCGAGGATGGCGCGGGCATGGACGACATTTCCATAAGCGGAGCAACTACCGTTGCCGAGCTTGTCGATGACAAGGTCATCTCGGCCGTTCTCGATGTGAATTGGCTCGGCATTGCGCGCGCGAGCGTTGCGGAACTCAGCGGAGGAAACGCAAAGGAGAATGCGGCAACACTTGAAGGGATACTTGCGGGAAAAAACACAGGACCAAAACGCGACATGGTCGTCGTCAACGCAGCGGCCGGATTTGTCGTGGCGGGACTGGCTCGCGATTTAAAAGACGGAATTGAATTGGCGCGCGTCCAACTCGACAGCGGTCGGGCGCTGGAGAAATTGCGCGCCTTGCAAAATTATGATCCGAAGGTCTCGACGTAAGTCCGCTCGAGACTGCGCAAAAGTGCGATGGCAAATTGTTGCCGGTCAACTTGTCGATCTAACACCATTGCCAGAGAAGCGGCGCGCGCGCGCAATTCTTCGGAAAAATCCTCCGGCCTGTGATTCGTGTTGATCCCGATCCCGCAGATCGCGACATGCGGCGCGTTTTGCTGCGCGCGCATTTCCACGAGCACGCCTGCGATCTTTTTTCCCGCGACACAAATGTCGTTCGGCGGCTTGACTGTCACGGTGAGAGCGAATTCTTTGGCAATCGTTTGCGCGATGGCCTCGGTCGCCCACGCGGTCAATCGTCCGGAATCGCCGATGTCGATCCTCGGCCGCAACAAGATCGAGAACCAAAGTCCTTTGTGGGCGGCGGACTCCCAGGGGTTGCCGCGTTGGCCGCGCCCAGCGGTCTGGCGTTCGGCGAATACGACCAGACCTTCCGGCGTGTCGAACGTCGCTCTTCGCAACACCGAATCGTTTGTTGAAACCGTTTCCTCGAGAACAACAATCTCGCGGCCAATCGTGCACGCTCCCAGTGCATCGCGCAGTTCGTCGGCGACCAACCGATCGGTCGCGGCCGATTTGTCCATCTTTGGCATTCTCAAACGGCGACCGGCGTCATTTCCAGCGAAAGATCGATGGCTCGCACGGAATGGGTGAGCGCACCGATCGAAATGTAATCGACGCCAGTGGCGGCGATTTGACGGATGTTTTTCAAGGTGACGCCGCCGCTCGCTTCAAATTTTACTTTGTTTTTTCCCAGCGCCACGGCCTCGCGAATTTGCGCCGGCTTCATGTTGTCGAGCAGGATCAGATCGACATCGTCGATTTTGAGCAAGGTGCGGACTTGTTCGAGACGATCGGCCTCGACTTCAATCCGCACGTTCGGCCGCTGTTGGCGCAGTCTCCGCACCGTCTCGGCAAATGTAGTGAATCCCAAGTGAGCGACGAGGTGATTATCTTTTACGAGCGCCATGTCGAACAAACCGAAGCGGTGATTTGCGCCGCCGCCGGCGACCACGGCGGCTTTCTCCAGCGCACGCAGCCCTGGTGTTGTTTTTCGAGTATCGAGGATCTTGACGTGATCGTTTCCTGCCGCATCGACAAATTTTCGCGTCAGCGTTGCGATCCCGCAGAGATGTTGCAAAAAATTCAGCGCGACCCGCTCCGCTTTCAGGATCGAGCAAGCCAGTCCGTCAATCTCGATGATCAAATCGCCGGGATTGACGTTGGAGCCATCGGCAGAAACGATCCGAACCTGTGTGGCAGGATCGATCCTGCGAAAAACTTCGGCTGCTGTTTCGGTGCCGGCCGTAATTGCTTTTTCGCGCGCAATGATTCGCGCTGAGACGCGCAAATCTGGTGGCACGAAAAACTCGGTCGTGACGTCGCCTTTTCCAACGTCCTCTTGAATCGCAATGGCGATTGGATCGAACGGAGTCGGTTTCATGAAAGCGAAGCGAGGTTGGGCGCCTGATAAACGCATTTTCCGCGAACATAAGTCTCGAGGTTCGCGTGCGGACCGCCACGGTAGACGCAGAGCGCGAGTATGTCTTCGGTGGACAATTCACCCAGCGCGTCGCGGTCCCTAGGATAGGGAACAAGCGCGGCAAGATCGACAACGGTAAGGTCCGCTTCCTTACCGACATCGAGTGTTCCGATCATATTGCCTTTCCCTAGGGCGTGCGCCCCGCCGTGAGTGGCAAGATAAAATGCTTCGCTCGGGCGCAACGGGCGCAGGTTCGGTTCGTAAGCTCCGCGCGCCTTTTGCACGTCAATGGCCGCGCGCATCACCCGCCACATGTTCAACTCGGGGCCGGCGGCCACATCGGAGCCAAGCCCAACAGGGATGCCGGCTTTTAAGAGTTGGTCGAGCTTGATCAGGCCGCTGCCGAGAAAAAGATTCGAAGTCGGACAATGCGCGATACTCGACTGCGCGCCTGCGATCGCCGCGATTTCCCGAGAATTCAGATGGATGCAATGTCCGAGCATGGTTTTCGCCGTGAGGAGTCCGCACTTTTCATAGACGTGGGTGTAATCCCGCGCCGACATGTAGAGATGGTGCACTTTTTCGAGCTCTTCCCGATTCTCGGCCAGATGGGTCTGAAGATAAGCGTCGAAGCGCGCCGCCATCTCGGCCGCACTCCGCATTAATTTTTCCGAGCAGGTGACAGCGAAACGCGGACTAAAAGCATATTCGAGCCGGCCATCTTCCGCGCGATGCCATTTTCGGCAGAGACGCTCACTTTCCAATAACGATACGGAAATGACTTTCTTTGGTTGGAGCTGGCCATACGAGCCGAGGTCCATCATCATTTCGCCGAGGATGACGCGCAATCCGCTTTGCTTGGCGGCTTCGAAACCGATTTCGCAGCTATCTTCATAGATTGCCGCATAGACCATCGCGGTGGTTGTGCCGTGGCGCGCGAGCTCGTGGAAGAATTGGGGCGCCTCGGCCCGCGCTTTCGGCCCGGTGAACTCGCGTTCCACCGGGAAGATGTGCTGGCGCAGCCACGGGAGCAATTCGCTCTCGCCTCGCGCGACGGCGGAATATTGCGGCAGATGCGTATGGCAATCGATGAGCCCGGGGAAAATCGCCACCTGGCTGCGATCGATCCAGCGGACGGGTTTCGGCCGTTGCAGCCGGCGAAGATCGTCATAATCGCCTGCTTCGGAGATGCGTCCCTTTTCAATAATGAGGGCGCCGCCACGCCGGCCGCGCAGGGCGCCAAATTCCGGTGTATCGATCAGGAAGCCCCGGATTCCAAACAAGGAGACGTCCTCTTCCATAGACTATCGTCTAGGAAAACATCATAGGAAGAGAAGGCTGGCAACCGCAACTCCGCTCACGTTGGAACGGCAAAAAAGATTCGGGCGGTGCACGCCAAGGAGAAACAACAAATACGAGAACGTGCAGCCACCCGAACCGCCTTAACCTGTTACCTTCGACACCTCAATCAGGTTCGCGTTCGAATTTTTTACGAAAAATTCGGACTACGACTGGAGCCGCCCTGTGGGCGGCGCACCGGGTACAATCGACGGCACTGGCGTGGCGCTTCGCACAGCGAAGCGGCTACAACAACTCGGCCTGGCCCGACGTCATTTGCGCTGCCTCGTCGCGCACTTCCTGCAAAAGTGATTTAAATTCACACATCTCCAGGGCACCGATCAGGCCGGGATACTCGGGCTTGATCCGGAGATCATCGATTGCCACCGGCAATTCCAGATCGCAATCGAGCTCAACCATCTTCCGGTTCTGCAAGATCTGTTCGCGGGCATTGAGCAGCTTCTCGCGCGTGCGCTGATTTTTCACCTTGTCGATCTTGCCCAGCAAAGCTTCCAATCCGCCGAATTCGCGAATCAGCGCGGCGGCGGTCTTTCGGCCGAGCCCCACGCCCGGGATGTTGTCCACCGAATCGCCGGCCAGAGCGAGAACGTCGCCGATCAGATTTGGCGGCACCTCCCATTTTGCGGTCACCTCCGCTTCGCCCAGAAGCGCAAACGTATCTTTGGGCGATGCGAGATCAGCTTTGGCCGTGGTGTAAATTTTCACGCACGACCCGACAAGCTGAAACAAATCCTTGTCGTTAGTCGCGAGCACGACTTCGACGCTGCGTTTGCAGGCAGCGAGCGCGTAACAACCCATCAGGTCGTCCGCCTCCGTGTTGGGCAGCGAAATGTTCCGGAAACCGAGCAGTGGAGTCAGCTTTTGGATGAAATCGAGCTGCGGAATCATCGGCTGCGGCATCTCTTTGCGCGTTTCCTTGTAGGCGGGCTGCAGTTCCATTCGCTTTTGCGGCAGACCTTCATCCCAGAAAACGGCGCCCAAATCTGGCTGCAAATGTTTGATCATCAGGCGCAGGGTTTTCGTAAATCCGAAGATCGCGTTCGTCGGTTCGCCGCGCGAATTTGAGAGATTCTGAATCGCGAAAAAAGAGCGATAGACGTAATAATGCCCGTCGATGAGCAGTAGCTTCACAGCGATATCGTAGCTAAAGCGCGCATCAATTCATCGTTTTTTCGGACGCATCAAAAATATAGTTTTTCTTTCGATTCACGGTTAAATCACGAAATGGCCGAAGAATGGATTGTCCGCGTCCAGGGCAAGGAGTATGGACCGGCCGACATTGAAACCTTGCGTGAGTGGCGGGACGAGGGTCGCCTGCTTCCTCCGAACCAGGCGCGCCGCGCCGATGTCGATCTTTGGACAACGGCGGCGAAAATTCCTGGTCTTTTCGAATCAGTCGATGACTTGGAAAGGCGCACGTTTGATGTGTCACTTCCTCGACGCAGCTTCGCCCAAATTTTGACCGAGACCCTTCGGATTTATCGGAAAGGTTTTTTTCAATTCTTCTATCTGACCCTGCTCGTGGCGCTGCCGTCCATTTGCGCGCAACTGAGCGGTTCCGCTTTAGGCACATCACCGGAGATGAACGCCGATTTGCGGACGCTGATTGGGGCCATGTTCACCTTTTGCATGCTCCTGCTCAGTCTGGCCGCATGGCCCGCATTTATCGTCGGCATCCAAATCGTAACCGCTGAAATAGCCGCCGGGGATCGTAAGGCGCGAATCTTCGCCCTTGTTCGTCAGGTGCTGAAGTTCTGGCCGCGCGTCGCGCTGCTCTGCATTTTTGTTTATGGCGCTTACTTTTTTTGGACGGCGCTTCCGCTGGTAATCATCTGGATGATCATGAGCGGGCCTCTTTCCTTGCTGTCGATCTTGCTCGTGCTCGCTGTTCTTGCCTTTCAGGTTTGGATCGTCGGACGGTTGTTCGTCAACTTCCTCTTTTGGCAGCAATTCGCTGTGCTTGCCGAATCGGACGCCGCCGGCGCATTGCGCCAAAGTAAACAACTTGCGCGCAGCGGCCGCGAGCTTCCTTGGTTTCGTCGCCCGCTCTGGCGGGGCGTTTTTCTTTTTTCAATTTGGTCGGCATTCGTACTCGCAATCGATATCGGAACGCAGTGGTCGTCACTCCGGCATTATTTTCAGGAGCTGACCACTTCGCAAAATCCGCAAGCTGTCCTTCAGGCGTTCGCAACAAGCTCGAAAGCTCAACCTTTCAACCTCGTCAGCTTCATGCTCGGCATCCTGCAAGCTTTGCTAAGGCCGCTGCTGGGAATTTCCTTTGTCCTTCTGTACTCGGATTCGCACGCATCAAGAGCGGAGAATTCCGCGGAATAACTTTAGCGATTCACAACTCCATCCCATGCGGCTCCAACGTTCGATTGCTTCTTCCTTTCTGGCTGTGGTCGGTAGTCTTGCGGCCGCGCAGATCTCTTTCGCGACCACGAAAGGACTGAGCCAAATCGTGACGCCTGACCTTCAACCCGAAGGCGATTTTTCGCTTAGCTTCCAGGCGCAAAGCGAGCGCATCGGGAATCCGTATGAGCTGCAAGGCGAGCTGGGATTGACGAAGTGGGCTGAGGTCGCCGTTTTCAAAGGTTTCCAGCCGAACGAGCTGATCTTCGGCACGGAACTCGGACTGATTCAGCACGAGCCGTATTTGCTGTCGGTCGGTTTCGTAAACTGGTCGCCGCACAGTCATGTCGATCCTCAACCGTTCATCGAAGCCGGTTACTACACGGAACACCACAAGTTCATCGCGGGCGCAACACATGTCGATTATCGCAACGAAGCGATCGTTGGTTATGCCTACGATTTCAATGAAACCTGGCGCGCCCAGGTCGATTTCCAAAGCGGCTCGGGCAATTCATCCACGATTGGCGTCACGTGCAACCTGACGAGAGATTTTCAGGTCAATCCCGCGATCTACGTTACCAACGACAGCCCGCATCGCGTGCTCGGTTATGTGGTTTTCACGTACACATTCCATCTCTGGAAGGAAAAGCGCGCCGTTCAGGGTAACAAAAAATAATTGGGGCCTTGAGCGGAGACGCTTATCGATCTTGCGTTCTTAAGGGCGGTCGTGATGCCATTCCTGCCGCGCCCGTGAGATTAACGGCACAAGAGTCCTGAAAAAATACAGGACATAGCCGAGATAAATGGCGAACACCAGGAGCTGGGCGGCGGCGAGCCAGACGTGACCGTTGCGAGCGGTAAAGAACTCCGGCCACGTGCGAATGCAGATCGCGCAAGCCAGATTCAGGACGAATAGCGCCGGCACCAGCACGCCAATATTGAGCCGTTGGTCGCGCGTCACCAAAGCATACAACCGGTTGCTTGATTCTCCCGCGCTATCCTGTTCGCGGGCGCGGATGAGACGCAGATCGTAAATGAACAGCAACCAGACGATCGCTGCGTAAAACGCGCCGAGGGCGAACCACGCTCGCGGGTTGCTCAGCCGCGTGAAGAGAAGCGACTCGCCTAGTGCGCATACGATGTAAAAGAAATTGTGTCCGAATTCCAGCGGCCAGCGGATAAGGGTGAGCGTGTGCACGACCGATCGAGACCAGAAAATCAGGATGACAAGCAATCCGACCGCGACATAGGGCCAGAAAACGCTTTGTTGGATCGACAGGACGTTCCGCGCGTTCTCGATTAAAAAATAGAGTGCAACGCCCTGAACAATGCTCGTCAGCGTGAGCTCGATTTCGACGATCATCGCGTCGAGCTCGCGGCGACTGTCCCTTGGCGCGTTCATGGCTGCGACTCGTAATCAATTCGCACACGCAATGTCAAACTGGGGCAAACTGTAATCCGCCCGAACTTTCGTGCCTGGAGGGATTCGAACCCACAACCTTCTGATCCGAAGTCAGATGCTCTATCCAGTTGAGCTACAGACACAACGACATTGTCGATTTTAAGCCAGTGGGGAACTCCCTCAAGCGAAGATCGGCCAAGATCGACAATCAAATCTCGGAATTCAGAATCTGACTCTTGATCTCTGACCGCTGAAATGGGGTGGCCGACGGGACTCGAACCCGCAACAACCAGAACCACAATCTGGGGCTCTACCATTGAGCTACGACCACCACCTCAGTTGTAGATTTTAGATTTCAGATCGCGGATTGCAAAGGAAAGCATCTGGCCATTGTGGCACACGCTCCGCTTATTTTGGGAGCGACGTGGAAGGCCGTATTGCAACTGGACGGAGGCCGATTATCATTCCGCCCTGTTATCGCATGAGGAGAATCGGTTCGATTTTGCTGGCCGGCTTCTTTTTTTTACTGACACCGGGCCAGCTCCGCGCGCAAGCGAACGATCCGAGCGAAATTTTTCTCAAGGCGTACATGACTTCTCAGCAGGGTGAAAAGCTGGAGCATGAAAACCAATTTAAAGCTGCTCTGGCAAAATACCGGTCCGCCGGAAGCCTGATCGAGGAGTTGCACACAAAGCATTCCGATTGGCAGCCGGCCATCGTTGAATATCGCGGCCGTAAAATCAGTGAGAGCATTTTGCGGGTTCAGGACAAGGCAGCGACGCAAAATGACCTGGCTGCTACTTCAACCCCATTACCCGAGACCACTCCGGCGCTTCGTGAAAATGCCGGACCGGCGGAACCAAGCACCGAGATCGTGGCGCCGCGCCCGAGCGCAGCTTCTGCTCAAGCGCCGAGCGACGCTGCAATCAAGGATGCGACCAAGAAATTGCACGATAAGATCGATCAACTTGAGGCGGAGCTGCAAAACTCGCGCAGTCAGCTCGACACCGCCGAAAAAGAAAAGCAATCTCTGGATGGGCGTCTTAAGGACACAAGCTCCAAGCTGGGCAAAGCGCAAGGCGAACTTGACAAATCGAGGGGATCAGAGCGTGAGGTCCGCGACCAACTGGCGCAAGCTCAGGAGTCGCTAAAAAAGCTTCAATCGTCCGGCGGTAATACCGCAAAGGAGCAGCAAGCATTGCGCGCAGAGGTCGCGCATTTAAGAGACACACTCACCGCCGCCGAAGAAGCGCGTTTCGCGGCGGAAAAGGAAAAAGCCCAGATCAGTGTAAAGATGGCGGAGGCGAGCAAGCAAATCGCTGGTGTCACACGAGAGCGTGATGAAGCGCTCACGCAGTTGAAAGGCATGAAGGAGCCCGAACAACGCGTTCAAATACTCGTGGCTGAGAACAGCGATCTGAAACAGAAACTGACGGACGCGGAAAAAAGCGTGCGCAAGCTAAGCGAGGATAAGCCGAAAAAAGAACAGGAGCTTGCCGAGGTAAAAGGGCAGATCGAGCAACTCCGCCAGCAACTGGCCGCGCGTCAAAAACAAAATCAGGATTTCGAGACGAAAGTCGTAAGTCTTCGTTCGCAACTCGATGAAGCGGATGCTGAATTGGAAAAAGCGAAGCTCAAGGGCGCGAACGCCGAGGAGACGGTTCGGCTCACGAAGGAAAACGAAATGCTTCGTAACATTGTCGTTCGCGAACGTCAGGAAGAAGCGCGACGGGATCAGACCAAGAAACTCATGTTCGCTGAGTTCGATAAGCTGAAGATCAAATCGGACGCCTTAAACGAGCAAATCGAGCTGCTCGCTCAACCGATCACGAAATTGAGCGATGAAGAGCTCGCCTTGTTGCGGCAACCTGTGGTCGCAATCTCAGAGCACAATCCGGCGGCGTTGAAGACGAGTTTTACCTTCGCTAAAAAATCCTCGATGAAGGCAGTTAAAATCACCGGCTTGGATGAAACGCAAAAACCGCCTGATGGCGGAAATGCGGCGGCCTCCAATGATTCCAGCGCCAACTCGCAGAGCGGCTTCAACCCGGATGTGCCCGAGAATCTGCGGAATCTGGCGCAATCGGCAAAAGATAACTTCGAGCATCGCAAATATCGAACGGCCGAAAAACAATATCAGGAGATCCTGAGCAAGAGTCCGAATAACGTCTATTCGCTTTCCAATCTTGGCGTCGTTTATTTTCGCACCGCCAGATTTAAAGCCGCCGAGGTGACGTTGAAAAAAGCCGTTGCCGTCGCTCCCCGGGACGAGTTTGCCCACACCACCCTCGGCATTGTTTATTATCGGCAGTCCAAGTTTGATGACGCGCTTGCCGAGCTGACCAAGGCGCTCGCGATCAATCCCAAGAGCGCCACCGCCCACAATTATCTCGGGATCACTGCCAGCCAGAAGGGCTGGCAGCAAGCGGCGGAACAAGAAATACTCGAAGCCATCGCCGACAATCCCGACTACGCCGATGCTCATTTCAATCTCGCCGTCATCTACGCCACGGCGCAACCGCCGGCAAAAGAGTTAGCCAAGCAGCATTACACCAAGGCCACGTCGCTCGGCACCCAGCCCGATCCGTCGCTCGAAAAATTATTGCACTGATCAATTGTCGATCTTGTAGCAGCGGTCTGTGACCGTCGGAAAATTTCCGCGTGCGTGAAACCGTTTCTGACCGCGAACTGGCGCTATCTCACCATGCTCAATTTCGTTGTCGATCCAGCGATCATTGCGCCACTTGTTCCGCCGGGCGCAGAGCTCGATTATGAAAATGGCGAAACATTCGTCAGCGTCGTCGGCTTCCTTTTTCTCGACACGCGTTTGCTCGGGCTCCCCATCCCGTTCCATCGCGATTTCGAAGAAGTGAATCTGCGCTTTTACGTGCGCAAGAAATCAGCCGACACCTGGCGGCGCGGCGTTGTCTTCGTCCGCGAATTGGTTCCACGCCGCGCCATCGCGCTCGTCGCGCGCGCATTCTATGGCGAACGCTACCTCGCGCTGCCCATGAAACACGAAATCGAACATGCCGATCTTAAGGTGAAGGTCGCATATTCCTGGCGACGCGGCCGCAAATGGGAATCACTCACAATGACCGCAACCGGAGAACCGGAAAATATTTCTGCCTGTTCACACGCAGAATTCATCACCCAACATTACTGGGGTTACACGTGCGTGAGGGGTGGTTGTAGCGAATACCGAGTAAATCATCCGCGCTGGAAGATTTGGAACGCCAATAACTTTGAGTTTCGCGGCGATACCGCGGCTCTTTACGGCCAACAATTTGTCGAGACGTTGTCGGCTCCGCCGCGCTCCGCCTTCATCGCTGAAGGTTCGCCCATCACCATCGAACGTAGAGAAATTGTTTGGTAGCGGCCCCGAAAACGTTCGGGGTCGCACTTCTTCTAAGATCGAAATTCCCTAACCAGCGCTTTCTTTCTCTTGTGCCGTGAGATCGCAAGATCCACAAGTCTCGACAAAAGTTCCTTGTAACTAATCCCTGAAGCTTCCCACAGTTTTGGATACATGCTGATCGAAGTGAATCCAGGGATCGTATTCAATTCGTTGAAAAAGAATTTTCCACTCATTCGGTCGAGCAACAGATCGACTCGAGCCATCCCTTCACATTCGATCGCTAGGAACGCTTTTTTCGCGATATCCTGTACGCATTTCATCTGCTCGGAGGCGAGCTTTGCTGGAATGATTAGCGTCGCGCCCTTCTCGTCCAGATACTTGGCCTCGTAAGAATAGAATTCGTGCGTTGGGTTGATCTCGCCCGGGACGCTGACCAGTGGATCAGCTGCTGCATCCGGATTTTCCAGAACCGACACTTCGATTTCCCGTGCGTTTACGGCGGCTTCAACCAGCACTTTCGTGTCGAAATTGAACGCATCTTCGAGCGCGGCGTTGAGCGCGCTCGGTTCCTTCACCTTATGCACGCCGACGCTTGAGCCAAGGTTAGCCGGCTTAACGAAGACGGGATAGCCAAGCTCTTTCTGAATCCTTTCGGCCGACAGCTCCTTTTCTTTTTTCCAGAGCTTGTGCTTCAACGAAACATACGACACGATGGGAAGCCCGGC
>Ga0066661_10000107_pt1 | contig 21382 bp, 22 predicted proteins | sample GraSoiAngelo_110_FD_66454 | JGI IMG/M metagenome (GOLD analysis project Ga0066661, IMG submission 66454) | Grasslands soil microbial communities from the Angelo Coastal Reserve, California, USA - 14_0903_12_30cm | ecosystem: Environmental > Terrestrial > Soil > Grasslands | place: USA... | reverse complement strand
GTACCAGGTGGACGGCGTCATCGCGGAGCCGGCCGGCGCGCTGGCCAGCGCCGCGGCGCGGCGGCTGGGCCGGGTGAGCGGCGACGCCGGGGTGATCTGCGTCGTCTCGGGCGGCAACAACGACGTCAGCCGGTACGCGGACATCCTGGAGCGGTCGCTGGTCCACGAGGGGCTGAAGCACTACTTCCTGGTCACGTTCCCGCAGCAGCCCGGGGCCCTGCGCCGGTTCCTGGACAGCGTCCTGGGCGCGGACGACGACATCACGCTGTTCGAGTACGTCAAGAAGAGCAACCGGGAGACGGGCCCCGCCCTGGTCGGCATCGAGCTGGCGCGGCCGGGCGACCTGGCCGGCCTGCTGGCGCGCATGGCGGCGAGCCCGCTGGACATCGAGCGGGTCCCGCCGGGCTCCCCGATGTTCAAGTTCCTGGTCTGACTCGGGGGGCGCCGCAGGTCAGGCGAGGCGTTCGCGCGCCAGCGCGGCGCCCTGGACGAGCGCGGCCAGCTTGGCCGCCGCGACGTCGCGGGCCATCGGCGCCATGCCGCAGTTGGTGCAGGCGACGATCCGGTCGGCGGGGACGTGCCGCATCGCCGCCGCGATGGTCGCGGCCACGTCCTGGGGCGTCTCGACGGCGTCGGTGGCCACGTCGATGACGCCGACCAGCACGTCCTTGCCCTGGAGCAGCTCCAGCAGGCTGAGCGGCACGCGCGACGACCGGCACTCGACCGAGACCTGGTCGATCCGGCTGGCGGCCAGCGCGGGGAAGATCGCCTCGTACTGACGCCACTCGCCGCCCAGGCTGGCCTTCCAGTCGATATTCGCCTGGATCCCGTAGCCGTAGCAGATGTGGACCGCCGTCCGGCAGGTGAGGCCCTCGATCGCGCGGTGCAGCGCGGCGATGCCCCACTCCTGGACCGCGTCCATGTACACGTTGAACGCGGGCTCATCGAACTGGACGACGTCGACGCCGTCGGCCTCCAGTCCGCGCGCCTCCTCGTTGAGCAGGTCCGCGAACGCCATCGCCAGCGCCACGCGGTCGCCGTAGTGGGCATCGGCGATCGTGTCCACGATGGTCATCGGTCCGGGCAGGGTGAACTTGAGCGTGCGGTTGGTGTGGGCGCGGGCCAGGCGGGCCTCGGCGGCGTGGACCCGGCCGCGCAGGCGCAGGGGTCCGACGACGGTCGGCACCATCGCCTTGTAGCGGTCGGCGCGAATGCCCATCTCGACCTTGCGCGAGAAGTCGATGCCCTCGACGAGCTCGAGGAACCCGTGGACGAAGTGCTGGCGCGACTGCTCGCCGTCGCTGACGACGTCGACGCCGGCGTCCTCCTGCTCCTTGATCGCGAGCAGGGTCGCGTCGAGCTTGGCGGCGTCCAGCTCGGACCCCGACAGGCGCCAGGGCGCCCAGAGCCGGTTGGGCTCCGCGAGCCAGGACGGCTTGGGCAGGCTGCCGGCGATGGTGGTCTCGAACACGGGGGCCATGATAGGTCGCCGGCCAACACCGCTTAACAAGTTGGATGGACCTCCCGCGCGATCCGCCGCATGCTCCCGGCATGCCGATCGAGCCTGTCGTCCCCCCGCAGCTCAAGAGCGGTGCGTTCACCGTGGACGAGGCACTCCAGGCCGGCCTGAGCCGCCGGCAGCTGCAGAGCCGGTGCTGGAAGCGCCTCGCGAGGGGACTCTACGTATGGGAGGGGCTGGCCGCCGACCAGGAACGCCAGTTGGAGGCGCTGCGGCAGCGCCTTCCGACCGGAGCGGCGTTCTCCCATCGAACAGCCGGCTGGCTGCACGGCCTCGGCCTGGGTGTGGGCCCGGCGCCGGAGATCACCGCGCCGGTGGGCTGCGGTGTCTCGCAGCGCGCTGGCGTGCACCTGCGGCGCAGCCCGCTGTCGCCCGCCGACGTCGTAGAGTGCCGCGGCCTGCCGGCGACGTCGCCACTGCGGACCGCGTTCGACCTTGCCCGCCACCTGCCGCTGACCGAGGCCGTCGTGGCGGTGGACGCGGCGCTGCGGAACCTGCTCGTGGACCTCGACCGCCTCGGCGACTACGTCGCCGCGCACGAGCGCGCCCAGGGCAGCGCGCAGGCGCAACGCGTGGTTGGCCTTGCCGAACCGCGAGCTGAGTCACCGATGGAGAGTCGGCTCCGCGTCTTGCTCGTGCTCGCCGGCCTGCCGCGACCTCGCGTACAGGTGGAGGTGGGTGATCGCCAGGGCCTCTTCCTCGGGCGCCTGGACCTCTACTACCCTGAACAGCGGGTCGGCCTCGAGTACGACGGCGAGACACATCGAGAACGTCTGGTGGCGGACAACCGCCGCCAGAACCGGCTGCTCGCGGCCGGCTACCGACTCCTCCGGTTCACGGCCGCGGACGTGTACAGGCGGCCGGACTCGGTGGTCGCCGAGGTCCGCGCCGCCCTCGGCGATGAGAGGTTGCATTGCCGGCGATGACACGTCTCGGCTCGGGTCGAGGCGTTGCATTGCCGGCAATGCAACGCCTCGACCTCAGTCCCAGCGGAACACGCGGCCGGCCGCTACCAGCAGCACCGCCGCCCAGGCCAGCAGCCAGCCCAGGTCCGCGGCCACCGCCGGCAGCCCGGCGCCCGCGCCCAGGCGCTGCATGCCGTCCGTCACGTACGAGACCGGCAGGTACCTCGTCACGCTCGCCACGCCGGCCGGGAGCGCCGAGGCGAGCAGGCCGATGAAGATCATGGGGAACGCCACGCTCTGCGCCACCGCCGTCGTCCTGAACGGCGACCAGTGGCCCGTTCGCGTTGTCGCTCATCTCAGCGACAGTGTGGCGGCCGGCGGGCCGCCACGGCGCTCAGTACGGCCGGAACGTCACCGGCAGGTTGGTGATGACGAACACGATGCCTGCCCGGATGCCGATGCGGGCCGAGCGGTCCACCCGGAGGTCCCTCAGCTGGTCCAGCATCATCGGCAGGGCGACGCCCGCCTCCAGCCGGCTCAGCGGCGAGCCGACGCAGAAGTGGATGCCGTGCCCGAACGCCAGGTGCCGGTTGGGCTGGCGGGTCACGTCGAACCGGTCCGGGTCGGGGAACTGCGTCGAGTCGCGGTTCGCGGACGCCAGCCAGGGCATGACCTGGTGGCCGGCCGGGATGCGAACGCCGCTCAGCTCCACGTCGGCCGTCGCCCGCCGCATCAGGAACCACACCGGGGGCAGGAAGCGCAGCACCTCCTCGGCGGCGGTCGGGACCAGCGCCGGGTCGGCCATCAGGCGGGCCTGGTCGGCGGGGTGGTCGGACAGCGTCAGGAAGAAGTTGGCGATCAGGTTCTTGGTCGTCTCCGTCCCGGCGAACAGCAGGAGGGTGCAGAAGCTGACCAGCTCGCGCTCGCTCAGGCGCTCGCCGTCGATCTCGGCCGTGCTCAGGGCGGTGACCAGGTCCTCGCGCGGCGACCGGCGACGCTCCTCCAGCAGGTCGCGGAAGTACGTGCGCATCGCCGTCATGCCGCCGTGGCTGTCGAACCGGGCCCACGCCTGCGCCACCGGCCAGTCCGACTCCGGCAGCCCCAGCATCTCGAAGATCACCTGGGCCGGCAGCGGGGCGGCGATGTCGCGCACGACGTCCATCTCGCCCCGCTCCCGGACCCGGTCGAGCAGCTGCTGCGTCATCTCGGCGATGCGGCCCGACAGGCGCGCCACCGCGCGGGGCGTGAACGCCAGGTTGACCAGGTTGCGCAGCTTGCGGTGGTCGGGCGGGTCCTTGGCCAGCATCGTGTCGGCGAGCGGGCCGTACTCGAACTCGGGGACGGCCGACGAGAAGTGGGCGTGGTCCGTCAGCACGCGGGCGACGTCGTCATACCGGAACACGTGCCACCAGGGCGCCCCGGTCCGCTCGTCCAGCACGGCCGGGTGGCTCTGGCGCATCTGGGCGAACCACTCGAAGATGCCCGGGATCTCCTCGGGCCGGCTGGGCAGCGGCGGCATCACCGGCATCGTCTGCTGCATCTGTCTCACCCTCCTGTGGCGCGCCCGCGGATGCCCTCGAAGAAGACGCGGGCAACGTGGGCGGCGAGGTCGGCCTGGGGCAGGTCCTCCAGCCCGGAGCCGGGCTCGGGCCGGCCCAGCGTCAGCGCGTGCATGAAGGCGCGCAGCATCAGGGTGGTGGGGACCGCGGGGTCGAACGATCCGTCCGCCTTGCCGTCGTCGAGGATCTGCCGGACCTGGCCCGTCGTCCGCTCCATCCGGCCCAGGGCCTCGTCCTTGCGGGCGGCCAGGCTCTTCCAGATCTCGACGTTGCGGGTCAGCAGCTGCATCATCGTGTACGCGCCGTCGCGGTCGTCGTAGACGTAGCGCAGGATCTGCTCCAGCCGGGCCCGGGCCGGGAGCGACGAGGAGGCCGCGGCGTCCACCGTCTGCGCGAAGCGCTCCACGTGCTGGTCGAGGAGGGCCAGGACCAGGTCCTCCTTGTGCGGGAAGTGCTGGTACAGCGTGCCCTTGGCGATGCCCACCCGCGCCGCGATCTCGTCCATCGAGGCGTCCCGGTAGCCCTTCTCGACCAGGAGCTCCTGGGCCACCTCGAGGATGTAGCGGGCGCGGACGTCCCGGAGCCGCTCCTTGACCGGACGCCTCGGGACGGATTCTGAACTCACCAGTTCAAATCCTACACCGAACGGTCGTCAGCGTTCGGTGAGCGCCGAGAACTGCCCGATGAGGTGGGCCGCGACCCACGTGGCGTACGGCACGGTGATCGCGGCGCCGACCGCCACGGCGGCCAGCCCGCTCAGCGCGAGCGCGGTCAGGCCGACCCCGAGCACGCCGACGACGCTGCTCAGGCCGGGGTTGAACCGCATGCGGCGTACGACGCCGGCCACGTCGAAGCCGCCCCGGAGGCCGCCGCGCAGGTACTGGCTCCAGATGGCGGGCTGGGCGAACAGCACGAGCAGGCCCCACACGCCGCTGACCGCGTCGAGCACCCCGGACAGGCCGTGCAGCACGTCGCCGGCGAGCCCGAGCAGGACCGCGCCCGGCAGGTACCAGGCCCCGAACAGCAGCGTGATCTTCGTCCCGTCCAGCAGCCGGTCGTTCAGCGGCCGCCACTGCGGCAGGCGTCGCTCGCCGTCGCGGGCCCCGCGGGCGATCGCGACGACGTAGCCCATGAACAGCAGGAACGGAACCACCAGCCACGCGAGCAGCACGCAGGCCACGCCGGTCAGCAGGCGGACCGGCCAGCGCGGTGACCGGAAGATGAACGTGAACGACGCCGCCACGTCCAGCTCTAGCGCGGGCGACGGGGTGGGCTGGGGCGGCAGCGCCCGGTAGAGGAGCACCGCCGTGACCACCGCGATCAGCTTGTCGGGGAGGTCGATCGCGGCCTCCGCGACGTACGCGGCGACCGGCACCGGCAGCCGGGCCGCGACGAGCGTCGCGAAGAGGGAGTCGCCCAGGGGCACGCCGCTGCGACCGCCGTCCAGGACCAGGTTCAGCGGCGTCGAGAGGATGGACGCGACCAGGAAGCACACGCACCAGAGCGCGATCCAGCCGCCGCCGGCGCGCCGGGCCAGCCCGGCGCCGAAGCCGACCGCGAACGCCACCGCGACGTAGCCGGCGGCGTTCGCGTCGATCGTGTTGGCGCTGACCAGGCCGGAGATGACACCGACGCTGCCGCCCACCCAGGGCCCGGCCAGCAGGGCCGCCAGCACGGTCCCGGCGGAGTCCAGGAACAGGGGCAGGCCGAGGCCGACCGCCAGCGCGTGGCCGGCGAAGTTCAGGCCGATGCAGGCGGGAACCAGCATGATGGCGGGGGAGTCCAGCCGGAACCGGAACACGCCGTTCCAGCCGCCGACCGACGCCAGCGTGTGCCGGGCCGGCGCGCGGAGGAGGATCGCCAGGGCGACCGGCACGACGACGATGAGCGCCACGATCAGGAGCTGGTGCTCGGCCTGGTGGATGAGCGCCAGGATGGGCCGCCCGAACGCCGCCCCGAGGCCGACGAACGCGGCCACGTACAGGGCCGTCGCGGGCACCAGCCCGGCCACGAACTGGCGCCGGCGCATCCGGCTCACGCCGGCGACCTGGGTGGTGTGGACGCGCAGGCCGGGGATCAGCCGGGCGGTGAAGACGGCGCGCCAGCCGCTCTGGCGCATCATCTCGGCCGCGCGCTGGACGGCGCCGGCGGCGCGCAGCGGCCGGGCCACGCGCATCAGCCGCTCCCAGCCGAGGAGCGCGAACAGCTCCCGGCCGAGCGTCGCGCCAGCGAGGATCGAGGCGACCGCGACCCCGACCGCCACGACCGGGTTCACGCGTCCCGCCGCGATGGCGATGCCGACGATGGCCAGGAGCAGGTCGCCGGGGGCGAACGGCAGCGGCACGCCGACCTCCTCGATGAAGAGGAAGGCGCAGATGATGGCGAGGAGGGTGAGGCCCTCGAGGCCCTGGATCCAGCCGATGGCGTTCATGAGGAGACGGCTGAAGGGTACGGGCGGGTCGTGTCCCACCTGTGCCGGCGTCGCCCGCGGTGCGGCCAATCTTGACAGATAGGTAACACTTGGATTAACTATTCTCCCCGTGGTGAATCAACTGGACGCCACCCTGGCCGCGCTGGCCGAGCCGACCCGGCGCCGCGTGATCGAGCTGCTGCGCGAGCGGCCGCGGCGCGCCAGCGAGCTGGCGGCGGGCGCCGGGACCAGCGGGCCCGCCATGAGCAGGCACCTGCGCGTGCTGCGGGCGAGCGGCCTGGTCGAGGAGCGGCGTGTGGATCACGACGCGCGCGTGCACCTCTACCACCTGCGCCGCGAGCGGTTCGTCACCCTCCAGGCCTGGCTGGACGAGGTGCAGGCGTTCTGGACCGGCCAGCTCGACGCGTACCGGGAGCACGTCGAGCGAACACGAGGAGGCAGCACCCCATGAGCACGCAGCCAGTCGTCAGCGTCTCCGTCGAGGTGCCCGTCGAGCCCGGCGTGGCGTTCACGATCTTCACCGACGAGATCGGCCGCTGGTGGCGGCCGGGGCCGATCAACTGGAACTACGCGGACCGCGCGATCGGCATGCGGATCGAGCCCGGCGTCGGCGGCCGCTGGATCGAGGTCCACGACGAGGCCACCGGCGAGGGCTTCCAGCACGGCCAGGTCCTGGTGTGGGAGCCGGGCCGGCGCCTGGTCCTCCGCTACGAGGACCGCGGCCACGACATCGACGGCACGGAGGTCGCCCTGGACTTCGAGGCGATCGAGGGCGGCACCCGGGTGACGCTCGAGCACCGGGGCTGGGAGCGGCTGGACGCCGACCTGGCCGCCCGCAAGATGCAGACCAAGCGCTGGGGCTGGGCCAACATCCTCGGCTGGTACCAGGAGTGGGTGAACTGGGGCTCCCCGCGCCGGGTGCGGGCGGGCGCGGGCGCTACGCCTTCGTGACGCTCACCGACTCGATCACCACGTGGCCGCGGGGCGGGCCGTCGCTCGCGCCCGTGGTCGTGCCCAGGCCCGCGACCTGCTGGAGCAGGTCCAGGCCCCCGCTCACCTTCGCGAACGGCGTGTACGCGGGCGGCAGCTGCGTGTCGCGGTAGACCAGGAAGAACTGGCTGCCGCCCGTGTGCGGCCGGCCGGTGTTGGCCATCGCGACGGTGCCGGCCGGGTACGTCGCGCCCGTCAGGTTCTCGTCCGGGATCGTGTAGCCGGGGCCACCGGTTCCCATGCCGGTCGGGTCGCCGCACTGGAGGACGTAGATGCCGGCCGTCGTCAGGCGGTGGCACGGGCTGTGGTCGAAGTATTTCTGGCCGGCCAGGAACACGAACGAGTTGACCGTGTGCGGCGCCTGCGCGGTCTCCATGGCCAGCGTGATCGCGCCGCAGTTGGTGTTCAGCACCGCCGTGTAGCTCGCGTGCGTGTCCACCGTCAGGGCCGGCTCCGCCCCGAAGTGGAGGCTGGCCGGGCTGCCGGCGGCCGGGCTCTGGCAGGGGCCCACGGGGCCCGCCGGCGCGGACGTGGCCGGCGCCGCGGTCGGGGGCGCCCCCTGGTCGCCGGTGCCGCTGTCCCCGCCGCAGGCTGCGGCGGCCAGCGCGACCCCGAGGAGCACCAGGATCGCGCCATGGGCACGGGACCTGCGGGGAGATCGGGACGGCGGGAGATCGACGACTGCGGCCACGCGTGCCCTCCTTGGTCAGCGGTTCGCCGCATGATACCGGCACCGCCGCGGCCCGGGCCCGCCGGCCGGCGGTACGATCGGGCCGTGCCGGAACGGACGATCTGGGTCATCTTCGGGCCGCCCGGGAGCGGCAAGGGCACGCAGGCCGAGCAGCTGACCTCGGCGCTGGGCGTGCCCCACGTCTCGACGGGCGACCTCCTCCGCACCGAGACCGAGTCGGGCACGCCGCTCGGCGCCGAGGTCGCGCCGGTCCTCGCGGCCGGCGAGCTGGTCCCCGACGACCTGATGGAGCGCGTGCTGGAGCGGCGCCTGGCGCGACCGGACGCGGGCCGGGGCGCGATCCTCGACGGCTACCCGCGGACCCTGGCCCAGGCCCGGTCGCTGGACACGCGCCTGGCGAGCGCCGGCTGCCGGGTGCCGGCCGTCATCGTCCTGGACGTGGACCAGGACACGCTGGTCGAGCGGCTCCTGCAGCGCGCCGGCGAGCAGCACCGGGCCGACGACAACCGCGCCGCCATCGCCGAGCGCATGGCGGAGTACCACGATCGGACGGCGCCCGTCCTCGACTACTACCGGGCCCGCGACGTGCCGGTCCTCGAGATCGACGGGACCGCCGGCATCGACGCGGTGCACGAGCGGATCCTGCGGGCGCTCGCGAGCCGCGCCCTGATCGCCGCGCGGTAGCCCGGCAGGCGGGCACCGACCGAGCGACGCCGTCGTCCTCGCGCGCCCGCCGACCACCACCGCATATCTTCTGTTACGGTCTATAAACGGTGATTTTTCGGTAGGCTAGGTGCATGGCGGAAGATGAGGCCAGGCTGCGGATCACGACGACCGCCGAGCTGCTCAAGGCCGTCGAGCTCGGCATCGTGGACAGGACGGAGGCGCGGTCGCTGCTCGGGTTCGGCGTCAAGCGCGGCCGGATGGCCCGGCTGCAGCCCCGCGAGGGCGGCCGCTTCACGAAGGGGGGCGACCAGGTGCTCCCGTTCAACCGGTTCTCGGCGAGCGCGAGGGACGCCATGCTCCGGGCGCAGGAGCTGTCCGGAGAGCGCGGCCACCCGGACACCGGCGACCTGCTCCTGGCGCTCGCCGGCCAGGCCGGGAGCGCGGCCGCCCTCGCCCTGCAGGCCGCCGGAGCCGGCCGGGAGCAGGTCGGCGCCGCGCTCGCCGGCCTGGCGCGCTCCGAGGCGCCGCTGGCGGGGCTCGGCCCCACCACGGAGCTGAAGCAGGCGGTCGAGGCGGCGTTCCACGACGTCGCGTACCCCGCCCAGGTGGGGACGCGGCCGCTCGTCCTCGCGCTCGCGGCCACCGACGGGGTCGCCAGCGCCGCGCTCGCCGGCCTCGGCGTCACCCCTGAGGCGCTCCGCGCCGAGCTCGACCGGCTGGGCGGCGATCCGGAGTCGTGAGTAGAATGCCGCCCATGCGCGTGGTGCAGGGCAAACGCCTCGTCGAGCTCGACGTCGGGTAACTGTGAGCCCTCGCCGGCCGCTTCCCGCGCACCGTCGTGGACGTGGGTGCGGGTGACGGCCGGTACGCGCTCGCGGCCGCCGGCCCCGACACGCTCGCCATCGCCGTGGACGCGCACGGCCCGGCGATGGCGCCGGCGTGGCGCAGGGTGCAGCGGCAGCGTCTGGACAACGTCCTGCTGGTCGTCGCCCGGGCCGAGGAGCTCCCATCCGAGCTGGACGGCATGGCCGACGCCGTCACGGTCCACTTTCCCTGGGGCTCGCTGCTGCGCGGCGTGCTGGAGGTCGAGGCCGAGGTCGCCCACGGCCTGGCCAGGATCGCGAAGCCGGGGGCGTGCGTGACGGCCGTGCTCTCGGTCACCGACCACGAGCGGTCGCTGGCGCTGCCCGTGCCGGACGAGCGGCTGGGGCCGGTGCTGGCCGAGCGCTACGCCGCCCACGGCCTGACGCTCGCCGAGTGGCGGCCGGCCACGCGGGACGAGATCGAGGCGACCCGCTCGTCGTGGGCCAGCCGCCTGGGCGCGGGCCGGCGGCGGCCGGCCTGGCGCCTGCGCCTGGTCCGCGACGGTACCCTGCCGGAGTGACCAGCGCCTTCCACGACTTCGAGCACGAGCAGTGGCAGGGCGCGGTGGACGCCTACCACGCCGGCTGGGGCGGCCTGACCACCCAGACCATCCCTGCGGTGCTGGACGCCCTCGGGGTGGCCGCCGGCACCCGGCTGCTGGACGTCGCCTCAGGGCCCGGCTACCTGGCCGCCGCCGCGGCCGCCTGCGGCGCCGGCGCGGTCGGGCTGGACTTCTCGGCGGCGATGGTCGCGAGGGCCCGAGCGCTGCACCCGGCCGTCGCGTTCCAGGAGGGCGACGCGGTACGGCTGCCGTTCCCCGGCGCCGAGTTCGACGCCGTGGCGATGAACTTCGGCATCCTCCACCTGGGCCGGCCCGAGGCGGCGATCGCCGAGGCCGCGCGCGTCCTCAGGCCGGGGGGCCGGTACGGGTTCACGGCGTGGGCGGATCCGGGCCGGGCCGCCGGCTTCGCGCTCGTCCTGGACGCGGTCCGGCGCTGCGGCCGCCCGGTCGAGCTGCCCAGCGGGCCGGACTTCTTCCGGTTCAGCGAGCCCGCCACGTGCGCCGCGGGCCTGGAGGCGGCGGGGTTCACCGGCGCCGCCGTCCAGCGGCTGGACCTGGCGTGGCGGCTCGACTCGCCCGACGACCTGTTCCGCGCGTTCCACCTCGGCACCGCCCGCACGGGCGCGCTGCTGCGGGGCCAGGACGCCGAGGCGCGGGCCCGGATCGCGGCGACGGTGCGGGAGGCGGCCGAGCGCTTCCGCCGGCCGGACGGCGGGGTGGAGGTGCCGATGCCGGCCCTGCTCGCCACGGGCACCCGCGCCGGCTGAACGGAGCCGTGCCGGATTGACTCTCGGAAGGCCCCGGCTATCATTCTGGGAAACGGTGCGGGCGCAGGGATCTGTCCTGATCACGGGCCTGCGGCTCACGAACGTCCGGGGGTTCCGGGAGCTGGACGTTCGGATGGCCACGGCGGGCGACCCGACCAGACCTCGTCTCGGCACGCTCGTCATCGGGAAGAACGGGACCAACAAGTCCACGCTGCTGCGGGCGATCGCGCTCTGCCTGGCCGACTCGACCGAGGCGTCCAGCCTGCTCTCGCAGCCGCTGGGCAGCATGGTGCGGGCCGGCACCGAGGTGGCGACGATCGAGATGGACGTGGTCGCGCCCGACGGCTCGGCCACGACGCTGCGCCGGGAGGTGGCCGCCAACGGCACCAAGGACTTCCTGGCGATGAACGAGGTGCCCCAGTCGCCGCCGGTGTTCGTCTGCGGGTACGGCGCCGGCCGGGCCACGTTCGGCTCCGACTCGAGCCGCGAGTACCGGGTGGACGACGCGTGCGCCTCCCTCTATGACTACAGCCGCGAGCTCATCCACCCCGAGCTGACGCTGCGGCGGCTGCGCGACTACCTGGGCACCAGGCGGTACGAGCACACGCTCAGCGGGATCAGGCGCGTGCTCGACATGAACCCGGAGGATCGCATCGACCTCCCGGTCGGCGGCGGGGTGCAGCTCGTCGGGCCGACGATCGGGGGCGCGGTGCCGCTCGACGGCTGGGCCGACGGGTACCGGCTGACGTTCCTGTGGCTGCTCGACTTCTACGGCCGCGCGATGCGGGCCAACCGGATCGACTCGTCGGGGCTGGTGCGGGGGATCGTCCTGGTCGACGAGGTGGACCAGCACCTGCACCCGTCGCTCCAGGCCGCGATCATGCCCCGGCTCGCCGAGCTGCTGCCCGCCGCCCAGATCGTGGCCACCACGCACAGCCCGCTGGTCGCGCTCGGCGCCGACCCCTCGGAGCTGCTGGTGCTGCAGCGCGGCGACGACGAGGTCGTGGTCGAGACCGACGTGCCCGACTACCGGGGCTACTCGGCCGAGGACATGCTCGCCGACGACCGGCTGTTCGACGCCGCGGTGTACGCGCCGGAGACAGAGCAGGAGCTGACGCGGTTCGAGGAGCTCGTCGGCAAGGGCCCGGCGCGGCGCAGCCGGCAGGAGGAGCACGAGCTGGTGGCGCTGGGCCGGCGGATGCGCGCCCAGCCGTTGCCGCCCGTGGTCAACGAGAAGGTGGTGGCGGCGATGGCCGAGATCGACCGGCAGAGCCGGGCCTCCAGGCGCCGCAGGCCCTAGACGGCGCTGCGGCCCGGCTGGGGGGAGGGGTTGATCCGCATCAGGCGCGACCGCCGCGACGGGCGCGGCGTCCCGATCCGGCCCGACGCCGGCTGGTACGCGCTGTCGGCGGCGTGGGGCGCCCGGGCGCTGGCCGAGCGGGGGCGGCACGAGGCCCAGCGGAACGTGTACCACCACGACCAGGTCCACGCGGCGCTGGAGCGCCTGTGCGACAGCAAGTGCGCGTACTGCGAGGCGCCGGCGCCGGCGTCCATGGCGTGGGACGTCGAGCACTACCGGCCCAAGGGCCGGGTGAGCGAGCGCGCGGACCACCCGGGGTACTACTGGCTGGCGTACGACTGGGACAACCTGCTGCTGGCCTGCGAGCTGTGCAACCGGCGCCGGAAGGACCGGCCGACGTGGGAGGAGGCGAGCCCGGGCCCGGCGGCCGGCAAGGCGGACCGGTTCCCGCTCGCCGACGAGAGGACGCGGGCGATGGACCCGTCCGGCGACCTGGACGCGGAGGTGCGCCTGCTGCTGGACCCGACCCGGGACGACCCCGAGGAGCACCTGACGTTCGACGTGAACGGCCACGCGCTGCCCCGCGAGGGCAGTCGGATGGGCGCCATGTCGATCGACGTGTACCACCTGAACCGGCGCCGCCTGCGGAGCTGGCGGCAGGCGCACATCCGCCTCGCGGTGGAGATGATCGACCGGCTGATGCGAGTGGGCGGCCACCCGCTGGAGGAGGCGGTGGAGCTGGTCACGGACACGCTGGGCGACTCGCCGTATCCGTGGGCGGGCACGATCCGCGCCATCGCCCGCGACCCGGCCGCCTTCGGGCTCCTATGATCGGCCGGTGCTGCGACCGTGGTACCCGATCGAGACCGAGCGCCTCGTCCTGCGGCCGCTGACCGCGGCGGACCTCGACGACGTCCACGCCTACTACCGCCGGCCCGACGTGGCCCGGTTCCTGTACTGGGACGCGCGCGATCGCGAGGAGTCGCGGCTCGCGCTCGAGGCGTACGCGGAGCGGACCGCCATCGACTCGGAGGGTGACGGCCTGATCCTCGCGGCCGTGCCCCGGGAGGTGGGTCGCGTGGTCGGCCAGGTCAACCTCGTGTGGTCCAGCGAGGAGCACCGGCAGGGCGAGATCGGGTTCGTCTTCAACCCTGACTACCAGGGTCGCGGCCTGGCCGGCGAGGCCGCCGCCGTGATGCTGCGGCTCGGCTTCGAGGACCTCGACCTGCACCGGGTCACCGGCCGCTGCGACGCCCGCAACCTGGCCTCGGCGCGGCTGATGGAGCGGCTCGGCATGCGCCGCGAGGCGCACCTGGTCGAGAACGAGCTCGTAAAGGGCGAGTGGACCGACGAGCTCGTCTTCGCGATGCTCGAGCAGGAGTGGTGGGCCGGCCGGCCGGACTGAGCGCCCGCCGGCCGGCCCTCCCGGCTACGCCGGCGCCGCCTGCAGCACCGCCGCCGTGTCGTAGACGAGCGTCTCGCTCCGGATCTTCCCGTCCCGCACGGTGAAGTGCTCCGCCAGCCGGACGGGCGTCCCCGATGGCAGGCGCACCTCGTACATGAGCATGACCTGCTCGCCGTCGGCGACCGCCGCCACCTGCCGCCAGCCGGGGGCGATCCGGGACACGAACCGGCCCAGGCCCTGCAGGAGCGGCTCCGAGGACTCGTACCGCGCCGAGGCGCCGTCGAACACCACGTCGGCGGCCAGGTAGCCGGCCGCGGCCTCCAGGTCCTTGCGGGCCCACGCGCCGGTGTAGGCGACCACCACGTCGAGCGCCGTCTGATCTGCCATCGATGCCTCCTCGAAACCTGATGGGGATTCATCCAACCGACGGGCGGCGCGGCCCGATATCGACAGGCGGGTCAGACGCCGTCGAACGCGGGCGGGTACACGACGCGGCCGCGCAGCTCCGTCCGGTACGCGGCGAGCGGGAGCACCGAGTACGCCACCGCCGGCATGCCGGCGGGCGGCTCGATCCCGAACCGGGCCGCCGGCTCGAACCCGAAGCGGCCGTAATAGGCCGGGTCGCCCAGCACCGTCACCAGCGGCTCGCCGAGCTCGCCCGCCCGCTCCAGGCCGAGGCGGACCAGCCGGGTGCCGATGCCGGTGCGCTGCCACTCCGGCCGCACGCACAGCGGCGCCAGCGCCAGCACCGGCGAGCTGGTCTCGCACATCAGCTCGACATGGCTGAACAGCACGTATCCCAGGACCTCCCCGTGCCGCTCGGCCACCAGCGCGAGGCCGGGTATGTACCGGTCGGACGCGCGGACGCGCTCGACCAGCTCCGCGTCCTCCGGCCGCATGGCCGCGATCACCGCGGCGCGGATCCCGGCGTGGTCGCTCTCCCGCTCGGGCCGGACGAGCGGCACGGGCCCGCTCAGTCGAGCACGGCCTCGGGCTCCGGTTCCGCCTCCGCCTCCCCGGTCGCCTCGCGCTGGCGCTCGAACAGGTAGGCCGGGATGGCCGATATCGGCGGCCGCTCCCAGTCCTCGATCTCGCGTACGTCCAGGAAGAACCGGTCGCTGTTGTAGTGGATCAGCTTCATCGACCGGTTGACCTCCTCCAGCAGGTGGATGCGGTGCCGGTCGCCCAGCCGCTTCACGGCCACCTGCATGATGGCGAACGCCATCTTGGACAGGTCCAGCAGCTCCTGGTTGCGGTGGATCCGCACGCCCAGGTCGGTCTGCGCGATGCAGTTGAGCCCGAAGTTCTCGACGATGTCGATCAGGTGCCCCATCTCGACGCCGTAGCCGGTGAAGAAGTGCAGCCGCTCCAGCAGCTCGCGCCGGCCCGCGTACTCGCCCGACAGCGGCTGCACCAGCCCTGACAGCATCGGGTAGAACAGGTTGATCAGGGGCCGCGCCGTCAGCTCCGTCACCCGGCCGCCGCCGGCGGACTGGAGCTCGCCGCCGAAGTTCAGCGGCCGCCGGTAGAACCCCTTCACGTAGCTGATCCGCGGGTCGGTCAGCAGCGGCCCCACCGTGCCGTACACGAACTGCGGGTGGATGTTCGAGATGTCCGTGTCGCACCAGACCACGATGTCGCCGCGCATCACGTGCAGGCTCTTCCACAGCGCCTCGCCCTTGCCCCGGAAGCTGCCGTGCTCGGGCAGGATCTCTGAGTGCTGGTAGACCGGCACGCCCAGCGACCGGACGATCTCGACGGTCCGGTCAGTGGACATGCTGTCGATCACCACGATCTCGTCCAGCAGCGGGACCCGGTCCACCAGCGCCCCGCGCATCGTGACGATGATGTCGCCGATCGTGGCCTCCTCGTTCAGCGTGGGCAGCCCCAGGCTGATCGTCAGGCCCTGCCGGCGCTTCAGCTCGACCAGCCGCTCGACGTCGCGGAACTCGCGCGAGTGGAAGGTGTTCTCCGCGAACCACTTGTCGACGACCGCCGACACCTCCTCCTCGCCCATGGAGATGGGGGGCGGGATGCCGTCGCCGATGATCGGCGACACCGCGCGCGAGCTCTTGGCCAGGATCACGGTGCCGGGCAGCGACTCGACCGTCTTGGCCAGGCGCGACCCGACCAGCACCGACGAGCGGGCGGCCTCGGCGAACGCGCCCAGCACCGTCACGCCGTGCCGGCGGCCGGCCTCCGTGATCGCCTGGCTCGGGTTCTGCGACACCACCTCGACCGGCTCCACGCGCTTCACCTCGAACTCCCGGAGCAGCTCGTGGAACTCGACCGACTCGCGGTCGCGGCGGCCGTCCGAGTGCCGGGGGTCGTGGACGTGGAGCGCGGTCAGGGGCACGTTGCGGCTCCCGATCAGCGCGGCCGCCGCCCGCAGCGCCAGCCGGGCGCTGGGGCCGCCGCGAACCGGGACCAGCACGCCGTCGTTCAGGCGCAGCCCGCTGCCGGCCGGGTCCGGGCGGACCAGCAGCAGGTCGGACGGGGGGTCGGCGACCAGGTCGTCGATGTGGCGGTCCGAGGGCCGGTGCGACCCGAGGCCGGGCCACTCCAGCACGATCACGTCGGCGGCGTTCTCGTAGGCGGCCTCGCGCACGCCCTGGGCGATCGTGCCGGCGACGCGTACCTGCACGCCGAAGCGGCCCTGCAGCCGCGTCTCCAGCTCGGTGATGCGCTGCAGGAGCGAGCGGTACCGGCGCGCGATCGTCACGCTCTGCGCGATCGGCCGGCCCTGCGGCAGCTCGACGACGCCCAGCAGCAGGCCGCTGCCGCTCTCCCCGCGCAGGAGCGCGGCCGCGACCTCGAGCAGCCCGGCCGCCGTGCGGGCGCGCGTGATCGGGATGAGCCCCCGCGGCCGCCTATCCGCCATTGCCGGCCTCGTCGATCACGCGCTCGATCTGGCTGGCCACCACTCGCCAGGTATACGTGTCGAGCGTGCGCCGGCGCAGCCGGACGGCTCGGCTGGCGAGCGCCCGCTCCGCCGCGGCCGCCACGGCGTCGCCGCCGCTGCCGGCGGGGAACATCCAGGCGCCGCCGCCTGCCACCTCGCGCAGCACCGGGATGTCGGCGCACACCAGCGGCGCGCGGCTCAGCCCGGCCTCCAGGACCGGCAGGCCGAACCCCTCGGACTCGCTCGGGAGCAGCACCAGGTCGGCCATGCGGTACAGCTCGGCGATCGTCCGATCGTCCACCGGGTGCTCGCCGTCGGGACCGGCGAACTCATAGAGGAAGTGCACGACTCCATCTAACCGGAGGGCCGACCGCTGCCGCATCAGGTCTTCCGCATAAGCCCGGTTGTCTGATGAGTGGGGCCCCAGGGGTCCGCTGACGACCAGCCGCAGCCCCGGATGGGCGGCCCGCAGGCACCCGGCGGCGGCCAGGGCCAGCTCCACGCGCTTGCGCCGGGTGATGCGGACGGGCACCAGGATCATCGGGTCGGCGTCGGCGAGGTCGGCCCGCCGGGCCAGCTCCCGGGCGACCGGTCCGAGGCCCTGGAACCCGGCCTCGTCCACGCCGTGGGGCACCACCGGCACCTGGGCCGGGGTCAGGCGCAGCACGTGGGTCATCTCCCGCTGCCGCACGCGCGAGATGGCGACGTACCGCACGCCGGGCTGCGCGTCGCGGAGCAGGGACCAGGGCCACCCCGGCCGCTGGTACTCGACGTAGCGCGGGTTCACCCAGGCCAGGTCGTGCGTCCACGCCACCAGCGAGTGGTCGGACTCGACGAGCGCCGCCGCCAGCGGGAGGTTGAACGGCATCGTCAGCACGTTGTGCGCGAGGACCAGGTCGCGGTCCGCCAGAAGCGGCCGCAGGCGCGCCGCGATCCGGTCGCGGAGGTCGTTGAACTCGGGCATCGCGTCGTCGCCCTGGGCGAGGCGCCGGGTGACCGCCTCGACGTCGGGATGGCGCGAGTCCAGCTCGGGCACCAGCTCGGCGTCGCCCCGCCCGGCCACCAGCAGCACGTCGTGGCCGGCCTCGCGCAGCAGGCGCGCGTGCACGGCCAGGACGGCCTCGACCCCGCCGGTGACCGGCGAAGCGGTGTAGTGGATCAGGGCGAGCTTGCGGCGGCGGGGACCCTGGCTCACTGACAGCCTGCAGGCAGCTCGACCTGCAGGCCGGCCGGCTTGCGGTCCACGCTGACCCGCACGCCCTCGCCGCACTCGACGGTGAAGTCGACCTCGCCGTCGCCCACGCGCATCCCCTCGACGCGGAGCCTGCTGTAGAGCTTGGTGTCCAGCGGGTCGATCCGGAGCCGATTCGCGAACATGTCGACCTCCACTCCGGCCATGACCTGCAGGAAGTGGAAGAGCGACCCGGCGCCCCACGCCTGCGGGCTGCAGCTGACCAGGTACTCGCCGGGGCCCGCGCCGAAGCGGTGGTCCCGGCTGAAGCCGCAGAACAGTTCGGGCACGCGGTGGTCCGAGAACCGCATGCCGGCCTCGAGGACCGCGCAGGCGATCTTCTCGGCCTCCGATCGGTAGCCGTAGCGCCGGAGCCCCGCCGCGACGATCGAGTTGTCGTGGGGCCAGATCGAGCCGTTGTGGTAGCTCATCGGGTTGAACGAGATCGCGCGGCTCGACAGCGTCCGCACGCCCCAGCCCGAGAACATGTCGGAAGCCATCAGCCGGTGGACGACGTGGGCCGCCCGCTCGCGGTCCACGATCCCCGACCACAGGCAGTGCCCGGCGTTGCTGCTGATCGACGCCACCTGCCGCTTGTCCCGGTCCAGCGCCTGGGCGTAGTAGCGCTCCTCCGGCATCCAGTACGCGCTCTCGAACCGGGCCCGCAGCCGCTCGGCCCCCGCCTCCAGCTTCTCGGCCTTGGCGAGCTGGCCCTGGCGGCGGAAGATGCGCGCCAGGCCCGATTTGGCGTGGTGCACGTAGCCCTGGACCTCGACCAGCGCGGCGGGCAGGGGCGCGGGCTCGCCGTGCTCCTCGATCAGCGAGTCCCAGGAGTCCTTCCAGCCCTGGTTGCGGACACCGATCTTGCCGTGCTGCTTGTACTCGACCAGGCCGTCGCCGTCCAGGTCGCCGTACTGGTCGATCCACTCCAGCGCGGCCATCACGTTGGGCGTGAGCTCGCTGAGCAGGTCGACGTCGGCCGTCCAGTTGAGCAGCTCGACCAGCAGCACCAGGAACAGCGGGGTCGCGTCCACCGTCCCGTAGTAGGGCGTGTGGGGGACCTGGCCGAGGTTGGCGAGCTCGCCGTAGCGCATCTCGTGGGGGATCTTCCCGGGCTCCTCCTCCCGGTACGGGTCGATCTTCTGGCCCTGGTGGCGGGCCAGGTAGCGCAGGCTGCCGATGGCCAGGTCCGGGTTGAGGGCCAGCGTCTGCAGCGAGGTGATCAGCGCGTCGCGGCCGAACGGCACGGCGTACCAGGGCACCCCGGCGGTGGGGAACAGGCCGGTCGGCCGGTCGTCGCAGAGGACGCGCAGGTCCTCCAGGTTGCGCCAGATCAGGCCGCCGTCGAGCGACTCGTTGTCGGTCCGCCAGCGGGTGCAGGACGCGTTCCAGGCCTGGTACTTGCGCTCCAGGGCCTCCAGCGCCGCGTCGAAGTGGAAGTCGGCCTCGGGCTGGCCGTCGCCCATCATCGGGAGCAGGTCCACCAGCAGCACGTAGCGCTCCTGGGGCGCCAGCCTGACGCTGACGCAGGCGGTGCTCTTGCGCAGGCGGGGGACGGGGTGGAAGACGACCTCGGTGCTGCGCCGGATGTCGTCGCGGCCCCGGTAGCCGAGCGTGAAGCCGGTCTCGGTCGGCACCGGCGGCTCGGGCGTGCCCATGGGCCGCTCGGGCCGGTAGCCGCGGACCTCGAAGATGTCCAGGAAGTCGGCGTCGAAGCGCAGCTCCAGGTCCACCTCGATGGCGTGCCGGTTGCAGTTCTGGAGGCCGATCCGCTCGTGGACGCCGTCGTGCACGAACCGGGTGCGGCGCAGGCTGAGGCTCTGCTTGGGGATGGCGGCGCCGCCGTGGCGCGGCTCGAGGACCGGGTTGGAGAGCTGGAACGTGGCGACGTACGCCCGGTCCACGCCGTGGTTGAGGAGGATCGGCCGGCGGCCGTTCAGCCGCAGCTCGAACGTGGACAGGAAGCGCGAGTCCGAGCGGTAGAGCCCGAGGCCGCCGTCGTTGCCGGCGGGCACGTCGCCCGCCAGGTCGGAAACGAACATGACGTCGTTGTGCTTGAGGATGACCCGGTCTGCCAGCACGGCGTGCATAAGTCTATGGCGAGTGGGGCGTCTGGCCCCGCACGATCCGATCGCTGCACAATTACGCGGGTGGCCCGCCCAATCGTCGCTCTGATCGGCCGCCCCAACACCGGCAAGTCCACGCTCTTCAACCGGCTGGTCGGCTGGCGCAAGGCGATCGTGGACCGTCAGCCTGGCCTGACGCGCGATCGCCTGTACGGCGTGGCGGAGTGGCGGGGCCGCGAGATGACCGTCGTGGACACGGCCGGCCTCGACCTCGACACGAAGGACGACGAGTCCCAGGCGGCCATCGAGGCGCAGACTCGCGTGGCCATCAGCGAGGCGCACGTCATCGTCTTCCTGCTGGACGCGCGCGAGGGCGTCACGGCCGTGGACCGCGACATCGCCCAGATGCTGCGGCGGTCCGGCCGCCAGGTGGTCGTGGCCGCCAACAAGGTGGACGACCCCCGGCAGGCGTACCTCCGGCACGAGGTGCTGGAGCTGGGCTTCCGCGACCCGGTCATGATGTCGGGGCACCACGGCATCGGCGTGGACGACCTGCTGGACGCGGTCCTGGCCCAGCTCCCGCCGCCCGAGGCGGAGGTGGAGCCCGGCGAGGAGGCGGCCGCGCGCCTGGCGATCATGGGCCGGCCCAACGTCGGCAAGTCGTCCCTGCTCAACCAGCTGCTGGGCGACGAGCGGTCGCTGGTCAGCGCCACCCCGGGCACGACGCGCGATCCCGTGGACACCGAGCTGGTCTTCGACGGCCTGCCGGTGGTGCTGGTGGACACGGCCGGCATCCGGCGCCGGGCGGCGGCCCGCGACCGGCTCGAGCACTTCAGCCTGCTCCGGGGCATCCGGGCGATGGAGCGGGCGGACGCCGTGCTGCTGGTCCTCGACGCGTCCACGGGCGTGCTGGCCCAGGACCAGCACGTGGCCAGCTACGCGCTGGAGGCGGGCAAGGGGCTGGTGCTGGTCGTCAACAAGATCGACCTGGTCGAGGGCCCGCAGCGGCGCGCGGCCGAGTGGGAGAAGCGGCTGCGGGCGGAGTTCCGGTTCGTCCGCCACGCGCCGGTCGTGACGATCTCGGCGCTGACCGGGCAGGGGGTGGCGAGGATCCTGCCGACCGCCCTGGAGGTGGTCGGGCAGCGGCGCACCCGCATCCCGACGAACGAGCTGAACCGGATGCTGCGCGAGGTGTTCCTGGAGCGGCCGCCGCCCAGCTACAAGGGCAAGCGGCTGACGCTGCGCTACGCGACCCAGGCGTCGTCGGAGACGCCCACGATCGTGCTGTTCGTCAACGACGTCGGGCTGCTCCACTTCGGGTACCGGCGGTACCTGGAGAACAAGCTGCGCGAGCGGTTCGGCTTCGCCGGCAACCCGCTCCGGATCGTGCTCCGCCCGTCCCACGAGGAGCGGCGCTCCTCGTGACGCCGCGGCGCGTCCGTGGCGGCGGGATCGGCACATTGGACTCGAAGCGCGCGGCCTGGACGCGCGTGGCGGAAGCGTTGAAGTGTCGATACTTGCACC
>Ga0066661_10000099_pt1 | contig 21828 bp, 20 predicted proteins | sample GraSoiAngelo_110_FD_66454 | JGI IMG/M metagenome (GOLD analysis project Ga0066661, IMG submission 66454) | Grasslands soil microbial communities from the Angelo Coastal Reserve, California, USA - 14_0903_12_30cm | ecosystem: Environmental > Terrestrial > Soil > Grasslands | place: USA... | reverse complement strand
GGAAAAGGCTTCTTCGCCCCACTCGTACCAGGCCACAGGCTGATGCGCGGCCGAGCGCAAGTAGGGACTTGCGGACTTCTTCAGGCGGCTTTCAGTTTGGTCGGTCACAAGATTCCTTTCGTTTAGCACAGGGCCGATGGCCGCGCGGGAAGGTCGGCAGCCCTTTCGAGTGCGTGGCGCAGGTGCTAGTGGACGGATGGCTCTGAGCCGGCGTCGCGTGGATCAAGCGGCTTGCGGCCGGCAAAACCTTCGTCCTGGCGGTGCCAGAAGCGGATGCGATCTTCGCCCAACCGCCAGCAGAGGTAGACTTCCTCGTTGTCGATCAGTGCAGGAAAATCGAGCAGGCCCACTTCTAGGTCTTTCACTACGCAACCCGTGGCCTGGATCCGCTCGAGCGCAGTCTTGATGGCGGTGGCCAAGTGGTCTCGCTCGAATCGCAACTGGGCGGTCTTCTCATAGGGGACCACAATCCCGCCCATCAACATAATGCGGTTGGCCACTTCCAGGAGGCTGTGGTCAAGCTCCGCCATTTTCCGCCGGGAGTCCATGGCCTCGAGCAGGATGGGTTCGAGCTCCTGGCGAGTGCGCTCGGCCTCGGTCAGAGTGAAGAGTCTCGGCTCGCGTTCTTCGTCACTCATGATGGTTATAAACGGGAGGGCACGGCATGCCGTGCCCATACAACTTTCTGATCGCAAACTCTATAGCCCGCGTCTTCAGACGCGGGGCTTGGAGCCGATGAAACCTCTTCAAGAACCCCCTGCCTCTAAAAAAGGCGGGCTATATGTCATCGCAAACTCAACATGCGCTCGAGCGCCACCTTGGCCCATTGCCGAGTTTGGTCGTCCACCGCAATCCGGTTGACCACGCGACCGGCGACCAGGTTTTCCAGGGCCCACAGCAAGTGCTGCGGCGTAATGCGAAACATCGTGGTGCACACGCACACGCTGGTGTCGAGCGACATCACGCGGCGGTCCGTCAGCTGCTTGGCCAGGCGATTGACCAGATGAATCTCAGTGCCCACGGCCCAAGTAGATCCCGGCTCGGCCGCGGTGATGGTGTGGATGATCTGCTCAGTCGAGCCAACATCGTCGGCCATTTGCACCACTTGCCAGCGGCACTCGGGATGAGCGATCACGCGAATGCCCGGATAGGCGCGCCGCACCCGCTCGACATGCGCGGGCAGAAAACGCTGGTGGACCGAACAATAGCCCTTCCATAGAATGACGCGCGCCGCGCGAATGGCGTCAGCGGTGTTGCCGCCCAAGTCCTTGTCGGGGTCCCAGACAATCATCCGATCGAGTGGAATGCCCATCTTGTAGGCTGTGTTGCGAGCCAAGTGCTCATCGGGGAGGAAGAGTACACGTTCGCCTCGCTCGAATGCCCACCGCATTACCGCAGCAGCGTTCGAGCTGGTGCAGACCGAGCCGCCGTGCTCGCCGGTGAAGGCTTTGATCGCGGCGGTCGAATTCATATAGGTGATGGGCACCACTTGGAGGTTGCCCACCGATTCCAATTCCGCCCAGCAGGTCTCCACCTGGCCGATTTCGGCCATGTCGGCCATCGAGCAGCCGGCGGCGAGGTCGGGCAGGATCACCTGCTGGTGTGGCTGGCGGAGTATGTCGGCGCTTTCGGCCATGAAGTGAACGCCACAGAAAACAATGAAGCGCGCGTCGGTGGCAGCAGCCTGTTGGGAAAGCTTCAGGGAGTCGCCGCGAAAGTCGGCAAACTTGACGACCTCATCGCGCTGGTAGTGGTGGCCGAGAATGACGGCGTCGCGGCCGAGCTGTGCCTTGGCACGGCCAATGCGCTCGTCGAGCGCATGGTCGGGGGTCAGGAGATAGCTGTCGAAATCGCAGCCCACGCCCGGCTCGATTTCCGGCGCGCGAACCGTGGCCGGCTGTGGCGCTCCCGCCAGCGTCGCTGTCTTCGCAGTTTCTATCAGGGCTCCCACAAACGCTCTTCCTTTCCCCTTTTGCAACCTTCTTCCCCCATTGTACGCCCCTCTGCAAGGGCCGGCAATGCGAGCAGATGGCACAATACTAGAAGCGAATTCCTCGCTGTTTGTTTCGGCCGCTTTTATGTTCAAGATAGTTATACTTACGCTTGTCGAGACGAATCCGGTGTCACTCCAGAAAACCGTCGGGACGATCTTTTCTGCATATTCGGGGCAAGCTGAACAGGCGCAGGTTTCTCAAATTCGCCCGTGGGTGAGGTATTGGGCTCGCTTCATCGATATGTGGATTGGAGCACTGCTGTTTACCGCGCTGATGATCATCACCGTTTTTCTGGGGCTTGTAGACCGTTCCTTCGTCAACGCCAAGGGATCAACCCTGCTCTTCGCCATTGGTTTCTCATTCGCGTGGAGTTTCCTTGAGGCGGACCTGCTTTGCACCTGGGGAACGACTCCTGGTAAATGGCTGCTGAAAACCACCGTGCGGGATTCGTCAGGCCAAAAGCTTAAGTTTGTCAATGCCTTGGACCGCAGTTTCTCCGTCTGGATTCGGGGGCTTGGGATCGGCATCACCTTCGTGGCCATCTTCACGCTGATTATCGCTTACAGGAAACTGACTCGGGATGGGAAAACCAGTTGGGACGAATACGGTAGATATGTCGTGTCCCACGAGAGAATTGGGCCGCTGCGTGTCGTCCTGGCCGTTCTCCTCATCCTCTGTTTTTGCAGCTTGTTTGCGTTCGGAGTGGCGGGCGAGTATTCCCGTTAGGAACACGAATCCTAACGAAGCTGCCCGGCACCTGGATTGCGCGACTTATGCTAGAGTTTCGGGCCGATGCGCATCTTCGTTCTCGGGGCTGGGGCCACCGGCTCGTTGCTCGCGCAACTGCTTGCGCGCCAGGGCCACATCGTCGCCTGTGGCGACCGAGACCCGGAACGTGCCCGCCTCTTCCTCGGAAAGAAAAGCCCCATACCTGTTGCCGAGGTGAACGCGCGCAACCTCTGGGGCATCGTCCGCGCGGCGCGCGGATGCCATTTGCTGGTCAACGCCGGGCCTGCGGTCTTTAACGAAATCGTGTTGCGGGCGGCGCTGCGACTGCGCGCGCACTACCTGGACATGAGCGCGCACCTGACCCGCCACATCTTCAAGGCTGAACAGCTTCGCTTCCACAAGCGCTTCCAAGAAAAGAACCGCACAGCCGTGATTACCGCCGGGGTTGCTCCAGGCCTGACGAATCTGCTCGCCAAGCGCGCTGCCGAAATGCTGGACACCGTTGAGGCAGTCCACATCCGGCTCTATGAAAGCACCGAAAGCGAGGACCCGATCTCGCAATGGTCTGCTGAAGGTTCCTTTGACGAGGCCGTCTCGCGCCCCCCGGTCTATCGCGAGGGCCGCTTTCGACTGGCAAAACGATTCGGCGAGCCAGAGCGCTTCCGCTTTCCTCCGCCCATCGGCGAAACCACTGTGGTCCTGGCGGCCCAGGACGAGGTAGCCACGCTGCCCTACTTCCTCCCCATGCGCGAGATAGATGTGAAGATCGGCGGAAACGAAATCGACCGCCTTCGGCGATGGTACCGCCAGGGCAAGTTGAGCCGCTCGCGCGGCCTGGTGAGAAAACTATTTCCGAAAACGCCGACGCCACGGCTGGTGGCCAAACTGATCCGCCGCGGAGTGCTGCAAAACGCGCGCTTCGCCGTGGCGGTGCTGGTGCGCGGGGTTAAGAACGACCAGCCGATGCTCATTCGCTGGGATGCCAGCTTCCCCACGCTCTACCAAATTCGCCGGCGCGGAATGCTGACTACGCCTATCGCCTATGCCACGGCGCATCTCGCCGCGCTGTTCATCAAACATTTCCCGCGCGACCTGGCCGGCGTGTACCCGCCCGAGGCTTTGCCCGCTGAAACGCGCCAGGCGATACTCGCCGATGTGCGCTCGCGCGACTTCCGCATTACGATGAAAATTACCCGCCTGAAGAAAATCGAAGACGAAGAGTTGTAGGGGCAAGGCGCTTGGGATTGAAAGTTGCGCGGTGAAGGAGATCAGCGCACGGTCCGCCATTCTTCTTGGCGGCTTCCCCTGCAACCGAAGAATTGGGCGACCACAGATAGACAGGTGCAGGGGCGTCCGCCGCGGCGGACGCCCCTTGAATCACCAGACCGAAAGCGGTGCAAGCCCCCGCACATGAAGGTCGGGTGCTAATCGGCGCTGGGTGGCTTGGCCTGGCCGGAGAAGTGAATCGTGATCAGGAAGCCGTTTGTGCCGCTGAAATCAAACTTCTGTCCGTGGCCCTCGTAGGAGTGGCGCTTGTTCTTCCACATCCGGAAGCCGGTATTGGACTGCGACGCCCAATATTTCAGGTTGTGCATCACGACTTCCTTGTTGGGGTTGTCTCCTTTGACGCGCTCCAGGATGACCTCACCTTTCCCGTTCTCAAGCCGGGCGTGGGCCATGTCCTCTTTGATTTCCCAAGCGAAGGGGACTTTGTCCACACCCAGGACGTTGAACTTCATCGGGTAGAGTTGGAACAGGATGTCGGTCATCGCCGCTTGTTGTTCGCTGGTGATCTTGGGGTCAAAGGTCACCACAAGCCAGTCGGCCTTGCCACTAGCCCACTCGCTGCCGAGGTCGGTGGTGACCCAGGCCTTCACGCCGTCAAGCTTAGTGGTCTTGTAGTGGCCCTGGTCCACTTTCAGCACGAGGTTGGCCTTGCAAAAGTGCGCGTTGCCATGCGCGGTGGCGTGGTCGTTGAAGTAGCAGGGACAGAACATATCGCAACTACAGGCCTCGATGTACGAGGCGGTGATCTCAAAATCTGGCTTCGCGGCCGGCGTCCCCGACTTTTCCTGAGCCGGCTTGCCGTACTGCGCCAGCGCAACCCCGGCCGCAAGACACAAAGCCATCATCAGCACAGAAACTCGTCGCATTCTAGTCTCCCTCCCGTGTTTGCTGCTTTGAGCTGAATATCCCCCTGGGCATGCGCGGATTCTAAGACACAAAGCATGATCCTGCAACACGATTGAGGCGGCTGCAAAGTTTGGGAAGGGGGATGTCCGCGCGTTACTTCTTGGGCTGAGCCGCACCTTCGGCCACACCGAGCACCTGAATCTGTACGGCGCGCTCACGCGGCCCGTCGAGCTCGGCCAGGATGATGGATTGCCAGTTGCCCAGCGCCAAAGCGCCGTCGCGCACCGGCACCGAGAGCGTATGGCCCAGCAGCATAGCGCGCAGGTGGGAATCGGCGTTCTTGCGGTCGCACTCGGAGAGCCTGGGGTCGTTATGCCGCCAGTAGTCGATGCGGCCGACCAGCCGTTCGAGGAAAGCCTTTATGTCGTCCAGCAGTGCCTGTTGGAACTCATTGATGAAGACGGCGGTGGTGGTGTGCAGAGACTGCACGATTACAAACCCGGCCTTCAGCCCGTGTTTCCGCACGACCTCGTTCAGGTCGCGAGTGATATTGATCAGTTCCAGCCGCTCGCGTGTCTTGTAGATGATCGTTTCCAGATAAAGTTGCAGTGCGGCGGTGGGCCGGAGTTCCGGGACCAGGCGCGGTGTTTTCGCGGGTGCGGTGCTCATTCTCATGTGCCCCTGTCTGTCAGGACGTGCCGTCCCGGAGCAGGCTGGAACCCGGCAGCGGCTAACAGGGTTCGAAGCATTATAGGGTGCAGCGGTTGTAAGCGTCCATTGCAATCTTCTAACAAAGCCCTCAACTGGCAGGGGCTGATCTAAGCTCTTAGAACGCTGCAATTACTGGGGCATGCCTGGGCAGGCGTTCCGAATAGTATGCCTCCTCGGGCTGAACTTCGCGCCATGGTCAATGGCTGGCTTCTGACGCTCAGCAGCACCGGCCGACGCCGGTGTAGCGCCGGCGCAGCACATCAAGGTAATACTGCTCGCGGGTTAGTGGCGGCCCAGCGCAAATGGTGGCTTCACCTCTGCGCGTTCGGCGCAGATAGTTTTCGTAGGCGGCGTCGCCGCTCACTTGGCGTAGCCACCACCACGCCTTCCCCATCACAGCTTGGGTCCCGCGGACGATGCTTCGCATCAATCCTCCCCGCTGCCATGCCGAGCTATCGCCGGTGCCTGCGCGGCCGAGGTAGGACGCGAGTGCCATGTCAGTCCCCCTCGGCCCAGCGCGTGGCCACATAAGGCGCTTCGTGGAGCACTACGGGAGCGCGCTTGCTGAGGATGCGGAACCATTCGTAGAGCGCCTCAAACACCAGGATCAGCGCCATCGCCGCCAGGAGACCCACCACCACTGCATTCAATCTCTGATTGAAGACGAGCCGCGCAGTTTCCGCGGCCTTGGCGGCAGGAAGGCCGCCCGCAGCCAGTTTCGCGGCGAGCTGATTGGCGTAGGCCAAGAAGCCAATGCTCGGATTGGGATGAAAGATCTTTTGAAAGCTGCCGGTCATCGTCACGCTCAGCACCCAGATCATCGGCCCGAGCGTCACCCAGATCCACCGCAGCCGGCCCATCTTGATCAGGATGGTGGTGGCCACGACCAGCGCGACGGCCGCCAGCAACTGATTGGCGATGCCGAACATCGGCCAGAGCGAATTGATGCCGCCCAACGGGTCGAGCACGCCCAGGTAGAGGAAGTAGCCCCAGGCGCCGACGATCAAAGCGCTGGTCAGCAGAGTGCTCGGATACCAACTGGTTCGCCCGAACGGCTTCCAAACGTGCGCGAGCAGCTCCTGCACCATGAAGCGACCGACGCGCGTCCCGGCGTCGAGCACGGTCAGGATGAACAAAGCCTCAAACATCAGCGCGAAGTGATACCAGATGCCCAGCAGGCGCGTGCCACCTAGCGTGTGGCTGAAGACCTGGGCCATGCCCACTGCCAGGGAAGGCGCTCCGCCAGTGCGGTTGAGCAGCGTGCGCTCGCCCACCTGCTGCGCCAGGTGGTGCATGGTTTGTGGCTCGAGCGGGAAACCCCAACTGCTGATCGTCACCGCAGCGGCTTCCGCAGTCTGGCCGACGATGCCCGCCGGGCTGTTCATGGCGAAATAGACCCCCGGGGAGAGCGCGCAAGCAGCTACCATGGCCATCACACCGACGAACGACTCCATTAGCATGGACCCGTAGCCAATCAGCCGCGCGTGGCCTTCCCGGGTGATTAGTTTCGGGGTGGTCCCCGAGGCGATCAGCGAATGAAAGCCGCTGACGGCACCGCAGGCAATGGTGATGAAGCAGAACGGGAAAATGGTGCCGGCAAAGACCGGCCCGGTGCCGTCGGCAAAGCGGGTCAGCGCAGACATCTGGATCGTCGGCCGCACCAGCAGGATCCCCGCCGCCAGGGCCCACACTGCGCCGACCTTGATGAACGCGCTCAGATAGTCGCGCGGCGCCAGTAGCAGCCACACCGGCAGCGCCGAGGCCGCGTAGCCGTAAAGGATGATTGCAATTGCCAGCGCCGGACCGGAAAGTGTGAAGACGCGCGCCCAGGAAGGCGACTCTGCCACCCATTGCCCGGCCACAACCACGAACAGGATCAGCGCGAAGCCGATGGCCGAGGCTTGGAGCACGCGTCCCGGGCGCCAGTAGCGCATGTATAGGCCCATCAGCATGGCAATGGGAATGGTCATGGCCAGAGTGAACGTCGCCCAGGGCGAGGTTTTCAGCGCGTTGACGATCACCAGCGCCACCACCGCCAGCAAGATGATCATGATCGCCAGCACCGCCAGCAGCGCGATCATCCCGCCGCGCTGGGAGACCTCTTCCCGCGCCATCTGCCCCAGCGATTTGCCGTCGCGCCGAATCGAGCAGAACAGGATCACGAAGTCCTGCACGCATCCGCCGAGCACCGCGCCGGCGATCAGCCAAATCGTACCTGGCAAGTAGCCGAATTGCGCGGCCAGCGTCGGGCCCAGCAGCGGTCCCGGCCCGGCAATGGCCGCGAAGTGATGGCCCATCACTACCCACTTGTTGGTGGGAACAAAGTCGCGGCCGTCGTCCAGCCGCTCGGCCGGAGTGGCGCGGGAGCTGTCGAGCGCCAGCACGCGCGAAGCCACAAATGCCGAGTAAAAGCGGTAGGCCACCAGGTAGGTGCCGCACGCCGCGACGATGAACCACGTCGCGTTCAGCGGCTCGCCGCGCTCAAATGCAATTGCGCCCAGCGCCCCGGCGCCCGCCCCTGACACACCAATCCAGAAGAGGATCTTCAGCAGTTTTTTCATCGCCCCTCGCCCGTGCCGTCGCAGTTGAAGGCATCCTACGTAATCCCCTGCAAACCGTCAACGCAGCAACCCAAGGGCGGCCACTTGTCATTCCCAGCGGAGCGAGGAATCCGTCTGAGAGGTTCCTCGCCCGCCATGGCGGCCTAGGGATGACATCAGCAGAATGATCGGGAATGTCGGCGACGCTGTCTACGTCAAGAGTACGCTGGCGGCAGCTTTCGTGCTCGCGGCAAGTGGGCGGGCAACTGGTGCCTCACCTCTAGAGAGGGGAGCTGCACCCACACTGCAAATCGTGCGGGGCCACTGCCACTGCGCAAATCCTGTAGCTGGTATGGCTTCCTTGCTGTGGTAAATCTTCATCATCCACTGGCCTTCCACTTGGGCGACGACGTGAAGCGGTAGAGCGGGTAAACTTCCTTGAAAATCTTGCTGACTTCCGCGGGAAAACTGGCGCGCGTCGCGGCGGCGGGCTTCATCTTGCGGCGCACGATCCAGCCTTTGAGCCGCTTCCAGTTGTCAGGCTTGATGGGCCAGCCATCGTGCTTGCTCCATTCGCCCTTCTGGACCGAATACCAATAGCTCTGGTATTTCTTCCCCAGGCGCCGGGCCTGCCGTGCGAGCCAGGCGGCGTTTTCCATCGCGCGGGGTAGCGCCACCTGCGCCAGGCGCGAGCCGCGGCCCTGGCTGTAGATGCGGAAGCCGGAAGTGATGGCGTCCGGCGAAACGCCCACGTAGAGCTGCCCGTCGTCGCCGTCCGGAGAGCGCTGGTCCGAAAACGTCAGGTACATCTGCGTGCGGTAGGGCGACTTGTCGGCAGCGAAGCGAACATCCCGATTGATGCGCGAGAAGTTGCGCCCGGTGCGGCCGCTGGTGTCAAAGTCTGGGTTGAGCTGCTGGGCCAGGGGCGCCAGCGCATCGAGCAATGCCCGAAGGGGTTCCACGACGTGCGCGCGATAGCGCTCGCGGTTGCTGTCCATCCATGCCTTGCGATTGTTGCGCCCGAGCTCACGAAAGAACCGAAAGGTCTCCGCGCTGAAAATAGCCGCCTTGCCACCCATCTTACACCTCGGATCTCAATCCCTGTTCTGAAGAGCTTTTCCCCTGTCAATCGGGCGAAGGACAGCGAATAGCATGATTCCTTCCCAGGGTCAATCGCATGCCGGAGCCGCGGAAAGAGCTGGGCAAGAAATGGCCCGGGCATTCAGCGGCGGGCTACTTCGTGCAAAATGGGCGGGAGGGATTTCTAGGCGCCGCGCTTGCGTTCGGCCCGCACGCGTTCGAGATAGCGGCCCGTCTCCACTTCCATGCGCACGACTTCATCCCGGGCAATGAAGAGCGGCACGCGAATTTGCAAGCCGTTGTCGAGGGTGGCTTCCTTCCAGGTGTTGTCCTGCTGCGAGTGCACCGGCGGCGCGGTGTCCGCCACTCGGGCTTCGACGACGGCCGGGAAAACAATGCTGATGGGCTGGCCGTCGAAAGACTCCACCGGAAGTTTCATCTCCGGCTTCAGAAATCTTTCCGCAGGCCCTAGGATCGCGCGCGGGATCTCCACCTGGTCGAAAGTTTCCGGATTCATGAACGTGGAATTGTCCGCGTCGCTGTACAGAAACTCCATCGTCTGCCGCTCCAATTCCAACTCTTCCAGACGTTCGTCGGCACGGAAATGCGGCTCCCAGATCCGGCCCGTCTCTGCGTTACGCAGCTTGGTTCTCACCACGCCGCCCGCCTGCCCGGCTCCGGTCTTGAACTCCGCCTCTAGGACCTTGTAAATCTGCCCTTCGATGCGGACAGCCATCCCTGCTCTTAGCTCAGATGCGACGGCCATGAGAGGTGCTCGGGGAAAAAGTCTCAGGGCAGATTCTAGCGCAATCCGCCACAGGCAGACTAGAGAGGACCGGAGCCTGATCCCGGAAGGGCTCTCAGAGCCTTACTACTGGTCGTGACGGGCGGTGAATCGCACGATTTTCCACATCGTTGTAGAGTGAAAATACTGAAAGTCATCTTCATCTCATGCCGCGCCGCAAGAGGCCATGGATGGATGAGTGGCCTGAACGCCGGACGGCACTAGGCGCTGAGGAAGCGCCGGATCTGGCGCAGCACGCGCAGGAACATAGCTGGCGTGAGGCGGCCGGTCTGAGTGTTTTGCTGGCTAGGGTGATAGGAGGCAAACAGGCGGGGCAGCCGCGTTTGGAGCTGCTCCGCGCCCGTGGCTTCGGCGTCTCCCGGATGGGCTTTCGAAGATTGTCTGGAGAGAGCGCCCGACAATTGATAGCTCGAGCCGTGCGAAAATTCATATCCGGAGCGAGTGGCAATCGCCCCGCGCTTCAGCAGGAGTTTCAGGTAGGCATCAAAGGCGATGCGTCCCAGCGCCAGGACCGCGCGAGGGCGTATCAGATCGAGTTCCGCTTCCAGATACGGCAGGCAGTTGCGAGTCTCTCCAGGCAGCGGCTTGTTGTGGGGCGGGGCGCAACGCAGCGTCGCGCTGATGTAAGCGTTGTGGAGGGCCAAACCGTCGCCGCGGTGCGTCGAGGTCGGCTGATTCGCCAGGCCGACGCGGTGCAGCAGGCGGCAGAGGAAATCGCCGGAGCGGTCGCCGGTGAACATGCGTCCGGTGCGGTTGGCGCCGTGCGCGGCAGGCGCCAGGCCGATGATGAGTAGCTCTGCCTGTGGATCGCCGAAACCTGGCACCGGACGGCCCCAATAAGTCCAGTCACGATAGGCGCGGCGCTTGGTGCGCGCGATGCGTTCGCGGTAGCGCGCCAGCCGCAGGCACTTCCGGCAAGAAATGATCTCCTCGTTGAGCACGGCGAGCTGCTGGAGCGTGGTCATGGCCGGGGAATACGCTTGAGCAAAGAGCCCAGTGCGACTGCCTGATTATGTTTTTCGTCTCGCGCTCCGTAGAGCAGCGTAACCACGCCGCTCCCCTTTTCCAACCTTTTGATCTGCCGGAGCAGTTCCTTCTTGGCTTTCAGTTCTTCGCGGTATTTCTTCTGGAAGGCAGCCCATTTGTTGGGATCGTGCGCGAACCATTTGCGCAGAGCATCGGAGGGCGCAATGTCCCGCAGCCACAGATCGATTCGGGCTTTGTCCTTGGCGAGCCCCCTGGGCCACAGCCGGTCCACCAAAACGCGGACGCCGTCATCCTTTTTCGGTGGATCGTAGATTCTCTTGACCCTGACCACGGTCGTTCCCGGCACTTGTCGGGCTATGCTTCCCGAAAGGCTTGCCGCTCTCGGGCGCACAATGAGTATACACGCCTGCCGGGATCAAAGTGGATGCAGGTCGACTCGGGCGCCTGCCGGGGTCACGGTATATGGTGGAACATCGCAGGGTTCGTGGGCAGTGGCTTGAACCGTACTGCACGGTTTCTGGATCCCACCGAAGAGGAATGGGGAGGGTATTTTGCAATGGGGGAACTGTTTTCTGTGGCCAGCCGGTTGAATAGATCTACGATACGCCATTGAATCCGGGGTATTAGTAGATCTTGGCGGAAGCGTCCGGCGGCCAATTCAGCATTCACGTCCGCGTTGGTCGCGGCCAGAATTCGCACGTCCACGCGCCGGGTCTTGGATGAACCTACGCGCTCCATCTCGCCGGTCTGGAGCACGCGTAGCAGCTTGGCTTGCAGGTTGAGCGAGACGTTTGCGATCTCGTCGAGAAAAAGGATGAATTGAATGGCCTCATTCTTGAAGCGTCCGTGAGTCTGGGGCTTCGATTTCGGTGAAATCCATACTACTGCGGCACGGCTCAGCAGGGGTAGCGGAACACCGCGCTAGCTCTTGGCGGCCAAACCATTTCTGCGCAACTCGCGAATGTCATCTGCAGCGTAGCCCTGAGCCGTAAAGTGCAGGCCCCGAACTGGTCGGGATAAACTCCCCGAACCACCCCGCCTCGACCGGGATGTTTCGCCGCGCTCTCTGTGACAACCCAGCTTCAGGCTTGTGTCAGATTCCAGAGCAGCCGCTAATCGATTTCGACGCTTCCGGAAGAGGTGCTCACATCTACCAAGTGGCCGCCGCCGCGGACTTTGCCGCGCACTTCGCGCCGGTTGAGTGTGCCCTCCACAGTGATAGTGTGATTGGTGTGGATGCGTCCTGAGCTTGTGCGCGCGTACAGATCGAAGGCCGCCTGCTGCGGCAGGCGCACGGTCACGCTCCCGGAGCCGGTATGCAGGCGCCACTCGCCGGTGGGTTCCCCCTGCGCGGTGATTCGGCCGCTTCCGGTGCGAACCCGCAAGCTGCCGCGCAGGCCACGCACTTCGACGCTACCTGACCCGGTCTCGATCTCGTCGTTACCGGGGGCGGTCTGCTCGAGCTCCACGTCGCCGCTGCCGGTATGGCCGTTCACTCCGCCCGCGATGCGGGTGCCGCGGATGTGACCGCTGCCGGTGGAGGCGTGCACGTTGCCCTGGATGGTGTCCAGCTCGATGCCACCCGAACCGGTCGATGCATGCGCCTCCGCGCCGATGTTGGAGATTTTCAGGCTGCCGGAGCCTGCAGAGGCTTCGAGCGGGCCGCGGATGCCGTCAATCGTCTGGCTCCCCGAACCGGTCTCTGAGCGCAAGCGCGTTTCCGCCGGCACGACGAGTTCGTAGCTGATCGAGACGTTACGGCGCAGATCCTCATCCTCGATCCGGCCGATCCGAACCACGTTGCCGTTCTGCTCGATGGGCGGGTTGGCCTCCAGGCGGCGCACCTTTGCCTCCGCTTCCGCTCGGTCGATGTGCCAGCCGGTGCCCGCGCGGATGGTGCCGAGGACGCGCATAGTGCCCGGTTCGCCCGCGCGCACGTTAATGCGGCCCGAGCCGGTGGTCACATCAAGATTGACAGGTCCGCTGACCTTGAGCGTGCGCTCGAACGAGCCTTCAGCCGTGATGTCTGCCGCGAAACTCGGCGCCACGGCGAGCATTACTAAGAGCGGTGCGTTCGCTATCCAGCTAAATGCCCGAAGCTTCATGGAGTTCTCCTTATGTGACAATCAGTTTTGTGCATTCCGTCATTAGCGGTCAACCTTCACATTGTGGGCACGGCGTGCCGTGGCCCCTGCGGGTGCCGAGCTTCTCGTCACTTCCACAACACCATCAGCAGCGGCGACCCCCAATTGATAGGCGACAACTATTTTGCTGATGGACATTGCGGTGCGCTATGAAGCCTCTCCCGGTTAGAGATACGCAACTGCGGGACCTTGTGTTCCTGCTTCTAAGTGCTTTGTCTTGTATGGCTAATCGAGCTATGTGAGGTCCCTGGGCCCATCTCTTGCCCGGTTCCGGGATCGGTTTGTCGCCAAAGCGGACACCCCAATACGCTGGGGAGTTTGCACCGCATCGCGCCGTTTTGACATCTATTTTGGTGTGCACGTGGGCACCTGATGCGTTTAGACGCTGGATGTGGCAAACTTTCGCGCCCTTTTGTGGGCTGGTTAACCCTGCCCCTCCGGCGTCGCGCGGGGGAGGGTTTTCCTCCAGGATAGAGCGTTGGCTGCACCATGGTTTGGTTCTTTGATGGGTGTCGGTCGGCAGAAAGGTCAGACAGTGACAGAGCGGGAAAAGATCCTGATCCTCCCTGGCAAGAGTGGCTCCGAGCAACTCTTGCTCGAGACACTTCGCTCGGCGGGCTACGAGGCGGACGCAGCCGCCTCGGCTCCGGAAGTAATGGAAGCCGTACAGAACATTGGGGTCGATTTGCTGCTACTCGACGCCAATGTGACAGACCTGGACTGCTGCCAGGTGCTGAGCGATGTAAAGGGCTCCGCAGCCACGGCGGCTATTCGCGTGATCCTGCTTTCCGACGGCGGCGCGGGCGAACGCAGCCGCGGGCTCGATCTCGGCGCCGACGATGTGCTCTCGCGCCCGTGGGAGCCGGCCGAGCTGCTGGCGCGCGTGCGAGCGCAATTGCGCAGCAAGCGCGCATTCGACGAGCTGAACGAAAAAACGCGCATCGCCGAGGAAGGTCAGGAGATCGCCCACACGGCCTTCCAGGCGGTCGCAGTCACCGAGAAGATGACGCGTGACGCCGTCACGCTCGACCGCAGGCTGAAGATCGGCGTGACGTCCGTGCTCGCGCTGGCAGTAGTGATGGCCGCGCTGTACGTCCTGTTTTGGCGAAGCGCGAGCAAGGAGACGCGCCGGGCGTACGCGGCCATCGCTCAGCTCGAGCGCAGCGTGACGAAGCAGCAAGACCTGGTCGCGCAGGCCCGCAAGATGCGCGATGACGTTGTGCGCTCCGCCGGCTCGCCTGAGGAGAAGCAGCGGCTGGAAAAGCAGTCACAGGAGCTGCGGGCGAAGCTCGCCGGCAGCGATTCCGGCGACGTCGCCGCGCTGCGCGAGCAGCTCGCCGCGACCAACACTCGGCTGCGTCACATCGAACAGGAAGGGCGTATCGCTGAGGGCATCATTCGCACCTATACAAAGAGCGTTTGTATCCTCTACGTCGCCGTGGCCTTCCGCGACAAACAGTCCGGACAGCGCCTGCGCTATGCCGGCACCAACCCCCAGGGCGAACCCCTACAGGACAGCGAAGGCAATCCGATCTATGCCCTCACCGGGCGCGGCCCGGAAGTCCGCGCGGACTTCTTCGGCACGGGTTTCCTTGCCGCAGACGGCGGCCGCATCCTGACCAATCGCCACGTCGTCGAACCCTGGTGGAAGAATGAGGAGCTCGGCTCTGTCAGCCAGGAGGGAGTCGAGCCGGTGATTGCGGAGATCAGCGCCTATTTTCCAGATGTGCCCCGCGCCTTCCGCGTGGAGATCCAGAAGATTTCGCAGGACGCTGACCTCGCGGTAGTGCAGGGTGACTTGGGAGACCTGAAACGCCCATCGCTTCCGTTCGATGCCAGCAAGCAGGCGGCGGTTAGCGGCCAGTCACTCGTCTCGATAGGTTATGCCACCGGGCCTGCGGCAATGCTGGCGCGGGCAGGCGAAGAAACGGTGGAAGCTATCGCTGCGGCCACCAATGGCAGCGCCAAGCAGGTGATGGCGGAACTCGCGCAGCGAAACCTCATCCGCCCGCTCACCACCCAGGGCCATATCGGCGATGTCCTCCCCGATAAGATCGTTTACGACGCCCAGACCACTTCCGGCGGCTCGGGCGGGCCGCTGTTCAATCCAGAGGGCAAGGTCATCGGCGTGACCTATGCTGTGGTTAGGGGCTTCGGCGGCTCCAACTTCGGCATCCCCATCCGCTTCGCCCAGCCGCTCCTTCGCCCGTAACTAGGCTTGTAGCGCCGGGCTTCAGCCCGGCACTGTTTGCCTTCACCTCAATTCGACCCGGGTAAATGCTTCAAGTGTCTCTCCCTCTGATGGGGATTGCAGGACGTTACGTGCCGCAAAATCTTGAGCTTGGGGATACTTCGTGTCTCGAATGCGCTCAGCGGCTTTCGCGAGATCGTAGGGCGTATGCCGAAGCTGAACGTCGGGTCCAAGTAGGAGCCAATAGGCGCCTGGTTCCCCAAACGGCATTCCCACACTGCCAGCATTCACAACTCGAACCCTTCCGATCGTTCGGTCAAACTGCATGTGGGTATGGCCGCAGACGACCACTGGTGCGTTGAGTCCTTCAAAGACCGGTAAGAGGCGGTCTTCAGGCGTAAGACGGGTAAATACCTCCGTGTCGCTTCGCGGTGTAGCATGGCAAAACAGCACCTCGCCTAACCCGCGAATCTCGACGCGGAGTGTTTTAGGCCAGTTGGCTAACAACCGCTCGTATTCAGGATGAAGCTGCTGCGCCACCCAGCGCACAACCTCTCGAAACTGTTCCGGGACGGTGCCTGTTTCCGTGCCTGCCATCTGTGCAAGCACCTCACGGTCGCAATTGCCTTGGATAAACTGTACTGGAATATCTAGGTCCAGCAGACACGTGAGTGTTTCACGCGGCATCGGGCCCAGAATCACATCGCCCCCCACCACCACATGGTCTACTTCTGCTTGACGAATATCTTGGAGTACAGCCTCAAGTGCGGGGAGGTTGCCATGAATATCATAGATTGCAGCGACCCGCATAACAGACCTTCCTCTCTATCGAGGGAAATGATTAGCCGCCGAACTCTTGTTTAGGCTGACCCGGATAAAACTCGCTTCGGTCTACATAAGAGGCTATGTGCGAAGAAGCTGAAGAAATTGGTCCGCGGGTCCCGCGTCAGCTATAGGTATTTTGACCCAGACAAGCCCTCCAGAGTCATCGAGTCCATAGAGCCCCATTGGGTTAACGGAATGCGATATCACTGTCAGCTCAGCTCGCTCTTTCGGCGTCAACCGAGTGAAATTCGGGTCGTATCCTAAGGAAAAGAAAGCTGCATCCGCTTCCGGGTCCTAGGTCACCGTTCCTGGCTCTGGCATCTTAGGAAATGCGGGATGGACGGGGCTAAACGGCGATACCGCTTTCGCTATCGAAAACGGTACGAATCCTCCGACCATTTCGAATCCGCGCACCCAGTTACCCGAGCGATTAATGTCTAGGATTATCTCGCCCTGCTTCTGCTGTACAGCCTCAACACCGTCTCGAAGATGTACGCAAACCAAGTCCGGATTTTCCAGGACCAACCTTTGCGAGAGTGCAGTTCGACTCACGGTGACGCTCCCAACGAACCGAGAGCCAGTGATCTACGACGCAAGCGGACGACCGATCTCCCAGTGATGGCCGAATGGATCGACCACGCGGCCCAAGCGCCACCCATAAGCTTCCTCAACCGCGACGACCTCTCGGGCACCTGCCGCAAGTGCCTTCGCGAACATGGCATCAGGATCCGGCACGGTCAAGATCATTCGAGCAGAAGCACCGCCCAGAGACTCTGGACTGAAGTTGCCATGCTCAGGGGACTCGTCACTCAGCCAGAACTCCGCACCAGCAACGGACAGCCGAGACACCACCGAACCGCCGGGATCCTCCACACGGTAGACCTCGATGGCCCCGAATGCCGACTTGTAGAACTCAACTGCTCGCGCGCCATTTCGGACCGACAGCATGGGCGCGACCGAATACACAACGGAAGTCCGCGTGCCTGCCTCTGTGCTCATCTATCCCTCCCCGATCATCTACGGCCAGCTTGGCGGCTGGAAGCTCGAAGAATCATCAATCCGTATAACGAGTAGTCGGCCGAACTACATACCCCAATACGCTCGGCAACGCCTGCAGTCTAGCTCGGAAGGTGTACACCCGCAAGGCCGTGGATAAGGGCTTCGGCGGCTCGAACTTCGGCATCCCCATCCGCTTCGCCGAGCCGCTGCTGAACCAGAAGTTTGTCGCGATCGGGATGACCTAGGGACACCGGCTGGATTCCCGCGGGAGGGTCTCTACGGGGCCTCAAAACTAGCTGGCTCACTCACTGGGAAACAGTTCGACAAACAATCTTTCCAATAGCTGGTTAAAGTTATCCAGCCCGTGCTCACGCATATAGCGGTATTCGGCGGGACGAAGAGGATTCGTACTTTCCCGGAGTTCCGCCCGGACTAGCACCCGAAAACCAGTTTTCTGGTTTGGATCTGCATTTTTCAGATGTTTCTTGATCTCATCGGAAGCGACGATCCCCTTGCGCAGCCGGTCGCGCGCACCGCGCAGATTGTCGAACGTCCTGTCCAGATCATAAATAACACGCAGCGCCTCGATGGCGCGGCAACCGTCAGAGATCTTTCCGTCAGGACCAGTTGCGTAAAAGTTTGGCATCGTCCAGATCGACTCATTCATTCCCCGTGTCCACATTGCCTGACCGCTCGCGTAATCCGCGTCGCGCATACTGTGAATTTCAGCCGCGTTTACAACCGCCTCCTCAGGAGCACCGATTTCTCGAACGTATTCGTTCCATACATCGGCAATACGCTGTTCCGGAATCAGCCGCAACGGGTCGGAAATGGCTTCGTATTCGGCATGGGCAACCCGCTGGCGAATGCTCGGACCGGCCCATGCAGCAGGGAGAGAGTCGGCGAAAATGTCAGCGATCCCGTCCACAAACGCGAGCGCGTCAGCTTCAGAGTGAATGCGCCCGGCAAGCTCGTTCAATTGAACAACAGCCTGCCGGTGACGTTCGTGTTCCAACTGGGCGCGCTGCATCGTTGCCTGCTCGTCCGGTGTGGGAGTGCTTTGCTGCGGATCAGTGAAAGCCAGGGCGAGTATTAACCAAAGCACGATCATATTCTGATCTCGGTGTTAAAGGTGTAAGGACCAAGCCTGCAAACCGCAACTAGAATAGCCGATCGAACAGCTTCCATCACTAACAAAAAGTAATTCGACCGAAGTGCTGACGCTCGCAACTTTACCAGTTCTTTCGCGACTTTCATTGCGAGTTTTGCGCATTTTCTTTGTCGCAGCTCAATTTCCCGTTGACGGCGATTACCGTCGCGGTAACATGAGTTGCAAAGCCAGCCAAGAGCTTTGCAGAGGACCGACTCTTACACCATGACGCTCTGTGTCTTGTCTACGCTCGCAAGCCCTTTAGAATGCGCAGTTCCGAAAAACGGGTCTGCAAGTCCCCTGGAATCCGCACTTACAAAATCATTGGACTTAAAGCCTCCTGAAATCAACAGTTACAGAAAAGAGGGGGTGGCCCCGTGCTCCTCAGCTAAATTGACATCGCCTGGAGCGCAGACTAGGATACTTTTCCCTGTTGCCAGTGGAGATAGCTGTAGGCGCCGGGCGATGAGCGCAGAGACCAAATCCGGAACCGTGCTCGACCGCATGGTTGAGGCGCGCCGCTCCGCCATCGACCACCGCAAGCGCATCCTGCCGGAGGCAGTCCTGCGCATCGCGGTCAAAAAGGCGGAACGCGTGCGCGATTTTGCCGGTGCGCTCGGCCGCGACGCCGTCAACGTCATCGCCGAGCTGAAGAAGGCTTCTCCCTCGCGCGGCGTCATTCGCGAAGCGTTCGATCCTCAAGGGCTGGCGTCGCAACTCGAGCGGGCCGGGGCCTGCGCGCTCTCCGTGCTCACCGAGGAAGAGTTCTTCCAGGGTTCGCTGAAAGACATGCGGGCGGCCCGCGCGGCAAGCGCGCTACCGGTGTTGCGCAAAGATTTCATCATCGATCCCTGGCAAGTGTGGGAGGCGCGCGCTGCCAACGCCGATTCGTTTCTGTTGATCGTCGCCATCCTGCGCGATTCGGCGCTCAGCGAGCTGCTCGCGCTCGGCCGCCAACTGGGAATGGAACCTCTGGTCGAGGTGCACACGCGGGAGGAGCTTTCTCGCGCAGTGGATGCGGGGGCTCAGCTTATCGGCGTCAACAATCGCGACCTGCGCACGCTGGACGTTCGCTTGGACACTTCGCTGGAGCTGATCGATGCCATGCCTGAGGCTTGCATTGCCGTCAGCGAGTCCGGGGTGGGCTCGCAGGAGGAAATCGCGCGGCTGCGCGCGGCTGGCTTCGATGCGTTCTTGGTGGGCGAGCATCTGATGGCATCACCCGATCCTGCTGCGGCGCTGCGCGCGCTGCGAGGAGAGGTGTAGTGCAAGTCTCGCGCGGAACTTGTTGTGCGTTGCGAACTGTTAGCGCGCTGCGGAAAATGCGCGGCCTGTCATTCCGAGCGAAGCGAGGAATCTCTCTTCGACGAAAGCCCAAGAATAAGAGAGATTCTTCGGCTGCCAAGAGGTCAGCCTGCGAATTGACAGGCTGCGAGTAAAGATTATGGTTCGAGTCAAGATCTGCGGGGTTACAAACTGGGCCGACGCAAAGCTCGCCATCGACGCTGGCGCGGATGCCCTGGGCTTTAATTTCTATCCGCCCAGCCCGCGTGCGGTGACTCCGGCGCAGGCGTGGGGGATCATCCGGAGGCTGCCGCCGTTTGTGGAAGCTGTAGGAGTTTTCGTCAACTGGTCGTCTGACGCAGTCACTGCCATGGCACGGGCAGTACGCCTGGCTAGCGTGCAGTTGCACGGCGATGAGTCGCCGCGGACGGTGGCCGAGTGCGCGGCAACCCATCCGGTAATCAAGGCCTTTCGTGTTGACGACGGCTTTCGCCCCGCGGCGCTGGCGCGCTATCGCCGCGCGGCGGCGTTTCTGCTGGACGGCTTCAGCGCGCGCTTGCGCGGGGGCACCGGCAGGCGCTTCGACTGGCGCATCGCGCGGCAGGCCCGGCGCTACGGCCGGATCATCCTCGCTGGAGGGCTCGGGCCGGAGAATGTCGCGCGGGCCATCCGCGAAGCCCAACCGTTTGCGATCGACGTGGCGAGTGGGGTCGAAGCCCGGCCGGGAAAGAAAGATCCCGAACGGCTGCGTGAACTGATGCGCGAGGTGGAAATGGCAAACCGCGAAGTGATCACACTCGCGCGCAACGGAGCAAAATGAGCATCGCGGTCCAAAGCGTCCCCGACGCCCGCGGCCGCTTCGGGCCCTACGGCGGCAGGTACGTGCCGGAAACACTGGTCGCGCCGCTCGAAGAGCTTGAAAGCGCTTATGCCGAAGCTCGCGCCGACAAGGATTTTCAGGCCGAACTCGAGAGCATGCTGCGCGATTTTGCCGGGCGCCCCACGCCGCTGCAGTTCGCCGCGCGGCTCACCGAGCACCTGGGCGGGCCGCGCATTTACCTGAAGCGCGAAGACCTGCTCCACACCGGCGCGCACAAGATCAACAACTGCATCGGCCAGGGCCTGCTCGCGGCGCGCATGGGGAAGCGGCGCGTGATTGCGGAAACCGGCGCGGGCCAGCACGGCGTGGCCACCGCGACGGTGGCCGCGCGGCTGGGTCTGGAGTGCGTGGTTTACATGGGCACCGAGGACATGGACCGCCAGCGCCTTAACGTGTTTCGCATGCGCCTGCTGGGCGCGGAGGTGGTAGGCGTGGAGGCAGGCAGCCGCACGCTTAAGGACGCCATAAACGAGGCTATGCGCGACTGGGTCACCAACGTCCGCACGACCTACTACCTGCTGGGTTCCGTGCTGGGCGCGCATCCCTACCCGCGGATAGTGCGCGATTTCCAGTCGGTGATTGGACGCGAGGCCCGCGCGCAGTTCCTGAAAGCCGAGGGCCGGTTGCCCGATTTTCTCTTCGCATGCGTGGGAGGGGGCTCGAATTCGATCGGCCTGTTCTATGAATTCCTCGGAGACGCCGGCGTGAAGATGGTGGGCGTGGAAGCCGGCGGGCGCGGCACGCGGCTGGGCGAACACGCTGCGCGGCTGGCGGCCGCCAGGGGATTTTCGGGGGCGCGGCCCGGTGTCCTCCAGGGCACCTACACCTACGTCTTGCAGACAGGCGACGGGCAGATTGCCACCACGCATTCGATTTCCGCGGGGCTCGACTATCCCGCCATCGGCCCGGAGCACGCCTGGCTGGCCGACCAAGGCCGCGCGGAGTACACCGCCGTGAGCGATGACGCGGCGCTCGACGCCGCGCGTACGCTCGCACGAACCGAGGGCATTATCCCGGCCCTGGAATGCGCCCACGCCCTGGCGGGGTTAATCGAGCGCGCAGCGAAGATAAACCGCGACCAGATCGTGATCCTGAACCTGTCCGGCCGCGGCGACAAGGACATGGAGATTCTCTCGCGGTATGTGTAATGCGGCTCGCCCCAGCCACCATGGGTGAGATGGCGATAGCGATGACCACGCGCATCACGCGATGCTTCGACGCGCTCCGCCGGGCGGGCGAGTTGGGTCTGGTGGCCTACATCACCGCCGGCGACCCAACGCTCGATGCCACCGAGCGCATTGTGCCGGCGCTGGCCGACGCCGGCGCTGACGTGGTGGAGCTGGGCGTGCCCTTCAGCGACCCCTTGGCCGATGGCC
>Ga0066661_10000097_pt1 | contig 21915 bp, 13 predicted proteins | sample GraSoiAngelo_110_FD_66454 | JGI IMG/M metagenome (GOLD analysis project Ga0066661, IMG submission 66454) | Grasslands soil microbial communities from the Angelo Coastal Reserve, California, USA - 14_0903_12_30cm | ecosystem: Environmental > Terrestrial > Soil > Grasslands | place: USA... | reverse complement strand
CTTGATCAGTGTGTAGCGGCCAAAGACCTTTTGTCCGCTGGCGAACTCACGCGACGTCGCACCCACGACATCGTCCGCGCCCTCGTTAGTCACGCCGACAGCGTAAACACCCTCGACAGAAGAAGAAAGTTTAAACCCTGGAGGGCGGAGCTTCCTTCGGCGCGCTCAGGACAGGCTCCGCGATGCCTCTTCGGATTCGCGCGGGCTCACAGAGCTCGCCCCTCCACCGGAGACATTTTGCGTCCACCATGACTTTTTGGTAGAACGTTTCTGCGTGAACGCATCCCAAGAGGAAGGTGCCTGGCTGGAAGCGGCCGATGGCAAACGCCATCCGATCCACGGCAGTTGTTCGCTCGGACGAATCGCCGCCAACACGATCGTGCTGGAATCGCCGAAAGTGTCGCGACGACACGCGCTCATTCACGTGCAAAATATTGGCGAATTCTGGCTGATCGATTTCGGCAGCAGCAACGGAACATTTTTGAACAAGCGACGGATTCATCACCCGGTTCGACTGAGCCACGGCGATCAAATCACAATCGGAGATGAGGTTTTCAAATTCCATCAGCCGCTCGCGATTTCGGACGAATACAAAACGGCGGTGATGCAACGAACGTTGCGGGAAATCGAAAATATTCCTTGCTGGCTTCTCGTCGCGGACATTCGCAATTTCACGCCGCTCAGTCGCAGCATGCAGAGCGAGGACTTGGACGTTCTTCTCGGAGCGTGGATTTTCACTTGCAAGGAGATTATCGAGAACCACCACGGCATTATTAACAAATATCTGGGCGATGGTTTTCTTGCCTATTGGCCCGACGCCGCGACGACTCCGGAAGAGATCGTGGCGGTGATCTCCGCGCTCAAAGAATTCCAGCAGAAAGGCGCGCCTGATTTCCGCGTCGTGGTGCATTTCGGACCAGTTGCGATCGGCGGCATCGCATCGATGGGCGAGGAGAGCTTGATGGGAGGCGAAGTCAATTTGGTCTTCCGCCTGGAAAAGCTCGCAGGTTCGTTAGGGGAATCTTGCGGTGTGAGCGAAACGGCGCACACGAAGCTGGGAGAACTCGCTCCGGCGCGTTCGCTTGGCGAATTCGAATTGAAAGGTTTTGAGGGAAAATGCGCCTTCTTCGCTCTTTAGTTTCGATTGCGGCATGAGAGGCTTTCAAAGGTTCTTGGCGTCCCTAGAAAATGCGTTGAGATTTGAGCCGTGGACTGTCGCATTTACCTTACCATTGCACCGGTTGGCTCAGCGAAAATTGCTGTGCGCTGACGGTTTCTTTTCCGCGACCAATTCTTGGAAACGAGGATCGTTGCGGATTGGATCCCAGCTCGGATCGAGCCGCAAAAGCGCCGGAGTAATCTTCGCCGAAATCGGCGGGGCAAGGCCATACGGTATCTGCAGCAGCCGCTTGAGAATGGGAATCGCGTGATCGGCATCCCCCAGTAGAGCGTAGATACGCGCCATGCTCTCCTCTTCTTCGGGGCCCTCGAATGGATCTCTGGAAGTGGGACGCATGGCCATGGCTTTTTGTCCTTCGACGATAGCAGAGGCCGCTTCGCCCAAACCTGCATAAGCCTGACCCAAAACGCCATGCAGATCTCCTTCGGCAAAAGAACCCGACGCGACCTTCTCGAGCTCGCGCCGAATATCCTGCGCTGCTTTTTCGTAAGTCGCGCGCGCCGCGGGGACATCGCCGGCGCGTTGCTGAGTCAAACCTAGAAGAAGTTTTTCGTCGTCGCTTAGCTCACCGCGTTTGGTCTCGTCGGCCACTACACTTGAGAGTATCTCTATGGCCGCGGCGTAACGCCGCTGGAACAGAGCTTGCACACTACGGTCGAGCGGTGAGATACCGGGATTCGCGAGCAGCGGTTCTACTGCCTGGAGATCCCCCGTTGCCCAAAGGGCACGCGTTTTCACAAAGAAGGCCGGTTCATACGCCGGCTCCCACGCGAGTATGCGGTCAACCGTGGCTAGAGCTTCGGGAAAACGGCGCAGGCACGTATACGTAATCGCGAGAGCGTGATAAGCATTGATGTCGCGAGGATCGAGCTCGATGGCGCGGCGCAGCCCCGCAATCGCCTCGTCCCAATGTCCAAGCCGTCGTTGGATAAGGGCGATCGCTTCGATGATATCAACGTCATTTGGAAGACCCTTTTCAGCTTGCTGGAATTCCGCCAGGCCCCCGGTGAAATCGCGCTGCCCGTAATAGCGATAATAACCAAGAGCGAGATGAGTCTCCGGCAGGTTCGGATCGAGCGCGAGAGCACGATCCGCAGCATCCTTTGCTGCCGCTAGCCGCGCCGGGCTTGGATCGTGTCCTTGCCAGTAACTCAGACTTTGCGCAGAGGAGAGTCGTGCCCACGCCAGCACAAAACTGGGATCCAACTTCACTGACTCTTGATATGACTGGATCGTACGCTCCACGTTGGACTTATCGAACGGTGATCCACCTGCAAATGCGCGACCACGCAGATAGGCATCGTAGGCGGCGGGATTGTTCGTCGGTTTCGCTTCCACCCGCGTCTTTTCCTGCGGACTCAGCGTCGCGCCCACAGCCGCAGCGATCTCCGTGGCCAGGTCGCCTTGCAAGGCAAGCGAATCGGCCAAGGTGCGATCATAGTTCTGCGCCCAAATGTGGCGATCAGCTTGCGCATCGATTAATTGCACCGAAACACGAACGTGGTCTCCCGACCGGCGCACACTGCCTTCTACCACGTTACTGACACCCAGTTGCTGAGCGATTTCCTTGAGATTGCGCGTGATACCGCTCTTATACTGCATGACCGAAGTGCGACTGATTACTTTCAGGTCCTTGATCTTGGAAAGGTTCGATAGCAACTCATCCTGGATGCCGTCGGCAAAGTAAGCGTTTTCTTTTTCATCGCTCAGGTTTTCCAGCGGCAGCACCGCAATGCTTTTCTCCGGAATAGCCGTCGAAACAGCGGTGACTGCCCCGACTTTAGCGTGGGTTGGTTTAAAGACCCCGAAATACCATCCGCCGAGGGCGAGCAAACAAAGCGATGCAAGCCCGAAGGCGAGAACTCTCTTTTTCGATCGCTGAAAAACGGACCTCACAGATGGCGGGTGCGCTTCGGGTGAAGGCATCTGCAATTGGCGGGCAACCTCCGCGGCCGATTGCGGACGCCGCGACGGGTCCTTCGCCAGGCAAGCCGCGACCGCATCTTCCCAAACCGCCGGAATCAACGCCGGCTCGATGTCGAAGTCTTTCCGTCGCTCCGTCATCGGAGGAGCGACTCTTTCGTGAATCTGCCGATCGATGTTGCCCGAATAAAACGGCGGCTTACCTGTGAGAAGATCGTACAAGGTCGCGCCTAACGAGTAAATGTCGTCGAGATGCGTGCCGCGCTCGCCGGCTAGCTGTTGCGGACTCATGTAAGAGAGCGTGCCGCTCCGCCCTTGCTCCATCGTAAGCTGGCTCATCGAATCACCCAGACTGCGGGCAATCCCGAAGTCGGAGACTTTTAAGTCGCCCTTTTTGTTTACCATCAGGTTGGCTGGCTTAAGATCGCGATGAATGATCTTGGCGTGGTTGTGCGCGTAGTCGAGCGCATCACACAATTGGTTGGTCCAAGCAGCGATTTCATTGGGTTCGAAAACTTTTTGTTCCTTTTCTGCGCGCAAATTCGAGAGCGTTTCGCCATCGACGTACTCCATCGAGATGCAGGCAGAGCTTTCGTTGTCCACGAAATCGTAAATGCGCACGATGTTTTTGTGGGTGAGGTCGAGGCTGCGCCGGGTTTCTCGTTTGAGATCGTTTAAGAGCGCGCGGTCGTGAATGATTAGGTCAGGGAGGAATTTCAACGCAACTTCGCGCTCCAATTTTTCATCGCGCGCCAGCCAAACAATTCCCATCCCGCCCCGCCCGAGGATTTTGACCAGCGTGTAGCGGCCAAACAGCTTTTGGCCACTGGCATACTGACGTAATGTCGCGTCGGCGAAATCGCCAGAGCTCTCGTTAGTCACGCCCGGAGCGTAAACAATTATCGGGATCGGAACAAAAGTTTAAACGCGGGAGCTTCCGCAACGCCTCTTCGGATTCGGGGAGCCTCGCAGGAGCTCGCCCTCCATCTGAATACTTTGCTTCCGCCACGATTTCTTGATATCGCGCTGTGTGTGATTGCCTTCTTCACGATGGGCTCGGGGCCCGCCCAGTCGGCTCCCAAACCCACACCGGTTACCATCACTGCTACATATGATTTTTCGACATTTCCCGATGTAATTGGAACCTTTACCACGAGCGGAGCCCTTACAATTTCAGGGGATTCTACAATGCACGTTGACCTTAATGCTAATGGCATTAGAGCTCATTGCGTGGTTACGTTGATAGCATCAGATGGAACTATCATTATTCATCAGGAATGCCAATTTGGCAGTCCCACACCTGAGGGAAGGTGGGAGATTGTAAGTGGCACAGGTGCTTATGTGAACCTTAAAGGGAACGGGTCACTTCTGATGCCGGATGACCAGGAAGCAATGACAGGGGTTATTTACTAAAAGGGCGATATTTTAGGATCCTGGTCGCCACACGCCTCGAGCACTCCCCTTGCGGATAAGTGACGCGGCGCTTCGCGATCGCCCAGATACAGTGGCTAAAGTCGGTCTTTGTTCCTTGATGTGTTACAGACGCTGGAGCGCTTTCTCGGCCAACGCTTTCGACTTGTCGATCTTCGTTTCTTCCTTGTCCGGCCCGCCGACGCTGATGCGGATGAAAATATCCTTCTTTAAAACATAGAGCGCGCCGCCAAAGCGATTGCCGGTCCAATAGGCTTCATCGCCGATGCCGTCGATCTTCTTCGGCGGGTTAGCTTCCTCTTCTTCCCCTCTGGCACGCGCTTGATCGCGGAGGCTCTCCTTTTTCTCTTTGTCGCCTTCGCGCTCTTTTACCTCGCCCTCGTAGCGGCCAAAGGTCTCCTTCCAGAAATCCTTCGGGCTGCGTTTGGCTGTCGAGTCAGGATCGCTCTCGGTTACCGCCAGACTAACCGATTTGCTGAATTCTGCCGCCGTGTAGAAACACTGCGAGACGCGAAAGGCGCCGTTTGAACGCCCGCTGCTCTTTGTCTCCTTGATCGGCGACCCTACAATCGCTTCGATCTGCTCCTTTGTAATCAGGCCGCAGACATCGAAGTAGGCCTCACCCGATTGCTGGTTAGCGGGGGAAGCCGCTGCTGGCGAATTTGTCGAGAGCGGAGTTGTTGTCGATCTTTTGCATCCGGTGACCGCTAACAACAGAAAACAGAACAAAGGAATGAAAAGCTTTAGGTGCATCCGGACTCTTCCTCTATGCATATATTTATAGAAGCAAGCTTTCATGCATAAACTTCTTCACTCTTGCTCGTAATCGTGCTCGATCCTCTCAGCGCGACGAAGGGGTAAGGACTACTACGGCCGCTAGGACGAAGACAAGTGCCGCTGAGAACAAACAATAACGACAAAACGCATGCAGAATGAACGCCTGCACAAACAGCAGCCAGAGCGTGACAGCAAACATCGCCCACACGGTTAGACCGAAAAACTTACGGGCACGCGTGTAGCCAAAAGCGGCGAAGGTCGCAAAACTGAACGCGCTGAAATAAGCCAAAATCCCAAAAGCCGCTATCGGAATGCCCGCGATTCTGGCATACCCACTCCCCAGCACTTGGAAGCAACTAGCGGATCCGCCGCAAACCGCCGTCTCACCACTCAAGGATAGCACAGTCAGGTAAGTTGCTTCCGCGAGTCCGGCCAGTGAGATCAATGCAGCGATCGTGTAGAGAATAATTCGATTGCGCGATTCCATCACTTTGGTTTGCCTTTAGGCGCGAAAACAATCAAGGCGGCGATTTCGCCTTGATCGCGGCTGCGATGGCCGCGCGCAGACCCGCCGCGTTGAGCGATGCAGGCGGCAAAGCGCGATTGTTAATAAAAATGGTCGGAGTAACCGTGACACCGAGGGCTGCTCCTTGTTGTTGATCGGACGTGACACGTCTTTTCACTTCATCGCTTTCCATGTCCTTTTTAAAACGGTCAATCTTCAACCCGAGCATTCCCGCGTAGGCATTGAACAATAACCGCGCATCAGCGGCTGTGCTCCATGCGGCTTGCTCGCGATAGAGCAGATCGTGCATTTCCCAGAAACGGCCTTGCAAGCCTGCGGCTTCCGAGGCAAACGCCGCTTCCTGCGCGTGCTGATGACTTCCAAATGGAAAGTGACGAAAGATAATACGCAAGCGCGAATGATAATCGTGTTCCAGCTGGTTGATTGGTTCGGAAAGCTTGCCGCAAGGTGGGCACTCAAAGTCGCCGAACTCCTCCAGAGTGACCGGCGCGTCGGGCTGCCCGCGAATGTGAATCGATCCCGCGCCATCCGTCCCGGGCGCAACGTGATCTTTGGAGATTGTAAGAAGAGGAAGGCCTTTGGTGCGATACAGCATTGTCCCGCCCGCGAGCGTGATTAACGCAACCGCGCTAACAATGACGAAGGGAAGATACCGTTTCATTAAACCAAACCTGAGCGAGCGCGAGAAGCTTCAGTGCAAGACCTTCTTCGTCAAATTCTGCGCATAGCCACTTGACCTAGCCGGCGTGGCAGAGAGCGCGCCAGTGCGTTGATTTGTGCAACCGCGGATGTTACGTAGCAGCGGCACGTTCCGATGAGCCAGAATTACAAGGACACACTCAACCTTCCGCGCACGGATTTTCCGATGAAGGCGAACCTCGCCGCGCGTGAGCCGGAGCTTCTTAAAATGTGGGAGGAAACCAGGCTCTATGAACAAATCCAGAAATCGCGGGAAGATCGACAATTATTCGTCCTGCACGATGGCCCGCCTTTCGCTAATGGCGACGTCCACATGGGTACCGCACTCAACAAGATTCTCAAAGACATCGTCGTGAAATCGCAAACCATGCTCGGGAAGCGCGCGCCGTATGTGCCAGGCTGGGATTGCCATGGATTGCCCATCGAATACAAAGTCGTCAAAGAATCGAGAAAACTTTCGCCGCTTGAAGTCCGCCAGAAATCAGAAGCGTTCGCTCGCAAATATGTCGATGTGCAGCGCGAACAGTTTAAACGGCTCGGCGTTTTCGGCGATTGGGAGAATCCGTACCTGACTCTCGATCCAAAATACGAAGCCGAAATTCTGCGAGCCTTCGCCGTGTTCGTTGAAAAAGATCTCGTTTATCAGTCAAAGAAACCGGTTTTCTGGAGCACCGGCGCGCAGACCGCGCTGGCCGAAGCCGAGGTGGAATATCAGGAGCGCGACGACACCGTCGTTTACGTCAAATTTCCGATCGTTAGCGGCGAATTCAAAGACAAGGTGAGCATCGCCATCTGGACAACCACCCCGTGGACTTTGCCCGCCAATCTCGCCATCGCGGTCGATCCCAAAGAAATCTACGTCGTCCAGGAATTTTCGCGTGACCGGATCACGGAAATTTTGCTCCTTGCCGACAAGCTTGTTCCGCAATTTTGCGTTAATACAAAATTCGAACCGGTTGGCGAACCGCTTCAATCATTTCCCGGCGCTAAAATCGACAAGATCAACGCGCGACATCCATTTCTCGATCGCGATTCCATTGTGCTCGCTGCCGATTTCGTCACGATGGACACGGGCACTGGGGCCGTGCACATCGCACCCGGCCATGGCGAAGACGATTATTGGTTAGGCCGGCAAAATAAATTGCCGATTTTGTCGCCGGTTGACGATCATGGCCGCTTCACCGACGAAGCGGGTCTCCAAAATCTCACAGGCAAGTACGTGTTCGATGCCAACATCGACATCGTCAATTTGCTGCGCGAACGTGGCATGCTCCTCGGCGAGCAAAAGTTTCATCACTCCTATCCGTACTGCTGGCGTTCGAAGACGCCGATCATCTTCCGCAATGTCGAGCAGTTTTTTATTCGCATCGACGAGCTCCGCGGCCCAGCGCTCGACGCCATTCACAAGGAAGTGAAATGGATTCCGGCCTGGGGCGAAAACCGAATCGCGGGAACGGTCGAATCGCGCCCGGATTGGGTCATCTCGCGGCAACGCAGCTGGGGCGTCCCGTTGCCGGTCTTTTATTCGAAGGATGGCAAGGCGGTGCTTGACGCAAATTATGTTCGCAAACTGGCCGATCTCGTTGCGGAGCGCGGCTCGAACATTTGGTTCGAGTTAAACGATGTCGATCTTGCGCGCGAAATTGGTTTGCCGAAAGGCGCGACCCATCGCACCGATACGATCGACGTTTGGATCGACAGCGGCGTTTCGCACAAGGCCGTTTTGGCTACGCATCCGGAATTGCGCGATCCGGCGGACATGTATCTCGAAGCGACCGACCAACATCGCGGTTGGTTTCAATCATCACTCTTGACCGCCATCGCGTTGAACGGACGCGCGCCTTACAAAACGTGCGTCACTCACGGCTTCGTTGTCGATCTTGACGGAAAAAAGATTTCGAAGTCGGGCGCCTACGACAAACCGATGGACGCCGGCCATTTCGTCGGCCGTCACGGTGCCGATCTTGTCCGGCTGTGGGCGAGCAGCATCGATTACACCGATGACGTTCCGTTCTCCGAAGAGATGTTTACGCGTCTCGGCGACACTTATCGCCGCATTCGCAACACGCTGCGCATTTTGTTGGGAAATCTGTTCGATTTCCCTGTAGCGGCGCTCCATGAGCGCCGTCGGCGGTCACAGACCGCCGCTACAGAAGATTTGACCCTGATCGATCGCTGGATTCTGGAGCGGCTTGATCACGTAATTGGTGATTGTCGATCCGCCTACGAAGCGTTCGAGTTTCACAAGGTTTATCACACACTCAACCAGTTCTGCGCCGTCGATCTAAGCAGTTTGTACATCGACATTACGAAAGACCGGATGTATTGCGATCCCGCAGACGCGGGACGCCGCCGCGCCACGCAAAGCGTTATGCACAAGACTTTCGACGCGCTTTGCCGATTGCTCGCGCCGGTCCTTGCTTTCACTGCCGAGGAGGCGTGGCGTCATTCGGGCAGCGGAGCTTCGATTCACCTGCTCGAATTCCCCTTGCCGCGCCGAAGCGACGTGGAGGCGGGTCAAATGAAAGATCGACAGCGTGAAGTGAGCGATCAGGTTTCGGAGCTGCTGAAATTGCGCGGCGTCATCGGTCAGGCGATTGAGCGCGCGCGCCAGGAAAAAATGATCGGCAACGCCTTGGAGGCGGCGGTTGTTCTAAAATCGAATTCGGAGGTAACGACGAAGATCGACAAGGAAGAGCTCGAGGAGTTTTTTATCTTAAGCGATTTGACCATTGAGCAAGCGAAAGAGGCCAGCGCTTCAATTACGAAAACCTCTTTTCAAAAATGCGCCCGTTGCTGGCGCCATCGGCCGACGGTCGGGAAGAGCGAAGCGCATCCTGATTTGTGCGATCGTTGCGAGGCGGTCGTGACGCGGGTGACGAATAAAGTTGGATCGACATGAAATACATTTTGTTTTTGTCATTGCCGCTCTATGCGCTTGATCAACTGACGAAGTCTTGTGTGCTTCGGTTCATCAAACCGGATCAGCCGCGCATTGTCATTGCCGGGTTCTTCGATCTGGTGAACATCACGAACACGGGCGCGGCTTTTGGCTCCTTCAAGAACAACAACACATTTTTTATCGCGATCTCGTGTCTTGCCCTGCTCTTTGTCGTGCCGCTGTTGGTCCGTCGTCGGACGGCGGATGTTTGGAGCGATATTTCCCTCGCCTTGCTGCTCGCCGGCGTTCTGGGGAATCTTACCGACCGCCTTCTCTACGGACATGTTATCGATTTTCTTCTCTTCGATCTGCATGTTCCGTTTGCTCATCCCTGGCCGGCGTTCAATGTCGCTGATTCCTGCATTTCCATCGCGGTGGTTTGTTTTATCATTCATTCCTTTCGCCCAAAGGACGCGGCGAGATCGCCCGAGAAATTGTAGAGCCGGCGGTCGTCTGCCAGCTTTTGCAGTCGGCAACCGCCTGAGACGGGTTGCCCTGCAATAATTAAGGAAATGCAACGGTTACAGACTGGCTGGAGTCGTCGCCCTGTGGGCGACGCAAATCCGAGTTTGTTTCGCCGCGGCCGTTGCGCTTCGCACAGCGGAGCGGCTACATTGGATTATGAAATCCCCGATGGAAAAAACGGCATGTGAAATCGTCGCCCAATTGCGCGGGCGTGGTCACATCGCGTACTTCGCCGGGGGCTGCGTGCGCGATATTGTTCGCGGCAAGACTCCAAAAGACTTCGATATCGCCACCGATGCGAAGCCGGAAGCGGTGCAGCAAATTTTTTCGCGCACCTACGCGGTCGGCGCCCATTTCGGTGTCATTGTCGTGGTGGAAAACGGTTTTCAATTCGAAGTGGCGACCTTTCGTTCTGATGATGTTTATGTCGATGGGCGACGGCCGAGCGCCGTTCGCTTTTCTTCGCCGGAAGAGGACGCGAAGCGACGCGATTTCACGATTAACGGCATGTTTTACGATCCGGTCGCGGACGAAGTGATCGATTTCGTCGGCGGCCGCGCTGATCTTGAGGCGCGATTGGTGCGCGCCATCGGCGATCCGGCGGAGCGTTTCAACGAGGATCGTTTGCGAATGCTGCGTGCGGTCCGCTTCGCTACGGTGCTCGATTACAAGATCGACAATCAAACGTGGGACGCGCTCGCTGCGAATGCGCCCGCCATTACCGAGATCAGCGCGGAACGAATTCGCGAAGAATTGGTGCGCATTTTCATTTCACCGAACCGTGTTCGCGGCTGGGACTTGCTCGACGAGAGCGGTCTTATGCACGCAATCATCCCTGAGATGGAGGCGATGAAAGGTTGCGCGCAGCCGGAACAATTTCATCCGGAAGGGGACGTTTTTCAGCATACGCGACTGATGTTGCAACTATTGCCAGCAAAAGTTTCCGTGCCGCTCGTTTTCTCCGTTTTGCTTCACGATGTTGCCAAACCGCGGACGGCGAATGTCGATCCAACCGGCCGGATTCGTTTCAATGCGCACGATCGCATCGGCGCAGAGATGAGCGAAGGGATCATGGAACGGTTGCGTTTCTCGCGCGCGGAGATCGATGCGACGACCGAGATGGTGCGGCAGCACATGGTTTTCAAAGATGTGCCCCGTATGCGGGTGGCAAAATTGAAACGGTTCATGGCCAGGCCAACTTTCGAGGACGAGCTGGAGCTGCATCGGGTCGATTGCGCAAGCAGCCATGGCATGCTCGACAACTACGAATTTCTCGTCGGGAAACGCGAAGAATTCGCCAACGAGCCGATCATTCCACCGCCGCTCGTGCACGGCGAAGATTTGATCGCGCTTGGTCTGAAGCCTGGCCCGAAGTTCGGCGAGATCCTCGAAGCAGTGGAAACGCGGCAGCTCGAAGGCGTCCTGAAAACGCGCGAGGAAGCGCTCGATTGGGTGAAGCGGGAATACTCGTTAGGCAAGAGGAATTGATGCGAATCTTGATGATCAGCGCGGAGGGTCCGCCGCTTGCGCGCGCAGGCGCACTTGTCGATGTAATGGACGCTTTGCCGCATGCGCTGCGAGCACGCGGCCATGAGGTTGCCGTGGCGCTGCCGTTTTATCGCGAAATTAGAGAGAATCCGGAATTCAAGGAAGACGACACGGGGATAACTGTCGATGTAAGGGTGGGGGAGAAAACTTACATCGCGGAATATCTCCAGGGCCGAAGCGCGAGCGGCGTCCAATTATTTTTCGTCCGGTGCGACGATTTTTTCGACCGCGCAGCAATCTATGGCGAACACGGTGTGCAGTACGAAGACAATGCCGCGCGCTTTATTTTTTTCTGCAAAGCCGCCGTGGAACTGGCGCGCCGCTTGAACCCCTCCCCGCAAATTTTGCACGTGCACGATTGGGCGGCCGCGCTCGTACCAGTCTTCGTGCGTGCACACCATTTGCCGTTCGCCACCGTGCTCACGGTCCATCATCTTGCCGAGCAAGGCAGTTTTTGGGGGCTTGATTTTCGCCTGACGAATTTGCACGAACGTTTCTTCACCCTTCGCGGAATCGAGTTTTTCGGGAAAGTGAATTTCCTGAAAGGCGGAATCCTTTTCGCCGACAAGATCACGACCGTGAGCGAACACTACAAACGCGAGATACAAACGGCCGAGTGCGGTTGCGAACTCGACGGCGTGCTGCGCGAAAATGCCTTTAAGCTCACCGCGATTTTGCACGGCGCGGATTACGCCCGCTGGAACCCGGAGACGGACAAGCTTCTCCCGGTGGGCTACAATTCGAGTTCGCTCTTGGGAAAACAGATTTGTCGTGCCGCTCTCCTGGCGGGATTGCAACTTGCCCCGGCGCCCTCCGGTCCGGTTTTCGGAATGGTCACTCGTGTAGTTGAAGAGAAGGGTTTTCAAATTCTCGTGCCGGCGCTGGATCGGCTCCTTTCGGACGATGTCCGCCTGATCATTCTCGGCGAAGGCGACCCCGCATATGAGACCGCTCTGGCCGTCGCGGCGCGAAAATTCCCGACGAAGTTCGCTTATCGAAAACATTACGACGAAAAACTGGCGCACGTGATTGAAGCGGGCATGGACATCAGCCTTATCCCCTCGCGTTTCGAGCCGGCCGGGTTGAGCGCGATGTACAGCCTGAAGTACGGTGCTCTTCCGGTCGCGCGGGCAACCGGCGGAATTCAGGAGATCATCGAGGACTACGATCCCACGAGCGATCCGCCTGAGGCGGGCTACGGTTTTCTCTGCTACGAATATTCTACGGAGGCGTTTTGGGATTCGATCAAGCGCGCGCGCGAAATTTTTCGCGAGCACGACGTCTGGGCGGAATTGAGGGAGCGCGCCATGGCGCGAAATTTTTCCTGGGAGGCATCGGCGCAGCGCTACGAGGAACTTTATGCGGAACTGGTCGGCGCCAGCGAAGAAGCGGCTGCGTAGCGATTGTCGATCTTCGGGTAGTGGCTCAGTTTGAAACGATTGATCACTTCAAGCGACATATTGCCCGCAAGGCCTAACCCAGACGGTGCAGCCGACGGCTCGCCAGGCGTCATGTTTACGATGTCGATGCTGCTGAATGGAGTGGCGGAGGCGCCTGCCCGCCGCCACTGCGCTCGTGTCGTCAGTTACGGGGTCACGTCGCCGTAGATGTTTTGGTCGAGCCCGCCCTCGTACGGACACGTGTCGATCGTGAAGGTTCCGTCGGGATTCTGCGTGCGACATTGGTGGACGTCGGCGCTGTCCGCGTCGCTGTCGCCGCCCTCACGCGGATCCGAACCGGCGACCACGTCCCGCCAATCGGTCCAGACGCCGTACGAGAATGTCCCGACCGAGCTGATGTAGAGATAGTCGCCACCGAAGGGGACCGTGCGATTGCTGAACTCCTCCCAGTTCGGATTGCTCGTGACCGTGCTCAGCCGCGTCGACGGCGACCAAGCCAGCGTCGCTGTCGAGCCCGAGGTGCCGAAGGCGTCGAGGGACGCAACCGTGCTCTTGTCCGCGCAGTTCCCGAGCGGCCGCGCCGGGTCGTAGCACGGGTCGTTCCGGCTGTCCCACCAGATCGCGTGCATGCTGCCCGCGTCCACCGAGATGTCCGGGAAGCGCTGCAGCCCGCCATGCGCGCGCGGGTCGTCGATCAGCAGTGGCGTCGTATGGGCGCCGGTCGCGCCGTCCAGCCGGAAGAAGTAGATGCCGGACTGACTGCCTACGTTCTGGTGGTACTTGTCCGGCAGGTCCTCCGAGGTGACGGAGCCGTAGGTCGTCCCGCTCGCCACCTCCGTGCCGGGGATCGACGGGTCGTAGACGACGTAGACATAGTCGTGCGCCTTGTCCGTCTGGTCGGCCGTCGAGCGCACCTGCGTGCCGCCGCGCATGAAGGTGTAGCCCGAGACGCACGACGACGCGAAGTCGCCGCAGTCACCCGTCACCACTCCCCCGACGCTGATATCGGTCGGGTCGTACGGCTCGAACGGCTGGACGACGTGCGGCGCCGAGAAGCTCGCACCGCAGTCCGTGGACGCGTTGTAGACGATCGCGTCGATGGTCGAGTTGCTCCGAACGTCCGCGAACTGGCGGTAGGTCACGTACACGTGCCCGTCGCCGGTCACGGCGATGTCCGGGAACTGGATGTCGTGCACCGTTTGGCTCAGCTTCATCGGGCTCGAGAACGTCCGGCCGTGGTCTGTCGAGCGGACGAAGTAGACGCTCGAGTTGAAGCCGCTCGGCCCGTTGCCCGTGAACCGCGCCCACGCGAAGTAGACGTTGCCGTCGCAGCTGCCGCCGGTGCGGTCGACCTCGATCGCGGTCTTGTCGTGGAATTTCCCCAACAGGTTCGGTGCCGCCGAGCCCTCCGCGACGTCGAGCGAGCGCACGAACTCCTTGCCGTCGTCCTTCGTCGCTCCGCCGGGCCCGTTCGGGTTATCGTACGTGGCGACCCACACGTCGCCGAACGTCTTGGCCGTGCCTTCCGGATCGCTCGAACTCTCTGAGCCGGCGAAAAGGCGTCCGTCTTTGTCCCAAGCGAGCACGGGATCGCCCGAATCAGCAGTTCGCACGTTCGCACGTGCGGCGTACGGCGACTGATCGCCCTGGTACCCGGGGACGAGCGAACTGGTGAAGCTTGCACCCCCGTCCTCCGAACGGTAGTAGCCGAGCCAAACGTCCCCAAGCCCGAGAAACGTGCCGTCCGCCTGTAAGACGCCGCAGTAGTCGTTCGAGCTGCCAACGATGACCTGCGGATTCCGTGGGTCGACCGCGACAGCGGGCTCGTTCTGCCGGCCACGGCTCTGGGAGCAGGCTGTCAGGACGTCGTCCGTGTACGGCTGCCCAGTGACCAAGGTGTAGTCGCTGACGTACCCGCCGTTCGCCCCGTTGTCGTTCGTGAGCCGCGTGTTGGGCGGATCGGGGTTGAAGGATGCAATCGCGCTGACCACGGCGGCTCCGACGAGCGTGACTGCGGTAGGAATGCGCACATGTGATTGGAGACGAGTGCGAGGAAACCAACGAGGAGTTTTCATATGTCTTGGAGCTACCGATAACGAGTTGAAGTTTGGGTAAATTTGGCTAAGTGCGAAACTCCCCCAAAATCGAAACGAAAATGTCGACCATTTTGGTCGCCTTTTTTTGTACTTTTTTGCGATCGAATTTTGGGAGTTGTTGTGCTTGGCTGCTCGCGAAATTAGTGTCCAATGAACGAGCCGCTTCCGCCTATCGCACAAAGGCGTTCGTGTTCGCGAATCCTACGGGAACCCCGCTCGCGCCAGGGCGAAAGTGGGCATCGACGCTAACGGCTTAGCCCAAAAGAATGCTTGCGCTGCTGCGCCGCCAATGTTCAGCGCCTCGCTGCGCCAGTGCCGATCGACCCGACTTGCTAATCTTTCCGTCGCGCCTCATAATTTGCTCCCTATCCAGGCAAGCGCGGTTAGCTCAGTGGTAGAGCACTACCTTGACACGGTAGGGGTCAGTGGTTCGAACCCACTATCGCGCACCATGCTTTTCTCATCAGCCATGTTTCACGATCCGCAGAATTCCAAACTCCGCTAATGCCCAGCATCTCGGAAATTCTCGCACAGGCTATTCGCGCCGCGACCTCGACCATTCAATCGGTTGCGACCTTGGAACAGTCGCTCGGTCGCGCCGCGGAAATGATCGAGCAGTGTTTGCACAACGGAAATAAACTGCTCGTTTGCGGCAACGGCGGCAGCGCCGCCGACGCAGCCGATTTCTGCACCGAGTTTGCCTGCCGATTTGTGGAAGATCGCCGGCCGTTCCCGGCCATGAATCTCGCGCAAGGCGGCAGTCTTCTCACGGCGACGGCGAATGATTATGGTTTTGAAGAAGTTTTTGCCCGGCAGGTCCGCGCTTTTGGAAGGACGGGCGACCTGTTGATCGCGATCTCAACCAGCGGAAAATCGAAAAATATTCGACGCGCGCTGGAAGAAGCGAGAGCTCGCAAATTAAAAACGATCGCGTTGCTCGGGCGCGACGGCGGATCGGCCGTTGGGCTCGCCGATGTCGATCTTATCGTGCCCGGCGATTCGACCGCGCGCATTCAGGAAGCGCACAAGTTCATCCTGCATGTGCTTTGCGAATCAGTGGAGCCGCAGCTCCGGCAGAAATAAATACCGGTCGGCGTCGCGTTTACTGCGCCTTCTTTAAGAGACGATTGCGCGCGCGATCGAGCTGCCGGCGTTCGTTCGTGGTCAAACTGCCAATCCCGGACTTCGAGATCTTATCGAGAATCGGATCGACCGAAGCATAAACATCATCCTGCTCGACGGGACGTTGCGCGTTTTGTTTTTGCACAATGTGCAGTTTTGGCCGCGGCTGGATCAGGCCTTTGAATTTATTCCACCAAACCAACTCGGGCCCGGCGCCGCGCAACTCAACGAATACGAACGCAGCGGCAATGCTCGTCCAGACGACGGCCAGATCGGTCCATGCGTGATAGGCGATTAGTTGCAGCGTGTAAATTCCGGCGAGAATCAGGGCGAACCATTTGGCCATGATCCGAAGCAGCAACTCGACGCGCGGATAAATTGCTGCGAAGGCAACAAAAATTCCAAAGTGCAACGCGGGCGAGCCAGCCAGAGCCGATGGCTGCCAAACGCCCCAGACCGTCAACACGGCCGCGGGCGCTATCAGCAATATAATGTAAAGAGCAATATAAGCGCGCTGGCCGATGAAGCGTTCCACTTCGCGGCCAAACACGAAAAGCATGTACATCTCCACCGCAAACCAGAGCAGCGCCGAAGGAGTGTGGACAAACGCATAGGTGGCGATGCGCCAGACCTGGCCCTGATAAAGAATCGCCGCGCTATCGAATTGCAGATAAGGCGAAAGGCTCGTTCCCGCGGCGAACAAGACGCAGCCAACCACTGCGAGCGCGATGTGCAGGCCTACGAGCATAGTCGTCACATCGACGGGATAACGTCCCATCCATGCGACCGGCCGATAATCATCGGAGGTGGTGACTCCGAACATGCTTCAATAAACAACCGACGTTTCGGATTCGCAAGCAACTAGACACAAAGTTGAGTCTGTGTGGAGGTGGATCAGCCGCTCCACCGGGCGATGTCGATCTAATATGCCCCGAACTGGGGCGAAAATTTAACATCGAGCAAGGGGCTGCTCGATCCACCAGAAAAATTTCTTGGAGGAAGTGGACGAAGCGGCGAAAATTGAAATTCCTCTTCGCGAGTTCGCCCAAGATCGACAACGTTATTCATGAGAAACATCGCTCCCGCCATTTCGCCGCCAGCTGGAATCGGCGATCGCAAACCGGCCAATCAAGCGGTGTTGGACTGGGTCCAGGACGTCGCGAAGCTGACACAGCCGGCGAATATTTTCTGGTGCGACGGGTCCGATCGCGAGAACGCATTTCTCATCGAGCAGTCGCTTCAGCAGAATGTGCTGATCAAGCTGAATGAGAAGAAGGTCCCGCGCTCGTATTTGCATCGCTCGAATCCGAACGACGTCGCGCGCGTTGAGCAATTCACTTTCATCTGCACGCCGACGAAAGAGGAAGCCGGTCCAACCAACAACTGGTCGGAGCCGGCGGAGATGTACTTGAAGCTCCAGACAATGCTCAAGGGTGCAATGCGCGGACGCACCATGTTTGTCATCCCCTACATTATGGGCCCGGCCGATTCGCTGCTGACGAAAGTTGGTTTCGAAATCACCGATTCAAAATACGTCGTGCTCAGCATGCGCATTATGACGCGCATGGGCGATGTCGCGATCAAGCGGCTCGGCGACGACGCGAACGCGGAATGGAACCGCGGTGTGCACTCGTTACTGGATGTCGATCCAACGCGGCGCTTCATCTGCCATTTTCCGCAGGACAACGCCATCATCTCGGTCGGCTCCGGTTACGGCGGCAACGTTTTGTTGAGCAAAAAATGTCTCGCCCTCCGTATCGGCTCTTATCTCGCGCGCAAACAAGGCTGGCTCGCCGAACACATGCTCATCCTCGGTGTCGAATCGCGCGAAGGAAAAAAACATTATGTCGCGGCCGCTTTCCCGAGCGCGTGCGGCAAGACTAATTTTGCCATGCTCATTCCGCCGAAACATTTTGCCGGGTGGAAAGTGACGACGGTGGGCGACGACATCGCGTGGATGCAAATTCGCGACGGTCGCTTGTCCGCGGTCAACCCCGAGAACGGTTATTTCGGCGTTGTCCCGGGGACGAGTTACAAATCGAATCCAAACGCGATGAAATCGATCGAGCACGATACGCTTTATACGAATGTCGCGTTGACCGATGACGGTGACGTTTGGTGGGAAGGCAAGGACGGCGCGCCGCCCGCGCATGCAATTGACTGGCGCGGCAACGATTGGACACCCGATTCAAAAGAGAAAGCGGCGCATCCAAACAGCCGCTTCGCCACGCCGATGGGCAACAACCCCGTACTCGATCCCGATGTCGAAAAGGGGGAAGGCGTGCCGATCAGCGCGATCATTTTTGGCGGGCGTCGCAGCGACACGATGCCGCTCGTCTTCCAAGCGTTCGATTGGAACCACGGCGTTTATCTGGGCGCGACCATGGCGTCGGAAACAACCGCCGCCGCAACTGGCGCCGTCGGGCAGGTGCGACGCGATCCGATGGCGATGCTGCCGTTCTGCGGTTACAACATCGGCGATTATTTTCGCCACTGGATCGAGATCGGAAAACGGCTGACCAATCCGCCGCTCATTTTCAACGTGAATTGGTTCCGCAAAGGTAAGGATCGAAAATTCCTGTGGCCCGGCTTCGGCGACAATATGCGAGTGCTGAAATGGATCATCGATCGCTGTGAAAAAAGCGGCGGCGCGGTCGAATCGCCCATCGGCTGGTTGCCCAGCCCGCACGATGTCGATCTTGCCGACCTCGATGTGGAGCACAAGTGCATCGTCGAGATTCTCGGGATCGATCACGAGGAATGGAAAAAAGAGCTCGCCGGGCACCAGAACTTTTTTGAATCGCTCGGCGGCGTCGTTCCCGAGGAGTTGCTCAAGCAACGCGAACAACTCGCCGCGCGTTTCAAACAATAAACTGTAGGGGACGCTCTTAGCGTCCCAAATGCCAGTCCGGCTCGGACGAAGCGAACCGCTTCCCCTGCAGAATTTGTGTTTTTCACGAGCGAAATTTGCGCATCACATCTCCATCTGGAATTGTCTCCAGTGGGTTCGAAGGTTAATCAGAAAAAATGCGTCACCGAGCCTGCCGCGGTGAGTTGCGTGGAGGTTTGCGGAGCGCGCCAGAACAATCTCAAAGGCTTAGATGTCGATCTTCCGCTCGGCAAATTGACCGTCGTCACCGGTCCGAGCGGCTCCGGGAAATCGTCGCTCGCTTTCGAAACCATTTACGCCGAGGGCCAGCGCCGTTACGTCGAAACTTTCAGCCCGTACATGCGGCAATTTCTCGACCGGATGGACAAGCCGCGTGTGGACGAAATTCGCGGAATTCCGCCGGCCATCGCGATTGAGCAATCCAACCCGGTCAAAACATCGCGCTCAACTGTCGGCACGATGACCGAGATCAATGATTATCTGAAATTGCTGTGGCCGCGCATCGCCTGCGCATTTTGTCCGGGCTGCGGCCGAGAAATTCGACCCGAGACCGCGAAGTCAATCGCCGATCAAGTTCTGTGTGAGCTGAACGGCAAGACAGTCCTGATCACATTTTGGGTCGGCGTTCCGGCAAAAACGGAGCCGCACGATTTCTTCAATTTCCTCCAGCAGCAAGGTTACCTTCGCGTTTGGATCGACAATGAAGTTGTGCGCGTCGATTCGGACAAGAAAATCAAACGGCTTGGTGCGCGCGTGCAGGTCATTCAAGATCGGATTGTAATCAGCGCGGAAAATCGCGCGCGTCTTGTCGAAGCCATTGAGACCGCGCTCCGTTTCGGCAAGGGGAAGATCAACATCGTTCCGACTCTGGAGGGACGCGCGCCGTCGCGTCCGACGAATGGCGCCGACAGCGCGGCGCTCTCCAAATCCGCAATCCGCGCTCCGCAATCTGAAATTCCATTTTCCACTGGCTGGCATTGTGCGCATTGCGATCTCGATATTCGGGCGCCGACTCCTGGTCTTTTCAGTTTCAACAATCCGCTCGGCGCGTGTCCAGCGTGTCGCGGGTTCGGTCGCACCATCGCGATCGATCTAAATAAAGCGATTGCGGACCGCAGCCTCAGTATCAAGGAAGGCGCGGTACGCGTTTTTCGCGGCGTCGAATTTGGCGAATCGCAGAAGGATCTGCTGCGCGCCTGCGCGCGTGAGGAGATCGATATCAACGTGCCGTTCGAGGAATTGCCGAAGGCCGATCAAGACTTCGTCATCAACGGCGAGAAGCGCAGCGACGGCGTGGACGATGATTACGATGAAGACCGCTGGTACGGTGTGCGCGGTTTTTTCCGCTGGGCCGAGAGCAAGACCTACAAAATGCACATGCGCGTCCTGCTCAGTCGGTATCGTGCTTACACCACCTGCCCGAGCTGCCGCGGCGGACGCTTTCAACCCGAGACGCTGAATTTTAAAATTGCTTCTGTAGCGGCGGTCTACGACCGTCGCAAAAATTCGAGCGACGCTCACAGAGCGCGGCTACAATTAAGTCTTCCGGAATTCGCCGCTCTTCCGATTTCGAGCGCGCGCGATTTCCTCGGCAAGATCGACATCTCAGCGAACGACTCGACCGCGGAAATGCTGCGCGGCGAAATTTGCGCGCGGCTCAATTATCTTTGCGAAGTGGGCGTCGGTTATCTCACGCTTGATCGCTCCACCCGCACCCTCAGCGGTGGCGAGGTGCAACGCGTTAATTTGACGACGTGCCTGGGCGCGTCGCTTGTGAATACGCTTTTCGTCATGGACGAGCCCAGCGTCGGACTTCATCCGCGCGACATCGGCCGGCTTGTGCGCGTGATGCATAACCTGCGTGACAAAGGCAACACGCTGCTCGTGGTCGAGCATGAAGAGCAAATCATTCGCGCCGCCGATAATTTGATCGATATCGGGCCGGGCCGCGGCGAGCGCGGCGGCGAATTGGTTTTCAGCGGAGCGCTTGAAGATTTTTTAGATGGATCGGGGCCTCCGCGCACGATGCGATCCAATATGAGCCGCTTCGCGGCTTCCGATTTAACATCGCCCGCGGAGCGGCCGATCCACCAATCACTCACGCGCGATTATCTCAGCGGCCGTAAATCGATTCCAATTCCGAAATCGCGGCGAAGATCGACATCGTCGATCAAGATCACCGGCGCGCGCCAACACAATTTGAAGAATATCGATGTCCATCTTCCAATCGGCGTCTTCGCCTGTGTCACCGGCGTCTCTGGTTCCGGCAAATCGACGCTCATTCACGACGTGCTTTATCGAAATCTTCTGCGCGCCAAAAGCGAGTCTTTCGACCAGGAGCCGGGTGCCTGCAAAAGCGTGACCGGCGCGCATCGCATCCGTGAAGTGGTGATGGTCGATCAAGCGCGGCTCGCACGCACCCCGCGTTCAACCCCGGTCCTTTATCTCGGTCTTTACGATCGCGTCCGCGAACTTTTTGCCACGCAGCCCGAAGCGATGTTGCAGGGCCTGACCGCGGGCGCGTTCTCGTTTAATTCCGGCAGCGGACGTTGCGAACGTTGTTGCGGCACCGGTTTTGAAAAAATCGAGATGCAGTTTTTGAGCGACCTCTATGTGCGCTGCGCCGAATGCGAAGGCCGCCGCTTTCAATCGCACGTGTTGAAAGTGCGGGTGCATGGCAAATCGATCCACGACGTATTGGAATTGACCGTGACCGAAGCGATCCAATTTTTCGCGCAGATCGGCGAACGAAAAAATCTTTCCGAGCCGCTTGATGTGCTCGAAGAAGTGGGACTCGGTTACCTGCGCCTCGGCCAACCGCTCAACACACTTTCCGGCGGCGAATCACAGCGACTCAAGCTCGTCAGGCATCTGACCGATGTGGAGGGACGCGCGTCGTCGCGTCCAACGAATGGCG
>Ga0066661_10000093_pt1 | contig 22198 bp, 23 predicted proteins | sample GraSoiAngelo_110_FD_66454 | JGI IMG/M metagenome (GOLD analysis project Ga0066661, IMG submission 66454) | Grasslands soil microbial communities from the Angelo Coastal Reserve, California, USA - 14_0903_12_30cm | ecosystem: Environmental > Terrestrial > Soil > Grasslands | place: USA... | reverse complement strand
CGTTGGACGTGGTGAGAAGCGCCCACGAGGCTACTTTTTTGCGCCGCCCCCCTTCCGCCGCGCCGTCTCCCTGCACGCGCTCCGCGCGTTACGGACACAACTTGTGCCTACCTGCTTAGGCGCGGAGAACGGCCCCCGCCGCCTCGCGGCGGCAGGGGCCGTGAAGTCCGGTCAGATCACGAAGTGCCAGATGGCGTTGTCGGGGCCCACCGCGAACACGTCCAGATGGCCCGACCCCGGCTGCGACACCGCCGCCGGGCCGAGGTGCCAGACCGTCGAGGGGCCGACCGCCGAGAAGCCGGTCCACGCGGTCCCGGTCCACGACTTGCGCCAGACCCCGGCGTCGAGACCGGGGATCAGGATGTCGAGGTGGCCGGACGCGGTGGACGCGGGCGCCGGCGCCGACGCGGCCAGACCGCCGCCCAGCGGCTCCGGGCCGCCCCAGGCGGAGCCGTCCCAGAACATGTGCCACAGCGCGGAGTCGATGCCGCGCACGAACACGTCGATGCGGTTGGGGCCCCAGGACACGGCGCCCGGCGCCGCCGAGAGCAGGCCGCCCAGCCCCTGCCAGCCCGACCAGTGGGAGCCGTCCCAGGCCTGGTGCCAGAGCGCCCCGTCGATGCCCCGCACGAAGGTGTCGAGGCGGTTCGCCGCCCAGGAGGAGACCGCCGGGGCGCTGGTGATGCTGCCGCCCAGCGACTGCCAGCCGAACCAGGTTCCGCCCGAGAAGGGCAGGTGCCAGAGCGCGCCGTCGATGCCGCGGGCGAACACGTCGATCCGGTTCGGGCCCCAGGACACGGCGGCCGGCGCCGAGGTGATCGTGCCGCCGAGGCTCTGCCAGCCGCTCCACGAGCTCCCGTTCCACGAGTCGTGCCAGAGCGCGCTGTCGAGGCCCTGGGCGAACACGTCCAGGCGGTTCTGGGCCCAGGACGCGACGGCCGGGCTGGACGCCAGGCCGCCGCCCAGCGACTGGACGGCCGGCGTGGTCCCGAACTCCAGCGCCAGGGCGTTCCACAGCTCCGGCGAGCCGCCGCCGAAGTCCAGCGTGAAGATGCCGGCGCCGCGGAAGCCGCGCTGGTTCACCAGGTCGTACTTGCGGACCAGCGAGACCTGGTCGTCCCAGTACGCCTCGCGCCAGCAGTTCAGCGACGGGTCCGCGTCGAAGTACGTGGCCCACAGCTCCTGGCCGTTCGGGTCGAGCGCGTCCCGGTGCTCCTGGAACGAGCTGATCACCGGGTTGGAGGGGAGCGTCGGGAACACGGTGTACGGCACGCCCGCGTAATGGGCGCCGCCGTTCGGCAGCACGGGCGCGTTGGCCGGCGGGTTGGGCCCGCTCACGCAGCCGGCGACCCCGTAGTAGGGCAGGCCCATGATCGTCTTGCCGGCCCACGGCGCGTAGTCGTTGGCGGCGCGGGTCACGTTCCACGTGTAGTTCGGCGCGGCGCCGTCGAACGGCGACGTCGGGCCCATGCAGGTCGCGCACGGGCCGTTGCTGATCTCCAGGCTGTACGCCATCACGAAGAAGGCGTCGAGCGTGCCGGCCAGGTTGGGGATGTCGAAGAAGCCGCCGCTGTCCTCCGCCGAGCTGGCGAACGTGTCCACGACCAGGTAGCCGAGGTTCGCGGCCCGAAGCTTCTGGACGAACGCGACCAGCTTCGTCCGCAGCGCCTGCCCGTCCGGGCACGTCGCGTTGCTGGCCTCGTAGTCGACGTCGATGCCGTCCGCGATGCCCTGCACCAGCGGCTTGACCGCGTTGATCGTGGTGGTCGTCGCGGCGTCGGCGAGCGCCTGGCAGGTGGTCCCGTTGTTCGCGGCCGTCGGCAGGAACATCAGCGTCAGGAGGACGCGGGTGCCCTGCGCGTGAGCGGCGTTGATCAGGTTGCTCGCGGTGGCGGACTGCCAGATCTGCAGGCCGGAGTCGTTCACCAGCGTGCCGTCCGTGTTGACGTTGACGCCGAAGTACGCGACGTCGGACAGCAGCGCGAAGTCCCAGGTCCGGAACCCGGCGCTGCTGTCGTCCAGGCTGGCGGCGCTGGCGAAGCCCATGACCTCGCGGTTCAGCGTCGGGCTGGCGGCGGGCGCCGTGGGCGCGGCCGCGGCGGTGCGCGCCACCTTGGGCCGGAGCGGGATCACGCCCTGGCGGGGCTGGAGCGCGCCCACGTGGGTGGACGCGACCTGGCCGGCCACCTGCTGGGTGATCCACGGCCTGGTGACGTCGTGGCCCCCGGCGGGCGGGGCCGGCCGGGCGCCGCCCTGGGCTCCGGCCGTGCCGGCGGCGCTGGCCGTGCTCGGCAGCAGGACGGCGAAGGCGAGCGCCAGCGCCAGGGCGACCGGTCGGAGACGGGAGAGGAAGCGGGGCATCTTCGCGATCACTCCTATGAGATGCACGACGAAGGCCCACCGGTTGCGTCCCCGGCCGGGCCATGCGGGGGTGACCCTAGCACACGGCTCAGCTGCCGGTGAGCAGGCCGCCCAGGCCGCCGCCCTCGCCGGGGTGGGGCATGTAGTGCGCGATCGCGTGCGCCAGGTGGGGCAGGCTCATCGACTGCAGCCAGATCCGGCCCGGCCCGGTCAGCGTGGCCAGGAACAGGCCGTCGCCGCCGAACAGCGCGTTCCGGATGCCGGGCATCGTCGTGACGTTGAAGTCCACGCCCTCCTCGAACATCGCGACGTGGCCGGGGTGGATGCGCAGCGTGTTGCCGGCCTGCAGCTCGTACTGGACCACCTCGCCGTGCATCTCGATGAACGCCATGCCCTGCCCGGTCAGCCGCTGCATGCGGAAGCCGGTCCCGCCGAAGATGCCGGCGCCGAGCCGCTGCTGGACGCCGACCCCGAGCTGCACGCCGCGGGTGGCGCACATGAACCCGTGGCGGTGGACCAGGTAGCCGCGGCCGGGCTGGATCTCCAGCGGCAGGATCTGGCCGGGCAGCCTGGCGCAGAACGAGGCCATGCCGACGCCGCCGACGGCCGTGTACTCGGTCATGAAGATCGTGGCACCGGCCAGCGCCCGGCCCAGCGTCGCCATGAAGCCGCCCTGCTGGCCGCCGACCGCGGTGCCGGTCTGGAGCTGGATCGCCCAGGAGATCCAGGCCAGCTCGCCGGACTCCGCGAAGACCTGCTCGCCCGGCTGGAGCATCAGCTCCAGGACGGGCATGGTCGTGCCGATGATCCGATGCTCCAAGTCCCTGCACCCTCCTCAGTCGGGTCCGATCGACGATGCGCGAGCGCAGTGTAGAGGGTGGGACCGGCTACTGGTAGTGCACGTGGTCGAGGACGCGGCGCCGGGCCGGACGGCGGCCCCGCGCGCACTCGTTGCACACGCCGACGACGAGGACGTCCGTGCGCACGGGTCGGAAGCGGTGCAGCTCCTGTAAGTGCTGCTCCAGCTCGGCGACCAGGCTGTGCTCGATGTGGAGGACGCCGCCGCAGACCTGGCAGATCGCGTGCTGGTGGTCCTCGCCCGACACCTCGTAGTGGATCGGGCCGTCGCCCAGGCGGACCGCCCGCAGCGCACCGGACGTGGACAGCGCCTCCAGCGCGCGGTAGACGGTGCTGCGCGGGAAGCCTGGCTGGGCGCGCTGCAGCTCGGCAGTGATCTCGTCCGCCGTGCAGTGCCCGCCGAGCCGCTGCACCACCTCCCAGACCTGCTGCCGCTGGCGCGTCTGGCGCATCCCCGGCCTGAGCGGCGGGTTCGCGGCTTGTGCCTGCCCGTCTGCCATCGCGGAGAAGCCTACGCCTGCCAGGGGCGCATCAGCCGGCGACGCGCAGCGCCCGGTCGGCCCGGGTGAGGAGGCGGGCGCCGCCCGCCTCCACGACCACGTCGTCCTCGATCCGGACGCCGCCCCAGCCGGCCAGGTAGACGCCCGGCTCGACGGTGACGACCATGCCCTCCTCGAGCACGGCGTCGCCGCCGGGGTCGAGGCTCGGGTCCTCGTGCGCCTCCAGCCCCAGGCCGTGGCCCACGCGGTGGATGAACGCGTCCGCCAGCCCGCCCGCGCGGATCACGGCGCGGGCCGCCTCGTCCACCCCGCCGACGGTCGCGCCCGGCCGGATCGCCGCCACGGCGGCGTCGTGGGCGGCCAGCACCAGGGCGTGGACCTCGCGCTGCCGGCCGTCGGGCTCGCCCATCACCAGGGTGCGCGTCGTGTCGGCCCGGTAGCCGCCGGACGCGGCGCCGAAGTCGAGCAGGACCAGGTCGCCGGCGGCCAGCCGCCGGTCGCCGGGGCGCAGGTGCGGCTGGGCGGAGTTCGGGCCCGACTGGACGATGGTGTCGAACGAGGGCCGGGCGCCGGCCGCCGCGATCGCGTGGTCGATCGCGGCGGCGACCTCCAGCTCGCTGCGGCCGGCCTGGAGCTCCTCGAGGGCGCGCTCGGTGACCGCGTCCGTCAGGCGGGCGGCCTCCTCCAGCCGGGCGAGCTCGGCGGCGGTCTTGCGCGCGCGGAGCCGGCGCACCTCGGCGCCCGCGTCCACCGGCCGGGCCCCCGGCGCGATCCCGCGCAGGCGCTCCCAGCGGGCCAGGCTGAGGTGGTCCATCTCGACGGCCAGCGTGCCGCCGGCGCCGTCCAGGGCGGCCGCGACCGGCGCCCACGCGTCCTCGCCGTCGCGCCAGGCGCTGACCGTCACCCCGGAGGCGGCCGCCGCCGCGCTGTCCGCCTCCAGCGACGGCACGACCAGCACCGCGCGCGGGCCGCGCACGACCAGGGCCATCAGCCGCTCGTGCGGGTTGGACGCGAAGCCCGTCAGGTACGCGATGGACACCGGGTCGGTCAGGACGGCGGCTCCGGCCTCCCGGGCCTCCATCCAGGCCCGCAGGCGGTCCAGGGTCACCCCTACTCGACCTTCAGGATGCGGATGCTGTAGCGGCCGCCCGACGGCGTCCGGACCTCGACCTCGTCGCCGACCTTGTGGCCCATCAGCGCCCTGCCGATCGCGGACTCGAAGCTGACCCGGCCGGCGCTCGGGTCGGCCTCGGTGGAGCCGACGATCCGGTACGTCTCCTCGGGCTCGCCCTCCTCGGCGAACGTGACCGTGCTGAGCAGGTCCACCCGGCCGTTGCTGGCCCGGGACTCGATGATGACGTGGTTCTTGACGATCGCCTCCAGCTCCTGGATGCGCGTCTCGATGAACGACTGCTCGTTGCGCGCGGCGTGGTACTCGAAGTTCTCGGACAGGTCGCCGTGCTCGCGAGCGGCCTTGATCTTGGCCACGATCTCGGGACGGCGGGTGCCCACCAGCACCTCGAGCTCCTGGCGCACCTGGGCGAGGCCCTCGGCGGTGATGGGGACGTCTCGTTGCTGGGTCATCGCATTCCTCCGGGCATCAGGGCCTGGACCTCGTCGTACAGCCGGCGCTGGAGCAGGTGGGAGACGCCGAACACGGCGCCGGCCAGCGCGGCGCCGGCCACGATCGCGGCGATCCCGTGGAGCAGGTCGGGCTTCAGCGGCAGGACCGCGACGACGTCCACGCCGATGATCGCGGCCGCGGCCAGAGCCACCGGCGTGAGGATCGGCATCAGGCGGAGGCGCTTGAGCACCTCGGGTACCGGCTGCTCGGGCCGCCCCACCATGCGCTGGCCCATCACGCCCACGCTGCGCACGTGCCGCAGCTTCGGCGTGACGGTCAGGATCACGTTCACCTGGTTGCCCGGCACCTTGCTCATGCGCTCGGGCGTGACCAGGTACTGCTCGACGCCGCCCCTGGTCTTGACCATCAGCATGCCCAGGCCGATCGACGTGCTGGCCTCGCTCGCGCCCATGAGCTGGCCCTGGACCATGCGCGGCTCCAGCTTGCGATCCTGCAGCGCGAGGCGGAACCCCGGGGCCAGGAAGCTGAGTCCGAACACGATCGGCGCCGCCCACACCACGCCCGCGACGGTGGCCACGAACCAGCCGTACGGCCGCAGCAGGAGCAGGAACAGCCCCACCGCGATGAGCACGCAGGCGAGGGCGACCGCGCCGGAGATGTAGCCGATGCGCACCACTGTCTCGGGCGCGTAGCCCTGGAGCATGCCACCCGACTCGACGTAGCGCTGGCGCTGCTTCCGCTGGTCGCCGCCGGTGGCCGCCGGCGCCGGCACGTTCTTGGGCCGGACCTGGCGGACCTGCCGGACCTGGCGCTGGTTCCGCGACTGCGCCTGGATGCGTTTCTTTCCCATTCACTCGCGAGTCTATCGAGGGGGAGGCGCGCGCGCCGGTCGGGCCGGGGGCGGAGCCCCGAGGCCCCGCGCGTCCTCAGAGTGTGAGCCGCTCCTGGACCGGCCCCGGATAGGTGATCCGGCCGCCGTCCACGCGGGCGAACGGCGTCAGCGCCGCCGGCTGCGTGCGGCCCGGCCCGAGCACGTGCGTGACGGCGAGGCCGCGGGCGAGCAGGGCGTCGGCGATCAGGCTGCGGTGGCACCGCCAGGGCACGGCCTCGGCGCACATGACGGCCACGTCGCGGTCCCGGCTCCACGCCACCAGGCGGTCCAGCCCGACCGCGAAGTCGGGGTCGGCCATGTGGTCGGCGTAGCCGCGGAAGCTCTCGTTGTGCCAGCCGGCGTTGGGCGAGTCCGGCCGGGGCCGGCGCAGGCCGCCCAGCTCGGGCAGGTGCGCGTACTCGATGTCGCGGGCGGGGAGATCGGCCGCCAGCGCCGCCTTCGCGAAGTGCGGCATCCGGCGGGAGCCCGGCGCGGTGCGGACGTCAGCCAGGAGCGTGGTCCCGTGCTCGCGGAGCAGCTCGACCAGCTCGTCGAGGCTCCGCGTCGAGTGCCCGACGGTGAACAGTGCCAACCCGGTAGGTTTTACCGGTCATGGCACCCTCGTGGCCGGACCGCCTCGCCCGCGTCGTGGCCGCGCTGGCGGCGGCGGCCGCCGCCCTGGCGTGCGGCGGCCCCGGCACGGCCCGACCGCCGTCCCCGCCCCCACCGTCGCTGCCCGCCGGCTACACGGCGTACGACGGCGGCAAGCTGGGGTTCCGGTTCGGCCTGGCGCCGGGCTGGCAGCGGGTCGGCGAGGTGGCCGCGGACGGCGTCAGCTTCGCGGACCCGTCCGGCCAGGGCACGCTGCTGGTCCACGTGGAGCAGGCCCGCTCCGCGGACCTGGACGCGGCCACCGGCGTGGTGATGTTCGAGCTGACGGACGGCGGCGGCGTCCCCCACGCCAGCATGGCGGACTCGCGCCTGGCCGGCCGGCCGGCGAGCTGGGTCAAGGGCGACTTCACGGCGGCGGGGCCGGCGCAGCGCATCGAGGCGATCGTGATGCTGGAGGGCGGCCGCGCCTGGGTGCTGGCCCTGGCCGGGCCCGCCGCCTCGCTCGCGACCGACGAGGCGGCGTTCGACGCGATGCGCGCCTCGTTCCAGCTCCGCTCGGCGCCCGTGCTGCCGCCGGCGCCGGCGGAGGTGGCGCTGGACCGGCCGGCGCCCGGCTTCGCCGAGCTGGACCGGATCAAGGGCCCGGTCGTCCTCAACTTCTTCGCCTCGTGGTGCGGGCCGTGCCGCGAGGAGATGCCGCTGCTGGCCCAGCGCGCGAAGGCGGCCGGGGGCCGGTTCACGGTCCTGGGCATGGACACCCAGGACGACACGTCGAAGGTGCCTGACTTCCTGAAAGGCCTGGGCGTGGGCTTCCCGACCGGCTACGACCGGGACGGCCACCTCTACCAGGCGTACCTGCTGCCAGGCGTGCCGGGGACGTTCTTCCTGGACGCCCACCACGTGGTGCGGGACCTGGTGTACGGGCCGCTGACGGCGGACACGCTGCAGCGCGGCCTGCACGCCGCGGGGGCGGCGTAGCCCTCAGTTCGCGATGCCGAGGGCTGGCCACTCCGCGACCAGCGCCACGGCCAGTTCTCGCAGGCCCACCTTCCAGGTCGGGGGCGCGTCCAGCCAGTTGAACCGGCCCGCGGCCACCTGGCGGGCCGCCTGGACATCGTTCCGGATCGTGATCATGCCCCGGGCGTTCGGGACCGCCGCGCCGAACGCGCGCAGGTCGAGGTCCGTCGCGATGCCCGACTTGTTCATCACCACCCACGTCGGCAGCCCGTCCCGCGCCAGCAGGGCCGCCGCCTCCGCCACCAGGCTCGCGGTGGCCGGCTCCAGGTCCGAGACCAGCACCACCTGGTCCGCCGTCGCCATCGCCGCCCGCGCCGCCGGCTCGTGCAGGCCCGTGCCCGTGTCGAGCACGATCACGCCGAGCATCTGCTGGAGCCGGCGGACCACCTGCGTGTACGCGTTGGCGTCGAGCCGGCCGACGCGCACAGGGTCCGTGGGCGCGGGCAGCACCATCAGCCCGTGCGCGGCCCGGCCCAGGTGGTTGTCGAGCGCGGTGGCGGTCAGCTCCGGCGCCTCCAGCACCTCGAACAGGTCGTCCACGAAGATCGTGTGCTCCGGCGCCAGCTGGCGGCCCAGCGAGCCGAAGTCCGGGTTCGTGTCGATGGCCACGATCCGGTCCCGGCGGAGCAGGGCGAACAGCGAGCCCAGCAGCGTGGTCGTGGTCGTCTTGCCCACGCCGCCCTTGGGCGACATCACGGCGATCGTCGCGCAGCGGTGCAGCTGGGGCGCGACCACGCCCGCGTCCAGCCGGTACAGGTAGTCCGTCGAGCGCCACGACAGTCGGGCGCGGTCGGTGAGCCCGGGCGCGGTGCGGACCGTGAGGCTCGACGGGTTCACGATCTGGCCGGGCTGCGGCTGCTGCGCCGGCAGCGGCTGCGCCCACGGTTGGGGCCGGAGCACGGCGCCGGTCGCCGCGATCAGCCGGTCGAGAAAGGAGACCCGCGGCGGCAGCACCAGCCGGGTCCGGTCCTGCGGCAGCAGGCCGTCCCAGGGCTCGAAGACCAGCGCCGCGTCGCGCAGATGAAGCAGCGCGCCGTCCATGACGCCCACCTCGTGCAGCGTGCGCGCCCCGTCGAACGCGAGGCCGCCCAGCGCGGCCAGCTCCCACCGCGCGTCCTCCGACTTGTGGTTGGCCGCGCAGACGTCCACCAGGAGCGGCAGCAGCTCCGTGACGGGGCGGTCGCACGGCAGCTGGAGCTCGACGCGCTGCTCAGGGCCCTGGACGGTGACGAGCACCGACGATGCCGTTTCCGTTTCCATCCCCCTCTCGAACCTGGCGAGCATAGCACCTCAGTTCGCCAGGGCCGCGAACACGACGACGTTCTGCAGGTAGCGGCGCTGGGCGAAGCTGTACTGGCCGCCGCACGTGATCAGGCGGATCTCCGGGTCCGTCGTCAGCCCGTAGACCTGCTCGGTCGGGAACGAGTCCACCGCGAAGCTGGCCACCCGCTGGACGACGAACGTGGCGGTCGAGCCGTCCTCGCGGGACACCAGGACCTGGCTCCCCGCCCGCAGCGTGGACAGGTGGAAGAAGATCGCCGGGCCGGTCACCGAGTCGAGGTGGCCGAGGATCACGGCCGGCCCCTGCTCGCCGGGCGCCGGACCGTTGGTGTACCAGCCCACCTGGTTCGGATCCGACGGCACCTCGATCGTGTTGTCGGAGTTGAGGCCGAGCCGGACCACCGACGCGTCGATCTTGAGCGCCGGGATGGCGAGCCGCGTCGGCGCCGGCGCGGTGCCGCTGCCCGAGACGTCGGGCGCGGGCGGTGCCCCCGCCAGGTCGAGCGACCGCGTGATCGGCGTGGTCTGGATCATGACCGGCGCCGAGGGCGACGGCCGCGCGGCGGCCGGGTGGCCGGTGGACACGCGCGGAGCGCCCCCGGCGCCGCAGCTGGCCACGGCCAGCCACAGCGCCGCGAGAACGGCCCCTATGCAGGTGAGCGGCGGGCGAACAGGAGCAGCAGCGCGCATGCGACCATCGAGCCCGCGATCAGAGCCAGAGGGATCAGGCCGCCGAAGACGGCTCCGCCCTCACCGGTACCGGCGCCGCCGACCGGCTCCTGGCCGGCCGCCGTCGCGTCGGGGATGGCGACCAGCTGCACGGGCTCGTTGACGCCGCCGGCGCCCACGAGGGTGACGACCGTGCCGGGCGTCTGCACGTCGGCCGTCGTCTGGAACAGCTGGGGGCTGGTCGTGCCCGTCGCGACGAGCGCGACCGGGTAGCTGCCCGTCGGGAACGTGGAGTAGTCCGAGCCCTGGAAGCAGGACACGTTCTTGAACAGGACGGTCCCGGCGCTGTTGTTCAGGATCACGTCCACGCCCGGGACCTCCGGCGCCATGTGGATGAACCGCGCGGCGAACTTGCCGGCGGGGGCGCTCGGGAAGTTGTCGCCGAAGATCACCGCCTTGATCGGGCAGGTCGAGCTGCCGACCTTGCCGCCGATGAAGACGCTGTAGTAGCCGGCCGCGAGGGACTGGGTCACGGTCGCGTCGGGGGAGGCCGTCGCCGGCGAGCCCGCCTTCCGCACGTCGAACGTGTGCTGGCCGGTGGTGAGGCCCTGATACGGGGTCCGGGAGTCGAACACCGTGTCGGCGAGGGCCTTGCGACCGTCGATGTACAGGTCCACCTTGCCTTCCGCGTCGTCCGGGGACAGGTACACGAGGCGGACCTTCGCGTTGGTGGGCGCGGCGCTGGCAGGGACAGCGCCGACGGCGAGCAGCAGCGGGATCGCCGCCAGCGCGAGCGCGATTCTCTTCATGCTTCCTCCTGATGACGCACCGGCCGCGGCCTCCGCTCCGCCTGCGGCCCGGCGACGCTTCCAGTCCCTTTCCTGCCTCTCTCGGTGGGCTCCAGGTCCTCCACCTCGCGCCGGCGGCCCACCCCGCGCAGCACCAGGTCCCATTCCAGGCCCGCCGACGCCAGCTCGGCGCACGCGGCCGTGCCCGCCAGCGCCACCGCGGCCAGCAGGTCCGGCGCCAGCGTCTGCCACCGGACCAGCGATCCGAGCAGGCGCAGCAGGTCGTCGCCGCCCAGCGCCCAGGGCGGGAACGGCCCGGCCACGCCGGCCAGCGCGAACACGAACAGCGACACCACCGCCACCCCGACGCCCCAGCGCAGGGAGCGGAACAGCGTCGCCACGGCGACCAGGCCGATCGCCAGGACCGCGAACGCGGCCAGCGCGGGGGCGCTCAGCGCCACCACCGCCGCCGACGCCAGCGCCATCCAGCCGACCAGCACCATGACGAACGACCTGGTCCGGACGGGCGGCGTGTTCACGCCGGTACCACCCCCCCGACAGAGAGCCCGGGCGTGCCGTGAACAAGGGCTTGGCCCGAGTGGGTCGGAAAGAGGGGGGGTTCCGGAAGGGGGGGCCTGCCCCCCCTTGCGCAGGGCCTGGTCCGGACGGGCGGCGCGTTCACGCCGTGGCCCTCCGCGGCCGGAGCAGCTGCAGGCCGACCACGGCCAGGATCAGCAGCGCCGCCAGGCCGCCGGCGACCTGCGCGGTGCTGGGGCCGAACGGGCCGAACACCCCGGAGCCGCCGCCGACGCTGGACAGGTGGCCGGTCGCGTCCACCATCGCCGCGTTGCCGGTCAGCCCGGGGTCGTAGAGCGCGATCGCGGCGCCGTTCAGCACGTCCGGCCCGGTCCCGGACAGCCAGAGCACCTGGCGGCCCGCGGCGTCGAACGTGCGCAGCTCCTCGACCGCGCCGACCGAGCTGCCGACGCTCACCTGGCCCCGCATCGACACGTTGCCGCTGCGGTCGAACACGACCGGGAGCCGGGCCCCGATCCCGTCGAGGGCGCTGTTCGCGGGCGGCCGGCCGATGACCAGGATGTCCTCGTCGCCGGAGCCGTCCCAGGCGTTCGCGAACGTCACGTCCAGGCTCGGGGGCGGCTGCGTCGAGCGGCTGCCCAGCGCGACCATGGCCTGCGCGGCCGCCCCGAGGGTGCTCGGCGTTCCGTCGGCCAGCACCATCTCGAGCGGGCGGCCGGCCTCCAGGAACGGGAACGGCAGCAGGCGCAGGTCGCCGGCGGTGGGCAGCGGGTCGGGCAGCGACAGCGCCGCCGTCGCCTGGTCGGCCCCGCCGGTGGTGAACGGCCCCTCGACCGGCGGGATCGGCCCGTTCGAGCCGGCGATGTGGAACTCCAGTGACAGCGAGTTGCGACCCGGGCGCAGGATGCGGCCGGGGAAGCTCGCCACCAGCCGGCTCGACCGGGCGCCGGTCGCGTCGAGGTCGGTCGCCGCCACCCAGCTCCCGTTGACGTTCGCCTCCACGCTGGCCGACGAGACCGCCGAGCCCAGGGCCGGCACGTCCAGCTCCATCACGGCCGTGTCCCCGGGATCCACGGCCGGCGCGGTGAAGCCGACCGTCGCCCGGTAGCGGCCGGCGCCGAACGAGGCCAGGTCGCGCGGGCTGAGGACGTTCACCTGGATCGCCCGGGGCGGCCCTGTGGTCGTGGCCGTGGACGCCGACGAGACGATCACGTACTGGCCGGCCAGCGCCCCGCCGCCGCTGACGAGCGCCGCCGTGGCCCGGTCCACCGCCGCCGGCGTGACGCCGGTGACCAGCACGAGGGCGCTGCGGTGGTCCCACGGCGAGACGGCCGCCAGGACCAGGCCCTGGTCGGGCCCGAGCGCCCGGCCGTCCGGGGCCGCCCAGCCGGCGCCCACCGGCTTCCAGCCGGCCGCCTGCAGGATCGGCTGGGCGGGGGGCAGCGCCGCCAGCGTGCCGACCAGCAGCGCGCTCTGGCCGCCGCCGGCCAGCCACTTCGTCTGGTCCGCGGTCACGACCGTCGGCCGCACGTGCTGCGAGGCGGCGCGCCGGCCCAGGTCGCCGAGCACGCGGAACGCCGCCGCCAGGTCCCGCGGGGCGGGCGCGGACGGCAGCACGAGCCCCAGCCCGGGGCTCGAGGCGCCGGTCGCCAGCAGGGAGTACGGGTACCTCTCCAGGTCGGGCAGGCCGGTCGGCGCGGGGGCCAGCTCGTAGTGCAGCATCGTCTGGCCGTCGATCCGGCCGTACAGCGTGGCGGCCGGGCCGGCCAGGGCGAACCGGACCTGGAGGCGGGTGGCCTGCCGGGGCGCGAACAGCCCGGACGGGATGCGCGTCTCGACCACGCCGCCGCCCGCCGTGCCGGGGCCCAGCGGCACGGTCAGCAGCGGCTGGCCGCCGACCGCGATCAGCATGCTGGAGCCTGCCGTCGCGTCCACGCTGTGGGAGAAGAAGACCCGGACGTAGTTGCCGGCGAGGGCGAGGTCGGTGGCCGGGGCCGGGAGCGTCACCTCGACCGCGCCGTGGGCGCCGTAGACCGTCTGCGCGCCGATGCCGAGACCGTCGAGCGTCACCTCCTGCGCAACCGCCGCCGGCGCGTCGGCGGCCGCTGCTGGAATGGCCGGAACGACGCTCAGAGCGAGCAGCACGGAGACGATTGCAACAGACTGCGCCCTCAGCGCAGGCCCTCCTTTCTCACACCGGCGGATGGGCGAGATGCCCTATCCGGTCATGACACCGAAGCTTGACACGTACTCCGGTGTACTCGTCCGGGCAAATTGGGAGGGGGGTGCCGGGCGGTCCTAGTTCTGGACGACGCCGGCGAAGTACCCGTGGAACCCGAGGTCCTGCAGGCGGGTCGGCCGAGCTAGCTGGACCAGTGCCATGTCGCCCTCGCCCTGGTCGGTTTGCAACACGCCGACGACCGTCGTCGGGTCGAGCCAGCCCTCGGGTTTGAAGGAGGCCGGGAGCTGGGTCGTCTTGCCCGTCGAGTCGGTCACCTGGGCCTTGCCGCCGGTGGGCAGGTAGACCACCCGGGAGGCGTCCGGGGCGAGGACGAGGTCCAGGTACTGGACGTCGCCGGTGGTGTGGATGCGGTACCGGACGCTGCCGTCCCGGCCGCGGACGGAGAAGTTCCGCTGCTGGCCGTCGTCGTCGCACAGCACCGTCTCGTCGGGCAGCACGGACCACGGGTCGCAGCTGTAGCCCTCGAGCGGGGGCCCCGGCCGGCCGGCCGTGTCCAGCACCGCGACGTGGCCGAACATCGCCCGGCCGAGGCTGCCCTCCTGGGTGCCGAGCGCCGTGTCCACCGTGGCCAGCGGCCCGTCGGCCGTCCAGCCGACCATCGACAGCGCGTCGTGGGGCAGGCCGCCGGACTGTGGCCAGTTGCGCCTGGCCAGGACTGTAGGGCTCTGCTGGCCGGCGCGGGCGGACAGCACCTGGAGCATGAAGTCACCCGGACCGAACGGCGGGTCGATCGGCGTCTGCGGCGGCGGCACGTGCACCGGCGGGAAGCTGAACAGCGTCGCCAGGACCTGCGTGCCGTCGGGGCTGACCACGAACGAGAGCAGCTGCTGGGGGCCCGTCAGCGGGAGCGACGTGACGCTGGCCACCGTGCCCTCGGGGCTCAGCGAGCGGACCGCGCCGGCCGCGTCCACGAAGTACACCTTCCCCGCCGCCACGCGCGCCTCCGGCTGGGCCAGGGGCAGCGCGTTGCCCACGCGGGGGAGCTGGCGCGCGCTGAACCGCGTCTTGGCCCGCGCCGTCCCGTTCGTCTGCACGATCGCGACCGCGGTGTCCTTCATCGCGGTGAGGTCGCCGCCAGGCTCCAGCGCGGCGAACAGGACCTCCTTGCCCGAGCCGGTCGCGCTGCTGCTGGGGGCGGGGCTGGCGGGCGCGGCCGACGGCTTCGTGGGGCCGGCGGTCGGGTTGCCGCAGGCGAGGATCGCGAGCGTCGCCGCGGCGGCGACCGCGAACCGGCGCCTCACCTGCCGTCCACCAGCAGGTCGAAGCGGTCCGGGCCGGCGGCGGGCTCGCAGCCCGACTCCCACAGCTCGGCCACCGCCGCCTCCCGCGGGCCCCGCCCCGCGGCCCCGGCCAGCAGGCCGGAGATCCACGCCTCGGTGAGCGTGAACGCCAGGCGCCGGGCCGAGCGCTGCGCCACCTCGAGGTCCGCGCCGGGGAGCCCGACCAGGAGCGCGGCCACCTCGTCGCGGCGGGGCGACTCCAGCCGCTCCAGCTCGGCCAGGAACGCCTCGGCGGTGTCGGGCCGGGTGACGGTGCGAAGGGCGTCGAGCGAGAGCACGTTGGTCGTCCCCTCCCAGATCGGCAGCACCTGGGCGTCGCGGAGGTGCCGGGCGATGCCGGTGTCCTCCATGTAGCCCGCGCCGCCGAAGCATTCGATCACCTCGGACGCGCCGGCCACCGCCTGCCTGGCCGTGTACAGCTTGGTCAGCGAGGCGCCGAGCCGGAAGCTCACTGTCTCGTCAACGCTGGCGGCGCCGCATTCGATACGGCCGAGCAGGGTGGCCAGGCGCATGGTCAGCGCCAGCGCCGCCTCGGCCTGGACCGCGAGCTGGACCAGGACCTGGCGCTGGAGCGGCAGCTCGTCGAGCGGCCGGCCGAACGCGGTCCGGCAGCCGGCGTAGCCGCGGGCCAGCTGGAGGCCGCGGCGCAGCGTGCCGGCCGACGCGATCGCGTTGTGGAGCCGGGTGACGTTGAGCATCGCGGTCATCTGCGCGAAGCCGCGATCGAGCTCGCCGACGAGCTCCGCGTGCGCGCCCTCCAGCGTCACCTCGCCGGTGGCCATCGCCCGGGTGCCCAGCTTGTCCTTCAGCCGGTCGATCCGGTAGTGGTTGCGTGCGCCGCCGGGCAGCAGGCGGGGGACCAGGAACAGGCCGAGGCCGCGCGTGCCGGGACCGGCGCCCTGCGGCCGGGCCAGGGCGAGCACGACGTCGCCGCCCACGTTGGAGCAGAAGTACTTGCGGCCGTGCAGGCGCCAGCCGGCGCCGTCCCGGCGGGCCTCGACGGTGTTGGCGCCCACGTCGGAGCCGCCCTGCTGCTCGGTCATCCACTGCCCGGCGGTCCACGCGGTGGCGGGGTCGCGGCTGACCAGGTGCGGGAGGACGTCGCCGCGGAGCTCGTCCGGACCGTGGTCGGCGAGCACGCGGGCCGCGGCGTCGGTCATCGACACCGGGCACAGGTACGTGGCCGTGTCGGGCTGGAACAGGTAGCAGAGCGCGGCGTGGACGACGCGGACCTCCGGGCCGGCGCGGTCCAGTGCCTCCGCCTCGTAGGGCAGGCCGGTCAGGCCGAACCGCGCCGCGACGGCGCCGAGCCGGCGCCACTCGTCCGGGTACACGACCTCGTCCACCCGCTCGCCCCAGGGATCGACCGGGCGCAGCCAGGCGGGCTGCCGCTCGCACGCCTGGCCGAGCGCCGCGAGCTCGTCCGCGGCCAGGCCGCCCAGCTCGACGAGCTGAGGCTCGGCCCACGCCAGCGTCTCGGGACGCAGCGACGCCCGCAGCAGGGACGTCAGCGCGGGGTCTGCGGTGTACGTGTTGGCGGGGAGCAGCCGCACCGGATCACATTGTAGACCCGAGGGATTGATGGCAAAATGACGTCGATATGAAGTCAACTACGGTTCGCTTCGCGGATCCCGTGTACCAGGAGCTGGAGGCGGCCAGCCGGCAGACGCGGCTGCCGATCAACTCGATCGTGACCGTGGCGTGCCTCGAGTGGCTGCGCCGCAACGTGGCGCCGGAGGACGCGGTGCCGATGGTCGCCGGCTCCGGGCGCCGGTGGATCGCGCAGCAGCTCCGGCGGGGCGAGAGCGAGTTCCTCCGCACCGTCCGGATGGTGCCCCAGGCGGAGGTGAGGGCGGCGACCGGGGCCGGGGCGGACTCCTGGGTGTTCACGACGGCGGCGCAGGACGCGCTGGCGCGGGCCAAGGAGGCGGCCGAGCGGACGCGGCGGCCGTGGATCGGGACGAGCCACCTGCTGCAGGGCCTGGCCGAGGTGACGGAGGGCCGCGCCGCGCAGGCGCTGGGCCGCCTCGGCGTGGACGCGGTCGCGCTGGCCGGGGCCGAGACGGAGGAGGCGGCGGAGCAGCCGGGGCGGCTGCTGCCGACCCGCCAGGTCCGCCGGGTCACGCGACGCGCCCAGGACGAGGCCGACGCCGAGGGCGCCGCCCAGATCGGCACCGACCACCTGCTGCTGGCCCTGCTCCTGGAGCACAGCCGGGTCGCGGAGGCCCTGACGGCGGCCGGCCTGACGGAGCCGGCCGTCCGCGACGCGCTGGCGGAGTCCCCGCCGGAGAGCTAGGCCCCGCGCGTTGCGCGTCAGCCCTTTTCCCCGACCCAGTTGGCGTAGAACGCCGCCAGGCGGGGGTCCGGGACCAGGAACAGGTCGCCCGCCTCCCGGCCGAGCTGCAGCACCGCCAGGCCGTCGTCGTAGACGTCCATCGCCAGCATCGCGTCCAGCGGCACAGAGACCGAGCCGGCGCGGCCCGCGAACAGGATCCGCCGGCTGGTGACCAGCAGCGCGCCGGTGTCCACCGGCTGGCCGCCGGCCACGGGTGCCGGGCCGCCCCGGAGCGCGCCGACCCAGTGCTGGACGCCCGTGTGGGCGAGCGTCGGGCCCGCGGCCGCGGCCGCGTCGGGCCCGGCCACCGGCACCGGCGGCGCCAGCGCGGCGTCGAGCACCAGGTGCGCCGCCTCGTCCCGGGCCAGCGTGACCGGGCTCTCGACGACCGGCAGACCGTGCGCCCGGATGTAGGCGGCCAGGTACAGCGCGTCGAAGCCGAGGTGGCGGTGCGCGTCGTCCCGGAGCGCGATCTCGTGGTCGAGCTGGGCCAGCGCCGCCGCCTCGGCTTCCAGCGCCGCCCGGACCTGCCGCGAGCGCTCCTGGAGCGCCATCGCCTCCTCCAGCACCGGCTCGACGTCCGGGACGCCGATCCCCGCCTCCGCGCCCCGGTGCGCGACCTCGAGCAGCACCTGGCGCAGGCGGGCCGACGCGCGCGAGCGCCGCCGCGTGCTCAGCCAGCCGCCGCCCTGGAGGCGCGCGATCCGCGCGACCAGCTGGTCCGCCTCCTGGAGGCGCGGCTCCAGGTCCGGGGGGACCGGCCACCACGCCCGGCGCGGCACCAGCAGGGCGCCGACGTCGGCCAGGCGATCCTCGGCCCGGCCCGCCAGGTCGGCATCCTCGTACGCCAGCCGGTCGACGCGCTCGCGCTGCGCGTACCCGGCCGCCCGCACCTCGTCCAGCGTGGCCAGGGACACCACGCCGACGCCCCAGACGCTCACCTGGTCGGTCACGGCCGTCAGCTGACGGTGATCGTGGCGCCCGCCGTGGCCTCGCCGCAGGTCACCTGGATGGGATACGTGCCGGGCTTGACCTGGTCGGCCACCTTCCAGCTCCAGCCCACGGCGCCCGCGCCGTTCGCGGTGGCCGCGGACAGCCTGGGGGCCGGCGAGTAGCCGACGGTGATCGTGCACCTCGCCCGGGGCGTGGTCAGGGCCAGCAGCGTGGCCCGGCCGCCCCGCGCTGCCTGGATCGTCGGGTCCACGATCGACACCGATCCCGAGGACGGGCTCGGCGACGGCGTGGACTTCGGGATGGGCGTCGGAGTGGGGGTGGGCGTGTCGGTGGGCGCGGCGACGAACGGGGTCGGCTGGTCCGACGGCGCCGTGGACGGAGTGACCACCGGGGACGGCGGCGCGAGAGCGATGTGCTGGGCGCCGGCGCCCGGTTGGCGCGTCGCCAGCACCGCCACGGCCCCGACCAGCACGACCCCGGCCGCGGCCACCGCCGAGATAGTGAGCGTCCGCGGCGACAGCAGGGCCGGCGCGGCGCCGGCCGGCTGGCGCCACGCGGGCGCCTCGGCCCGCGCGTAGAACGCGGCGGGAATCGGGTCCGGCAGCCAGCGCGGATCGTGGTCCTGGGGGAGCAGTGGACAGCACCTCCTGATCGACTAGCGGTCGGCCCATGATGCCGCAAGTCGCCCGGCCGATGTCGAGGGCCGGGCGTCAGACCCCGATCTCGATCGGTTCCGCCGGGAAGCCCGTCACCAGCAGCTCGCGGAGCATGGCGCCGAGCCGGCGGGGGCCGAACCGGTCCCGCGAGCGCTCGATCTCGGCCGCCGTCCACCAGCGGTGCTCCGGCAGCAGGTCCAGCTCCTGCGCCTCGAACCCGGCCCGGCTGGCCTCGAACGCCGCCACCCGCGCCCCGAAGATGTGCTCGCGCTGGCGGTAGCGCCGGCCGCGCCACGTGAACTCGAACTCGCGCAGCCACACGCACGGGCCCAGCGCGAGCTCGCTCAGCCCCGTCTCCTCCGCCACCTCGCGCCGGGCCGCCGCCTCCGGCGACTCGCCGGGCCGGATGCCGCCGCCCGGCGTCGTCCACCACGCGTAGTCCGTCTGGCGGTCCTCGAACCGGAGGAGCAGCACGCGGTCGGCCGGGTCGAGCAGCAGCACCCGCGCCGCCAGGCGCGGGACCGGGCTCACTGCAGCGCGGCCGGATCCAGCGCCGACACGAGCAGCTGGACCGGTCCGCCGCCGGCGGTGCCGGTGTAGACGTACACGGGTTCCAGGTAGCCCCGGTCGCCCGCGACGACGGCCACGTACGCCAGGCGCACCTGCGTGAGGGCCACCGACTGGCCCGCCCCGCCGGCGCCGGCCGCCGCGTCGACCGGCGGCCGCGACGGGTAGAAGCCGGACTGCAGCCCGGCGGGGACCTGAACCTGGTCGACGACGCTGCCCACGGCCGGCCCGGTCGCCGGGTCGAACCGGTAGACGGCCAGCCTGGACCCCACGACCGGCAGGCTCGCGGACCCGGTGTCCACGCGCTGGCCGCCGGGCGGCAGCGCGGACGGGCCGGACGGCCGCAGGGCCTGGACGACCCCGGCGCCGGCCGGCGCCGGCAGCCGGCCGAAGGGCAGTCCCGCCGTGCTGGCGGGGGCGGCCGCCGGCGCGTTCAGGCGACCCGTGGCCGGCGCCGCCGCGGTCGTGGCCGCGCCGCCGTGCGGCGTCGTGCTGGCCCGCACCAGGACGGCGGCGAGGCCGACCAGCGCGACCGTCGCGATGCCGGCCGCGACGCGGCCCCAGGGCAGCTGCAGCCCGTCGCCGAGGCGCCGCCACCAGTGCCGCCGCGCCCGCAGCCGGGCCCACAGCTCGTCCTCGAACCCGCGGCGCGGCCGGGTGGACTGGAACGCGGCGTCGAGCCGCCGCTCCAGCTCCTCCGTCCCCGGTTCGTGGAGGTCGCTCATGGCGTCTCCGCCGGCCGCCCGGAGCGCAGCAGCCGGAGCGCGCGGTGGTACAGCATCTTCGCGGCGTCCTCGGAGCAGCCCATCAGGTGGCCGACCTCGAGGAAGCTGAGGCCGGAGTGGCGCAGCCCGATCACCTCGCGCTGCCGGTCCGGCAGCCTGGCCACGGCCTCCATCAACTCACCGTAGAGGATGCGCTCCTGGGCCAGGTCGCCCGGGTCGGCCGCCGGCGCCGGCTCGCGGGCCAGCGTCCGCTCCATCCGCTGGCGCCGGCCGGACCGCCGGTGGAAGTCCAGCGCCGCGTTGCGGGCGATCTGGAAGAGCCACGCCGAGGGCGTCGCGTGACGCGGCTCGTACCGTGCGTACGCCTCGTACGCCTTCACGAAGACCTGGGACGTGACGTCCTCCGCGTCGACCGCGCTGCCGAGCTGTGAGCGCAGATAGGCGTAGATCCTGCCCACGTAGTCCCGGTAGAGGTCCTCGAAAGGTGGTTTCGCGCCGGGCACCGGCGCGTATGGTAACGACCCATTCGTTCACCCAACGTTCCGTACGTTGGCGGGTAACGAGCGCTTCGATTGCGTTTCTTCGCGCTGACCCTGCCCGGACTGGGTCCCCTGCTGCGCGACGAGCTGACCGGGCAGTTCGGCGCGGACGCGGTCGGCGACGTCGAGCACGACGGACGCAGCGATGTCGTGCCGTTCAGCGCCGGGCCCGTGGAGCCGGTCGAGACGGCGCTGACCGAGGACGTGTTCGTCGAGCTGGGCACGGGCGACCCGTCGGCGCCGCTGCGCCGGCTGGTCGCCCACCTGTGGAGCGCCGAGCGATACGACCAGGCGCTGCCGGCGTCCGCGCCCCGCCTCGGCCGGCTGGGGCCGCGGCCGGGCTTCCGCGTCGTGGCCAGGGTCCGCTCCGAGCGCGGCTTCCTGCGCACCGACCTGCGCGACGAGCTGACCCGGGCCGTGCTGCGGGAGCGGCCGCGCTGGCGCCCGGCGGACCCGGCGCCCGTCGAGCTCTGGGCGCTCCAGACGCGGGCCAGGCGGGTGCGGCTCGGCCTGCGCCTGAGCGACGCCCGGATGCGGCAGCGGGCCGGCCGCGAGGTGGAGCGCCCGGGCGCGCTGCGGCCCGTGCTGGCCGCGGCGATGCTGCGGCTGGCGGGCCCCACGCGGGCCCCGGTCCTGGACCCGTGCTGCGGCTCGGGCACGATCGTGCGCGAGGCGCTGGCCGGGGGCCGGCGCGCGATCGGCGCGGACCTGGCCGTTGACGCGCTCGCCGCCGCCCGCGCCAACCTGCCGGCCGGGACGGCGCTGGTCCGCGCCGACGCCGCCGCGCTGCCCGTGGCCTCGCGCGCGGTCGGGGCCGTGGTCACCAACCCGCCGTTCGGCCGCCAGCACGCGCAGGCGGCCGACCCGGCGCGCTGGCTGCGGGCCGCGTTCGCCGAGTTCCGGCGGGTGGCGGAGCCGGGCGGGCCGATCGTGCTGCTGCACCCCCGATCCCCCGCGTTCGAGTCGGCCGTGGTGCGGCCGCACCAGGCGCTGCTCCGGTCGCGGCACCACGTCGAGCTGCTGGGCCTGCGAACGACGATCTGGGTGTTCCGGGCCTGAGGCCGCCGCCGGCCCGGGCAACCCGGAGCTGCACCTGGGTCGCAAGTGTGCCGTTGGTGGCGCGAGTTCGCCTTCCCCGCGGCCCGGCCGTCAGACGTCGGAGCTCGAGGGCAGCGCGCCCTCCAGGATGCTGTCCACCAGGCGCTCGGCGTACGCGTCGGTGGGCCCCTCGCCGCGGAGCAGCATCCGGTAGTGCAGCGCCCCCGTGAGCTGGTCCACCAGCAGGTCCAGGTCCACCCCCGCCCGCAGCTCCCCGGCGCCCTGCGCCCGCTCGAGCATGGTCTGGGCGTCGGCCCGGCGCTGCGCGTACAGCCGGGAGAACGCGTCCGCCAGCTCCGGCCGCTGGGCCACCGCCAGGGTCAGCTCGGCCACCAGCCGGCGCGATCCGGGCACGCGCATGCCCGCCGCGAGCGTGCGGGCGAACGCGTACAGGTCGGCGCGCACGTTGCCGGAGTCGAAGATGGCCACACGCATGATGGACGTCAGCGTGTCCAGGACCAGGTGCGAGCGGCTCGGCCAGCGCCGGTACACGGTCGTCTTGGCCACGCCGGCGCGGTCCGCCACCGCGGCCATCGAGAACCCGTCGTACCCGCGCTCCCGGATCAGTTCCGCGGCGGCGTCGAAGATCGCCTGGTCCGTGGCCTGGAGGCGGGGGCGTCCGCGGCCTTTCCCCTCCACTTTCGCTACGGACATTTCGAAACGAACTGTATCAGTTGGTACCGCGCCAGCACCGTCCGGTCATCCGACCTCCCGCGGCGGCGC
>Ga0066661_10000089_pt1 | contig 22650 bp, 15 predicted proteins | sample GraSoiAngelo_110_FD_66454 | JGI IMG/M metagenome (GOLD analysis project Ga0066661, IMG submission 66454) | Grasslands soil microbial communities from the Angelo Coastal Reserve, California, USA - 14_0903_12_30cm | ecosystem: Environmental > Terrestrial > Soil > Grasslands | place: USA... | reverse complement strand
TTGCTCATTGACGTCCTCACGAACTGACCTCGCCCCGAAAGCCGCTGCCGGGACGGGATGGCTGATCCGACCGGGGCTCGTCAAGTGGGGGGGAATGTTAGCCTCAACTCGCGCCCCTGTCAATCGATTGGCATTGATTAATCGATTGGTTAGAATCCTTGCATGCTTCGTTCCTTTCACATCCGGATACCGCGTCCAAGAAGGCTGTTAAGCGGTGACAGGCCGAGGCGGTTCCTCCATTGCTGCGCCGCTGTGGCCGTCGTCGCGCTCACTAGTGTTACGGCTTCGAGTACTACGCCTTCGGCGCAGGCGCGCCAGCGAACCGTACTGCTGCTGGACAAAGGCTGGCAGTTTTATCCCCTGCCCGATTTCCATTTGTGGCCCGCCGAGCCGCAACTGACCGAGGATCAGATCAAGCAGCTCCACCTCCCGCCCGCCGGGACTGGATGGCGCCCGGTGCAACTCCCCGACGATTTCGTGGTGAAGGGAACGATCTCGGAAAATCCGAATGCGTCGCTGCTGGCAGGAGGCGCCGAGTGCACGCTCGGCGGACGCCAGTGCGAAGTTCGGACCGGTGCGGCGTCGGATGGTAAACCGGGCGCGCTGAATCGGCCCGGCAGGTCAGCTTACGGCGGCCATGGCTATCTGCCGCTCTATCCCGCCTGGTACCAGAAGAAGATTTCGCTTCCGGCGTCGAGCCAGGGACAAAGCATCTGGGTGGAATTCGGAGGCGTATATCGCGACGCGGTCGTCTTCGTGAACGGCAAGTTCGTCGAGCAGCACCCGAGCGGGTACACGACATTTCGCGTGAACATCACTCCCGCGGTGCGGTTCGGCGAGGAGAACACTCTGTCCGTGTTTGCCGATCCGCGCTGGTTCGAGGGCTGGTGGTACGAGGGCGGCGGGATCTATCGCCACGTGCGGCTGATCGTCACCGATCCGCTCCAGGTGGCGCCGTGGGGCACATTCGTTTCCGCCGATGTCGCCGGCGAGATCAGGCATGACGCGTCCGGCGGAGATCGCGCCGCCGCTGATCTGAAAATCGAGACCACAATTCGCAACGATGCGCCGGGCGGCAGCAATTTCACACTGATCTCCGAAGTGCTGGATGGCGCCGGCAAAGTAATCGCGTCGGCTTCGGACGCCGAACAGGTGGGCGGGCGTCACGAAGAAAATTTCACGCAATCGCTCAGGCTGCGTGACGCGATTCTCTGGTCACTCGATCATCCGAATCTTTACTGCTTGCGCACCACGATCCGGCAAGGGAATAAAACCGTTGATCAGACGCTGACGTCATTCGGCGTTCGCAACCTGCGCTTCGATTCGGAGCATGGCTTCTTCCTCAACGATCGGCACGTCGAGATCTACGGCGCCGCCAGCCACCAGGATTTTCCCGGTGTCGGCATCGCCCCGCCCGACGACCTTTGGGCATGGCGCATTCAGAAGCTGAAAGCGATGGGCGCGAACGCGTATCGCGCTGCGCACAACCCGCTCGGCGACGAGTTCTACGACGCCGCCGACCGCATGGGCATGCTCGTCATGGATGAGACTCGGCATCTTGGCGACACCTCCGCGCCGAAGGCTACGGAGGACACTCCCTACTCCGATCTCTCCGACCTGAAGGCGATGGTTCTTCAGCATCGCAACCATCCGTCGGTAATCATGTGGTCGCTAGCGAATGAAGAAGGCCAGCAACGGACCGCCTACGGTGCGAAGATGTTTACCGCGATGAAGGACGCGGTCAGGCAGTTCGATCCGACGCGGCCCACCACATCGGCGATGAATGAAGGTTTCAGCAAGGAGGGATTCACTTCCGTCGAAGACCTCCTTGGCATGAACTACCACAACGCCGAGTTTCCCAAGGTGCACGAAGACTTCCCGAAGCTGATGATCTTCGGCAGTGAAGATATTAATGCGAAGACCTCGCGCGGCACACGCGCGGCGTCGCGCGAGACGGGCTTATGTTCGGCGTTCGGCGACGACGCCCCCGGCGGCCAGCCTTGGAACTCTTGGGTGCCGGTGGCGGAGAACCCGTATGTCGCGGGCGAGTTCATCTGGACGGGATTCGATTACCGCGGCGAACCCAATCCTTTCAGTTGGCCTGCGGTGACGAGCCAGGTCGGCGCCATGGATCTTTGCGGCTTTCCCAAGCCGGTCTACCACTACTGGGACATGGTCTGGCACCAGAAGCCGTCGGTGTACGTGTTCCCCGACTGGAACTACCCGAAGAGCGACGTCGGAAAAGAGGTTCGCGTCCGCATTGTTTCGAACACGGAAGAAGTCGAGCTATTGCTTAACGGCAAGAGCCTCGGGTTGAAGCAGGTGCCGCGGGAGAACTTTCTTGATTGGAAAGTGGCGTACGCTCCCGGGACGCTCACCGCCGTGGGAAGATCTGGCGGACGCGAAGCGGCGCGATATTCGGTGGAGACCACGGGCGCGCCCGCCGCGCTGCGGCTGACCGCCGAGATTCAGCATCCGGCCGCCGACGGCGAGGAGATCACTCCCGTTCGCGTGGAAGTCGTCGACGCGAAGGGGCGCGTGGTTCCCGACGCCGACAACCTGGTCCGGTTCACGGTTTCGGGCGCGGGAACGCTGGCGGGCGTCGGCAACGGCGACCCCGCGAGCCACGAAAACAATGTTGCAGATCAGCGCAGCGCGTTCCGCGGGCTCTGCATGGTGCTGGTGCGCGCGAGCGAGCATCCCGGTGCCATCACCGTCCAAGCACAGGCCGCAGGTCTACCGCCGGCACGCCTTGTGATCAGAACTGTTGCTGCCGGATTACAGAATCGCTGAATACCGAGAACCCGTGCGGTAATGATTGACACGCGCAAGATGATCGATGATAATCGATTGCCTCGTGGACTGATCTATCTCTCGTCAGGACAGCCCAAATTGGTTCTCACCAACCGGCTATTGGCGATACAAGCGTCGGGGGATACATGGGCGCGCACAATCTGCTCATTTTGCAAGGTGGCGGCCCTACTCCCGTCGTGAACGCCACATTGTCCAGCGCCCTCAGCGAAGCCTATGCGCGAGGCAAGCGAAAGGTCTTCGCCGCTCGCCATGCGATGGAAGGGCTGATTGGCGGTCACCTGGTGGATCTCTCCGATGTTTCGCCGGACCAGCTCAAGCGGTTGTCGCGGACGCCGGGCGCGGCGCTGGGCTCGTCTCGCGTGAAACCGACGCAGCAGGAACTCCGATCGATTGTCGATTTGCTGCGCAAGCTTGACGTTCACGAGGCCCTTTTTATCGGCGGCAATGGGACGATGCGCGCGGCACACGCCTTCAGCGACTTCTGCCGCAGCGAGCGATACGAGCTCCGGGCCATCGGTGCCCCTAAGACCATCGACAACGACATCCAGGGGACAGACCGCTGTCCCGGGTACGGCAGCGCGGCGCGGTACGTGGCGCAATCGACGCGCGACCTGGGTATGGATGTCCGCGCCCTACCGCAGCCCGTGTCGATTCTCGAGACTATGGGCAGGAGTGTTGGGTGGCTTGCCGCGGCTTCCGCGATCGCGAAGCGCGATGAGCAGGACGCGCCTCATCTCATCTGTCTGCCGGAGATTCCGTTCCTCGTCGAGAAGTTCCTAGCCGATCTCGACCGCATCCTAAAGAAACAAAATTGGGCAATCGTCGTCGTCTGCGAAGGAATTCGCGACAAGCGTGGCAATCCCGTTTACGAGACGCCGGACCTTTCGCAGGCGGACGCGCTGAAGCGTCCGATGCCCGGCGGTGTGGCGCGACACCTGGCGAAAATCGTCTCGCGCGAGTTGAAGGTTCGCTGCCGCGATGAGAAGCCAGGCCTGATCGGCCGCGCCTCGATGTTGCACGCGTCGAAGCAGGACCTCGCCGACGCGGAGTTCGTGGGAGCGGCCGCGGTGCGCGCGCTCGACGAGGGACACACCGACCGGATGATCTCGCTTTCGCCGCTGAAGAGGGCAGGCGAGCCGGCAGCAACGCTGGTGCCGTTGGCGGCGGTCACCGGATCGGACCGGCTCGTCCCGCAGGATTGGCTCTGCGACGGAGATGTGCCGCTCAATCACAAGTTCCTTGAATATGCCCAACCTTTGATCGGCGACCTGCTCGAATACGAGTTCGCCGTCGGCAGTGTGGAGCGATATGCAAACGCGTGAATTCCAGAAGAGTGAGTTGAGTCAGGGTGACGCGAGCAAGACATCGTCTCCCGTCGGTGTGCTGATCCTCGGACGCAAGCGGCCCGGGTTCGACCAGGATTGGAACCGCACCATTTGCGGGCGGACGGTGGCGACGATCGAGCAGATGGGCTTCCGCTGCATCGGCGCGGACAGGCCCGTAGTCGACGATGCGACGCTTGCCGTTGCGCTCAAGGAGATCGGGTCTCGCGCTTGCGATGTCCTCGTCATGCTGCAGCCGTCGATGGGCAACGGCCAACTGTCGCTCACGCTCGCGCAGCAATGGCCGGGCCCGATCGTGCTCTGGGCGACGCCGGAACGCCCGGGCGACGGCAAAGTCAGTTCGTGTTCGCTCGTCGGCCAGCACCTGTGGGCGTCGAACCTTCGGCAGGCGCGTCACCCGTTCGAACTCGTATACGGTGATCCCGACAGCGACTCGGTCCGCGGCGACCTGGCGCGCGCCATCCGCCTGGCGCGCACGACGTCGAAGTTGCAGCAGGCAAAGATTGGCATGATCGGCGGCCACGCGCCGGGTTACATGGATTTCGCGGCGGATCCCTTCTTGCTGCGGCAATCCATCGGCATCCAGCTTCATGCGCTTTCGCTTCTGCAATTTGTCGATCGCGCCAGGGCGATCGAGGAGCAGCGCCTCAACGGCGACGTCCGCGAAGTGAAGAAGATGGGCCTGCCGCTGCTCGACATCGAGGAACCAGATCTCGCGATCCAGTCCCGCTCCTATCTCGCGATGCGCGATCTCATGCAGGAAGAAAGCCTGCAGGCGCTCTCCATTCAGTGCTGGCCCGAGCTGCCGGAAGTTCTGCAGTGGCCTTACCTGGCGATCTCGCGCCTGACGACCGAGGGCCGCGCGGTTTCGATGGAAGGCGATGTCGACGGCGCAATCGCCGAGTGGATGGGTATCTCGCTCGATCTCGGCCCGGGCTTCCTGACCGACTGGCTGGAGCACGACGATTCGTCGATCTTCCTCTGGCATCCGGGTATGGCGCCGCTGAGCATGTGTTATGCCGCCGGCGAGACGAACGGCCCGGTGCTCGCGCGCCACTTCAATATCACCAGGCCGCTCGTCGTGGACGCGCCGCTGCAGACCGACCAGGCCGCGACAGTCATGCGTTTGTGGCATTGCGATGGCCAGTACTTCATGACGGCGGTCGAAGGACAGGCGGTGCGTCCGCGCCGGAAGCTGACCGGCAACACCGTGCTCTTCGAAACCGAAAAGAATGTGCCCGAATATTTCGACACGCTGATTCACGGCGGCATGCCGCATCACGTGCTGCTGTTCTACGGGCACTGCGGTGATACGTTCCGGCGCCTCGCGCGGATGCTGCGCATTGCCTGGGTGGCATGAACGGTCGAACAAGAGTTGGAGTTCGTTGGGATACGAAAAATGGAAGGGCGAGCAGGAGAGGGTAGACATGGCTGTTGAACCCCGAATTGCCAGGCATCACGTAAGGGAAGAAATTCAGCGGCGGATTCTCTCCGGCGAGCGCAAGGCCGGCGACCGGCTGAGCCAGCAAAGTCTCGCCAAGGAGCTTGGGGTCGCGCAGGGCACCGTGCGCGAATCCTTGCTCGAGCTGCATTGGCTCGGGCTGGTTGATTCCATTGACCGGCTCGGCGTCTTCGTCGAAAAGCTGGACGCGCCACGCATTTGCGAGGCGTACCAGGTGCGGGAAGTACTCGAAGGTCTCGCCTCGCGCCTGGCTTGCGATCACGTCGGGCGCGCAGACATCTCCGACCTGCGCCAGATGGCCGACGACGTCTTGAAATTTGCGAAGCAGAAGGACGTGCAGCAGATGGGCGCCACCGACCACGCGTTTCATCTCCGGATCATCAGCCTCTCGCGAAACAAGATCCTGATCCGTCTCGCGGAGACGTACCGCATTCTCGGCATGGCCGTGTGGGCCGCGCGCGAGTCGAAAATCGTGCACGCCGAGCACGTGCGCATCGTCGACGCGATCGAGAGCAACCAGGCGGACGAAGCCGAGAGGCTGGCCCGCCAGCACGTGCGCGACGCGCGGCGTGCCATCGAGAAACAGGTCGAGGACGGCTCCTTCGTTCCCAACTGGGTTTAACAACGCGTCTCATGACGCGGGGTCATTGGCATTTCTATGGCGGATGTTGCAACCCTGTCGGGCAGGGCTTATATCAACGGCCAGTGGGTCCACACCGACGACGAAATCGAGGTCGTGAATCCCGCCACCGGAGAGGTGTTTGCCCGCGTCTGCGCGCTCACGCGGAACCACGTCGAGCAAGCGCTGCGCGCCGCGCACGACGCATCTCCGACGTGGCGCTCGATGACGGCGCGCGACCGCGGCACGCTGCTGCATCGCGTCGCCGATGAACTCGCACGCCGTAAACTCGACATCGCCCGCACGATCACGCTCGAAAACGGCAAGCCGCTCGCGCAAAGCGAAGGCGAAGTCGCGATGGGGGAGGACCACCTGCGGTGGTTCGCCGAAGAAGGCCGTCGCGCGTACGGCAGGACCGTTCCACAGCAGTCGGCAAGCAAGCGGCACCTCATCATCAAGACTCCCATCGGCCCGGTCGGCGCCATCGCACCGTGGAACTTTCCGCTGCTATTGTCGATTCGCAAGGTTGCGCCCGCGATGGCGGCGGGCTGTCCCGTTGTTCTGAAGCCGGCGAAGAAGACGCCGCTCTCTGCTGTCGCGCTGGCCGAGTGCATGGAAGCAGCCGGTGTGCCCGCGGGCGTGTTCCAGTTGGTGATCGGTGACGCGTCGATGATCGCCGACGAGTTCCTATCGAACTCACTCTGCCGCAAAGTTACATTCACTGGCTCGACGGAAGTCGGCCGGCTGCTGATCCGCAAAGCCGCGGAGACGATCAAGCCACTGTCTCTCGAGCTCGGCGGGCATGCGCCCGTTCTGATCTTCGACGATTGCGATCTCGACGCCGCGCTGCGCGAGACCGTCATCGCGAAGTTCCGCAACACGGGCCAGTCCTGCATCGCTGCCAACCGCGTATACGTGCAAAAAAGTATTTACGCGGAGTTCATGGACAAGTTCACTACGGCGGTTCGCAAACTTAAAGTTGGCAATGGACTGGAGCCCGGCATCGAGGTCGGCCCGCTGATCGGCAAAGAAGCGCTCGACTCGGCGTTGCGCCAGGTTGAAGACGCTGTGAGCCAGGGCGGCACCATCCGCTGCGGCGGACACAAGGTCAGCGGCTTGAAGGGATATTTCCTCGAGCCCACGGTCATCGATAGCATGCGCGGCGAAGCGCTGTGCATGCGCGAGGAGACGTTCGCTCCCATGGCTCCCGTCGTGAGCTTCGGGACCGAAGCCGAAGGCATCGAGCGGGCGAACGCGTCATGTTACGGGCTGAGCGCCTACGTGATGTCGCGCGACGTCGGCCGTATCCTGCGCTGCGCCGAACAGCTCGAGGCCGGGACGATCGGCGTCAACGACGGCGCGCCTTCGACGAGCCAGTGTCCGTTCGGAGGCATCAAACAGAGCGGGTGGGGCCGCGAGTTGGGTAGCGAAGGCATGGACGCGTTTCTCGAAACGAAGCACGTCTCCATCGCCGGCGTGTAACCGGTGCGCGTGCGTCGACTGGTTTGGGGGTTGAAGAGGTAGTGCACACGCACAAGAGAGGCCACGGAAGGCAGCATGATTCATTTCTTGGTTCACGACCCATCCGACGATGTAGCGGTTGCGGTCGTTGACATCTCCGCCGGCGCCAACTGCACGGGGCGGGATCTCGTCACCAACAAGGAAATCAAGCACACCGTCACGCAGGACATTCCGCTCGGGCACAAGTTCGCGCGGCACGACTGCGCCGTCGGGGACACGCTGAAGAAATACGGCACTGAGATCGGCAAGGTCGTTCACCCCATCAAAGCCGGACAACACGTTCACGTTCATAATCTGAAAACGAAGAGGTGGTGATCGATCATGCAGGCCAGAAAGATCCATGCATACCGGCGGGAAAACGGAAGAGTGGGCGTTCGCAATCATGTCGTAATCCTTCCCGTCGATGACATTTCCAATGCCGCGTCCGAAGGCGTGGCCAACAACGTGAAGGGCACGCTGGCTTTGCCGCACAGCTACGGCCGCCTGCAGTTCGGCGAAGACCTCGACCTGTTCTTCCGCACGATGATCGGCACCGGCAGCAATCCAAATGTCGCCGCTGTGGTGGTGATCGGCATCGAGGCCGGATGGACGAAGCGCATCGTCGACGGCATTGCCAAGACCGGCAAGCCGGTCGAAGGTTTCGCCATCGAGGGCCGTGGCGACATTCAGACGATTGCCGACGCGTCATACCGCGCGAAGGAATTTGTGCAGTGGGCGACCGAACTGCAGCTAACCGAGTGCGACCTCAGCGAGCTGTACATCAGCGTCAAGTGCGGCGAGTCGGACACGACCACAGGCCTGGCGAGCTGTCCCACCGTCGGCAACCTGATCGACAAGCACTGCTCCAACAACGGCACGGCGTCGTTCGGCGAAACCACCGAGTTGACCGGCGGAGAGCACATCGTTGCTGCGAAAGCCGCTAATGAGACGGTCCGCAAGCAGTTCATGGCCTCGTTCGAGGACTATCAGAAGCTCGTGTTCACGGAGAAGACCAACGACCTCTCCGAATCGCAGCCGACCAAGGGAAACATCGCCGGCGGGCTGACGACCATCGAAGAGAAGGCGCTGGGCAACATCGAGAAGCTCGGCAGGAAGACGAAGTTCGTCGGCTGCCTCAAGCCGGCGGAAGCTCCGACTGGTCCCGGACTCTGGTTCATGGACACTTCGAGTGCCGCCGCGGAAGCGGTGACGCTGTGGGCCGCGTCGGGCGCCGTCGTTCACCTCTTCCCCACCGGGCAGGGCAACGTCATCGGCAATCCCATCGAACCGGTGATCAAGCTCTCCGGAAATCCGAAGACCGTCAAGACAATGAAGGAGCACATCGACCTCGATGTGTCGGCGATCCTTCAAGGCGAAATGACGCTCGACCAGGCCGGCGACGCGCTGATCGACATGGTGGTGCGCACGGCGAACGGACGATTCACCGCGGCGGAAGCTCTCGGCCATCGCGAGTTCGTGATGACGAAGCTCTACCGCAGCGCATGACCGAGCAGCACACAGTCGAGTTGGCGATTATGCAAAAACGCTTTCCAGCAACTCAGTTACGGAACCTGGTCGCCGACCTCTCGCAAGCCTTCGGGGTCTCGAAGGAAGATGCCGCGCTGCTTGCGGAAGCGCTGATCGACGCGGATCTTCACGGGACCTCGACGCACGGGATCTCGCGGCTGGCGATTTACCTGAAGCGGCTGGAAATAGGCTTGATCGATCCGAAGGCGCGGTTGCAGGTCGATCGCCAGGTCGGCAGCGCGCTGGCGCTCGATGCCGCCAACGGTCTCGGCCAGGTGCAGGCCACGAAGGCGCTCGACATGCTGATCCCGCTCGCGCGGCAGAACGGCGTGGCGGCGGCGACCATCCGGCGCTCACAGCATTTCGGCGCTCTCTCTTATTATTGCAATCGCGCGGCCGCGCAGAATTCGGCTCTTGTCGCGATGACAACCTCCGAGCCGGCGATGTCGCCCGTGGGAGGCTCCGACGCCTTCTTCGGCACGAACCCCATCGCCTGCTCGTTCCCAACCGGCAAGGGATATCCGATCAAGGTTGACCTGGCGACGTCGAAAGTCGCGCGCGGCAACATCATCGCCGCCAGCAGAAAGAATGCGGCGATTCCCGACGATTGGGCGTTCGATGTCGACGGCCAGCCCACCACGGATCCGCACAAGGCGCTGCTGGGTACGGTAGCGACGATGGCCGGCCACAAGGGTTACGCGCTCGCGCTGATGGTCGAGATGTTCAGCAGCGTGTTGTCTGGCGCCGCCATCGGGCCGGACATCGGCTCAATGTACAAGAACCTCGATCGCGCGCAGAACGTCGGACATTTCTTCCTGCTTATCAACATCGGCGCGTTCATGGACCGCGAGCAGTTCATCGAACGCGTGGACGCGACCATCGACCGGCTCAAGTCGGGCCGGAAGCGGCCGGGAACAGACGAGATTCTCATCCCGGGCGAAACCTCCTCGCGCACCGCGAAGAAGAACAGCGAAGTGGGCGTTGCCGTTTCCGAGGAGACGCTGGCAGAACTCGAACAATGGTGCGCGCAGTTGCACGTGCCGTTTGCCATCAACTCAATCGAGTGCAGGGATATATGCGCGATATCTTGATTTCGGAGAACATCACCGGGGCCGCCGTGGACCGACTGGCAGCACGTTTCGATGTACTGTACCTGCCGGAGCTCTGGAAGGACCCGGAGGCGCTGGCGGAACACATGCGCGATGTCCGTGCCCTGATGGTGCGCAACCAGACGCGTGTCACACGAGAGCTCTTGTGCACGTCTCCCGAATTGCTCGTCGTCTCGCGAGCCGGCGCGGGACTGGACAACATCGACGTCGAGGCTGCGACCGAAGCCGGCGTACTTGTCACCTACGCTCCGGACCAGAATTCGATCAGCGCGGCCGAGCACACACTCGCGTTGTTGCTGGCATTGATGCGCCGCATTCCCGCCGCCGATGGCGACACGAAAGCCGGTGGGTGGAACCGCAAACGCTTCTTCGGCCACGAAATTTACGGAAAGACGCTCGGCATCATCGGCCTGGGAAAAATCGGCTATCTCACGGCGGCGCGCGCGCAAGCTTTCGGCATGAAGATTCTCGCCTGGGACCCGCAGCTCAGCCGCGACAACGTCTATCTAGCGCAGCTCAATGCCGAGCTAGTCGGCCTGGATGAATTGCTGTCGCGCGCCGACGTCGTCTCCTGCCATGTGCCTTCGAATCCGCAGACGGCCGGCATGTTGAACCGGCAACACTTCGCAACGATGAAGCCGACGGCCTGCATCATCAACACGTCGCGCGGAGAAATCATCAACGAAGCGGACTTGGTCGATGCGCTCAAGTCGGGCAAGATTGCCGGCGCGGCGCTCGATGTTCGCGCCAACGAGCCGCCGAGCAAAAGCGAACTCGAGTCGCTGCCGAACGTCATCCTCACACCGCACATCGCGGCATTCACCGACGAGGCCCAGGAGCGCGTGACGAGCGCCGTATGCGAGGACGTGGCGCGCGTTCTCGAAGGAAAGTCGCCGCAGTACCCGGCCAATCGCCCAGGCACGCGTCCCACAGTCCTGGCCTGAAGCTAAGATTCGGCGGCGCGCTCAAACCGGTGCCGCTGTCCGATCGCGAGCAGAGCGATCGTCCCGATCAGCGGCATCACGGCGGCGATCAGGAAGACCGGCGTGTACGACACGCGGTCGACCAGGAATCCGGTCAGCAGCGGAAACACCAGCCCACTCAGTCCCCCTGCCACACCGCTTAAGCCGGTGACGCGCCCGACTGCGTTCTCGCCGAACAGGTCCGTGATCGCGCCGTACATGTTGGCCGACAGGAAGTTGTGCCCGAAGATCGCGATGCTCATCAGAGAAAACAGCATGAGCGTGTTGTGGTAGAAGGGAACCGCGAAGCTCGCCAGGCACATCAGGCTGCTGCTGTACATGGTGATCCGGCGGACATCGAATTGGCCCGCGCCGCGCCGCTGCAGCCATCCGGCCGACCAGCCACCCGCCACTCCTCCTACGCTGCCGAGAAAGAAGGGAATCCACGACATCGCGCCGATGCGAGTCATCGACATCTTCTCCGCGCTGTAGAGGAAGCTCGGCAGCCAGTACCAGTAGAACTGAATCACCGGGCCAACGAAGGAGCGACAGAGCATGACTGCCCACGCCGCGCGCTGGCCGATCAGTGTCTTGAGCGGGACCTGCGGGACCTCGGCTGTTGCCTGCGTCTGCGCGGGATTGCGGTAGACGAGCCACCACAGGACGACCCAGATTGCGCCGAGTCCGGCCGGCACGAGAAACGCCGTTCGAAAACCGTAATGTTGTGCGAGATAAACGATGAGGGGCGGCGCGACCACCGACCCGATCACGCTGCCGCTGTTGAAGATGCCGATCGCCAGCGTGCGGTCCTGCACGGGGAACCACTGCGAGACAGTTTTCATGCCGCCGGAGTAGTTCCCGCACTCGCTGCTTCCCATCCAGAAGCGCGTCAACCCAAGTTGGGCTCCCGAGCCGACGAAAGCCTGCGCACCGGTTGCGCTGGACCACAGCAGCACGGCGGAGAACAGGCCGAGCCGGCATCCGAACCGGTCCATAATCCAGCCCATCGGCAGCTCGCCGGTCATCATGCCGAACTGAAATGCGGCGACTATCCGGCCGTAGGCTTCGTTCGAGAGATGGAACGCGGCGCGAATCAGCGGCGCCAGCACCGAGACAGTTTGCCGGTCGATGAAGTTGATGACGGTGATCGTGAACAGCAGAGCGAGGATGAGTCCGCGCCGCGACCACCATCCCGTCGGCACGGGACTCCGGTTCTTAGGGTTCGTCGTCGCTGGAGGTTCCGAGAGCGACGGGTGATCGATTTGATTTTGCGTGCCGGTAGGTCTCCTAGACATGTTTTTGGAAGCCGTGATAGAGGTACCTCGATGGAGGAAGCAGCGAGCCAACAAAGTATCTACCGATTGCAATCGATTGACAACCAGTTCTCATACTCGTGTGTACTTGCGGCGCTGGCCCCTGGACCAACGCAGTACCCTGAAGAAGGGCGATCGCAGGCGAAAAGGGCGTCGCCGACATTTCCCGCAGCGCATGTTCCTCGAGTTCCTGCTGCCGAAACGGGAGCCGCTGATCCGGCTGAACTTCTACTGGTTCACCAAGCCAGCGACGCGTCTCCCGGAAGCGCTCTGGCTGTCGTTCCGTCCGATTGCGACTTCCCAGCAGGGGTGGACGCTGGATAAATGCGGCGAGGAGATCTCGCCGTTCGACGTTGTGCCTTCCGGCAACCCCCAGATGCACGCCGTGGAGCGCGGCTTCCGCTACCGCGAGCAGCAGCACGAGTTTTCCGTCGAGCTGCTCGACGTGCCGCTAATCGCGTTCGGCGAGATGTCGCCGCTGAGTTTCTCGCGATCTCAGCCGGACCCCTCGGCGGGCATTCACTGCAGCTTGTTCAACAATGCGTGGGGAACGAACTACGTGCAGTGGTTCAGCGAGGACATGCGGTGCCGCTTTGTCATCCGCGCGTCATGAGTGGAAGGCGCACTGTTGCACCTGAGGCTCTTTTAAAGCGCGTCGCTGGTTATTGCAGATATGAATCGAGATTGCTCAGAAACACGAAACAAAAATTCGCATGCGCGTCCCGCGCTGTCGCGGCGGGAGTTCGTCCGTAGCGGTGCCCTCGGCGCAGCGGCGCTGGCGCTGACGCCAGTGTTGCAATGGCAGAACACGGCAGCCGAACTGGGGTCGGAAGTTTTCGGCCCTGCCAGGTGGATTTTGCCGTTTGACCGCGACTGGCAGTTTGGCGGACGGGTAAATCCCTCGACCGGTATCGCGAACGATGAGGAACGCAAGTTTGTCCCCGTCACGCTGCCGCATTCCGTCGTGAGGCTCTCGTGGCAGAACTGGGACCCCGCGGCATGGGAACACGGGTGGATCTATCGCCGGCGATTCACGATTCCGCAGGAGTTCAAACGCTCGCGAGTCTTTCTCCAGTTCGACGGCGTGATGGTCGGCGCGACTCCCGCGATTAACGGCCACGAGCTGCCGCCGCACCTCGGCGGATATCTGCCGTTCGAGTACGAACTCACACAATGGCTGAAGCACGGCGACAACGTCTTCGCTGTCACTGTCGATTGCCGCTGGAGCAACGTGCCTCCTGAGGGTTCGCCGCAGGGACCGAAGCGCGTTGACTATCTCGAACTGGGCGGCATCTACCGGTCAGTGTGGCTCAAAGCCGTGCCGCAGATTTTCGTTCGCGACGTCTTCGCCAAGCCGGTGCAGGTGCTGGATCCGAATCGCCGCGTCTTGGTCTCATGCACGATCGATGCCGCTGCAGTCGAGAGGCGCGTGGATGTTCAGGTCGAAATGCGGAACGGCTCGCGCGTGGTCGCTCGCGCCCGTCAGGCAGTAGCCATCGACAAGCCGGGCCAGAAGCAACTGGCGCTCACGTTGGAGAAGCTCGGCAACGCCACCCTGTGGGACGTCGACTCGCCCCGTCTCTACGACGTCGTCACAACGCTGCTCGTGGACGGCAAACCCGTGCACGACTACCGCGTCCGCATCGGCTTGCGGGACGCGCGATTCGAGCTGAACGGCTTATTCCTGAACGGCCGCCGCTTGCAGCTATTCGGATTGAATCGTCATGAGATTTATCCGTACGTCGGCGGCGCAATGCCGCCGCGCGTCATGCGCCGCGACGCGGACATGCTTCGCAGCGATTTTCACTGCAACATCGTGCGCTGCTCACACTACCCGCAGTCGGAAGCGTTCCTCAACGCCTGCGACGAACTCGGCCTGATGGTCTGGGAGGAGACTCCCGGCTGGGGCTACCTCGGCGACGACGGGTGGAAAGAGCTGCTCGTGCGCGATGTGCGCGACATGATCATCCGCGACCGCAACCATCCCGCGATCGTCATCTGGGGCGTGCGCGCAAACGAAAGTGCCAACGACGTTCCCCTGTACCGCCGCACAACGGAACTCGCTAAGCAGCTCGACGACTCCCGCCCGGATTCCGGGTCCATGACTTCGGGGTCGCGCAAGAACTGGCAACAGGATTGGCACGAAGACGTTTTTGCCTACGACAACTACCGCGCGGAGTCCGACGCCAGCGTCGCCATTGACGACCCAGTGGAGGGCGTGCCGTACATGCTCGCGGAAGCGGTCGGACAATTCAACTACACGAACCGGAAAGGATTCGACAGCTACTATCGCCGCGCGGGTGACCTGCCGACTCAGCAGGTGCAGGCTGTCCGCCATGCGCAGGCGCACAGCCGCGCGGCCGCCAATCCCGGGATCTGCGGCGTCATCGCCTGGTGCGCCTTCGATTACGCCAGCCTCGTCAATTCCTACAACACGGTGAAGACGCCCGGTGTCGCCGATGTCTTCCGCATCCCGAAGCTCGGAGCGTCGTTCTACCTCGCGCAGGGCGATCCGAAAATCCGTCCCGGCATCTACCCGAGTTTCTATTGGGACTTCGGTCCGCACTCGCCGAACGGGCCAGGTAAGCACGCGGCGATCTTCTCCAATTGCGACCGGCTCGAGCTGTATGTCGCGGGGGAGCATCGCTCGACGCTCGCTCCCGACGTCGCGAACTTCCCGCACCTGAACCACGCGCCGTTCTTCGCGGACCTCGAACTCGACGGCGCTGCGCATCCCGAACTTCGCATCGACGGCTACGTTGGAGATCGCTTGGTGCTCTCGCGCTCATTCTCGTCCGATCCCGCCGCCGATCAGTTCTTCGTGGCCGCTGACGATCACGCGCTCACCGGCGACGGCGCGGACTCAACCCGCGTTGTGTTCAAGGTCGTGGACAAGTATGGTGCCGATCGCGCCTTTGGCGGCGGCCAGGTCACGTTTTCAATCGACGGCCCCGCAGTCATGGTCGGTGACAACCCGTTCTCGCTCGTTGACAGCGGAGGCGTCGGTGCGATCTGGGTTCGCACAATCTCGAATGGGCGGGGGAAGGTCCGCGTCTCCGCAAGGCACTCCTCCCTCGGTGAAAAGATCGTAGAAATCGATGTCGGAGCCGCGCGAAGAATGTAGCAGAATGCGTCGTTTGGCTCTGTGATGGCAATCGGCTACAGCATGAAACCGACGAATCTCAAGACATTGTTCGTGACCGCCGTCGGTGCACTGGCGTGGTTCGGCGTCATCGCGAGCGCTGAACCCGCTCGCGCTGACGAGGTGATCCTTCAAGATGCCAGACTGCTCGTCGCCTTCGATCGCAATTCCGGTGCCCTCACGCGCCTCGAAGACAGGGACAGTCACTGGATCGTCGAGCGTCGGCCGGAACTCGGCGTTTCTTTTCGGCTGCATGCTCCACTGCCTGGCCGGCGCGACAACTTCGTGCTCGGCGAGAAACAGCGAGCCGCCGAGGTCAGGAAGATCTCCGATCGGCAACTCATGCTGATCTGGAAGAACCTCGCCAGCGAACACGGCGGCGTGCTGCCGATCACGCTCACGGCGACCGTGACCTTGAACGATGGTGTACTCACGTTCGATGCCACACTGCAGAATGATTCTGGGTTGAGTGTCGAAACGGTCGATTACCCTTACTTTGGCGACGTGAACCCGCCTACACGCGCCGCGCCGATGCAGGTCCGCACCACGTGGTATGGCAACCTCGAGTTCGACGAGATCTATCCACGCTTCCGCAACGAAAAGGGCTACTGGGGTGACTTCTTTCCGACGAAGACGTTCGAGTCTTACCGCAGCCTGTTTTGCCTCATCCAGGCGCCTGACCAAGGGGTGTACGTCGAGATGGCCGATGCGACGCAGCCCTACCTGCTGGAGTACACCTTCGAGCAGCGCCCTGGCTGGACCGACTCCGTGCACGAGAACGTTCCACCGAAGGACACGATCGACGGCCATCCCGTCCGCTTGCAGTTCCGCACGACGCACTTCCTCTTCGCCCATCCGCATTCCACGGCGAAGCTGGCGCCGGTTGTGGTCCGCGCCTATCATGGCGACTGGCACGACGGAGTTGACCTCTACAAGCAATGGCGCGCGACGTGGTTCAAGCCGCCTCATGCGCCCGCGTGGGTCAACGATGTCCATTCCTGGCTGCAATTGCAGATCAACTCTCCCGAGCAGGACTATCGCGTTCGTTACACCGAACTGTTGAAGTACGCCGAGGAGTGCGCGAAAAATGGCGTCCAGGCGATTCAACTGGTGGGCTGGAACCGCGGCGGACAGGATGGCGGCGACCCCGCGCAGGATACCGATCCCGGCTTAGGCACCTGGCAGCAGTTGCACGACGCCATCTCGCAAATCCAGGCGCTCGGCGTAGAGGTCGTTCTCTTCGGCAAGCTGAACTGGGCGGACAAGACCACACTCTGGTACAAGCAAGAGCTCTACAAGTACGCCTCCACCGATCCCTACGGTATTCCTTACGAACAGGGCGGCTATAGTTACTACACGCCCACGCAACTGGCCGGCATCAACAATCATCGCCGCGCAGTGATGGACTTTCAGGATCCCACTTACCGCGCAATTGCGACGAAGGAATTCCAAAAGCTGCTGGCACTCGGTGCCGCCGGATGGCTGTTCGACGAGAACTGCCACCATGGTCCTGTGAAGTACAACTTCGCTGCGGATCACGGCTATGCGGCGCCGGGATTCATCTACGGCGGCGACATGCCAATGGCCGCCCAGCTGCGAGCCGCAGCCGACAAGGTCGATCGCGACTTCATCTTCGCCGGCGAAGGCCACCAGGACTGGCTGATGCAGTACTACCCAGTTTCGTACTTTCGCATCAGCGACACTTCCATGCCCGTCGAACGCTACATCGACCCGCAAGCGCCGCTGATGGTCGCCGTCACCGGCTTTGACGATCGCGAGAAGCTCAACCTGATCCTCCTGGACCGCTACATCATCAGCTACGAGCCCTACAACTTTAAGGGCCACGTTACCGATTTCCCGCTGACGCTCGAGTACGGCAAGAAGATCGACGCCTTGCGGCGAAAATATCGGCAATGGCTGTGGGACGCGGAGTTCCGTGACACACTCGGCGCGAACGTCACTGCCGACGGCTCGCACCGTTATTCCGTGTTCGTCACGAGGAACGACAAACGCGCAGTGGTCGTCGTCAACCAGGAGCAGCAGAAGACCATCACCGCGAACGTGCACATCCCGAAGCCGGGCCGCCTCGTCATGGCGAGCCCGGAACAACCGGACGCCCGGCCTGCTTCCGCCACGCTGACGATACCGCCGCGCTCTGTGGTGGTCGTGATGGAGCAGTGAAGCAGATGGACAGCAATGGAATGCGAACCAGGTTTCCAACCGGCCTCTCTTCCCTTCCTCGCCGGCGCGCTCCCGTCGGTGACTCCGTACGTTACGTCAGCCTTCCTCTGGCGCTCACGATCGGATTAATCTTTGGATTGCTCTTCGCGCACCCGTTCCCTGGCGAGAGCAAGCGGCTCACCAGGTTGCGGCGGGCCGCGATGACCTGGTGCAGCTGAACCCAAAGCGCGCGAGGCACGGGCAGCTCTTGGCCGACGTCGAAGTGCAGATGAAGCTGGTCGAGAGCGTTACGTGCCGCGAAGTCGGTTCCGATGTAACCGAAGGAGTCATTCGTGATCAAAGAGTGAGCAAAGAACGATCAAAGAGCAGTCAATGGGCCTTCAAAGCGCAAGCCGCTTTGCGATTCTTGCATTGACATACCTCTACTTCTAGGCCTACGATTACCAGGCTAAGTTGTCTAGGAGTGCGCGCAAATGTCAAGAAACGATTTGCAGGGAAGCCTCGACCTGCTGGTTCTGAAGACGCTATCGCAGATGGGAGAATTGCACGGTTACGGAGTCGTGCTCCACATCCAGAGGGCGTCCGATGAACTGCTGTCTGTCGAGGAGGGATCGCTCTATCCCGCCCTGCACCGCATGGAGCAGAGCGGATGGATCCGCTCGGAATGGAAAGTGACGGAGACCAATCGGGAGGCAAGATATTACCGGCTGACGGGCGCCGGCCACAAGGAGTTGCTGAAGGCTGAAAAAAGCTTTGAACGGCTCGTCAAAGGGATCCGTGCCGTCTTGCGGTACGCGTGAGCAGAGCTATGTCGATCCTTTGCCGCATTGTCAATTCGTTCCACCGCTCGAAAGTGGAGCAGGAAATCGATCGTGAACTCAAATCACATCTGGAAATGCGCATTGCGGACAATGTTGCCGCCGGAATGTCCGCCGCAGAGGCTCGCCGCGATGCACTCATTCGTTTCGGCAATCGATCTCTGATCAGAGAGGCAGTAACGGCTGCTGATGCGCAGCTGACTTTCGATGAGCTCTGGCATGAAGTGCGGTACGCGGTGCGGCAGCTGCGCAGGTCACCGACCTTCACGACGACTGCACTGATTACCCTCATCGTGGGAATTGGTACGAACGTGATCGTGTTCAGCGTCCTGAATGCCCTGCTTCTCAGACCCCTGGACGTGCCCGAACCCACTGGCCTCTACAACGTGGTGCACCAAACGCTCGGGTATGACAATCAGTCGTATCCCGATTTCGTGGATTTTCAGACCAAAAACTCAACCTTCACTGACATGGCCGCATACCGGCTGCAGGACGCGGGCTTGACCGCAGGAAATGCCGCTTACAAATGCTGGTACTACAGAGTCTCCGGGAACTACTTCGACATGCTGGGAGTACAACCTGAGTACGGCCGAGTTTTTCATGCGACCGATGAACGCGGGCCGAACTCCGCTCCCTACATCGTCTTGAGTCATGGTCTTTGGGTGAGTGATTTCGATTCGGATCCGCGCATCATTGGCACCACGGTCCATATAAACAAGCACCCGTTCACGGTGATCGGAATAGCCCCAAGCGGGTTTCATGGCACGGACGTGTTCATCTGGCCTGACTTCTGGATGCCAATGGTCGACAGCCCGGATGACGAGGGCGCCGGCTTTCTGTCGAATCGTGCGATGCACAACATCTGGATCTTGGGAAAGCTGAAGCCCGGCGTCAGCCCACCGCAAGCCGCCGAAAATCTCAACACCATCGCACGCGAACTGGCGCGCCAGTATCCTGCGACCGATGATGACCTAAGCGCGAGACTGGTAAAACCCGGATTGATGGGCGACATGTTCGGTGACCCCGCTCGATCATTCCTCGGCGGCATCATGGTTTTGGCATTGCTTGTGTTGCTTGCGGCCTGTGCGAACCTCGCAAGCCTTTTTGCGGCGCGTACGGCCGATCGCAGTCGCGAGTTGGCTATTCGGCTTGCAATTGGCTCCAGCCGGTGGCATGTCCTCCGACAATTGCTGGCCGAAGCCGTCCTCATTTCTCTTCTTGGCGGCGTGCTGGGAACGATCTTTTCTGCCGCTTTGCTGGGAAGCCTGACGCGTTGGCAGCCCTTCCCGGAGTTTCCGATCCATGTCGCACTCAGCCCGGATGCAACGGTCTACTTTGTGGCTCTGCTCCTGTCGGTAGGAAGCGGAATTCTCTGGGGCTTAGTTCCAATGCGGCAGGTCTGGACCACAGATTCCATGCAGATTATGAAGAGCAGCGCGGCAGGCACTATGGTCTTTCGTCGCTTCGCTTTGCGCGATCTTCTCCTGTTCATTCAGATTACGCTCTGCACCTTGTTGGTGACGTCCTCGTTTGTAGCTTTGCGCGGGATGCAACGCTCTCTGCGTGCACCACTCGGCTTTCAGCCGCAGAGTGTGGTCCTGGCCCAAACCGATTTGCACATGGGCGGATATTCCGATAATTCCTCCACGCGGATTCAAAACCGCATGCTGCAGGAGGTTAGCGGCATTCCGAGCGTTACCGCTGTGGGGATCATCAATGAGACGCCGCTCGGCACCGGTGGAAGCAGCACGCGGGTTTACCGGCTCGGAACAACCGATTTCCGGAGCTCAAATAGCGCATTTGGAGCCAAGTATTTCTCGATTTCACCCGGCTACCTGAAAGCGGCTGGCACTCATTTGTTGACGGGGCGCGACTTCACTTGGTACGACGATGCCAACACTCCAAAAGTCGCGATCATAAACGACAGCTTCGCCCGTGCCATGTTTGGAAAGACATCCGCGCTCGGACTTCGGTTTGTGATGGCGGACAAGGTTTCTTATGAGATTGTCGGTGTCGTCGAAAACGGTAAGTATGATTCGCTCACCGAATCGCCTTGGGCGGCGATGTTCTTCCCCCTCGGGCAGAATCCCGATAGTGATACATCATTGGTGGTTCGATCACAGTTGTCACCAGGAGAAATCGTACCTGAGCTCCGCCAAGTGCTTACGGAAATCGATCCAAGCTTGCCCTTTACCTTCCACAGCTGGCCCGACGCGTTGGCATTCGTGTTGTTTCCCGCACGCGTGGCGACAGCAACCCTGGGGGTCATGGGGTTCTTGGCAGCGATGCTTGCCGTCACCGGGGTTTTTGGCATAGCGATGTATTCGGTCTCGAAGCGGATCAAGGAGTTTGGCATCCGCGTGGCCTTGGGAGCACAGCCGGTTCAGCTCATGCGTTCTGCGCTGAGCCGCCCGCTCACTCTGCTGCTCTGTGGTTCAGCCGCCGGCTTGCTTCTGGGCGCGATTGCGAGCAAATTGTTGGCACAAATCGTGTATCAGGCCACGTCACGTGATCCGTTGGTTTTTGGTGCAGTGATAGCAACAATGGCCATATTAGGATTGCTTGCGACCTGGATTCCCGCACATCGAGTCTTGCGCACTCAGCCAGCAGGTTTGCTCAGAGAAGAGTGACGAACCTATCGCTCAGCAACTTGTCGCCAAGCGGCGAGTGATCCTGGGTTGCGTCCGATTCCGGCTGTCGAGCGTGCGGTTGCTCTTCCCAACGGCGTTACTCGCGGGCAAGGTGGCCTGAACTGGCCTGCTGGCCTGCGCCACGTCGGACATGGGATAACTTTCGGATAGCCGTCATCCGCCGCAATCTTGAGCGGCGTCGCGCAGCGGCTACGGAGGTCACTTCAACGAATAGCTGACGATTCAGTCGAATGGTAGCGAAGGATGGCTTCTGAGTAGCCGACCATCCGCTCAGAGCCTCGGTTTTCCTGCTTCCTTAGCCGCTTCCACACGAATTCAAGAGTTTGTAGCACTCCACCCCTCAAGATCGGCGGCGTTCGCGGCGTGAGACGGCCGTTCTGGAGCTTCACAGAGCCGGGTGACGGCCTCGGTGAGCGCCAGCGCCGCGCGTTCGGCATCGGTGAAGTAGAGTACCTCGCCAGGCCGACACTGCGAAGATACGCTCATCGTTTCGCGGAGGCCCCCTCCTGGGGTTTTCTGCGTCCATGCAAATGCTGTGTGTTTGGTCTTACGAGCTGGGGGCAAGGGACGGGAAACTGATAGGAACACCGCTGGGAATGAGAAAGCGCGGCCAGCCCAGTAAGTGCATGCGCAACTCCCCGAACAGGAAGCGATGCGCTGCCATCCAACCCATCGCTTCGAGCATCTGCAAGGCACGGGTAACGAAGTCCGGCGCGGTCACCACTGCCGTCAAGCTGGCGCCAAGGCGGCGCATAAACCTGCCGCTTGTTGACGAAAGCGCCGTACCCAGAACTGCCCGCGCTGATAGGGCATGCTGGGCTGAAAAGCTGCCTGCGCTGATTCTCGTAAGCTGCGTCCGACGAGCAGACGAGAGACCAAAAACAAGCCGATGATGATGATGCTGTGACGCAGATAAGGCAAGACGAAGTCGGGCAAGAGAGAAACCGTACGCCGGCAGAGGCGGCATAAGTAGCGACGGACCGGGATCGAATCATCGAATTCCACGTGCACAATCGTGCGGTAGTAAAAGCCGTGCGCCAGCAAGCAGCACCGGGCTTGGCACATAGGGCACCGATCCGGACGATAACGATCGGCCGCCGAACTTTCCTTGATGTCGCACAAATACTGCTGGATGGAGCCGACAGTGCGGTGTAGGATTTGCATTGAGGGACCTCCCTCCGGGAGTTCGTCGCTCCCGTGATTTGGTTT
>Ga0066661_10000088_pt1 | contig 22660 bp, 25 predicted proteins | sample GraSoiAngelo_110_FD_66454 | JGI IMG/M metagenome (GOLD analysis project Ga0066661, IMG submission 66454) | Grasslands soil microbial communities from the Angelo Coastal Reserve, California, USA - 14_0903_12_30cm | ecosystem: Environmental > Terrestrial > Soil > Grasslands | place: USA... | reverse complement strand
TTCATGCCGACGAGCTTGAGGAGCGTCACGTCGTGGGCGAAGCTTTGCTTGAGCTCCTCCTCGATCATGGCGTTGCCGCCGTACTTCACGACGATGGTCTTGCCGTGGAAGCGCTGGATGTAGGGCAGCGCCTCGGCGAGCACCCGCGCCTTCTCGGCCGCCTGCGGGTTGTGGATGAAGGGCGCGTTCACGGGCTCGCCCATTCTACAAACAAAAAAAAGGCGAGGGCCATCGGCCTCGCCTTTTATCCCTTGCTGAAGCTGCTTACTGGATCGAGATCTGCTTGCGCTGCGTCGCTGCTTTCTTCGGCAGCGTGAGCTCGAGGACGCCGTCGCGGAACTTCGCTTCGGCCTTCGCCTCGTCGACTTCCTGCGGCAGCGTGAAGCTGCGGCTGACCTTGCCGAACACGCGCTCGGTATGCAGCAGGCGCTCGTCCTGCGAGGCCTCGCGCTCGCGCTTGACCTCCGCGGCCAGCGTGACCTGCGCGCCGTCGATCGTGACCTGGATGTCCTCCTTCTTGATGCCCGGCAATTCGGCCGTGACCGTGTAGGCGCCGTTACGCTCCGCCACGTCGACCTTCATGCGAGGCAGGGTGCTTTCGCCGCGGCCCTCGTAGGAAAGCGGGCGCACCAGGAAGCCCTTGAACAGGTCATCGACCAGCTCGTTGAAGGGGTCGAACCTCTGAATGCTCGCCATATGGATGTCTCCTTTCGCTATGGGGCTCCTGCCCCGTGCAGGGGACAGGTAGGGGCATCGGGGCCGATTTCAAGCCCCGGTAAGCTCCGGCCAATGAAGGAGCTCGCCTGTGCAGCTAGAGCCCATGCCGGGGCTCGGGTGCCTGTGCCCCGAGTGCCTGGAGCTCGCGCTCAGAGAACGTAGCGCGCCAGATCCTCGTCCTTAGCGAGCTCGGCGAGCCGCGCATCGACGTACGCCGCATCGATGGTGATCTCGCCCGGGCCGCGGCGTCCGGCCTCGAAGGAAATCTCCTCCAGCAGCTTCTCCAGCACGGTGTAGAGCCGCCGCGCCCCGATGTTCTCCGTCTTCTCGTTTACTTGGTATGCGATCTGCGCGAGCCGCCGGATCGCCGCCGGCTTGAAATCAAGCTGCACACCCTCGGTGGCGAGGAGCGCCTGGTATTGCTTCACCTGGCTCGCGTCGGTGGCGGTGAGGATGCGCTCGAAGTCGTCCACCGATAGCGAGTCCAGCTCCACCCGGATGGGAAAGCGGCCCTGCAGCTCGGGGATGAGATCGGAGGGCTTGGCGAGATGAAAGGCGCCCGAAGCGATGAAGAGGATGTGGTCGGTCTTCACCATGCCGTAGCGCGTCGAGACGGTGGTGCCCTCCACGAGCGGCAGCAGGTCGCGCTGCACGCCCTGACGCGAGACATCGGCTCCCTGCACTTCCGAGCGGCTCGTGATCTTGTCGATCTCATCGAGGAACACGATGCCGTTCTGCTCCGCATTGGTAAGCGCGCGGCTCTTCAGCTCGTCGTCGTTCACCAGGCGCGCCGCCTCCTCCTCGGTGAGGATCTCGGCCGCCTCGCGGATCCTCATGCGCCGCAGCCGGCGGCGGCCGCCACCCAAGTTGGCGAGCATGCCCTGGATCTGTGAGGTGAGCTCCTCCATGCCCGGCGGCGCGAGGATCTCCATCTGCGGGCTCGTCGCCGCCACCTCGATGTCGATCTCCTTGTCGTCGAGCTCGCCCTCGCGCAGCCGCTTGCGGAACTTCTGGCGCGTGACGCTCTCCTCTCCCTCGCGCTCCTGGAAGCCCACGCCGCGCGCGGTGGGCAGCAGCACGTCGAGGATGCGCTCCTCGGCCGCGTCCTGCGCGCGCGCGCGCATGCGCTTCATCGCCTGCTCGCGCGTCTGCTTGACGCTGATCTCCACCAGGTCGCGCACGATGGTGTCGACGTCGCGCCCGACATAGCCGACCTCGGTGAACTTGGTCGCCTCCACCTTGATGAACGGTGCGTCTGCGAGCCTCGCCAGGCGCCGCGCGATCTCGGTCTTGCCGACGCCGGTAGGACCGATCATCAGGATGTTCTTCGGCGTGATCTCCTGGCGCAGCGGCTCTGCCACCTGCAGACGCCGCCAGCGGTTGCGCAGCGCGATCGCCACCGCGCGCTTGGCTCTTCCCTGCCCGACGATGTACTTGTCCAGCTCATGGACGATTTCCTGCGGCTGCATTGATCCAATGAGGCCGCTCATTCCAGAACCTCGATGGTCCGCTGGTGATTGGTGTAGATGCAGAGGTCGGCGGCGATGGCGAGCGCTCTTTCGACGATGTCGCGCGCGCCGAGCTGCGTGTTCTGCAGCAGCGCGAGCGCCGCGCTCTGCGCGTACGGCCCGCCCGAGCCGATGGCGACGATACCGAGCTCCGGCTCGAGCACGTCGCCCGCGCCGGTGATGATGAGCGAATGCTCGCGATCGGCGACCACCAGCATCGCCTCCAGGCGGCGCAGGATGCGATCGGTGCGCCAGTCCTTGGCGAGCTCGACCGCGGAGCGCATGAGATTGCCCTGGTGCTTGTCGAGCTTCGCCTCGAAGCGCTCGAAGAGCGTGAAGGCGTCCGCCGTGCCGCCGGCGAAACCCGCGAGGATCTGGTCCTGATGCAGACGGCGCACCTTCTTTGCGCCGCCCTTGACGATGACCTGACCGAGCGTCACCTGTCCGTCGCCGCCGAGCGCGACGCTCGACCCGCGGCGCACGGAAAGAATGGTGGTGCCGTGGAATTCTTCTGGCATGGAGTTGAGACCGCTTATCTTGAGGAGGGTGCCCGGGAATTCAAGCCCGGATCAATCGGGCCCGCGTCCGGTCGCCGCGACGAGAAGCCGTTCGATGCAGTCGTCGTACAAACCGAACAGATCCTTTGCCTTCGGCGTGCCGCCGACGCTAAAGGGCAGCATCACTTTGGGCACGCCGGTGCGCCCGGCGAAAAAGTCCACCGCTCTCACGTTCTGATATGGCGAATAGACGACCGCCTTCGGCCGATCGCGCTTGGCGCGCTCGACGAGCTCCGCAAGATGGCTCGGCGTGGGCGGGATCCCGGGCTTCGGCTCGAGCGTGCCGACCTCCCGCATGCCCAGCCACCGGATCATGTACGAATAGTCCTTGTGATAGACGACGAGCGGCACGTCCTTGAGCGGCATGGCCTCCGCCTGCCACCGCTTGATCGCTTGCTGCCAGCGTTCTTGAAACGATTGCAGGCGTTGTCTGTACAGCTCCGCGTTCGCGGGATCAAGCTCCGCGAGCCGAGAGGAAAGCACATCGGCGATCTTCGCAATGTTGCGCGGGTCGAGATGAATGTGCGGGTTCCCGGCCGGATGCATGTCGCCGAGTGCGCGGTCGATCACCCGCGGTATTTCGATCTTCGCCACGTATTGCGCGGCCTCGAGATACCCGGGAGTGCCGGGCTGGATGCGATCGTTTCCGGACTGCGTGAACAGGATCGGCAGCCAGGCGATTTCCACCTCCGCACCGGTGCAGACCACCAGGTCGGCACCGCGGATGCGCGCGATCAAGCTCGGCTTTGCCTCGATGCGATGATGGTCCTGGAACGCGGTCGTCGCGGAGAACACCGTGAGCTGCGCGCCGCCGAGCTCTTGCGCGAGCGCCGCCCATTCGGGCTCGCAGGCAAACACGCTGTGCGTGGCGAGCGCCGGCCGCGCCACGAGAAGTGCTGCAAAGGCCAGTAATGCTGTGCGCAGCAGATGCATGGCTGTCGCCATCCTATAGCGTGGGATGCCCGCAATGGAGCTTTTCCGGCCAGATCAGCTCGTCGCGCGAGGCCGCGACCTCTCGCAGCGTAGTGCCCGCGATCCATAGCGCAATCGCTCCCGCCAGCAGCGCGTCGCAGATGAAGTAGCCGGTCGCCGTGACGAGTATTCCGGCAACCACCGGGGCGAGCGACACCCACATATCTCCCAAGTTGTGGAGGTAGGCAAGGCGCACGGCTGGATTGCCACGCGCCGGCTCGCGCAACAGGCGTGCCACGCCCCAATTGCCCACGGCGGCTGCCAAGCCGACGATCGCGGGCACGGCGCCCATGACCGGCATCGGAGCAAGGACACGTTCTGCCGCCTGCCAGAGAAGCAGCGCACTCACTGCCATCAGGCCCACCGAGTTGAAAAGATTCGCCGAGCGCACGAGCGCGCGCGAAACCCCGGAGGAGAGCAGGAGCGCGAGATAGAGGAGCACCAGCGCCGCCTGGTCCGAGAGGTTATGGACGGCGTCCATCAGCAGGCTGAGGCTGTTGGCCCCGTAGCCCGCAACCGCCTCGACGACGAAGATCGCGCCATTGAGCGCCGCGGCGCCGGCGAGCTGGCGGCGGAAATGCGCCACCTAGGCGCGCGATCTCATGCCGCCGTGCGCGGCGTGAGGAGCGCCGCGAACACGATTCCGACCGCGACGATGGCGCAGACGATCATCGCCCCCGATGGCAGATCGGTGACGACCGATACCAGGAGGCCTGCTGCGTATCCCAGCACGCCCACCGCATACGCCTTGAGCAGGCGCCGGTTGCGCGAATAGAAGGTGGCGAGTGCCGGCAGCACCAGCGTGGTGAAAACGAGGAACAGCCCGACCAGTTGCACAGACACGGTCACCGCGCAGCCGAAAAGCACGTAGAAGCCGATGCGCCCCAGCCGCTCGCGAAAGCCGAACCAAAGCGCAAGGATCACGGCGTAGAAAAGCGCGTCGTACGGCAGGCGCGCGGGATGCACCCACAGGATCTGGCCCGAGAGCAGGTCCTTCAAGTTCTCGCTGCCATGCGGATTCTTGGCGAGCACCAGGATCGCCGCGCTCGAGGCCATCACGAACACGACGCCGATGATCGCCTCCTGCACCTGCGGCCAGCGATTGTCGGTCCAGGTGAGCAGTGCCGCGCATACGAGCGCGGCGCTGAGCGCCGCCACCTGCACCGCGATGCCGGTCGGCGACCAGCCGAGGTAGTCGGCGAGGATGACGCCGAACGCGGCGACCTGCGCGATCGCGAGATCGATGAACACGATGCCGCGATCGAGCACCTGCATCCCCAGTGGCACGTGGGTCGCTGTGACCAGCACGCCGGCGATAAATGCCGGCCACAGGATTCCCCACTCCGCAGAGTCGACGATCACTTATGAACGGCCGGACGCCTGAACAAGGCTCCCACAAGTGCCGATGTTGATGTAGACCGTCTGCCCCTCCTTGATGGCCATGTCTTGCGGGATCGGCACGACGCGATGACGCAGCCATCGTCCCTCGGTTTGATACGCCACCTCCGCGTAAGACGTTCTCGCCATGTCGGCAGGCGATGCTTGCTGCCTGCAATCGTCGCCCGCAGGCTGGGCCACCGTCATGCCCGGGCCGAATCGGATCACCCGTCCGACCCGCCAGCCTTGATCCCAATCGTACTTCCCCTCGTAAACCATGGCGCAGCCGCAGAGCCATGCAAGGGCGCAGAGCGCCGCGATCCGCCACTCGGTTTCGGCGATCACTTGTTCGCGGCGACTAGACGCTCGATGGTGTCGTCGAACAGGCCGAAAAGATCCTTCGCTTTCGGCGTGCCGCCGACCGTGAAGGGCAGCGGCACGATCGGAATGTTCGCTCGTTGCGAAAGGAACTGCGCCGCGCCCGGATTGTTGTAAGGCGAATAGACCACCGCCTTCGCGGGACTGCGCTTCATGCGCTCGACGAGCTCGGCGAGATGCGTGGGCGTCGGCGGGATGCCGGGCTTCGGCTCCAGGCTGCCCGCTTCGCGCATACTGGCCCAGTTGATGAAGTACGACATGTCCTTGTGGTAGACAACGATCGGCATGCCCTTCAGCGGCTGCGCTTCCTGCCGCCATTTCTGCATCGCCTGCTCCCAGCGCTTGTTGAAGTCTTCGGCGCGCGAGCGATAGTAGTCCGCATCGCGTGCATCAATCTCCACGAACCGCTCGGTGACGACGTCGCCTACCTTAGCGATGTTGCGCGGATCGAGATGGATGTGCGGATTACCGGACGGATGGATGTCCCCGAGCGCACGGTCCACCACCTTCGGGATCTCGAGCTTGACGACGAATTGCGAAGCTTCGATATAACCGGGCGAGCCCGGCTGAATGCGGTCGTTTCCGCTCTGCGTGAAGAGCAGTGGCAGCCAACCGATCTCGAGCTCCGAGCCAGAACAGATCACCAGGTCGGCGCCCCGCATGCGCGAGATGAGGCTCGGCCGCGCTTCCAAGCGATGCGGATCCTGTAGCGGCGTCACCGCCGAAAACACGGAGACCTTGTCGCCGCCCAGTTCCTGTGCCAGCGCGGCCCACTCCGGCTCGCAGGCAAAGACATTGAGCGCCGCCAGCGCCGGCCAGGCCAGCGCCGCGGCGAATGAAGCGAGCAATACCTTGAGTGCAGTTTTCATGTTTGTCCTCAGAACGTGTGCGCGCCATGCGCGCCCAGGCTGACGATGTATTGGAGGAAGACCTGGTTGTCGGGCTGGCCCATGCGCGAATAGTCCCGCGCGTACTGCAGGCGAATGCGGCTGAACTCGCTCGGGCTCCAGTCGACCATCAGGCTGTGCTTCTTCGGCTTATAGCCGGCGAGGATCGGGAAGTCCGCCGCCGTGAGGCCGGAAGCCGACGTGTCGATGCTGACGGCACCGGAGTCGAGCCGGTCGTAGCGATAGCCCGCGCGCCACGTCGGCAGGAACTGATAGACGCCTTGCGCATACCAGCCCGACTGGCGCGAATCGTAGCCATTGGCGAGCGCGGCGCCCGGGCTGTCGAAAACGAGCGTCCCGTCTTCCTTGCGGCGGAAGTACTCGCCCTGGAGCTTGAGGTTGTTGTACGTCGGGTTGCCGTTCGGCGACCACTTGAGGATGCCGCTCGCGACCCACAAGCGGCTCGTGCCATTGAAGCTGTCGCTGACGCCGGCCGTGGGATCGTCGAATGTGCGCTCGCGCGGGTTGGTACGCAAATGCGATAGACCGGTCTGCCACGCGATGCTCTGGCCGATGTCGCCGCCGACGTGCGTGAAGAAGTTGAGCGAGCCCGCGCCGTTCTTGCCGCTTTCGCTCAGGCTCGCCGGGAAGGCCCGGCCGCGGCCGAGCTCCGTGCCGAGGTCCCAATAGAGCTCGGTCGGCGCGACCCAGCGGAACTGGATGCCGTCCTCGTTGAGCTGGCCGCCGAGAAAGACGCGCATGGCGAGCGGCGCATCGGTGAAGTCCCAGGCATGCGCGTGGATCTGGTTCTGGTAACCGATGGCAGAGAAGAAGCGCCCCGCCTTGATGGTGAAGCCGTGCGACAGCCCGATGGTCTGGATGTAGCCTTCTTCGACACCGATGCTGTCGTTGTCGGGCGAGATGGAGCCGATGAGCGTGCCGCGGAACATGTGGTCGATGTTCGCCATGAACGCGAGCTCCGATTCGCCGAGGCTGAAGCCGCGCGTCGGCGGTGCGACGTCGCCCATCGTCGGCACGAAGCCGTTGATGCGGTAAGTGGCCGGATCGCGCGACAGGTTGGCGTACACGCCGTTGAGAATCACGGAAACGCCCGGATTGAGCGCGCTCTCCGCTTGCGGCCGGCTCGAGGCCTGGGTCGCCGCCTGAGTCGCCGTGCTCTCGGCGTCCTTCACGCGGCCTTCCAGCTCGTCGATGCGCTGCTGCAGCTTCTTCAGCTCGTCGCGCATCTGCGGCAGCGACTCCTGCGCCTGCGCTGCCGGCATCGCCATGGCAAGTGCCACGGCGCACAGCAAAATGCGATGCATTTGGGTCTCCCTCTACTGGAACAGGGTTGCGCGCCTTATCGGCGCGCGCCGATGAACCGCGTCAGGAGATCAGCGGCGGGTCGCGAGAGTGAGGAGCGAGTGTCGCCGCTTCGCGCGATTGTGTTGCGACCGCGGCGAAGACGGCGTGATCGAGCTCGAGGAGCGCCGGCGCTTGGAGCGAGCCGCCGACGACACCGAGCACGGTGCCGAGGAGGTCATGCAGGTTGCAGAGCCGGTCGCCTTTGGGCGCCTTCTGTGCGTCGGCGCTGAGCACCGGCTTCGACGCGTGCCAGTACTGATGCGCGAGCGCGGTCTGCTGCGCGAGCAGCACCGCGATGACCAGCAGTACGCGGCCGAAGTGGGCCAGCATGCGCGCGATTCTACATACATTGACCTACGATGCGGGGGTGAGCCCCTTATTGCTGTCGATCGTCGCCTCCTTCTCGACGCTTACGGGCGGCCTGCTCGCGCTGCGCTTTGCCCGCTTCCTTGCTTTCATCCTGGCATTCACGGCCGGCGTGCTGCTCGGCGTGGTGGCCTTCGACATCATCCCGGAGGCGTTCCGCCTGGCGCAGGCGCATGCGATCGATCCGACCGTCGCGATGATTGCCCTCGTGCTGGGATTTCTGCTGTTTCACGGCCTGGAGAAGTTCGTGCTTGTGCACCAGACGCACGAGGCGGACTACGCGTCGCACCATCATCCGCAGGTCGGCGCGCTTTCGGCATTCGCGCTCGCCGGGCACAGCTTCATGGACGGTGTCGGCATCGGGCTCGGGTTCCAGGTTTCGAATACGGTCGGCGTTACCGTGGCGATGGCCGTCATCGCTCACGACTTTTGCGACGGCCTCAATACCGTCAGCCTGATGCTGGTCCATCGCAATACCAAGCGGCGCTCATTGGCGATGCTCGTGCTGGACGCCGCGGCGCCCGTCATCGGCGCGGCTTCGACGCTGCTGTTCCACGCGCCGCCGGCGTTCTCGGTGGTCTATCTCGGCTTCTTCGCGGGGTTCCTGCTCTACATCGGCGCCGCGGACATCTTGCCCGAGGCCCATTCGCGCGCCGCGCCGCGGACGGCGATCGTGTTGATGGCCTTCACCACTCTCGGCGCGGCGCTCATGTTCGTCGCCACGCGCCTCGCCGGTTAGCGGCTCGCGAGGCACTCCTGCAGCCCGGCGACGAAGAGATCGCGCGGCAGCTTCTTGCCGATGAAGACGAGCAGCGACTGCTTCTTCTCGCCCTTCGCCCAGGGCTTGCCCATGTCGCCGCCCATCATCATGTGCACGCCCTGGAAGACGACGCGGCGCGGGTTGCCCTTCATCCACAGGATGCCCTTGTAGCGCAGGAGATCCGGTCCATAGACCTGGATCATTCCCGAGAGGAACTGCTCGAGCTTCTGGCCATCGAAGGGCTTGTCCGCGCGAAAGACGAACGACTCCACCTCGTCGTGGTGCTCGTGCGCGATGTCGGTGAGGAAGTTCGGATCGAGCTCGAGGATCGCGTTCAGGTTGAAGCCGCGGATGTCGAGCACCTCGGCGAGCGGCGCGTTGCCGAAGTGCACGTGCTTGATCGGCGCGCGCGGGTTCATCTTGCGGATGCGCAGCGACAGGCGCTCCACCTCCTCGCGCGAGACGAGGTCGGTCTTCGACATGAGTATCCGGTCGGCGAAGCCGACCTGCTCCTGTGCCTCGTGGAATTCATCGAGCTGCGTGGGCGCGTGCTTCGCGTCCACCAGGGTGATGATCGAGTCGAGCAGATAGTAGTTGCCGATCTCATCGTCGGTGAAGAAGGTCTGCGCCACCGGTCCTGGATCGGCCATGCCGGTCGTCTCGATCACCACGCGGTCGAACTTGAGCTCGCCCCCTTCGCGCTTTTCCTTGAGCGAGCCGAGGAGGCGGATCAGATCGCCGCGCACGGTGCAGCAGATGCAGCCGTTGTTCATCATGAGGATCTGCTCGTCGGATTTTTCGATGATGACGTTGTCGATGCCGACCTCGCCGTACTCGTTCTCGATCACCGCGATGCGCTGGCCGTGGTCTTCCTTGAGGATGCGGTTCAGCAGCGTGGTCTTGCCGCTGCCGAGAAATCCCGTCAGGATGGTGACGGGCACCATGTTCGCTTCTTGCATCGGCCGATTTTAACGTCCAATGACATTGCACCGCCGCTCGCGCGGTGACGTCAAATCTCAAACATAGGTAGAATCCGCCGCCGATGACGCCAAGCGGGCACACCAATACCGAGCCGACCCTTCAGCGGGTGCGCCGCGCGCTGCGCGTGCTGGTAGCGGACGATGAGCACGACACTGTCCTTACGTTGATGGAGCTCCTGCGCGAGGACGGTCACGAAGCGCAGGGTGTATATAGCGGTACCGATGTCATGGCGGCACTGCGCGAATTCGATCCGGACGTCGTGCTGCTCGACATCGCCATGCCCGGGATGAGCGGCTGGGACGTCGCGCGCAAGATCCGCCAGGTGTGCGGACAAGAGCGTCCGCTGCTGATCGCGATCAGCGGCGTGTACAAGCAATCGGCCGACCAGATCCTCGGCAAGCTGGCCGGCTTCAACTACTACCTCGCGAAGCCCTACGACCCGAGCGTGCTCCTCACCTTGCTCCGCGACGCGCAGTAGTTCGGGTCCGAAGAACGAGCCGTATTCAACGAGGAGAGGCGCGGCGCGAAGCGCTCTTCGGCCGCGCCCCTCTCCTCCGATCAAAGACCGCCGGTCACTCCGCCCACTAGGCCGGTGAGCGCTCCTAGCAAGTTGTTGAGAAGACCGACGACATTCGCTACGGTGCCAAGAAGCGCAACGATTTGACAAACGAGCGCGCCGAGGGGCCCGGCTGAGTCGCCGGAGATGTCGAGCGTGATCGGACTCAGGGTAAACCTAAAGCCCAGCAGATCGACGCTGTCGCCCCCGATGTCGAGGTGAAGGATCCCGCATGTCTGTGCTTGCGCCAGGATGAACCGGCCGCCGGCCGCCTCGGTCCACGACGCCGGCATGAGTCGAGCTGCTGTCGAGGGCGGTACTCCGAGGCTCGCGGTTCGCTGGCCGAGGTTCACTGGCAGCACGATGTCCTGCAGCCCGGACTTCACCGCTTGGCCGGCAGTGGTCACCGTCCCGCGCACGAATCCGATTGCCACCAGTTGCTGGTTCTGCTCCGCAAAACGATTGATCGTCAGCGTGCCGCTGAAGGACGTACCTGCTGCATCTATTGCCGTGCCCGCAATGGGTAGGGTGAGAGCGCCCATCGAGCGCGCCTTGCGCGCATCGTCCGCTTTAGCAGTTGCGAAGGGGATGAGAACGGATAGCAGCAACGACAGGACCAGTAGTGCCGGTTGAACTCGCTTCACGACGATCTCCGTTGGGGGGGACGCCGAACATGTATCAGGTCCTTTGTGAACGGGATATCGCGCAGCCATGAAATCGCTTTCTTATCGGAACGTCCGAAACAAGCTAGGCGCGCAGTACGAGCAGTCCCTTCAGATACTCGCCTTCCGGAAATTGCAGCGCCACCGGATGATCGGCGGCCGCGCTGTAGCGCTCGATGATCTTCGCCTCGACGCCCGCATCGAGCGCCGCCCCGGCGACGATCGACTGGAAGAGCGCTGCGTCCACGCCGCCCGAGCATGAGAAGGTGGCGAGCAGTCCGCCGGGCCTTAGCAGCTTGAGCGCCAGCAGGTTGATGTCTTTATAAGCGCGCGCCGCGTTGCGCGCCTGCGCCGCGGTCGGCGCGAACTTCGGCGGATCGAGCACCACGAGGTCGAAATGCGCGCCACGGTCGCGCAGCGTGCGCAGGTGGCTGAAGGCATCGGCGTGCACGAACTCGACCTTCGGGCCGTCGAGCGCGTTGGCGGCGAGATTCTCGCGCGCGACTTCGAGTGAGGGCGCCGAGCTCTCCACCGCGGTGACGCGGGCCGCGCCGCCGGCGAGCGCGTTGATGGCGAAGCCGCCGGTGTAGCAGAAGCCGTCGAGCACTTCGCGGCCCGCGGCGAGCGCGCGCACCTGCTGGCGGTTCTCGCGCTGGTCGAGAAAGAAGCCGGTTTTCTGGCCCTGCTCGACGTCCACCTTGAAGTTGAGCCCGTACTCGATGATCGGACAGCGCGAGGCTTCGCGGTTGCCGCGCACGAAGCCGGCGCGCGCCTCGAGGCCCTCGAGCTTGCGCGTCTCGGCGTCCGAGCGCTCGTAGATCGCCGAGCAGCCGGTGAGCTCGGCGAGCGCGTCGAGGATCGGCTCGCGCCAGCGCTCGACCCCGGCGGCGAGGAACTGGGCCACCAGCACGTCCGCGTAGCGATCGACGACGAGGCCCGGCAGGCCGTCGCTCTCCGCGTGCACAAGGCGCATGGCGTTGCCGTGCTTGGCGGCGGGCAAGCCCTCGCGCAGGGCGAGCGCCTGCGTGATTCGCTGACGGAAGAACGCCGCATCGACTTCCTGGGCCGTATCGAACGTCCAGACCCGCGCCCGGATCTGCGACTGCGGGCTATAGGCCGCGCGCGCCAGCACCTCGCCGGAAGCCGAGCGCAGTTCCACGGTATCCCCGCTCTGCGGCTTGCCGCTCACTTTTTCCACGGCGCCGGAGAAGATCCACGGGTGGCGGCGCTTGAGCGATTTCTCGCGCCCGCGCTTGAGCTGAATCATTTCTTGCGCGCGCGGGGATGCGCGGCGTCGTAGACCTTGGCGAGCGCCTGGAAGTCGAGGTGCGTATAGACCTGCGTGGTGGAGATGCTCGCGTGGCCGAGGAGCTCCTGCACGGCGCGCAAGTCCTGCGACGATTGCAGCATGTGCGTGGCGAACGAGTGGCGCAGCATGTGCGGATGGACGCGCTCAGGCAAGCCGCGCTTGCGCGCCCAGGCCGCGAGGCGCGCGCCGACCACCGCGGGCGAGATGCGTGCGCCGCGCGCGCCGACGAAAAGCGCCTTCTCCGCCGGCGGCGCCACCTGGCCGCGGACCGCGAGCCACGCATGCAGCGCGTCGCGCGCCTTGGCGCCGATCGGCACGCTGCGCGTCTTCGCGCCTTTGCCGGTGACGGTCACTTCGCCCTGCCGCAGGTCGAGGCGGCCATCGCCAAGATCGAGCGCGACGAGCTCGGCGAGCCGCAGGCCGGAGGAGTAAAGCAGCTCGAACATCGCACGGTCGCGCAGTGCGAGCGGCGTTGCTTCGCCCTCGGCATCGAGCAGGCGCTGGGTCGCCTCCACGGTCAGCGCCTTCGGCAGCGGCCGTGCCGCCTTCGGCGCACGGATGCCGAGCACCGGGTTCGCACGGAAGCCGCGATGCCGGGCGAGCCAGCGGAACCAGCCGCGCCAAGCGCTGAGAATCAGTGCCAGCGTGCGCGGCGCAAGGCCCTTGGCATGCAGCAGCGCGATCGCGCGGCGTACCTGGGCCGGCTCCAGCGCGGCGAGCGGCGGCTTGTGCAGCCCGAGCAGGAGCGCGAGGGCGCGGCGGTAATTCTCGAGCGTCGCCGGCGCGAGGCGCCGCTGGTGCTTAAGCGCGGCGAGATAGTCCTCGGCGTGCTGGGCATCCACTACAGGCGGGCAGCGACGCCGGCCGCGCAGAGCTCGCCGATGCGCCGCAGGTAGAGCGTCCCCATGTCGGGATAGAAGCGCTTCGGATCTTCGCTGCCCATCGCGAGGAGCCCGAACACCGCCGTCTCGCCGAGCGGCACCAGCGCGAGCGAGCGGATGTGCTCCGCGGCGTCGCCGAACCAGGCGACGAACGCATTGCCTTGCGCCGGGCCGCACTGCGGCGCGCCCATCAGCGCCGCCTGGTGACGCTCGTGCTCTGCGACCGGCCGCGCCTCGTCGAAATCGACGGGCACGCTCTTCCCCCAGACGCGCAGCGCCACGTGCGGCACGGCGAAATCCTCGCGCAGGTGAAAGTAGAGCGAGCGGGCGAGCGCCGGGAAGTCGCGCGCGCCGACGAGCGCCACCGTCAGGCGATGCACCTTCTCGCTGATGGCGTCGTTCTGCGCGGCGTTGGAGATGAGCTCGCCGAGCCGGCCTTCGAGCACGCGCGCCTTCTCGCGCAGCGCCACCGTCTGGCGCTCGGCGAGCGGAATCGCCCGGCCGCCATGCGGATGCGGCACCTGGAGCGATTCGAGGAGTTCGGGGTTCTGGTCGAAGAACTGCGGATTTGCGCGCAGGAAGCGAGCGAGATCGTCGGTGTTCATGGCTCTCTTATTTCCAGCGTACCGTCGTAGACGGTTTCAGCCGGGCCTTTCATCACCACCGCATTGTCGCCGCCTGCCCAAGCGATGGTCAACGCTCCGCCGCGCGTCTCGACGCGCACCGGCGAATCGAGCCGCCGCTGCGCAACGCCGGCGACCACGGCAGCGCACGCGCCCGTACCGCACGAGAGCGTCTCGCCCGCGCCACGCTCCCACACGCGCAGCGCGATGCGATGGCGCTCGCGCACCTGCATATAACCGGCATTCACGCCCTGCGGGAAGCGCGCATGGCGCTCGAGGCGCGGCCCCTGCGTCGTGACAGGCGCCCGCTCGACATCGGCCACCACCTGCACGGCATGAGGGTTCCCCATGGAAACGATGGCGAGCTCCACTCGCTCGCCGTCCAGCGCGAGCGTTTCCTCGCCGCTGTACACCGGGCGGCCCATGTCCACGCTCACTTCGCCATCGTCCTCGAGGCGCGGCCGGATGAGGCCGCCCAGCGTCTCCACGCTGATCTCGCGCTTGCCGGTCAGGCCGCGCTCGTGCACGTATCTTACGAAGCAGCGCGCACCGTTGCCGCACTGCTCGACCTCGCCGCCATCCGCGTTGAATATGCGATAGCGGAAATCCGCACCGGGTGTATGCGGGCGCTCGACGACCAGGATCTGGTCGCAGCCCACGCCGAGATGGCGATCAGCGATGCGGTGGAGCTGCGCCCGCGACAGCGCAAACGGCCGCGAGGTGCAGTCGAGCACGACGAAGTCGTTGCCCGCGCCCTGCATCTTGGTGAAGGACAAGCGCACGCTGTTGCTCAGCTACGTCTGTAACACATGGTTATCGACACGCCGGGCCGAAAGTGACATTGTGGCGCCTCCAACACGGCGGGAGGAAATACGGATGGTCACCCTTAACGTCAACGGCAAGCAGCTGCAGGCCGACGTCGACGCCGATACGCCCATCCTCTGGGCGCTGCGCGACACGCTCGGCATGACGGGCACGAAGTTCGGCTGCGGCATGGCGCTCTGCGGCGCCTGCACCGTGCACCTCGACGGCGCGCCGATCCGCTCGTGCATGACGCCGGTCTCTGCGGCTGAGGGCCGCAAGATCACCACCATCGAGTCGATGAGCGCGAGCCGCGTCGGCAAGGCGGTCCAGGCCGCCTGGGTCAAGCACGACGTGCCGCAATGCGGCTACTGCCAGAGCGGCCAGATCATGAGCGCCGCAGCGCTCCTCGCGTCCAACGCGAAACCTACAGACCGGGACATCGACGCCGCGATGAGCGGCAATGTCTGCCGCTGCGGCACCTACAACCAGATCCGCGCCGCCATCAAAGATGCCGCGGCGACGCTGAGCGCCTAGGGGAACGGCCATGAGAACCGCATTCAAGCCTTCGCGTCGCAACTTCCTCAAAACGAGCGGGCTCGTCATCGGCTTCGCGCTACCCGGCGCGCAGCGCCTGGCAGAAGCTGCGACGCCGGCCGAGTTCAAGCCGAACGCGTATCTGCGAGTCGGCGCCGACGACCGCGTCACCGTCGTGGTCGGGCTCTCCGAGATGGGACAGGGCGTGCACACCGCGATCCCCCAGCTCGTCGCGGAGGAGCTCGACGCCGACTGGACGCGCGTGCGCGTCGAGCAGGCGCCGGTCGATGAGGCGTACAAGAACCCGATCTTCGGCATCCAGGCGACCGGCGGCTCGACCTCGGTTAACGGCAACTGGGGGCCGATGCGCAAGGCCGGCGCCGCCGCGCGCGAGATGCTGGTCGCAGCCGCGGCGCAGACCTGGAAAGTCGATGCGTCCGAATGCCGCACCGAGAAGGGCGCGGTGGTGCACAAGAGCGGCAAGAAGCTCTCCTACGGCAAGCTCGTCGCCGCCGCCTCGAAGCAACCGGTGCCGAAGGAGCCGAAGCTCAAGGACGCAAGCGAGTTCAAGATCATCGGCCAGAACCTGCGGCGCCTCGATACGCCCCAGAAGGTGAACGGCAGCGGCAAGTACGGCCTGGACGTGCGCCTGCCCGGCATGCTGACCGCGGTGCTCGCGCAGCCGCCAGTGCCCGGCGGCAAGGCCGTGTCGGTGGACGACAGCAAGGCCAAGCAGGTGAAGGGCGTGCGGCAGGTCATCCAGATCCCGCAGGGCGTCGCCGTGCTGGCCGACGGCTACTGGCAGGCGAAGAAAGGCCGCGACGCGTTGCAGATCCAATGGGACAAGGGCGCGAACGCGGGCCTCTCCTCCGAAGGCGTGACGAAGATGCTCACGGAGGCCACGCAGCAGGAAGGCAAAGTGGCGCGCAACGAAGGCAGCGTCGGCTCGGCAAGCGGCGCGAAGACGCTGGAAGCGGTGTACGAAGCGCCGTATCTCGCGCATGCGTGCATGGAGCCGATGAACGCCACCGCGTGGGTAAAGAAGGACGGCATCGAAATCTGGGCGGGCACGCAGTCCCAAGGGCCGAACCAAGGCATCCTGTCGCACGTCGGCTCGGTCGATCCGAAACAGGTGAAGGTCAACACCATGCTCCTCGGCGGCGGCTTCGGCCGGCGCTTCGCGCCGGACTTCACCATCGCCGCGACCGTGCTCTCGAAGATGGCCGGCAAGCCGGTCAAGCTCGTCTACTCGCGCGAGGACGACATGCGGGCGTACTTTTACCGCCCGGCTTCGGTGACTCGCTTCGCTGCCGGCCTGGACGAGAGCGGCAAGCCCGTGTCATTCACCGCGCGCGTCGCGTCGCCATCGATCATGGAAGCCTCGGGCTTCATGAAGCTCCCGCCCGACGGCGTCGACAGCTTCGCGGTCGAAGGCGTGAAGGACGTGCCCTACGACATCCCGAACCTGCGCGTCGAATACTCGCGGCAGGAGCCGGGTGTGCAGGTGTGGTTCTGGCGCTCGGTCGGCCATTCGCAGAACATCTTCTTCAGCGAGAGCTTCATCGACGAGCTGGCGAACGCCGCGGGCAAGGATCCGTTCGAGTTTCGCCGCTCGCTGCTCGGCAAGCAGCCGCGCTACAAGGGCGTGCTCGAGCTCGCTGCCGAGCGTGCCGGCTGGGGCAAGCCGCTACCGCAGGGCGTGCATCGCGGCATCGCCGTCGCGCAATCGTTCGGCAGCTATGTTGCCGAGGTCGCCGAGGTCTCGGTCGACAAGGACGGCCGGCCGAAGGTACATCGCGTGGTCGCCGCAGTGGATTGCGGCGAAGTGGTGAACCCGGAGATCGTGAAACGCCAGTGCGAGAGCGCGATCGTCTTCGGTCTCACCGCGGCGCTCTACGGCAAGATCACGTTCAAGGACGGGCAGGTCGAGCAGGGCAACTTCGACACCTACCCGATGCTGCGCATGAGCGAGATGCCGAAGGTCGAGGTGTACATCGTGAAGAGCAAGGAGCACGCGACGGGCATGGGTGAGCCGGGCCTGCCGGCGCTCGCGCCTGCCGTCACCGCCGCGATCTACAAGGCCACCGGCAAGCGCATCCGCAAGCTGCCCATCAACCCGGAAGCGCTCAAAGCCTAAATAAACTTCTCGAGGCGCTCGCGCACCAGGCGGCCGACCGTCAGTGCAAGCTCGAGCGCGCGCCGGCCCTGCCTGCCGTCGATGGGCACCGCGGCGCCTTTTTCCACCGCGGCCACGAACGCCGCCGCCTGCTCGGCGAGGGCGTCGCCGCCCTCGTACGTTTCCTCGGTCTCGGCGATGGCGCCGCCCGCCTCGCGCACATAACGCAGCTTCCCGGCCTGCAGGTCGGCGGAGACGTAGAGGTCGGGCTGGAAAATGCGCAGCTTCCGCACCGGCGCTTGGCTCACGCGGCTCGCGGAGAGGTTCGCGACGCAACCGTTCGCGAACTCGATGCGCGCGTTGGCGATGTCGATGTCGCGCGTCAGGACGCGGAAGCCGCAGGCGCTCACCTCGACCGGCTCGGCGCGCGCGAGCGCGCAGGCGAGGTCGAGGTCGTGGATCATGAGGTCGAGCACGACATCGACCTCGGCGCCGCGCGTCTTGAAGCCGGCGAGCCGCTCGGCCTCGATGAACACCGGCCGGTCCATGCGCGCGAGCAGCGCGCCGAAGGCGCGGTTGTAGCGCTCGACGTGCCCTGACTGGAGCACGAGGCTGCGCGACGCGGCAAGCGCGATCAGCTCGTCGGCCTGCGCGAGCGTGGCGGCGATCGGCTTCTCGATCAGGAGATGCAGGCCGTGCTGCAGGCAGTCGCGCGCGATCTCGTAATGCCGGTCCGTCGGCACCGCAATCACCGCGGCGTCAGCTTTGCCGAATATGGCGCGGTAGTCGGCAAATGCAGCGACGCCAAGCGCCTGCGCGCGCGAGAGATCGCTGTCCACCACGGCGACGAGCTGCACGCCCGGAAGGCGCGCGAGCTTCTGGGCGTGATAGCGCCCCATGTGGCCTGCGCCGATGACCGCGGCTCTCAATAGAACCTCGGCTCGCCCTCGGGGCGCGTCTTGAAGCGCTTGTGCATCCAGTGGTACTGCTCGGGCATCTCGAGCACGCGCTCCTCGATGAACGCCATCATGCGCCGGGCGTCCGCGACCTCGTCGCCGCTCGGGAAGCCGGTCCACGCCGGATAGAACTGAGCGACATAACCGCCGGCCGGCAGCATGCGCGCCACGCACGGCACCACCGCCGCGCCGGTGGTGCGCGCAATATACGACAGGCCGACGGCGGTCGCGGCCGGCACGCCGAAGAACGGCACGAACGTGGTGCCCTTTCGGCCGAAGTCGAGATCGGGCAGGTAGTAAAACGGGATCCCGGCATTGATCCAGTGCAGCACCTTGCGCAGTCCCTGCTGGCGCGACACGATGTTCGAGCGAAAGCGCGTGCGGCCCTCCAGCAGCCGCCGATCGACCACCGGGTCCTTCTGGTGCTGGTAGAGCGTCGACAGGTCGCGATCGATGGAAAGACGCAGGCCCGCCGCTTCGACGCCGGCGAAGTGCGGCGCGAGCAGCACGACGCGCGGGCCGGCGGCATCCAGGTGCTCGATGCCGACGAGGCGCACCATGCGCTTGATGCGCGCGGGCGGCGCCCACCAGAGCACCCCCCGATCGACGAAGCCGCGGCAGAAGGCGCGGAACGCCGCGCGCGCCAGGCGCTCGCGCTCCGCCGCAGCCATCTGAGGGAAGCACTTCTGCAGATTGATGCGCGTCACTCGCCGGCGCTCGGGGATGAGCCAGTAAAGCAGCGTGCCCACCGCGTTGCCGATCCAGGCGATGACGCGAAGCGGCAGCCAATGCACGAGCCACATGAGCGCGAGTACCACGCGGCTCATGCCGGCACGGGCTTCGCCCCTTTGGGCGCCTTGTAGCGGTTATAGCCCCAGAGGTACTGCTCGGGGCAGAGCGCAACGAGCTCCTCGAGGGCGCGGTTCAAGCGGCGCGTCGCGCTCTCGCCCGCGCGCGCGGACACGAGCGGCTGCACGAGGAGCGAATAGCCCGCGCCGCGCGGCAGGCGCCTGGCAAAGGCGAGGAAGCAGGCGACGTTGTCGCGCGCCGCGAGCTTCGCCGCGAGCGTCATGGTGTAGGCGGGACGGCCGAAGAATTCGCTCCATTCGCCTTCGCCCGCGCCGGGGACCTGATCGGGCAGGAAGCCCACTGCCTCGCCGCGCTCGAGCGCCTTGAACACTTCGCGCACGCCGCCGAGGTCCGCCGGCACGAGGCGCACATTCGCTCGCTCGCGCCCGGCGCGCATCAGCGGCTCGAGCCAGCCGAGCTTCGGGCGCCGGTAGAGCACAGTGATCGGCAGGCGGCTTGCGGCGTACTGCGCCGCGACCTCGAAGGCGCCCATATGCGGCGTGAGAAAGAGAATCGCCTTCCCCGCGCGCTGCGCCGCGAGCACGGCGTCGTCGCCATGGATCTCCTTGACGAGCGCGACCACCTGCTCGTGCGGCCGCAACCAGAGCGCGGGCAGCTCCATGACGAGCTGGCCCGCCGCGGCGATCGCCCGCCGGCGCAGCCGCGCGTCGTCGTAGCGCGCGGCGGCCAGGTTCTCACGCAGGTGCCGCCGGTACGTGGGCGAGATCCCATAGATCAGCCAGCCGAGGACGCTTCCCAATCGATGCAGCGCCGCGAGCGGCAAAGGCGCGAGCAGGCGCAGCAACCGCATCGGAAAACTAGGCAAATTTGGTATCCTTGCGGCCTTCTCCAAGGGGCGAGCGAAGCGCAATGAGCGATTTTCTTTTCACTTCCGAATCGGTGTCCGAAGGCCATCCGGACAAGGTCGCCGACCAGATCTCCGATGCGGTGCTCGACGCGATTCTAAAGCAGGACAAGACTTGCCGCGTCGCCGCGGAGACCCTGGTGAAGGACAACCTGGTGGTGCTCGCCGGGGAGATCACGGCGCACGCGCGCGTCAACTACGACGAAGTGGCCCGCAACACCATCAAGCGCATCGGCTACATCGACCCGGCGATCGGCTTCGATGCCTCGACCTGCACCGTGCTCGTCGCCTACGGCCAGCAATCGCCCGACATCGCGCGCGGCGTCGACAAGAGCATCGACCTCGATCAGGGTGCCGGTGACCAGGGCCTCATGTTCGGCTATGCCTGCGACGAGACGCCGAGCCTGATGCCGCTGCCCATCTTCCTCTCGCATCGCCTGGTCGAGCGCCAGGCGGAGCTGCGCCGTAGCGGCCGGCTGCCGTGGCTGCGGCCGGACGCCAAGTCGCAGGTCACCATCCGCTACCTGAACGGCAGGCCGGAGTCGATCGACACCGTGGTGCTCTCGACCCAGCATGCGCCCGGCATCGAGCACAAGAAGCTCGCCGAATCCGTGGTCGAGGAAGTGATCAAGCCCGTGCTGCCGAAGTCCATGGTCAAGGGCAAGATCAGTTATCTCGTGAATCCCACCGGCGCCTTCGAGATCGGCGGCCCGAAGGGCGACTGCGGCGTCACCGGCCGCAAGATCATCGTCGACACCTACGGCGGCGCGGCGCCGCATGGCGGTGGCGCTTTTTCGGGCAAGGACCCCTCCAAGGTGGATCGCTCCGCCGCATACGCGGCTCGCTATGTGGCGAAGAACATCGTCGCCGCGGGCCTCGCCTCAAAATGCCTGGTGCAGGTGTCCTACGCGATCGGCGTCGCGCGCCCGACGAGCGTCATGGTGACGACGCAGGGCACGGGCAAGATGTCCGACGACGCGCTCTCGGCGCTCGTGACCAAGCACTTCGATCTGCGGCCGCGAGGCATCATCCAGATGCTCGATCTCCTGCGCCCGATCTACGAGAAGACCGCCGCCTACGGCCACTTCGGCCGCGAGGAGGCCGAGTTCACCTGGGAAGCAACCGACAAGGCGCTCGCCCTTAAACAAGCGGCGTAGAAGCCCGCCGCAAGGCAGCTCGCCGCCTAGCCACCCGGAGGTATCCATGAAGCCGCCATTCCGTGCCGACCACGTCGGCAGCCTGCTGCGTCCCCAAGATCTGCACGAAGCGCGCGCCAAGAACCGGCGCGGCGAGCTCTCGGACGCCGAGCTGAAAGCCATCCAGGACCGCGACATCCGCGAGGTGGTCAAGATGCAGGAGAGCCTCGGCCTGCAGGCGATCACCGACGGCGAGTTCCGCCGCGACTGGTGGCACATCGACTTCATCCACGGCTTCGACGGCGTCGAGCTCACCGCGAACAAGCAGCACACGTTCGCCGCGAGCGACGAGCAACCGCCGATGTTCAAGCTCTCGGGCAAGGTGCGACGCACGGCGCCCTCGATGCTTGATCACTTCAAGTTCCTGAAGTCGTGCGTCACGAAAGGCGTGCCCAAATTCACCATGCCCTCGCCCGCGATGCTGCACGCGCGCGGCGACCGCGAGGCGCTGAAGCAGGTCTACCGTAGCCTTGACGACTTCTGGGCGGATACGACGAAGGCGTATCGCGAGGAGATCGCCGACCTCTACAAGGCGGGCTGTCGCTACCTGCAGATCGACGACACGACGATCGCCATGTGGGGCGACGCCAAAGTGCAGGAGAACTTCAAGAAGCTGGGCGACGATCCGAAGAAGGACGCCGAGATGTACGCGCGCGCGGTCAACGAGGCGATCCGCGACGTGCCGGACGACATGACGGTGTGCATCCACACCTGCCGGGGCAACTTCAAGAGCACCTGGCTCGCAGCCGGCGCCTACGCCGACTTCGTCGCCGAGCGCGTGTTCACCGGGCTCGACGTTGATGGCTTCTTCCTCGAGTACGACACCGAGCGCGCCGGCGGCTTCGAGCCGCTGCGCTTCGTGCCGAAGGGCAAGAAAGTCGTGCTCGGCCTCGTCAGCTCCAAGCTGCCGGAGCTCGAGAGCAAGGACCATCTCAAGCGCCGTATCGACGACGCCGCGAAGTACGTGCCGCTCGAGAACATGTGCCTCTCGCCGCAGTGCGGCTTCTCGAGCACGCACCACGGCAACAACCTCACCGTCGAGCAGGAAAAGGCGAAGCTCAAGCTCTGCATCGACGTCGCGCGCGAGGTATGGGGCAACAGCTAACCGGGCCGATCGCCGACACCACAGTGTTCGACCTGCGGCTCTCGCGCCGCGGGCAGCGGCTGAACAAGCTGTGCGCGGCGCTCTGCTCCCCGCAGGAGCGCGACGCATTCAAGCGCGACGAGGAGGCTTTCATGTCGCGCTTCGCCCTCACCGAAGCGGAGAAGGAGCTCATCCGCCGCCGCGATTTCGAGGGGCTGATCGAAGCCGGCACCAATATCTACTTCCTGCTGAAGATCGGCTCGGTGACCGGCACCGGGCTCTACAAGATGGGCGCGCAGATGCGCGGCGAGAGCTACGACGAGTTCCTCGCCACGCGCCACATCCGCGGAGCGGTGT
>Ga0066661_10000084_pt1 | contig 22857 bp, 20 predicted proteins | sample GraSoiAngelo_110_FD_66454 | JGI IMG/M metagenome (GOLD analysis project Ga0066661, IMG submission 66454) | Grasslands soil microbial communities from the Angelo Coastal Reserve, California, USA - 14_0903_12_30cm | ecosystem: Environmental > Terrestrial > Soil > Grasslands | place: USA... | reverse complement strand
GCGGCTGGTGCGGCCCGCGGCACTGCCCCTGCCCGCGCTGAGCGACGGCGGCGAGGCGATCCTCCGCGACCGGGCGCTCCTGCTGTCGGCCTTCGTGGCCAACGGCCGCCACGGCGGCTACTGGGTGACCGGCGGGGCCGCGGGCGAGCCGGCCATCGTGAACCTCGCCCACGGCGCCGAGCACGGAGCCGCCTTCCATGGCTGAGCCGGATTCCACCGACGGAGGCGGACGCGGCGCCGAGTCGCCGACTGTTCGGCGGAATCCGGCGGCGCCGCGCTTCGGCATCCGGACCCAGCAGACTCGCCCGTACGAGGAGCTGCGGGAGCTCTGGCAGCGGTACGAGGCGATGGGTTTCGACAGCCTCTGGCTGGGCGACCACCTGATCAGCCCGACCCGGCCCGGAGCGCCCTACTACGAGGCATGGTCGCTGCTGCCGGCGCTGGCGACGTGCACGTCGACGGTCCGGCTGGGCGTCATGGTGAGCTGCGCGACGCTGCGCCACCCGGCCCTCCTCGCCAGGGCCGCGGCGACCGTCGACCACGTGTCCGGCGGCCGGCTGGAGCTCGGTCTCGGCGCGGGCTGGTACACGCCCGAGCACGACGCGTTCGGCATCCCACTGGCCACCGGTCCCGAGCCGGTCGAGGCGTTCGCGGAGACGGTGGAGGTGTGCGACCGCCTGCTCCGCGGCGAGGTCGTGTCCTTCGCCGGACGGCACGTGACGCTGCGCGGCGCGTTCTGCGCGCCCGCCCCTCGCCAGCGGCCGCGGCCGCCGCTGACGGTGGGCGCGCACGGCCCGAGGATGCTGGCGGTCGCCGCCCGGTTCGCCGACGTCTGGAACTCGTACCGGCTCGACGGCCCCGGTGAGGTGCGGCGCCGCAACGAGATGCTCGACGAGGCCTGCCTGGCCGCCGGCCGCGCGCCGGCCGACGTGCGCCGGTCCCTGCTGATCACCGTCCGCCGCCCGAACGACGACCCGTGGGCGTCCGTGGACGCGTTCCGCGACGGGGTCGGGCGCTACGGCGACGCCGGCATCCAGGAGTTCGTCTTCGACATGCCGCTCGAATGCCAGTACCAGGTGCTGGAGCGCGTCGCGGTCGAGGTGCTGCCGCAGTTGCGGAGGAGGAGCGATGGCGTCCGAAGCGCGCACGAGGCTGTATGAGTTCACGGCGGCGGACGAGGGCGACGATGTCGCCGGGTGGGTGCGCCGCCATGGCCCGGAGCTGCGGCGGCGCCTGCACGAGCACGGCGCGGTGGTGCTCCGCGGGTTCGCCGCCGACTCCGTCGAGCGGTTCGGCGTGGCCAGGACGGCGCTGGTCCCCGTCCCCTCCGCATACGTGGAGGCGGCGACGCCCCGGACCGCCCTGACCGACGACGTGTACACGTCGACAGACTTCCCCGCCTCGCAGGAGATCGCCCAGCACAACGAGAACTCGTGGGCGCAGACGTGGCCGGGCCTGCTGCTGTTCGGCTGCATCGTCGCCTCCGCGACGGGCGGCGCGACGCCGGTGGCCGACGTCCGCGCGGTCCTGGCCCGGCTGAGCCGGCCGCTGGTGGACGACTTCGCCCGACGCGGTTGGATGCTGGTCCGCAACTACGGGACGGGGTTCGGGCTCTCGATCGAGCAGGCGTTCGGGACCGCCGACCGGGGAGCCGTCGCCGCCTACTGCGCGCGCGCCGACGTGGCGACCGAGTGGTCGGACGGCGACCAGCTGCGCACGCGGCAGGTGCGGTCCGTGCTGGCCCGCCACCCGGACACCGGTGACGTGGCCTGGTTCAACCACGTCTGCTTCTGGCACGTGTCCCGGCTGGCCCCGGAGATCCGGGAGATGCTCGTGGACATGCTCGGCGAGGACGGGCTGCCGTTCAACACGTACTACGGCGACGGCGGTGCGATCCCCGAGGCGGTGGTGGACGAGATCGCCGCGGCGTACGAGGCGGAGAAGGTCTCGCGGCCGTGGCAGCCTGGCGACCTGATGCTGGTCGACAACATGCTGGCCTCGCACGGCCGTGAGTCGTTCACGGGCGAGCGCAGGGTGGTGGTGGCGATGGGCAGCGAGCGCCGCCGCGAGGGGCACGCGCTGCCGATCGGCCGGCACGAAGGAGGACGAGACGTGGACGCGAGCAGCGAGCGCTCGCCCGGACGGCTCCGCCGGCGGCCCATCTCGACGCGGGCCGAGCGGCTGGTGCGCACGGGCTACCTGAACGAGGGCGACCGGTACCCGCTGGTCGTGACCCCGGCGGTCGCCGGCGTGGCGCTGGCGGACTGGATCGGCGGCCATCGCGAGACGGTCGAGGCGGAGCTCCTCCGCCACGGCGCCATCCTGTTCCGCGGGTTCGGGGTGAGCTCGGTCGAGGAGTTCCAGCAGGTGTCGCTGGCGGTCAACCCCGAGCTGGTCGAGTACACCGAGCCCTCCACGCCCCGCGGCGAGTACATGGACAAGGTCTACGTGTCCAGCGAGTACCCGAACTACTACGACATCCCGCTGCACGGCGAGCTGAGCTACACGTACCGCTACCCGATGAAGGCGCTCTTCCACTGCCGGAAGGCGGCGGCGAAGGGCGGCGAGACGCCGATCGCGGACGCCCGCGACGTGCTGCGCGCCATCGATCCCCGGGTCAGGGAGAAGTTCGTCAGCCGCGGCGTCATGTACCTGCGCAACTACGGCGACGGGCTGCTCGTCCCATGGCAGAAGGTGTTCGCCACCGACAGCCGCGAGGCCGTCGAGCGCTACTGCGCCGAGAACGCGCCGATGACGTGCGACTGGATCGACGCGAGCCGGCTGCGCACGCGCCAGGTGCGCCCGGCCGTGGTCCGTCATCCGGTGACCGGGGACGACGTCTGGTTCAACCAGGCCCACATCTTCCACGCGTACAGCCTCGGTGCGGACATGCAGCGGACGCTGATGGAGCAGTTCGGCGAGGAGAACCTGCCGGTCCACGCCCTGTACGGCGACGGCAGCCCCATCTCGGAGTCCGAGCTCGACGAGGTGTTCCGCGCGTACCGCGAGTGCCAGTGGGCGGCCCCCTGGCAGGAGGGCGACGTGCTGCTGGCCGACAACCTGCTCATGTCGCACGGCCGGCGCGCGTTCGAGGGCGAGCGCGAGGTGATCGTCTGCTTCGTGGAGCCGTGCCCGGCCCGGGCTCGGGCCTGAGCCGGGAGGGACGCCCATGGTGATGGAGACGGAGAACACGTTCGACATCTCGCTGCAGCAGCGGCGGGCGTGGCTGGTGCGGCAGCGAGGCCGCCTCGCCGGCCACGTGTCCGCCTACCTGCTCGATGGGCTCGTGGACGCCGCCGCCGTCCACGAGGCCCTGCGCCGGCTCGTCGAGCGCCACGAGATGCTGCGGACCGCGCTCTGCCGCGTGCCCGGCCTCCGCTTCCCCGTCCAGGTGATCGGCGGAACCGGGAACGTGGCCTGGCGGGAGCTGCCGGCGGGCGCCTTCCGGGACGCGGAGGAGGCGGTCGACTGCCTCTGGCGGGAGGAGGCGGGTGTGGGGTGGGACCTCGAGGCCGGCCCGGCCGTGCGGGTCGCGCTGGCCCCGGTCGGGCCGGAGCGGCACGTGCTGGTCGTGCACCTGGCGTCCCCGTTCGGCGACGCCCGCACGGCACACGAGCTGGCCCAGGCCGCCGTCCGCGGCGACGGGCTGGACGAGGCCGCGCAGTACGCGGACTACGCCGGCTGGCAGGCGGAGCTGGCCGCCGCCCCGCCTGGCCGGACGCTCGGGGCGGCGGCGGCCGCAGCCGCCGCGCTCGACCCCCGGCCGGGCCTGGTGCCCGTGCCCCTGGACCGCGGAACGGCCCAGCGCGTCCGCGACGCCGCGCGAGCGCTCGGCGCCACCGTCGAGGTGTTCCTGCTCGCGTGCTGGTGCGCGCTCCTCCACCGCCGTTCCGGGCGGACCGCCGTCGCGGTCGACCTCGTGGACGCCGGCCGCGCGCTGGACGACCTCCGCCGCGCCCTCGGGCCGTTCGAGCTCGCGCTGCCGCTGGTCTGCCCCACGCCCGTGGACGCCCGTCTGCCCGCCCTGCTCCGGCAGGTCGGGGAGCTGGTCGCGGCGGCGCGCGCCGCGCCGGAGACCGCGCTGCGGGCGCTGCGCCACGCGACGGACCGCGGTCACCTGCCCGAGCCGGCCGCCGACGGCGCCTTCCGGTTCGCCTCGCCGGCGTCGCCCTCCCGCCCGGGCGGCGTGCGCTGCCGGCTGCTCCGCGAGGCCGACATCGGCAGCCCGTCGCCCCTGCTCCTGACCTGCACGGAGTGGGACGGCGAGCTGGTGGCAGCGATCCAGCACGACCACGGTTACCTGGACGACGACGCCGCGCGGGAGCTGGCTCGCCAGCTCCGCGAGCTCCTGGCGGATGCCGCCGACCGGCTCGACGCCGCCGTCGCCGAGCTCGACCTCGTCGGGCCGTCCGGCGTCGGCGACGCCCGCGACTTCCTCGTCCGGCAGGTGCGGCCCCTGCCCTGGGAGCCCGCCACGCTGGACGACCTGTTCGCGGAGCAGGCCCGGAGGACGCCGGACCGCGCGGCGGTCGTCTACGAGGACGCGTCGCTCACGTTCGCGGCGCTGGAAGAGCGGAGCGGCCGGCTGGCGACGTTCCTGACGGGACGAGGGGTCGGGCCCGATCGCACCGTCGCGATCGCGATGGACCGCTCCACGGAGCTGATCGTCGCCGTCCTCGGCATCCTCCGGGCGGGCGGCGCGCTGCTGCCCCTCGACGTGGCGACCGCGCGGGAGCGCATGGGGGCGATCCTCGCCGCCGGCCGGCCCGCCCTGGTGCTCACCGAGACCGGGGTCGCCGGCCGCCTCCCCGCCAGCCACCTCCCGACCGTGGCGCTCGACGCCGTCCGCGCCGAGATCGACGCGCTGCCGGCAGCGGCCCGGCGCTCCCAGGCCACGCCCCGGTCGCTCGCGTACGTCATGTTCACGTCGGGAACCTCCGGCGGCCCCAAGGGGGTCGCGGTGGAGCACGCCTCGGTCGCCCACCTCCTGGCCGCGCTGCGCGCCGGCGTCTACGCCCGGCTGGGAGCGGGCCGGCCGCTCCGGGTCGCCGTGAACGGCCCGCTCGCGTTCGACACCTCGATCAAGCAGGTCGTGCAGCTCCTGGACGGCCACACCCTCCATCCCCTGCCCGAGCGGCTCCGCCTGGATCCTGAGCAGCTGCTCGACTACCTGCGCGAGCACCGGATCGACGTGATGGACTGCACGCCGTCGCAGCTCGGACCCCTCGTCGAGGCGGGCCTGCTGGACGCCGGCCGAACGCAGCTGCGGGCGCTGCTGGTGGGCGGCGAGGCGGTCCAGCCCGCACTGTGGCAGCGGCTCGCCGCCGCGGACCTCGCCTGCTTCAACCTCTACGGGCCGACCGAGTGCACCGTCGACACCACCACGTCCCTGATCGGGGCGGACAGCGCGACGCCGGTGATCGGACGCCCGATCGCGAACACGTGCGTCGCCGTGGTGGACGGTGCGGGCCGGCTCGTGCCGCCCGGAGTCGCGGGCGAGCTGGTCGTGGCCGGGCCGGGCGTCGCCCGCGGCTACCTCGGCGACCATGACCTCACGGCGGCGCGCTTCGCCGATCACCCGCAGCTCCCGGGAGCGGGCGCGACGTACCGGACCGGCGACCGGGGCCGGTATCGCCCCGACGGCCAGATCGAGTTCCTGGGCAGGACCGACCGCCAGGTCAAGATCCGCGGCAACCGGGTCGAGCTGGCCGAGATCGAGCGGGTGCTGGCGGAGCACCCGGCGGTGGCCGAGGCCGTCGTGATGGCGATCGCGGGCGCCGGCGGCGACGTCGCCCGGCTGGCCGGCTACGTGGTGCCGCAGAGGGGCGTGGCGGCGCCCGCCGACGAGCTGCGCGCCCACGTAGCGGGGCGGCTGCCAGAGCACATGGTCCCCGCCACCGTCACCCTGATCGGGTCCGTCCCGCTGACGCCGAACGGCAAGGTGGACGAGGCGCGGCTCCCCGCGCCTGCGGAGCCGGCCGCCGCGGCGCGCGACCTCGTGCCGCCGCGGAACCCGGTGGAGCAGGCCCTGGCCGAGGTGTGGGCCGACGTGCTCGGGCTGCCCGCCGTCGGCGTGGACGACAACTTCTTCGCGCTGGGCGGGGACTCGATCAAGACGATCCAGGTGATCGGCCGGGCGCGGCGGAGGGGGATCCGGATCCTGCCCCTGCAGATGCGCGAGCACCAGACCGTGGCCGAGCTGGCTCCGGTGGTCGGAGCTCAGTGATCCGCGATGCGGGCCCGGTTGGAGCCGTGACCGATCTCCGTCCGCGGCGGCTGGAAGATCTCGATCGCGACGAGCGGGCGGTCGCCCTCCACCCGACCCCCGTGGGGGACGCCCGACGGGACGTGGACGACGTCGCCGGCGCGGGCCACAGACTCCACGTCGCCCACCCGGAACCGCAGCGCGCCGCCGAGCACCACGATCATCTGCTCCTCGGGGTGGCCGTGGACCTCGAACTCGACGCCCGGCTGCACCTCCGAGCGAATCACCTGCAGCCCGTCGCCGGTGACCACCCGGACGACGTCGCCCGGGCTGACCTGTACGGACGGCGCCGCGTCCCAGCTGACGAACGGCCCACTCATCGCCTCGAGTGTGGACGATGGACCCGGTAGAGCGCCGGCTGCTCGAGCGCACCTGGTTTCCCGTCGCCCGCGTCGAGGACGTCGCCCGCGGCGCCGTCCACGCCAGCATCCTCGGGGCGGACCTGGTCGTGTACCGGGCCGGGGGGGTGACGACGGTCGCGGGCGCCAGCTGCCCGCACCGGGGCGCGGCGCTGTGGATGGGAGCCGTCGGCGCCGGCGGACTGGAGTGCCCGTACCACGGCTGGCGCTTCGAGGCGGGCACGGGGCGCTGTGTCCACGTCCCCTCCCTGCCGCCCGGGTCCCGGCCGCCTCGCGCGGCGCTGGGGGTCCTTCCCGTCAGGGAGGCGTACGGTCACGTCTGGAGCTGCCTCGACCGCTCCCTGGGCCCGCCGCCCGTGATGCTCGGCCTGTCGGCCGGCTGGCAGCTCGCGTACGGGGAGCCCGCCGACGTGGGCTGCGGCATGCGCCAGCTCACCGAGAACTTCCGGGACCTCGCCCACTTCCCGTTCGTCCACCACCGCACGATGGGGCCCGGCGTCCGGCGGGTCGTGGAACCCTACGCGGTGCGCCGCGACGGCTGGCGGCTGACGTGGACGTCCTCGGTGGACCTGGGCGGCACGGCGCTCGAGGGCAGGTCGGCCGTCGCCGGCCGGCAGACGGTCGAGTACCACCTCGAGGTCCCGATGTTCGCGTACGCGTACACCAGCTTCCCCGAGGGCGGCCGGCGGCTGGTGGCCCAGTTCACCACCCCGATCGCCGCCGACGGCCTGCGCGTCAGGCAGTTCTGGGTCGTGGGCGTGGACGAGGTGGTCGCGGCCGGCCACGGCGTCTCGCTGACCGAGATGTGCGACTACGAGCGGCGCATCTTCGAGGAGGACCACCCGATCGTCGAGAACCAGCGGCCGCTGGAGGCGCCCCTGGCCACCGCGACCCAGGCGCACACGCGCGCCGACCGCTTCAGTCTCGCCTACCGCCGGCTCTACGCCGAGCTGCTCGCGACGCTCGGGAAGGAGGTTGCCGATGCCGCCGACGACGTCGACCCCCACGCCGTATCAGCTGCCGAGGGGCGCTGAGCGGCGCCTGATCGAGGCGATGGAGCCCTTCCGAGGGCTCGCGCTGGCCTCGGCGCTGCAGGCGCTGTTCGCCACCGGCGTCTACGACGAGCTGGAGCACGGCGAGGCCCGGCCCGCGGCGCTGGCCGAGGCTCTCCATCTCGACGAGGAGCGGACCATCGCGGTGCTCCAGTTCCTCGCGGTCGAGGACGTCGTGGCGTTCGCGCCCGCCGGCGCCGTCGGCCTGACCCCCCGCGGGCGTGCCTACGGCGAGTTCCGGGCGTGGTACGCGATGATGGTCGGCGGCTACGCCAACGTCCTGGCCACGCTCGCCGAGAGCATGGCGGCGGGCGCCTCCCCCACCGCCAGACGCGGCGAGTGGGTCGCGCTCGGCAGCGCCGGGGTCGACGTGCATTCCAGCATGACCCTGATCCGCCGCCTCGTGGCCCGGCTGCCGGCGCCCCCGCGCCTGGTCCTCGACGTCGGCTGCGGCTCGCCCCGCTACCTGGGGGCGATCTGCGCCGAGCTCGGCTGCCGCGGCATCGGCGTCGAGCCCGACCCGGCGGCCTTCGAGGCGGGCCGGCGGCAGCTGGAGGGGTCGGACGGCACGGTGCGGATCGTGCGGGGCTCGGCCCAGGACTGCATCGCGGCCCTGGACATCGTCCCGGACGTGGTCCTGACCGCGTTCGTCCTGCACGAGGTGCTGGGCCAGTCAGGCGAGGACGGCGTCCGGCGCTACCTGCGCGACGTGTTCGCGGCCGCGCCGGCCGCCCACCTCCTGGTGATCGAGCCCGACCTGCGGCAGGACGACCCGTCGGTGATGCGGCACGGCTACGCCCGGGCCTTCTACAACGGCTACTACCTGGTGCACCCGTTCACCGGTCAGCGGCTGGCGCCTCGCGAGTACTGGGAGGAGCTGTTCCGCTCCGAGTCGCTGACCGTCGTGGCCGGCGGCACGACCGACCCCGACATCGACTCGACGGGGCTGGAGCTGGGCTGGCTGCTGCGGGCCGCGCCGGGTCAGTAGACCGGCACCAGCCAACCGGCGTGGCCCGGCGACTCGCCCCTGACGGCGGCCAGGTACCGGTGGCGCAGCTCGCGGCCGATCCTCCCCGGACAGCCGTCGCCGACGGCGCGCCCGTCGACCGACGTCACGGGAGCCACCTCCGTCCACGTCCCGCACAGGAGGAGCTCGTCGCACACGTAGAGCTCGCTCCGATCGACGCTGCGCTCGAGGACCGGGACCCCGAGGTCGTCGGTCAGCAGGCGAAGCAGGAGCGCCCGCGTCACGCCCTCCAGGATGTCGTCCGTCACGGGCGGGGTGATGCAGGCGCCGTCCCGGAGCAGCAGCAGGTTCTCGGCGCTCGCCTCCGAGACGTGGCCGTCGGTGGTGAGCAGGATCGCCTCGTCACAGCCGGCGTCCAGCGCCTCCAGGTGGGCGAGGCACGAGTTCACGTACGCGCCCGCCACCTTCGCCCGGACCGGCATCGCCGCGTCGGGAACTCGCCGCCAGCTGCTCGTGACGCAGCGCAGGCCGGCGCCCTCGTACGCGTCCTGGCCGTCCTGGCCGGGCATCGGGACGAGGCACACGGCCAGGCTCGCGCCGCCGGCGCGGTAGTCGACGTCGAGGTCCTGGCTGGCCGCGAAGAGGATGGGACGGACGTAGACGTCCTCGCGGAGCTGGCTGCGGCGCAGCAGCTCGACGGTGATCGCGACGAGCTCGTCCGCGTCCTCGGACAGGGGCAGACGCATGATGCGGGCCGAGCGCGCGAACCGCGTGTAGTGCGCCCGGGCGGCGACGAGGTTCAGCTGCCCCGCCGCCTCGCTCCAGTACGCGCGGATGCCCTCGAAGACGGCCGTCCCGTAGTGGAGCGCGTGCGTCAGCAGGCCGATGCGCGCGTCCTCGGGGCGCAGGATCCTGCCGTCCAGGTACGTCCAGAGCCCGGCCACGCCCGCGCTACCGCGCCTCCCGGGACAGGAGCGTGCCGCCGGTGATGGTCTCCGCGAACGCGAACCGGTAGCCGCGCAGGATCTCCACCGGTCTCAGCGCGGTCAGCTCGTCCGACGGGCACTCGTGCATCTCGAGCCGGGCCGAGCCGGTCCAGACGTCGTCGATCGCCTGGTCGACGCTGCCGCCCGTGACCAGTTCCTCCAGCGGGCGCACGGACGCGTCCCAGGCCGGGAAGAACCGGGTGTGCACGAGCGGTGCCAGCATCAGCGGCGGCGGCTCGGCCCGCGTCTCCAGCGTGACATGGAGGTCGACGAGGCGCCGGTCGCCGGCGGCCAGCGTGCCGGAGAACCGCCCCCCCGCCCCGCCCGGCGGCGTCGCGCGGCCGAGCCGGAAGCCCCTGGTGATCGCGATGCTGCCCATCTTCTTCGGATAGCCCTGGATCAGCCCGCGGACCAGGGAGAAATCCCGGTCCACCCAGCACATCGGGCAGCGCGCGACCGGTGTCCCCTGCCACGAGCAGGCCAGGACGACGTAGAACTCCCGGTACTGGGAGCGCACCGGGTCGGCCAGCTCGGCGCCCGCGTCGGTGCACGACTGCCAGTCGCCGAAGATCGCCGCCGCCAGGCCGTCGAACCCCCGGCCGTCCAGCCCGCGCGGCAGGAACGCTTCCACGGCGCAGGGATCGGCGCGGTACTCGACCATGACGACCTCGCCCGAGAAGTGCCACGGCGGCGCCGGCACCAGGGCCGAGCGGCCGGTGGGCGACAGCGGCAGCGAATAGCCGCGCAGGCCGCTCCTCGCGGTCACCGGGTCGACTCGCCGACCGGGCTCCGGCGCCAGGCCACGTGCCGCAGCCGCCGCAGGGCCTCGTCCATCACGTGCGGGCTCCGGGCGACGGCGAGACGGAGGTCGCGACCGCCCTGCGCCGGATCGGCCCAGTGGAACTGCTGGCCGGGCAGCACGTGGACGCCGGCGCCGGCCAGCTCGCGGCGGACCCGGTCGGCCTCGGCCGCGGACTCGAAGCGCAGCCGGCAGACACTCACCCGGGCGTCCGGGTCGGGCACGTCGATGCCCTCGATATCGTCCACCGCGGCCAGGGTCGCGGCCCGGTTCCTGGCGATCAGCGCGTGCAGCCGCTCGAGCCCGCCGCGGGCCGCGTCGGCGGCCAGCTCCTCGACCACGCGCAGGACGAACGGCGAGACGCTGAGGAGCACGTCGCGAACGGCGTGCCCGAACTCGTCGCGCAGGCCGGCGCTCACGGCGACGAACGCGAGCTTCAGCTCGGAGACGGGCCACAGCTTGCCCGTGTCCTCGATCACCACGTAGTCGACGCCCGTCCGCTCCAGCACGTCGTAGCTGTCGAACTGCGCCCTGCGATCGAAGCCGCGGAACGACGTATCGAGGCAGAGCAGGTGCCCGGCGGCCGCGCAGGCGCTCGCCAGCCGCTCCAGCCGCTCCCGGTCCAGCAGCCAGCCGGTCGGGTTGTTCGGGGTCGTCACGAAGAGGCAGGTCGCGGCCCCCCGGCCCAACCCGCCCAGGTCAGCCTCGGCCAGCGCCTCCTCGGCGACGGGCTCCAGCACGACCGCGCCGCTGAGCAGGTCGTGGATGTTGTCGAACGTGGGGTGGATCAGGGCCACCCGGGCCTCGCGCCGGAGCAGGCAGGTGGCGAGCACGGTGGTCGCCACGGAGGACGAGTAGAGGCTGAACACGCGCCCGTCGGCCAATGGGGCGCTGCGCTGGCCGAGCGAGTCGAGGAAGGCGCGCTGCGCGCGCTGCTCGAGCTGCTCGAACGCCTCCGACTCGGCGGCGTCGAACAGCTCGGTCAGACGATCGACGATCCGGCGCTGACCGTCCGTCGGCATGTGCCGAGGGTGTCCGTCGGCGAGGTTGATCGGCGCCGCGAGGGCGACCTGCTCCAGCTCGGTCAGGCTCTCCATGTCCCCTCAGCCCACCCCCTTCTCCACCAGGTAGTCGTGCAGGAAGATCGCATCCATTCCCCCGAGATAGAAGTCGCGCAGGGCCTCCAGCGGCCGATCCACGATGGGCTCGCCGCGCACGTTGAACGAGGTGTTGAGGACGCCGCCCACGCCGGTGATGCGCTTGACCTCGCCGATGAGCCGGTGGAAGCGCGGGTTCGCCCGGGCGGTGACGGTCTGGACGCGGGAGGTGCCGTCGACGTGCCTGGCGGCCACCAGGTCTCGCTTCCCGGCGGCGGTGAGGGGGAGCGACAGCAGCATGAACGGCGACGGAGCGTCGAGCGCCAGGTACCGGCGCCGGTCCTCGTCCAGGATCGAGGCCGCGAACGGCCGCCAGGGCTCGCGGTCCTTGACGATGGCGTTGACGCGGTCGTTCATCCCGGAGACGGCCGCGTTGGCCAGGATGCTGCGGTTGCCGAGCGCCCGCGGACCGCACTCGCTGCGGCCCTGGAACCAGCCCACGATCTTGCCGTCCGCGATCATCCGGGACGCGGCCGACGGGGCGTCGTCCACGCGGCGATAGCGCGCCTTGCAGGCGTCCAGGCATCGCCGAACATCGCCGTCGCCGTGCTCCGACCCCCAGTACGCGTGGCGCAGCGGCTCCGGCCTGCTCCCCGTCCGACGGTGGTGCTCGTGATAGGCCGCGCCCAGCGCCGTCCCCGAGTCGCCGGCCTGCGGCTGCACGAACAGCTCCGCGACGTCGGCGCGGGCGGCCAGCTTCGCGTTCATCTGGGAGTTGAGCGCCACGCCGCCGGCCAGGCACAGCCGGGCCGGCTGGCCACCGGCCCGGAGCACGTCCACCAGGTGGTTGGCGATCCGCTCCAGCTGGCGCTGGACGGAGCAGGCGATGGACGGGTAGTCGCCTTGGGTGGCGACGACGCCGGCCGGGCGCGGCACCACGCCGAACAGGTCGGCCAGCGCGGACGGCCGGTCCAGGCCGAACTTGATGTCGCGCGTCCACACCCGGTCGGGATCGGTCTCGAACCCGTGGGGGACGGGCCACAGCAGGCGGGCGGCGGATTCGCGGTAGTCGTCCCGCCCATAGCCGGCGAGGCCCATGGTCTTCTGCTCGTCGCTGTACGGCCGGAAGCCCAGGTACCGGGTCACGGCGGCGTACGCGAGCCCCAGCGAGTGCGGCACGCACACCTGGAGGCGCGGCCGGAAGTCGCCGTCGAACGTCCCGCCGGTCACCGTCGCGAGCTCACCCAGACCGTCGAGGACCAGGAAGTCGGCCACCGGCCAGGTCGTCGAGAACACGGCGCCGCTGGCGTGCGCCAGATGATGGGGCACGTACACGAGCTCGGCGCGGCAGCGCTCGGCCAGGTCGGCGAGGAGCCGCCGCCAGTAGCGCCACACGTCCTGCAGCCGCGGCCGGCCCTCGGGCGGGACCAGGCTGGCCACCGGCTGGAACGCGTCGAACCGCGAGATCCGCTGAGCGTGGTCGAAGTCGTACGCGACCACGTCGATGTCGGAGTGCTCGATGCCGGCCCTGCCGAGCAGGAACTCGATGCTGCGCGTGGGGAAGTGACGCAGCTCGAAGTCTTCCAGCGGCTCGTGCTCTTCGGCGGACGTCACGAAGACGCCGTCGTACACGGACACCGCGTGCTTGACACGGACGAAGCGTTCCTCCTCGGCGATCCCGACGATCGATCCGTCGTGCAGGAGCGCAGCCGCCGCGTCGTCGCGGAATGCCGAGATGCCCAGGACGTACAAGGTTCGGCTCCCTCTTGACAGTCTGACAGTGACGAGCCCGTGAGATCGGCGAAGGCTGTGGCAGAGACTATGGGCGCTTCGGAGAGATGTCAACGGCTCAGTCGAGGGCAGGTACGCTACGAGCGACGCCTGCATACGTATAGAGTGCCAGGCGGGTGAGCGCGGTTGCTGGCGACAACCGCCGTACTGTATGATCCGGCCTCGGCGGCTCGACCGTCGCGGGCAAGTTCAGGTGAGGTCATCGAGAGGCTTTGGGGAGTGACATCCAGGTAGCAGCGCGCCGTCGCCCATGCGGCTGAGCGCGCAGTCGGTCTTCACCGGACTCTGGCGCAGACCGGACTTTCTCAAACTCTGGGGCGGCCGGACCGTCTCCACCCTGGGCTCCCAGATCATGCAGGTGGCGCTGCCACTGGCGGCGGTGCTGGTGCTCCATGCGTCGCCGTTCCAGATGGGCGTGCTGCGCGCCGTGGCCGCGATGCCGGACTTCCTCTTCGGGTTCCCCGCCGGTGCCTGGGTCGACCGCGTCCGCCGGCGGCCCCTGATGATCGGTACCGACCTGTGTCAGGCGGTGGTGGTCGGATCGGTGCCCGTCGCCGCGCTGCTCGGCCTGCTCCACCTCGAGCAGCTGTACGTGGTGGCGTTCCTGAGCGGCGCGCTCACGCTCGTCTTCGACATCGCTTCACAGTCGTACGTCCCGACGCTGCTGAGCTCCGAGGACCTCGTCGAGGGCAACAGCAAGCTGGCCGCCAGCAACTCGCTCAGCAGCCTGCTGGGGCCGGCCGTCGGAGGCAGCCTCGTGCAGCTGGTCACGGCGCCGATCACGATCACGCTCAACAGCATCTCGTTCCTGTTCTCGGCGCTGATGCTCGCGACCATCGGTGGCACCGAGCCTGCGGCGCGGACCGCTGGCACCGGATCGGGGTTCGCCGCGTTCTGGCGGTCGATCGGGCAGGGCCTCCGCTTCATGGTCGAGAACCGCGTCCTGCTGGCGCTCTCCGCCGCCGCCGGGCTGTTCAACCTGTTCGACGGCATGATCTTCGCCGTCTACATCCTCTACGCGAGCCGCGAGCTGGCGATCCCGCCCGCGCTCCTGGGCGTCATCATCGCCGCGGGCGGCGTGGGCGGCCTGCTCGGGGCGTTCGTCGCCGGATGGGTGTCCCGGCGGCTGACCGCCGGCCGGGCGCTGCTGGCCGCCCTCGTGGTCGCGACGGTCGGCGAAGCGCTCATCGCGTTCGCGAGCGGTCCGCTCGGCCTCACGGCCAGCCTGCTGCTCGCGGCGGAGGTCCTGGTCGGGCTCGGCGCCGCCGTCTTCAGCATCAACTACCTCACCCTCCGGCAGCTCCTCACCCCGGTCGAGCTCCAGGGGCGGGTGCACGCCACGAACCGGACGATCATCACCGGCCTCGTCCCGGTGGGAGCGCTGGTCGGCGGCGTCCTCGGGCAGCTGCTGGGCCTGCGGGCGCCGCTGATCGTCGGCGCCGCCGGGACGCTGCTGGCGGCCGTGCTCCTGTTCGCTTCGCCGCTGCGGACCTGGAGGGCGCCCGGTCAGCCCTGACCGGCGCCCGCCGCCATCTCGCGCTCCCACCACCGCCGCAGCTCCTCGACCGTCGGCTCAGGCAGCTCGGACCGCCTCCACCTGGTCAGCTCTGACACCAGCCGCTCCGGCCGCAGCGCTGGCGGCTTCCGTGCGATCACCGCCGCGTCGCGCAGCCGCTCCCGCAGCGTCCGCACCGACCATTCCTCCTCTGCCGCCCGGGTCAGCCAGGCCTCCTGCTCCGTCTCGCTCAGCTTGGCGACGAGCAGGTGGTGCCACCAGGTCAGGCCGTCCACGCGCCCGCCGGGCCGGAACCGCCTGGCCAGCGAGACCGCCATGGTCAGCGTGTGGCGCGAGTAGCCGGTGACCTCAGACGCGAGCATCCGCACCCGCCGCCGGTTGAGGTTCGCGAACACCTGGTCCTCGCCCCGCAGCAGCCAGTCGCCGACGACCCACATCTGATTCGACGCCCGTCGGGCCACGCCGTGGCGGTCGGCGGCGATCTGTCGTCCCGCCTCGCGCCACGCTGACGGCGTCAGGTCGGTCGTCGTTTCCACCACGAGTCCGTTCATGAGGTCAACTCCATCTCTCCAGCAGACACACGACTCGATCGACCCGCTGGAGCCTACGACCGCCCGCGATCGAGGTCCAGGTGGTGAATACCTATGCGCTACCTGATGGCGTGCCGCCACTACCTGCCAGCCCGGGCTTGCGTATTGGCGTTTTGCCATGATAGAAAAGTGCCACAACGCATGGCGGCGAGTTCGACGATTCGCCGCGTATCCCCGATGGCCCCGCGTATGGAGGAGGATCACATGGATCTGCCACCCCGCGATGCTCTGCAGGCCAGGATCGAACACCTCGATCTGGCCGTGGTTCGCCGGCGACTGATGAACGAGCACGGCTGGGACTCGGCCGCCGCCACGGCCGCCGAGGATCAGTACCGGCGGTTCCTGGTCAGCGCGGCGACCGTGGACACCATCTCACCGAACCGCGAGGCGGACGCCTTCTGGCACGAGCACATCCTGCACACGGAGAAGTACGCCGCGGACTGTGAGCTGGTGTTCGGCCGGCTCCTGCACCACGACCCGCTCGAGAAGCCCGACGGCGGGTACTGTCACGGCGTCTGGGCGTGATGCTCTCGGATGGTCATCGTCTCGCGACGATGACCATCCGTCTCGCCGCTATCGAGTACGGTCCCCCGAGCTCGTCGTGGGCTGCCACCGACGTGAAACCAGCGTCCGTCAGCCACTGCCGCGCCTCGGGAAACGTCGGCAGCCGGAACGTGAACAGGGTCCTGCGAAGCCTGCCATCGCGAACCATGATCCGATCCGACACGCACCGGCCCTCGATGACGTCCAGGGCCCACCGGTCCACGAGCAGGTCCTGGCCGATCTCGACCACGTGCACGGACTGCTGCTGGCCCGCCGGGATGCCACGTACCAGGCTCTCCCGACTGAGCATGTCCACGAGCAGCGCGCCGCCCGGTCGCAGGCTGCGATGCAGGCGGCGCAGCATCGCCTTGTTGCCGGCGTCGTCGAAGTAGCCAAACGACGTGAACCAGTTGACGGCCCCGTCGAACTGCTCCACGAAGTCCAGCTCGCGCATGTCGCCGCGCCGGTACTCGACGTCCACCCCCCGGCTTCCGGCGTCGGCGCGGGCCTCGGCGAGGAAGCGCTCGTTGGCATCGACGCCGACCACCCGACAGCCGCGCGCCGCCAGTCGGTTTGCGATGCGTCCGCTGCCGCAGGGCACGTCGAGCACCGCCTGCCCTCCGGTCAGGCCGAGCATCCGCCAGATGAGGTCGACGTCTCGATCGCTGCGCTCGTCAGTGAGGAGTGAACGAGTGAAATAAACGTAGTCGTCGTCGAAGATGTCGGCGAACGCGTCCACCGGCTCATCATAGTCACGCACCGGTTCAGGGCTGTCCGCTCTTCCGGTGACCGCCGGCACCATCCTGCGCCGCGAGCGCCACCGCGACACGCGACGCGATCTCCGCTCGTGTGTGCACACCGAGCTTCCCTCTCAGTCGTTCGAGGTGTCCCTCCGCTGTTCTCTCTGCGATGGACAGGCGGTTCGCGATCTGCCGGTTCGTGAGGCCGGCCGCGACGAGCTGGGCGACCTGCAGCTCCCTGTTCGTGAGGCCGACCAGCTCGGACCGCGCGCCGTTGGTGTGCGTGGACGCGGGCCCCTCGGGCAGTCCGAGGAGGTAGCGGACCAGGGCCTCGCGATCCATCCCGCCGCCTCGGGCCACGGCCTTCCGCAGGCGTGGGTCCCGACGCAGCGATGCCAGCTCGCCGGTGTCCCGCGCCAGGGCGCTGCGGGCGGCGACGGCGTAGGTGGCACGCAGCTGGTCGGTGCCGCCGACGAGCGTGGCCGCGCGCTCCGGCCGGGCGCCGGCCACCTCCACGGCGGCCATCGTCTCGATCAGCGCCGTCAGCTGGGACGGGTTCATCGTGGACTGGTACACCAGCGCCTCCATCAGGTGGTCCCTGGCCTGACCGCGCTGCCCGCGCTGCAGCTGCAGCTGGCCGAGCATCACGAGCGTCCAGACGACGAGCGGGATGAACGATCCGGATCGCGCGGTCTCCAGGCTGCACTCCAGTCCGGCCTGGGCGTCCTCGGTCTCGCCCCGAAGCAGGGCCACGCGGGCCAACCGGAACGTGCAGTGGGCCAGCAGCCGCACATCGCCGGCGCGCCGCGCCATCCGCACCGCCGTCTGCGCGGCGCATTTCGCCGCGTCCAGGTCACCCAGACGGCTGCTGATCAGGGCCGCCTGCTGCTGGACGGTCGCCTCCAGCATCGGGTCGTCCGCCTGCCGCGCCAGCGCCCTCGCCTCCCCGACCATGCGCAGGCATTCGCTCCTCCCGCTGCCCAGGACGAGGCTGAGCACGGCGAACCAGCCGAGGCAGCGGATCCGAGTCCGGACGTCCTGGTCGGGGAGGCGGCTGACGGCGTCCAGCCAGCGGAGGCCCTCCTCGTACCGGCCACGACACTCCCAGTAGCGGCACAGTGAGGTCGCGATCCTCCCCGCCGTCGCGTGGTCGGCCTCCAGCGCGATGGTCAGCGCTCGCGTGACGTTCGTGTACTCGATGTCGATGGCCTCGATCGCGGGCTCGTCGCCCCGCTCCACCGCCGCCTCGCTGCCCTCCGCGAGCCTCGCGTAGTAGGCCAGGAAGCGGGCGCGCACCTCGTCGAGCTCGCCGCGCCGGCACAGCTCGGCGTACGCGAACTGCCTGACCGTCAGCAGCATGTCGTAGCCGGTCGCCTGCCTCTCCGAGACCGTGCCGACCAGCAGCGACTTGTCGACCATGCTGGCCACCGCGTCAGCGGCCGTGAGCGGGTCCACGCCGCTGATCGCGGCGATCGCCTCCATGCGGCACCGGCCCGCGCACAGGCCGAGCGCCGCGAAGGTCCGCATCTCGTCGTCCCGGAGCTGTGAGCAGCTCCACTCGATGGCACGGTCCAGGCTTCGGTGCCGGTCGCTATCGGGCGATCTCCGCTTGGTCAGCACGTGGTCGCCGGCACCGATCCGATCGAGCAGCTCCCGGGGTGAGAACACGTTGCTCCAGGCGGCGGCCAGCTCGAGGGCGAGAGGGATGCCATCCAACCTGCGGACGAGCGCCGCGACGGTCGCGGAGATGGCGGGGGTCAGCTCGAACTGCGGCTGAACGCTCTGCACCCGGTCGAGCCACAGGCGCACGGAGTCGCACGAGAGGAGCTCGTGCAGGTCGGCGGCCGCGGGAGGCGGCGCGAGCGGCATCACGGCCCACGTGCGCTCGTCGGGTGTCCCGAGGCGCTCACGGCTGGTGGCGAGGACGTGAAGGGAATGACACGCCAGCAGCAGCTCGGACGCGAGTGCGCTGACGTGCCGGGTGAGGTGCTCGCAGTTGTCGAGGATCAGCAGCAGGTGGCGGTCCCGGCAGTGGTCGTCGATCCGTCCCCGCAGCGACTGGACGCCACTCTCGGGAATGCTCAGGGTGTGCGCGATCGACTCGTACACGCCGTGCTCGTCGGTGACGGCCGTCAGGTCGATCGTCCAGACGCCGTCCGCGAAGCCGGACAGCGCTCGGTGGCCGATCTCGTGCGCCAGCCGTGTCTTCCCGCACCCCGGAGGTCCGACGAGCGTCAGGAGCCGGCGCCGCCTGACCAGCTGCGTCAGCTGCGCGATGTCCCGCCACCGCCCGATCAGGCTGGTGAGGTGGTACGGGAGGTTGTGCCGCCTCGTGCCCATGCCCTTGCCTTCGCCCTCACATGCCCTTCCATCGGCGACAGCCAACAGTCTATGCTAGCGCATCGGCCACTTTGGCGGCTCTCTCACTTGGCCAACCACCGTTTCACCGGGCGCCATCCTCCAGGTGGACGACCCGGCGGATTCATCCGGGTGGGTCACCATGCAGCAGCCTCGGGTCCACGAGAGGTCGCGAGCGCAGGCCTTCGTCGAGGAGCTCAACCGGCGCTGGCGGTCGAGTCCACGACGCCGACCTCTCCACCGGTAGGCCGGGCCCACGACAGCACGACGGCCCGGGAGCTACTCTTGGACCGCCTGCTGAAGCTCCGCTTTCAGCGCGGGGATGTCTTCGGCCACCGTCTGCTGGATGCGAGCCCACTGCGTGTCCCAGTAGTGGTGCGCGAGCTGCACCCTCTGCCCGATCACGTCCTTCCACGGGACGCCCGGATGCGCTTCCATGAACTCGTCGCTCAGGCGGCTGGCGGCTTCGCCGATGACCATGAGCTCGTGCAGCACGGCCGCCTGGTACATGCTCTGCGGCACGCCTTCCGAGCTCCAGCCCTGGATCCGAGCGATTGCTTCGAGCATGTCGGCCACACGCTGGACATCGCCTCGTCGCGACGTCCTCACAGCGGCCGCGCCTCGGCCATCACGGTCTCGCGGATGCTCGGACGAAGGTCGTCGATGCTTCCCAGGTCCACGGCCACCCCAAGGAGATCCGACAGCTCGCGCTGGAACCGGGCCATCGCGAACAGGCCGTACGTCGGCGGAATGTCGATCAGCAGGTCGACGTCGGAGTCTCCATCGTCCTCCCCTCGGGCCACCGACCCGAACACCAGGACCTTCGACGCCCCCAGTTCTCGTGCGAACGCGAGCACCTCGGCGCGGTGCGCCCGCAGCGCCTCCGAAGGACGCCGGCCCGCTCGCCGGCACGCGTCGAGGAGGCGGCGCAGAGTCGCCGGTCGCGGCTTCACACGGCCGCTCTCGTACCGGTTGACCGCCGGCTGCGAGGTGTGGCTTCGCCTGGCGAGCTCCGCCTGGGTGAGCCCAGCCGCTCGGCGGGCCTGGACGATGGTCATCGCCGGGTCGGCCATATACCTGATGTTATACCGCTTTGATCGCAGTCAGCAGGCCGCGATCCGCACCTCCAGTCAGGTTGAAGGTCATCGTGAGCAGGCTCCGTCCGAACGCGGCGGAGAACAGGACGTCACGGATTGTTGTCGCATCGACAGCACGCCGACACCATGTGGAAGCAGGTGAATCGCGGAGAAATACGCTGAATCCACCTGAACGCAGGTGATGGTGGCGGCGGGTGGGTTCGAACCACCGACAACACGATTATGAGTCGTGTTGCTGTTCTGGTCGGCCCGGAACGAGTTGAACGGCAACACGACCGTGTCGTTCTTGTCGTTCAGGCAGACTTCTTGTCGTGTAGATCAGCCAGGCTTCCGCTGAACGCGTAACCCACCTCCGCTGTGAGGAGTGCTGGACCGTCTACCACCTGGACACGGCGATCATGCTCGCGGTCGTCTTCACCTGCGAGGGCGGTCCACAGCGAGCGGGGCGCCAGCATGCCGCGCCGCGTCAGCGAGCTGGCCGGGCCGCTGCGACCCTGAAGGCAGGGCCGGCCATCGTGGATGTCGCGACTTGCCGCCGTCGAGAGCCGTGAGCCGGTCGAGTGCCATGGCACCGACCATGACCGCTCCGGACTGCGAATCAGAGCGGAGCCAGGACCATGAGCACCTCGTCCCGGTCGTCTCCCTGTCCCAGCCGCAACGCTCCTGGCCAGCGTCCGATTTCGCGCCAGCCGAGCCGCTGGTAGAACCGCTCCAGGCCCACTCCTCCCCGGGCGGCGAGGTGGAGCTGCTCCAGCCTGAGCTCGTCGTGCGCGATCCGCCGCAGCTCGTTCATCAGCGCCGAGCCGACGCCGCGACCGCGGTAGCGAAGGCGTGTCTGGAGGTGTCGGACCTCTCCCCAGTGAGCCACAGGCGGGCGAGGATGGCGAGTCAGGGCTACCCAGCCGGCCACCATGCCCGCCTCCAGCGCCAGGAGCAACCGGACGCGCTCCGGCTCCAGGTCTGCGGCCAAGCGGTCGACCGCTGGCCCGACCTCGGCCGGTCCCACCGGCGGGAACGGGAAGCCGGCCGCGCCTCCTGCGTTCGTCACCTCGATCCAGCACTCCACGAGCTGGTCTCGCAGGTCGGAGGCCAGGTCGGCGGGCCGGACGAGTTGCTGCAGCCTGAGGTCGCTCATCGTCCTGAAGTCTGATGTTCCTTCGTCATCGATCGCACCATCGCCCACGATCACGGGCGCGGTCCACCAACCTGTCACCTCGCTGTTCCGGCAGACCCGGCCAGGTGGCGGTGAACCCGTCAGCGCCGGCGCCGGCGGCCCGACGAGCGGTCCGGCGACCGCACCCTGCCGGACCAGCAAAAAGTGCGCCACCACCGTTTCACAGTATCCGTAACACGCATGCCAGAGCCACGGTAGCCAGGATCGTCACCCCTCGCCGCCACCACAGGGCGAGAATGGCCGAGCGTCCGTACGACACGTTGTCGTGGTCACCCGCTGCCAGCAGCGGCGCTTGCCAGTGCCGCAGCCGTGTGAGCTGAGCGGTCCGCTCTCCCGAACGACGGGTCTCGCCTACAGCCTCGTGCTGAGCGGCTGATTGCCAGAACCGGCTCGACCTATTCCGGATCGACCGGCACGATCTCGATCAGGCTGTCGAGGCCCTGGAAGTCCGCCGGATTGCAGGTGAACAGAGGGATGCCCTGCGCCAGCGCCGTCGCCGCGATGAGGAGGTCGATGGCCCGCCAGCCACGCGCCTTCCTTCCCCTCGCCGTCACCGCGGCGTAGACGCGCCCGTGCGCCTGGGCAGCGTCCACATCGAACGGCACCGCGTCGAACGTCCGCTGCGCTCGCTGGAGCCGGTCCTGCCATCGCGCCCGCTCCTCCACGTCGTCGGTGGCGTGCGGCCCGGTGACCAGCTCGGCCAGTGTGATGGCCGACAGGGACATCTCCGCAGGCAGCTGCGAGCGGTCCGTGTGGGGCAACGCGATGACCACAGAGGTGTCGAGCAGCCCCCGCTCATGTCGCGACTCAGGCACGCGGCGTGGGGTCCTGGTCGAGGACGCTGTCGACGTCGGCGCGGAACCTGGCTGGATCGATCCTCGGGGCTCCGGCGAACGCGCCCATGACGACTTCCGCCGAGACGAAGCGGCGACGCCGGAGCTCATCCGAACGACAACACGATGGCGCGTCGTGAAACGCGCTGAATCGAACTGCGGTGCAGGTCGATGGTGCCCATGCGGACGTCCATCAGCACCACGTCGGGCCGCAGGTGTCTGGCCTGCTGGACGGCCTCGCTCCCGGTGGACGTGTGGCTCAGGCATCTACGAACGCCCTGGCCTCGGCGAGCAGGCCGCTCCACGCCTCGGGGTCGGGGGCCGGCATCGCCACCCACTCACGGAAGACCCGCCGGTTGGGGGCGAACGCCACGCCGGCGCCGGTACCCACCAGTTCCTGGACTCGCGCCCTCGGCAGCTTGACGATCAGGTTGCCGGTAGCTCGCTCGAGGGAGGCGAAGAAGCTGCCGCCAGCGCGCAAGCAGGGGAGCCCCATCATCGTGCTGCGCGTCACCGCAGGGTCGGCCAGCAGGCGTTCGGCCAGCCGCCAGAACAACGCTTCCCGTTCGGCCGGATCGACGCTCATCGATGCCCCTCCTGGTCGTACCTGCACAGCAGCGTCGCGATGCCCGGACCCGCGAGACGTCGCCTCCCGGCGATCACCCGCGGGGGCCCGGCCCAGCGGCTGGA